>CEVH01105637.1_pt1 | contig 330592 bp, 289 predicted proteins | sample 356521 | NCBI WGS metagenome assembly CEVH01 (sample SAMEA2623446, study PRJEB7988) | marine metagenome | isolation source: saline water (ENVO:00002010), including
AGCCATCATTTCCCAGAACACGAAAAGTGTGAAAAAGTCCCCGGCCAGCGTAACACCCAGGGCCCCTGCCGAGTAAAGCAGGGCATTGATCTGCTGCGTGCGATCTTGAATGTGAAGTGCGTAGATTCCGCCTACGACGCCTACCAGACTGAAGATGGTTCCAAATACTCGGCTCAATGCATCGATTTTTAAAGGAACCAGTTCATAGGTTGCAAAGCTCAGACGAATGACGTGTTCGTCCGGAAAGCTCCACAGGGACGCCAGAGCCGCGGCCGGAAAAATTAGAAATGCAAAGCTACGAATTCGGCTCGGAAGCACAGCAACGATCAGTGCCCCTGACAAAAGGATTACGGCTGGAATTTGCAGGAACTCAATCATCGTAATAGTCCACATCCTTTTTGAGCATTTTACCCAGCAATGCAGCCAGTGCAATTAGCACAAACGCAGAGAGTCCGCCCCATAAACCGTAGAATACAGGAATGTGATTCCACCAGTGGGAACCATGCTCCCCCAGCATCGTAAACTCGACTACGATACTTGCCAGCAGGATCGCAGCCCCCAGAAGAAGGAAAATCCACTTCATGGAACGCCTCCAATTAGATCACTGGCCACGCTCTGTGCCATGGAAAAGAATCCAAAGAATAGATCGGGAAAAAGTCCAAAGAGAAGAGAAAGTCCAGCAGCACTAACGATCGGAACCACCATCAGAGGCGAAGCTTCTCCATAGCCATCCAGACCATCCGGATCTCCAAAATAAGCTCTTCGCACAATAGGATAGAAATAACCTAGATTCAACAGTCCGCTAATTACTAGAATAATCAGAGGAATGAAATGATCGCCCTGCAGCGAACCCAGGGCCAGATACCACTTACTCAAAAAACCGTTGATGGGCGGCACCCCTGCAAGCCCCAGAGCGCCCACAGTAAATGCACCCATGGTCCAGGGCATTACCTTCGCTATTCCGTCCAGCTGACTTATGTTATCGCGATGCAAGTTCACATAGATTGCGCCGGCGCTAAAGAACAGAGTGATTTTCATGGTTGCATGGGCCGCAATATGCATGATCGCTCCCTGCATTCCCAGCTGTGTAAGAAGCGATGCTCCCAGCACAATATAGGAAAGATGTCCCACAGTAGAATACGCCAGCCTGCGCTTCAGGTTATCCTGCTGAAACGCCAGAAGGGACGCTACGATGACGGTAGTTCCGGCCATAACCATCAGGATCTGATTCAGCGCGAACTGTTCCATGACCTGGGGGCCAAAGATAAATCCTACCACTCGAATGATTCCGAATACTCCTGATTTCACCACTGCTACAGCATGCAGAAGAGAACTTACCGGAGTAGGGGCAGCCATGGCGGCCGGAAGCCAGGAATGCAAAGGCATGAGGCCAGCTTTGACACCCACGGCTCCAAGAAGTAAAATGAAAATGATTACTGCCATGGCCACTGTGAGACCGGTCCCGTTCAGCAATCCCCCGGCCTTGAACTCCAGAGAGCCGGTTTGATAGTAGATCAGTCCAGTGGCTACTACCAGAAGCAATCCAGCCACCAGTGTATAAGAAAGATACTTTCGTCCCGCAGCAATGGCTTTGGATGTCTCTTTATGCACTACCAGTGGATAGGTTGCCAGAGTCAGTAACTCATAGAATAGCAGAAAGGTGAACAGATTCCCGGCAAAGGCAATACCCAGAGTGGCTGTAAGACAGAGAGCGAAGCTGGCAAAGTACCTGGTTTGATGCTTTTCGCCTGCCCCCCGTACATATCCTATTGAATAGAAGGAAGTAAAGATCCACAGGCCGGATGCGATAATGGCAAAGTAGAGTCCAAAGGTGTCTGCGCGAAGAACGATGGAGATTCCGGCGGCGATTTCGAACAGAGTGGTCTGCAAAACCGTGCCATTCTGGCTCAGCTGGAGAATCCAGAGTACCAATCCGAATTTGATAAAGGCAGCGAGGATCGTCCAGAATTCTCGCACATTTGGTTTTTGCCCACTGATGAGAATGAGGGGAATGGCCAGAGCGCCGATGCCTACGGCAAGTAGAGGCAGATAGGATTCCATCATCGGGCTGCCTCCAGGATTGTAGTCGGAACAAAGCCAGAAATATATTCTACTATAACAACATTACCCAGACCCAGGGCAAGAAGGGAAAGAGCAAGAATCATCATGGGAGCTATTAAAGCAGGACTGTACTCTCGCATGGAGACCTTTTCATCGGCCAGCCCCTGCTGGCCTTCCGTTTCCCGGGGATTCTTGAGATAAACTTTCTCCAGAATACGAAAGAAGTACACCGCGTTTAGAAGAGAACTAATAAGCAAGACGATCAAGAACAACCAATTACTGGTTTCAATGGTTCCCAGCACCAGATACCATTTGCTGAAAAAACCAGCCAGAGGCGGCAAACCAATCATGGATATCGCTCCCATTGTAAAAGCAGCCATGCTCCAGGGATACTTCTTCGCATAGGTATGATCCAGACGTCTGAGATCGGTATGTCCTTCCTTGATTCGTAGATTGCCAGCCACAAGAAATAGGGCCCCTTTCATCACTGCATGATTTATGATATGGAGAATGGCTCCGATAAAAGCCATGGGACTGGCCAGGGTAATACCCAGAATGATATAACCGATCTGCGATACCGAGCTGTAAGCCAGCATCCTTTTAATTTCGAACTGGCCGATGGCCATGATAGAGCCATATAGAATTCCTGCAGCGGCAAGAATGGAAAGTATCGTAGTTACTGGAACGACAGCGTCGATGTTATCCAGACCAAAGACATAGAGCAAAATGCGAATCAGGATGTACACCGCGACTTTGGTACCTATGGGTGCAATCAAAGCCGTGGACGTGGACGAAGCGAAAGTGTAGGAATCTGGCAGCCATCCATGCATGGGAAAGATGGCAGCCTTCAAGCCGATGCCCACAATCATGAGAAGCAGTCCGGTGACCACCGATGGCTGGTGGGCTATCCCGGTGAGCAACCCGGCCATATCCATCATGTTCAGGGTGCCGGAAACATTATACAGAAAGCCCAGTCCCAGGAGATAGAAAGAGCCTCCGACTGTGCCAATGATCAGGTAACGAAACGCAGCAAATGGAGCTGCACGACCGCCAATAGCAATGAGCGCATATCCAGACAGGGAAGCGATTTCTAGAAATACAAAAAGAGTAAACAAATCTCCCGTAAGCACCATGCCGTTAAATCCCAGCATAAGAAGCATGCAGACCGTATAGAAAGGCATCTGCTTGTGAGGAAATTCGGACGGGTAGATCTTGCGAGAGTGGATCAGCACCAGTGTGGCCATAGTATTGATCACTACCAGAATTAGGGCGCTGAGCTGATCGTAGACGAATTCGATTCCAATGGGAGGCATCCAGCCAGCCATTGGATATCGCACAGCCTCGGCCCCTGCGAAATGGATAAGCCCTGCCCAGGAAAGTGCTGTGGCCAGAATACCGCCCAGCACCGCTAATCCATGACTGAGCTCTTCTTTGAGCAAAGCGCCCAGAGGAATAATTAGAGCAAATGAGAGAAAAACCAGCGCAATTAGAATTGGTAAGTGAGCTTCGATCATTTCAATTTCTCAATGAGCTCCTTTTCATCCAGGGTTCTGTAACGATTCCATATAGCAATTAGTAGCGAAAAGGCCACGCCCAGGGTGGCCACTCCCACCACAATGGCCGTAAGCATCAAGGTATGGGGCAACGGATTCAAATAGTTCGCAGTCTCTGAAACCGCTATGGATGGATCCCGTACCGGCACAGTGGCTCCGGGCTTATTTGCTAGAGATACCCAGAAAATGACGATGGCACTTTGCAGAATGGTGAGTCCGATGAGCTTCTTTACCAGACTTCGCTTGATCAGTATTCCATATAATCCGATGCAGAGCAGCAGGATCGTAAGCCAGTAGGAGAAGTGACCGACAAAGAATTCAAACATGATCCTCTCCTGCAGTGAGATTGTCGTAGATCATGATCAGAATGGCCATGACGGCCAGACCAATACCCAGTTCAATTATGAGCATTCCCCAGTATCGCAGCATCACTGGCTCGATGCCGGGATTGGGCAAATAGGCATAGTCCAGGAATTGGCCGCCCAGCACCAGAGCCGTAAGACCGGTAGCAAAATAGATCATCACTCCAACCGCCGCCATAGGCGTGGTAAGAACCTTCTTAATTTGCAATCGACCCACAGAGGTTCCCCCCGCGATACGAACCAGAAGTATAGACGATGCCAGAAGAGCACCCCCCTGAAAACCTCCACCGGGGCTATAATGACCGTGAAAGATCACGTACAGGCCAAACATCATTATGTAAGGACTGAGAAGTCGTGCTCCCAGGAGGATTATAGGGCTGTCCATCTGGTTTTTCATTTGCGTCTTCTTCTCAATAACAGGATGGTGATCAGTCCGGCTGTATAGATAACGATTTGCTCACCCAGTGTATCCAGGCTTCTGTAATCTCCCAGAACCACAGTAACCATGTTGGGTGTTTTTGCATCTTTGTAGGCATTGGCTACGTAGTATTCCCCTGGATCCACGTGATCTTTGCCGGCATCTAACTTCCGTGTTTGTTCCCTTCGCTCCTCGGTATGACCGCGATAGGGCAGATCAGAAGCACCGTAGATCATCAGACCAAAAAAGGCAGCGATGACTGTGTACTGTAAAGCTTTCAATCGATGCTCCTGCTGGTGGTTTGATATATGGCAACGATGAAAAGGATTCCGGTGACTCCGGCGCCCACCACAGCCTCTGTAAATCCTACATCAACGGCTCCCATGGTGATAAATAGAAGTGCGATAGAAAAGGAGAATACGGTAAGCATAACGACTGCCACCAGAAGATTTCGGGACTCCAGCGCCACCACAGCCATCAAAATGATGAATACGTAAAGAATTAATTCCAGTTCCCAGATCATGGCATTTTCGCTTCCTGGTTGATATCCTTCAATGGATCGTCTCTATATAACTCATTCACTTTCATCATGAGACTTCTTCTTCCCTGTTAGAATGGGCTTCACTCCTTTGCGAAAGGCAGCCCTACCCAGTGCATGGGTTCCGATGGGGTTGGCCAGGGCGATAAAGATCACTACCAGGGCCAGCTTGAAACTGCTGAGAGTCAGACCTTCAAAGATAATCAGGCCGATTATGGCCAGAAGCATTCCCAGCGTATCGGACTTACTCACAGCGTGCGTTCTGGAAAAGAAATCCGGAAGCCTGACAATACCTACGCTACCGACCAGCATGAAAAATATGCCAGCTACCACAAAAACAATACTTATGACAGACTGAACATCAATCATCGGTATCGGCTCTCCCTGAAGTGAAGTATTTCGCAATAATCAAGGATCCGACGAATCCCAGGACAGCATAGGCCAGCGTTATATCGATAAACATATCTATGCGACCGTATAGAAAACCAATGAGGCAGATTAGCACAATGGTTTTCGTAGCAATGGCGTTGGCTCCCACCAGGCGATCATACACTGTAGGACCTCGAACCACTCGAATCAGAGGAACTGCGATAATTACGGTTAGCAGTACAGCTGCATAAAGGAAAAACTCATTCATGCAAGTTCCTCCGGGGATGAATAGAATCTTACATCGTAGACTATGGCCTTTTTCTCTTTGGAAAAGAGCCGGGCCACTCTGGATGGCATACTGTCATCCACAACGGAGCTTACCGATTTTGTAGTCAGAGCATGCACAATAAATTCATTTCCCTGGATGTCGATGGTCAGTGTGCCCGGAGTAAGTGTAATGGAGTTCCCCAGAATCATTCGTGCATGAGCGCTGGGCAGGTCCGCTTTGAATCGCACTATATAAGTAGAGATGGGAAGTGATTTCCTTAGAATAACGCCAGCCACATGAAATCCAGATGCTATAATCTGCCAGCCCAGCCAGGCAACATAGTAGATGAGATATCCATATCGCAGATTGATAAGATCATCCATTTCATCTGAGTAGAAACTGTAACGACGGAGGGAATGATTCAGGTACATCACCATCAGGACACTGAAAACTCCCATACCAATATGGATGGGGTCGTAATGCCCGCTCATTACCAGCCAGAATGCCAGCAATCCACAAAAAGACAGGATGACGCTAACGAATGAAAGCTTCTTCATTTTGACCACAAGCTACAACAATGATCTAAGAAAGGCTATCCTGGAATCCAAGCACCGGGAAGCGCCCGCCATTAGAGATCGATTCCAATGCCATTGTCAATACTTTCCTCCGGCGGAGAGCCGATTCCATACCGCCCACGTTTACATACCCCCATTGGGTATCATATAATCTGCGATTCCTGCTGTATGAAGGCCAGCGCAAAAGCCCAGGTATGGAAAAAAAACTCAAATAAAGGTCCGGACTCCGTGAATACTGGGATTAAACATCTTGACACACTTCGTGGGACATAACATCTTCCGGATAATTCTCTCTTCTCAGAGAGCTTCTGCCGACAGTAAGAGTGGGCAGGTATTCCTATGCATTTTTACGTATCGCAATCGCTGGGACAGCTTTCCGCCAATGAACTGGTGCGGCTTCAGAAATCTCTGAAGGTCATCCTGCGGCATGAAAACAAGCCGGACAGGCTTAAATCAACCCTGCTTTCCCTCTACAACAATCTACAGAATGCTCCAGGACTGGCTGAAGAGTCCTTTCATAAGTTGCTCAAGGCTGGCGGATTGCTCTGCACAGAGGAAATGAGCGATCAGGAACGCACTGAACTGGCAGCCAATCCGTTTACCGTTTGGCCCAATTCTCAGTGCTGCAGCATTGCTGGAGAAGCCCTGGAAGCACTGAAAAAGGACAATCGCTTTCTGAGGGATGGCTATCTGTTCGCCTTTATTTCCAGATTGAGCTCCAAAGAAATCAAAGCCTGGTCCACATGGATGGCCAGGGCCCATAACCTGGCCAGAAAGCCGGGAAATGCTCAGGAACTGTATCGTTACCTGCTACTGGCCCGGGCTTCAAGATCGGCCTTGCCCGCTCAAACAGCCGAAGAGCTGAACGGAAAGGATCTGAAAGCAGTGCTGCGGGATGAATCGGATTCACCCATGCACTGGTTCTACCGCGACATCCTACCATTCTACCGATGCCTGGATGATCTGGATGCCAGAATGGAAAAGGAAGGGCAAACCAGCGTTCTGCCCACTCTCCGAGCTTTTCTGTATGGTGATGTAATTAGCTTTGGTGAACTCACCGGTTTTGGTGAACCTCTTAAATATTCCATCCTGGCCACCCAGGAAATCGGACCTTCGCGCAAGGCACTGCTGGCAGTGGGCCAAAAAGAACAATCCCAGACCGATGCGGCTGGAGAGACTACCAGTCCTTCGCTATTCTGAGCCAGGTAGTACTGACCCGTCCCTTTGCTGCAATCTGCAGTACGCCCGGATCCAACGCCGGAGTTTCCACCGGCTTCAAGAGGATTTTTCAGGCCTGCCGGTGACAAAGATGGAGTAGGCTGCCCAACTCCAGCCCAGAAGAAAAAGCACACCGCCGATGGGTGTGATGGCTCCCAGAAATCCAATCCCAGTAAGCACGAGACAGAACAGACTGCCGGAAAAAAAGAAAATACCGGCCACAAAGAGCCAGCCTGGTTTTCGTAAATCCGGGCCACCCAGATAGGTAGAGAAACCGCACATCAAGATTCCCAGGGCATGATACATCATGTACTGACTGGCCGTTTCGTAGATCGCCTGATAACGCTCGGTAAGTATGTTCTGCAGTGCATGGGCACCGAAAGCTCCGGCGGCCACGGAAAGACCGGCCAGCAATGCCCCCAGGGCCGTAAGAATGCGAACCTCTTTGCTTCTCATTGGGTCTAAATTCGGTTGATTTCTGGATACTGTCCACCAAACATTCTGACTGGTAGCTATTGTGCGATTAACACCTATCTTTCTTCTAATATGTATCTCGGGCTGGTATTGCTCCGCCATTGATGTAGCCATTCAACATAACTCTGAAGTGGTAGATCGGACCTTTCCAGAACAGAAGCCGTCCGGATTCCTAACGGATGAGGAAGGCAACGAAACCCCGCAACAGAATCAGGAAAAGATTCGCGTGGTGGTTATGCCCATCGAGGTCACAGGAGAGCGATGGGGCGGGCAGTTCTCAGATGCCATCGCACTTCATTTGATGAAGACCAACCGATTCGATGTCCTGGAACGAAGTTATCTGGAAAGGGTGCTACGGGAACAGAAACTACATCAGACCGGGCTCATTGATCCATCCACCGGAGCCAAGATTGGCCGCATCCTGGGCGCAAAATTCATAATCACCGGCGAGGCCATCCCTCTGCGGTATCAGGATGCCGGCGGAGAATATCATGATAACATGGTAGATACCTGCACCATCAAGATTATTGATGTGGAAACCGCCTCGCACTACGCAATCATTCGAAAAGAGCCAGGCATAGCCTGGGACTGGACCTATCGCTTTATGTGGGCCATTCCAATGAGTATGATCTGGGATAGAGAAGACATTCTAATCGATAGCACCAAATACGACGAGATCGCTCAGCAAGTGGTGACCAGATTTGTAAACACCCTTCAGTATGGATCCCCGGGCTTTTAAGACCAGTGCCCGTCAGTTCCGGTTTTCCGAAATAGCGTTCCGGCTCTGATCCTCATCTCAAAATTTCGATTTTGATCGCGGTATCGTTCTCATCTCGATAAATTATTCCGTCGCTCCAATATTCGTTGCCATATCTGATCTGCGTTCCCAATCCATTTCCGTGAGAGAAAGCGCCCACGATCATAGGTTTCAGTTCGATGAGGCCTTCTCCTTCATAGTGGAATGCAAGGATCAATCAGAGATCGACCATTACTGGAAAGCACTGGCAGCAGACCCGGAAGCGGGTCAGTGCGGATGGACCAAAGATATCTTCGGATTTTCCTGGCAGATCGTTCCAGAGAACGTGGGCCGATTCTTCGATCCTTCGACCCCAGAAGCAGCGGAACGGGCCATGGCAGCGCTTCTGCAAATGAAAAAGATCGATGTGGCCGCTCTGGAAAAAGCCCACCGGGGCTCATAAGAGAGCAGCGATCCGTGCGACTTGACCCGGGCCCGATCCCGGGATTTGTCCTGTGGGGCCAGTATTGCATTTCATGATTCAAGGGAGCCAGCATTCCGGGACGGTAGGACGGAAAGAGCGAATAGCACTAACGACTCAGACCTTCATAAAGCCGCAGAGCCACTTCCTTTTCGAACAGTTCGCTACCCGGACTAAGGGTTGCTGCACTACCACAGGCGACTCCCAGTCGCAAAGACTCTTCCATGGTTTTACCACCGGAAAGCCCAAAGACAATGCCGGCTACCATGCTATCTCCTGCGCCCACTGTGCTACGTGGTTTAACAATGGGTGCGGGAATGTGCTTTAACTGCGAATCCGAAAATAGATAGGCTCCGGCCGGTCCCAGAGAGACCACCACCGATTGACAGGCGTATCGCTCCACTACTTCACGAATGGCACGCTCCACCTGATCTCCTTCCAGCTCATTGCGCCCCACCAGTCCTCCCAGTTCGGCCAGATTGGGTTTGATCATGAAGATTGGCTGTTCCAGGGCTTCTCGCATGGCCGCACCGGAAGTATCCAGGATGAATCTGGCCCCGGCCTGGGAGGCGATTTCTGCAACCTTTGCATAGGTATTGGACGGCATGCTTGCGGGTAAACTACCGCTGGCCACAATGAATTCCGGAGCAGAATCCAGACCTTCCAGAATCGTCTTGATGTGCTCCAGAGAAATGGATGTACTGTTTCCATAGGGCAAAACAAAACGATACTGCTTGTTCGCCCCTCGGTCGAAAACTGTCAGATTCTCCCTGGTTTCCGCCTCAACGGCGATGGCACGAAAGGCAATATCCTGGCTTCGCAATCTATTCTGAAGCATCTGGCCGTTGAATCCTCCGGCCGTGCATATTGCCAGGCAGTCACCGCCCAGTCGTCGGAGAGCCCGGGCCACATTGATTCCACCACCACCGGCCTCTTCCACCACCGAACTGCACCTGAGCTTGGCATCTGGAATGACAGCATCTACCACCACGCTTTTATCGATGGATGGATTCAGAGTAATCGTAACAATCATCGCCCCTTAAAGCCATTGCACTGGTCAGTCATGCAAGCAAAATCGACATCGGCTCCGGGAGCACTGAATTCCAGGAGCCTCTTCCCGAGCCTTCAGCATCGCACTGGCGGTCAGTATTGGGTCTGCAATCACCAGAAAAATGGAGATGGTCTGGGCTGCGCTCGCGATTATTGGCGGAGGCCGCCGGCCGATGAGGGAATAAACTCTTCAATCTGACACTGAGAGGTGCAGGATTAATTCGAAGGAAGCTCGATTAAGAAGTAGTTGTATTTCGCCTGTGCTACCCGCTTACCCTGTTCGTTCAAGAAATCGCATATGAAGAAGAGCTGGTTCTTTTGCTTTTTTTTAAGTCTGGCCCTGGCCTTTACCACTCCCGATTCCACCGGCCGAAGATAACGTATGGACCCGCTACCGGTAAGCATTCTCTGTCGCGGACCTTCCAGATGATACGCGCACATCAATGCAGTTATGGTATCCCCCACCGTGAAATAGACTCCGCCGTGCATCAGACCATGCAATGCCCGGGTGTCCTGCACCAGTGGCATCTGGGCTTCGGCTTCCTCGCCACCCAGAGTCTGAAGCTGCATATGCGTATGCCCCGGATGGCATTGATTGATCATGGCCTGGGCATTCTCTACCGCCGTGCCATCGGTTTTGATATTGAAATGCTCTCGGGGGATAATCGATTCCAGATATTCCAGTTCCATATAACTCTCCTGATTCTGATGGGCATGAACCGGACCGCATCCTTTCTGCAATTTTGCTCCAGCCTCTGACCCGCACCGATTGATTATCCTCGCATGGCAAGAGGAGACAAATCGGTCTCCCTAAAAACTGTTAAGGAGACAGACCTGTCTACTTTTTTTCTGGCATTTCCAGGATCAAAAATCAGTGTATGTTGGAATGGCTAAGGAGCAAAGAAAGGAAAATCTGGATGCCATGCAGAGCTCCAGATCAGCCGGAAACCCGGCGGCTCGATTGCTGGAAGCTGCCCGGGATCTTTTCTATGAGCAGGGCTATACTGGTGCTGGCATCAACGACATCATTGCTCGATCCAATACCTCCAAAAAAAGCTTCTACAGATACTTTCCCACCAAACAAAAGCTCGGTGAGGCCTACCTGAAATGGCAGACCAGGGATTTGATCCGCTTTCTGGACTGGCTGGAAAGCAAGGCCAAAAGCTACGATCACTTTTGCGATCTATGGGCCCGGAGTATGATTCGAATATCCGGGAGCGCGGATTACCGAGGTTGCCCGTTTTCCAATGCCATGGCTCAGGCCCCGGATGATTTTCAGGCGATGGTCCGGGACGTTCATGAATTAACTGTACTGCGTCTCCAGGAAATCCTGAAAGTATATAAGCCATGCAAGGATCCGGGAGATGGATTTCGCAGGGTTGCCGAAGGAATGCTCATACAGTACCTGGGGGCAGTCCATGTTTGGAAACTATCGGGAAATCAGGATTCTTTTAAGCTGATGGGGCGAATGATGAAAGCCATTCCTGGAACTGGGATGGGCTGATTCTCAATTCAGACCATCCCTTCCTTATTTTTTCAGGGAGGTGCCACCGGCATTCCAGCCAAACGAGAGGGCCCTGGTTACAGGGCCCGATTTCTCTAGTTCAATTCAAAGGTTACCTCTCCAGATTCCTCTGCACCATTGTGTTTTACTTTGATCTTCGCAGTGTAGGTTCCTTCGCCATCGGCAGGGAAGGAGTAGCCCTCATGATGCATGGACTGGTTGCTCATTTGAGCATGACTCACAGGAATCTCCTTTCCGGAAGGTCCGGTCACGGAGACCTGAATTTTTGCCTCTCGAATCTGCTCGTTGGATTTCAGGTCCGTGAGAGTAAGCATGATATGACGATCGGAATCCTTCATTTCCATGTCGTGCCCTTTCATATTCATTCCTTGCATCATTTGATGATGCTGGCCCATGCTCATCCAATCCACCGTAACTTTCGCGCCAGCTAGCTCCAGGGATTTGGTCTCTCGATTCATGTGGTTCTGACCCTGCATACCTTCATGATTCATCTGCCCATCCATGCTGTCATGGTGGGTGTCGCCGCTACAGCCTGCGAAAAGCAGTCCCATGACCGCCACCAGGGCTGTAATTATGGTGATTTTAGTTTTCATCTTTGTTCTCCTTTTTGATTCTGATTCCATTCTGATAATGAGAGCTTTTTTAATGTTTCCCGGAAGCCCTGAGCCAGATATTCGAGTATCGATTTCTGGCCCAGGTCGGGTTTCCATCTAACTGTTTGCATGAGAGACTCTACGTGCCTTTCGCTTGAGCAGCTGCGCATTTATGGCCACAATGATTGTGCTCAGGCTCATGAATACTGCACCCACAGCGGGGCTGATTACTATTCCTGGAATAAAGCCAGTAGCAAGAGGCAATGCGATGGCATTGTACCCTGTGGCCCAAACCAGATTCTGAATCATCTTACTGTAGGTTGCCCGACCAAACAGAATCAATTGGGCGATATCTGCAGGATTGCTTCGAACGAGAACAATATCCGCAGTGCTGGCCGCAACATCGGTACCCGATCCTACAGCGATGCCAATGTCTGCCGTGGCCAGAGCCGGAGCATCGTTTACTCCATCACCGGTCATGGCTACGAAGTGTCCCTGCTTTTGCAGATCCTTTATTACTTCCACTTTCTTTTCCGGCATTACCCGGCTGAAATATCCGTCCAGTTCCAGCTCATCGCTTACTGCTTTCGCTGTGGATTCGCCATCGCCAGTGGCCATGTAGAGTTTGATACCACGCTTCCTGAGCGTCTGCACAGCCTCTTTACTTTCCGGTCGAATCTCATCTGCCAGACTCATGCGAGCCAGTAGCTCCTTTCCACGAAGCAGATAGACTTCAGTGGAGCCGGCCATGCCACCTTCCGGCACAGAGATTCCCTGCTCCTGAACGAATTTGGAGCTAACCACCGAATAAGACTGCCCATCCACTGTGCCCTGGATTCCTTTTCCGGTAATAGTTTCGAAATTGGATACGCCGGGTATACTCAGCGAACGAGCCCTGGCTCCTTCCAGCAGACCCGTAGCAATGGGATGCTCCGAATGTTGCTCCAGGCCAGCCGCGATAGCAAGGGATTCATTCTCATCGGATTCGCCGAATACCTCCACCCTGGAAAGCTGGAAGACTCCTTTCGTCAGTGTCCCGGTTTTATCAAAGACCAGCGCTGTAATCTTGCGGGCATTCTCAAAGGCTGTGCGATTTCGAATTAGCAGACCGTTTTTGGCAGACATGGCGGTAGATATCGCAACAACCAGAGGAATTGCAAGACCCAGAGCGTGCGGACAGGAAATGACCATCACTGTGACGGTTCGCTCCAGAATGAAACTCACATCCTGGCCCAGCCAGACCCAGCCAACGGAAGTAATAATTCCTGCACCTATGGCCACAAAAGCCAGCCAGGCGGCCGCCTTATTCGCCAGATTCTGTGTCCGGGATTTCGCGGATTGCGCTTCTTCTACCAGGGTTATGACCTGCTGCAGATAGCTGTCTTTTCCGGTTTTTTCGACTCTAATTTGAATGGACGAATTTCCGTTCAGGGAGCCGCCAATCACCGAATCATCCGCCTTTCGCTTAACAGGAACGCTTTCGCCGGTTACCAGGGATTCATCAATGTAGCTTTCCCCCTCTACGATGGTGCCATCGGCCGGAACCTTTTCGTTGGCCTTGATGAGAATGATATCTCCGCTCTTAAGGCTATCTATAGAGACATCCACCCAGTCATTGCCGTCTTTCTTATGGGCTTCCGAAGGTAGCAGCTCTACCAGCAGTTGCAGGGCATTGGAAGCGCCCATCACCGAACGCATTTCAATCCAGTGACCCAGAAGCATCACCACGATCAAAGTGGCCAGTTCCCAGAAAAAATCCATGCCGGGCAGACCGAATACAATGGCCGAGCTATAAACGTAAGCTACCGTTATTGCAAGACCGATCAAAGTCATCATTCCAGGCTGTAGCTTCTTCACTTCATCCAACAGCCCGGTAAGAAAAGGCCATCCGCCGTAGAAAAAAAGCACCGTGGACAGTGCAAAAACAACGTAGCTTTGATAAGGAATCGACAGATCAAAGCCCAGAAATCCCTGAATCATCTTCGAGAGTGCAAGGATTGGAATTGTAAGAATCAGAGAAACGTAGAATCGCTTCTTGAAATCCTCAATCATATGGGCGTGATGATCGTGGTGGCCTGAATGACCGCCGTGGCCCGAGTCGCCATGACCCGAGTCGCCATGACCTGAATGACCGCCATGGCCTGAATGACCGCCATGGCCTGAATGATCGCCGTGGCCTGAATGGTCGCCGTGGCCCGAGTGGTCGCCGTGGCCCGAGTGATTGCCGTGGCCGGCATGTTTGTCTTGTTCTAATTTGCCAGACATATTGTACCTCCGATTTGGCCCATTTTTCGGACCTTCTACAGGGGAAGACGCAGGGGCGTGGAAACGGTTACAGTGCCCCTGCAAAGTTTAACTGGAAAGAACTAGGGTTCAATTTCCCCGGATTGAATAAGTGTCTTTTCTTTCCATATTGAATAAAGCACCGGATAAACCAGGAGTTCCAGAGCAAAGCTGGTAATCAGACCTCCGATCATGGGCGCTGCGATCCGACGCATTAAGTCCGATCCAGTGCCATCGCTCCATAGAATTGGTAGCAGAGCCACGAAGCCGGTGCCTACCGTCATGATCTTCGGACGCACTCGTCGCACTGCTCCATGAAGAATGGCTTCCATCAAATCCGACCGATTTCTCATGAGGCCTTTTTTCTGCCTGTCAGCCACAGAAGTGTCGAGAAAGAGAAGCATGAAAGCTCCTGTTTCTGCATCCAGTCCCATAAGAGCGATCATTCCAACCCAGACGGCGATGGACATATTGTAATCCAGAGCATAAAGAAGCCATACAGCCCCCATAATGCTGAATGGAAGTCCCATCATAATGATCGCAGTTTTAAACCAGTGTCTGGTGTTCATGTACATCAATGTGAGAATGATGACGAGAGTAATGGGTATCACAATCATCATGCGATCCGTGGCTCGCTGCATGTTTTCGTACTGTCCACTAAAACGGTAGGAATACCCCGGAGGCAGATCCAGATTCGCCTGCAAGGCCTGTTTGGCGCGCATAACGTAGGTTCCAATGTCCACATCCTGAATATCCACAAAGACATATCCGGACAACAGCCCATCTTCATTTCGAATCATCCCCGGACCTGAGACAATTTCAACATGAGCTACCTGGGAAATCGGGATCTGGGCCCCGGTTGGAGTAGTTACCAGAGTCCTTTCTAGATCACGAATAGAGTCCCTGGACTTTCTCTGGTACCGGACCTGAATGCTGTATCGCTCACGGCCTTCCACAGTGGTGCTTACATCCTGGCCTCCCACCCCAATGCGGATGGCTTTGTGAAGATCACCGACGGTGAGACCATACCGAGACATCAGTCCACGATGGGGAATAAGGTCGATGTAGGTTCCGCCGCGCACCCGTTCTGCATAAACGCTTCGACTGCCTTCCAGCTTCTGTAGGATCTGTTCGGTGCGCACAGTGAGCTTTTCGATTTCCTTCAAATCCTTTCCAAAAAACTTCACGCCAATGGGAGTGCGAATTCCAGTTGTGAGCATATCAATGCGACCGCGAATGGGCATGGTCCAGGCATTGGTCCAGCCCGGGAATTGCATGGCCTTATTCATTTCCTGGGTTAGCTCTTCATAGGAGATCCGATCGGACCAGATCCAGCTAAAGAGCCCATGCATAAAATCGGGAAGCCAGCTATACCATCGTTCCTTCTTTCTCCATTCCGATTCCGGCTTTAGAATCACCGTTGTTTCCACCATAGAGAGTGGAGCCGGATCAGTAGATGTCTCTGCGCGACCAGCTTTGCCAAATACCCGCTGAACCTCCGGGAATTTTTTCAATACCCGATTCTGCACCTGAAGCATTCGCTGCGCTTCGGAGGCAGATAGCCCCGGAATGGTTGTGGGCATATAAAGAATCGTCCCTTCGTTCAGAGGAGGCATGAATTCGGAGCCCAGGCTTACAAAAAGTGGAACCGTGCCTACAAGCAGCGCGCCACATGTAATCAATACCTGCTTTTTGAATTTCAGTACGAAGAGGCAGGCAGGTTCGTAAATGGAGAAAAGAAACCGGCTTATGGGATGGTCCTCTTCTTTATGATACTTACCTACGAAAAGAGCACTGGCGATTTTCGCCAGCCAGGCCGGTTGAAAATCAAAAGACTGAAACCTGGTAAACATCATCTGCACGGCAGGATTCAAAGTGATTGCAAGAATTGCAGCGATGGCCATGGCCAGGTTTTTGGAATATGCCAGAGGCTTGAACAATCGGCCTTCCTGTCCTACGAGCGCGAAAATCGGCATAAAAGAAACGGCAATCACCAGAAGCGAAAAGAAAATCGACGGTCCTACTTCTTTAAGGGCTTCGATGCGAACCCGCAGAAAGTCCTGCTTGATCTCCTCCGAATCCCGGCCATCGTCCGCTCCTCCGTTTCCTTCTTCCTGCCATTGCTGAATCCTGGTGTAAATGTTTTCTACCTGGATGATCGCACCATCTACCAGAACTCCAATAGAGATGGCAATGCCACCCAGACTCATCAGATTGGTAGTTACCCCGGTAAAGTACAGGGGTAGAAAGGACAGAAATACAGATATTGGAATGGTTATGGCTGCAGAGCTTGCAGATGGAATGTGCAGCAAAAAAATAATAATTACGACACTGACAATGATCATCTCTTCGATGAGCGTGCCTGTAATTGTTGAAATTGCCTGGTTAATCAATTCAGAACGATCGTAAGTGGTGACGATCTTCATTCCCTCTGGCAAGGAGTCTTTCAGCGAATCGATGCGCTCCTTTACCCGGTCAATGACGTCCAGGGCATTTTCTCCATCCCGCATGACAACAATAGCGCCTACGGTGTCCCCTTTTCCGTCCAGATCTGCCACGCCCCTGCGAATATTGGGCCCAAACTGTATATGGGCCACATTTCGCAATAGCACAGGATCTCCGGTGGCCGGGTCGATTTTCAGTACTATGGATTCCAGGTCCCTGAGGTCACGAATGTATCCTCGTCCGCGCACCATGTATTCCCGGCCTGCGAATTCCATGATTCGACCGCCGGATTCCATGTTGGACTCGCGAATTGCCTGTACCACGCGATCCAGAGAAATGTCCAGAGACTGCAGCTTCGTGGGATCGATCATTACCTGGTACTGCTTTTCCACGCCCCCGACGGAGGCTACTTCTGAAACTCCGTCCACTGCCTGGATCTGATATTTCAGATTCCAGTCCTGATAGCTTCGTAGATCGGCCAGACTGCTATTTCCGGTTTCATCCGTTAATGCGTATTGATACACCCAGCCCAGAGCACTTGCATCCGGACCCAGTTCCACAGACACTCCATCCGGCAGATTGGGCTGAACCTGGGAAAGATATTCCAGCACTCGCGAGCGGGCCCAGTATAGATCCGTGCCGTCTTCAAAAATCACGTAAATGAAAGAGTTTCCATAATCAGACACACCCCGAATGGTTTTCACCTTTGGAGCTCCGAGCATGGCCGAAACGATGGGATAAGTGACCTGGTCTTCAATAATACCAGGACTTTGATTCCATTTCGCATAGACGATGACCTGAGTATCGCTTAAATCGGGAAGGGCATCCACCGGGATGTTACGAATGGCCCAGTACGAAGCCCCCATTAGGATGGCCACTGCGGCCATCATGGAATATTTATGCCGAGCGGAGAACTCTATGATTCGATCAATCATTGATGCCCTCCGAATTCTTTGAACGGTTCATTTTCTCTGGATTGGAAGTTCCGTCTGATGGACTTGAATCTCTGGACTCAGAATGTCCTTCGTGGGATTCTTCGTTTCCCGATCCATGGTCGTGCCCGAACTGACGAAAAGAAGATTTGAGCTGTGCTTCCGAATCAATGAGGAAAGTTCCGTTGTCCACAACTCGTTCCCCTTCTTTCAGACCTTCTAGAATGACAACACCCTGATCCAGTTCCGGCCCTACCTCAACATGTCGCACTTGAAGTCTACCTTCGCCTTTATCCACAAAGACATAGCGACTCTGGCCATTGTCTACGATGGAAGACCTGGGGACGATGAGCGACTCTCCCAGAGGAACTGAAATATCCACATGCACAAATGAATCCGGCCGTATTTCACCCCCGGCATTTCGCACAAGGATACGAGCATCGATGGTTCTTGTTGTTGAGCCTACAACGGGAGAAAGCGAAATTACTTCTCCGCGAAATCCTTCGCTTCTCGTTCCTGGAATATGGACTCGGGCTGTAAGACCGGGAGTAACAGATCCTACATCAGATTCGTATAGAGTTGCGTATACCCATACAGGTCCGCCGTCTCTGGGATTGTACAGACTTTCGTAGGCCGCGCGATAACGGGTAATGTTGGCTATTTCTCTTCCGCCCATTCCCAGAAGCTTGAGCCTGGAAATGGCGGCTTCCCGAAGCGATGGATCACGATAAACCATCAGATACTCTTTCACAGCCACGCCCAGCTCTGGATCAAAAGCTCCACGTCCGGTTGTTTCTATATGAAAGCTTGCATCGATCTTTTTTACAGTGCTGTAGGATACTCCGATCAATTGCTGTCTTTCGGTGCTGACATTAACCAGTGGACCATCGGACTCAGAAGAATCCATCTCCATGGACTTCTCTCCGTCTTTCGCCTCGCCATCTTTCGAGTGGTTATGGCCTTCCAGCATAACTGGCACCAGGTCCATGTTGCAGATAGGACATTTGCCGGGCCGGCTTTCATTGATTTGCGGATGCATGGGGCAGGTATAATGCGAAATTCCCTGCTCTGCGAGCTGCTCTCGTTCAGATTTTCCGCAGCCCGCAACAAAGGCTGCCAGTACTGTCATAGCGATCAAGACTATCCAGAGCTTTCGCCTATGCGCCCCGCCGCTCACAGACGCCATCTGGTTAGCTACGGCGCTATCCTTGAACCGATTTGATCTGGAAGCTCCGATTCTGGACACCCAGGCAATTAGTGACATTGTCTGATTCGCCTGGCTAATTCTTAGTGATTCTTCTGGATTATTCATTTTCGTTCTCCTCTGCCAGCAGCAGGGTATTGGTAAGTTCGCTGCGCGCCACGATCCACATGGCGATCTGCTCTTCCAGGGCCAGCTTCTGCAGATTCACGTTGTAATAGGCATTCCAGGCCTGAATGACACTGGTGAAATCCGCGGATCCCCCCTGGTAGGAAAGCACCGACGACCTTCGCGCAGTCCAGGAGTTGGGTACCAGGCGATTTGTGTAGATTGCCTGACGGGTTCTTCCTTTGCGAATTCTCTCATCCAGACTGGCTATTTTCGCTTGGATCTGTCTTTTTACATCCAGCTGTTCCTGCTCGGCAGCCTTGCGATCCTGGTCAGCCGCTTCCAGGTTCTTATGATTCGAGAGACCGGACCAGAGGGGTATGCGAATCTGTAGGCCCAGTTTATACGTGGTCTGTTTTCCGGTGCCAGAAGGATAGATTAGATTTCTGTCCTCTTTGCCATATGCGGCGAAGACACCCAGGTCAGGGGCGTAGTCCAGATTGGCCAGGGTCTTTCTGGATTCTGCCTCCTGTTGCATTGAGCGAACCCGGGCCAGGATCGGCAGATTTTCAATGTGATAGGTTCGATTCTGGAGATCACGTAGATATTGCTGAAACGGCTCTTTCTTCAGGAGGAATGATTCAATGGAATGTTCTCCCTCTCGTCCATCGCCTTCGGAACCCGAGGCTGCATCTCTGCGAAAATACTGTAACTCATCGCGAATGGATTCCAGTTCGCCCAGAAGCATCTCGGCTCTTTCGCGAAAGGTATCTGCCTGAACTCGGGCCAGAGACACATCGGAAAGACTTCCCTTGCCTGCACCATACCGAGCTCTGGCAATGCCCTCCAGGGCCGCCGCCGCACCGGCCAGCTCCCTGGTGAATCGCAAGCTTTCTTCGACGCGATGATACCGTGCCAGAAGCCCCAATAGTTCGCCGATGGTTCTGTTTCTGTTCATCAGAAACTCGTACCCTTTTTGATCTGCCTGATATTCCTGAACGTTAGATTTTGCTGTTAACTTTCCCGGAAATGGAATGGGCTGGGTTACCTGAACCTCATAGCTACTTGCATCCTTTCGATTGTAATTGGTGGGATAGGCGGCCCGTTCCTCCTGACTTCCGGAGCCTCGCGTTATGCGAATCTCGGGATCGGGATAGGTGAAATCCGCGTATGTAGCCCTGGCTTCTTGCGCCGAGTATCGTAGCTTTTCTTTTACGATTCCTGGATGGTTCTTCACCTGCATCCATAGCTTTCGCTCAAATTCAGAGACTTCGGTGGATACATTCAGATCCGGATTCGCACTTTCCAGGGATTCCTCGTTTCGGGATACAGCCTCCGGCGAATCGGCCTGAACGGACGCATTTGCGAATACGCTGCATGCCAGAACTGTGCAGAGTATCCAGCCGATTGCTTGCCTGCCACGTGCCGTCCCACGTGCCGTCCGAGGTTCGAGAACAGGAAAGACACCGGCTATCTTTCTGGTTGAAAAGCCGTTTAATTGCTTCCGCGATGCCGGTTGAAATCCTTCGAAACAGATTTCACCTGCGTTTTTTTCTATGTGGTTCCGCGCCGTTGGAGCGGAACGGTATTGTTTGTACATTGTAAGACTCCTGCCTGAGAAATTGAATCTGGCAGAAATCTTAATTCAGGAATTGCTGGTTCTGGACATGGAGACGCACCGAATCCGGCGGTCTCATCTTTTCGATGGTAACGTTAGAAATTAGAACAGGACGAAGTGCACTGTAAAGATTGGGCAGCGGAAGTGCTTCCGCAAGTAAGACGGGTTCTGCAAGTACGGGCGTTGCCGGAGCTCGATTTACAGTTTCGTTGTTACAACAACTGGCGCTGCTACCCGAATGCTCGGATCCGGGGGCATGGGAAGGCATTGAATTTTCGGACTCTTTGCTTCCATGGCACGGAGAGGCATCGGAAGCCTTTTCCATTTCCATTCCGACATGGACAGTTCCGGTTTCCTCGGCCCCGGAAGAACCAGGCATGGTATTGGCGCACAGCCCGGCCGGACAGAAAACCAGCCGAAAAACTACCGCAGCTGCAATAAGCGGCCCGGTGCTACTGTATACAAAACGACGCACTTATAAATATAAACGTCAGGGGTTACAGTTGATGTCAATCATTTTATGAATCCCGGTCCCGTGACGGACTCAGGCCGATAAAAGCGGGGCTCTTCTCAAGCTGGCTTCGTCCGTAAAAACTCCCATGAAATGGGGCAATTGCTTTAGAAGATTTAGATGGGCTCGCTTATTCACCGTATAGAAATACAGTTCAAAGCCAGAATAGGGCTCCAGGGCCAGGTTCAGCTCCAGAAGTGCTTCCCCTCGATAGGGCAGATGCAGCCGCTGGCTTTGAAATGGAAAGAGCGAAGCCTCTGATTGATCCAGATCCTTGAAGAGGTAACCGGCTTCGAATCCCAGAAATAGAGCTTCATTTACAATGGTCCAGTCAAAGGATGAAATAATTGGCTGAGCAAAGCCTTTTAGATCCGGCAATACGCGGTGCAGGGTTTCTGCATCATCCTTGATTTCAAAATTAATGCTGAGTGGCGCGGAGCTGTATTTTTCCTTGAAGCGGTCAAATGTCATCAGCCCGGGAAATATCCTGTGAAACTCCGGCAGAGTAAGATCCTGCACACGCTCATCAATCTGAAACATACGAAACAAAGTATCGTCATGGAACAGTACGATATGTCCATCTTTCAGCCGGACCAGGTCCAGCTCCAGGGCCCGAAATCCCAGCCTCAGCGCTTCATCAAAAGCAGCCTCGGTGTTTTCGGTGTGGATGCGGTGCATGCCGCGGTGCGCATAGAGTTTCATAGTCGGCTAATGCCTTTTTCGTCGTCCTTGCACGTGTCATTTATGTGACAATCCAGAAACCTTTCATGATAGTGGCTTCGATCGAAATTTTTTGGGTTCGGGGTCGTTATGGAAGTATGTGGGGGCCGCAGGAAGGAATCATAAACTGACGAAAGCCACTTCCAATGGCGGATGCCGGGGGGTCACGGGTCCACGGGCCAGAAACGGCAGAGCCGCCAGGACGGCTTTATATAATCCAACCCCTGAGAAAGGGACTGCTGGGGTTCTCGGAAAAAGCCCGAACATTCGTTATAATTCTTAAACTTTTCGAGTAACGATTTTGTCATTGATTCGAAACATATTGAGTTGCATAGTCGCAGTTAGAAAACAGGCCAGTTTCACGGAAAACCGTGCCGGCCTGCGGCGCCCAGGCGTCAGATTACAAGGAAGAGGTGCAAGATGCCGAATCCAGGAATTATTTCGACGGACAGAAAACTGGAAGTCCGTCTGGCAGAAAACCAACTGGAGATTGAGAAAGCTCTGGCCCTGCGCTACGAAGTGTTCAATCTAGAAATGAATGAGGGTCTGTCCGAGTCCGTAGCCACAGGCAAAGACCGGGACGATTACGATCTGTACTGTGATCATTTGATTGTTCTGGATCGGACCAGAGATGAGAAGATCGTTGGTACCTATCGATTGCTGCGAGCATCAGTGGCTCGCAAAAACATTGGCTTCTATTCCGAAAATGAGTTCAATCTGGCGGCGCTGGACAATCTGCCCGGTGAAGTTGCCGAGATCGGCCGAAGCTGTGTACATAAAGAATACCGGGATGGTTCGGTAATTTCCATGCTCTGGATTGGACTGGGGAATTATATGAATCAGTTCAATGTGCGTTTCCTATCAGGATGCGCCTCCCTGCACACTACAGATCCGGTGGAAGCTTCGGAAATGTATGCATGCATGAAAGCCAAAGATATGATGGCCGATCCCAAATACCAGGTAGAGCCTCTGGAAACTCATAAACTGGAAGGGTTCGATCCGCATTTCGAGATCTCCGATATCAAAGCCACATATAAGAGAATGCCCGCATTGCTCAAAGGTTATGTTCGAGCAGGATCCAGATTCTGTAGCGAGCCTGCACTGGACAATGAATTCGGAACCATCGATTTCTACATCATCTTTGACAAGACGGAAGTAGATAAGCGATACGGAAGACACTATCTATAGGGCATATCTGCAACAGGACCCTGATCTGCTTTCGGGCAGGTCAGGATCGCCTAAAGCGAACAAAGGGCGCCCATGAGGTGCCCTTTTTTATTTCCTTTTGCTGGTCGATCACAAGTTTCTAGAGTATTTCAAAGCCTATGAAGCGCCCCTATTTTCTTGCTCTTGCCATCTTAACGCTGATCGGAGCGTCGCTGCAATGCTCGGCGGCCAACCTGACTTTCGCCGGCACGTCCGACCCGAATTCTGGCCGTGGGGTTCTCGGAAAGCACAGAGACAACCTGGGGCTCAATAAGATCATTGCGGACAAGCAACTGCGAATCACGGGGCTGGATCGCTGGAATAGCCGGGTGGTTCGATGGTTTACTCCGGCGGACGATTCGGTCCAATCCTTCGAAGCCACTATGGGGCTATCAAATCCCTTTATTCGAATGGCGCTCCACTACCAGGGCTCAGAGAGCGCGGTCTATACGCTAGATGGAGATTCCTTTGAAGGCGGCTCGAACCTGGATCGTCTCTACATCGGCCCTATGCGCGACTACATGACCTGGACTCTTCGATTGCCAATGCGTGACGATTTGCAATATCACGGGAAGCGAACCCTGAATGAACATGAGTATTTCACCTTTTTCCTTGCATCCGGGGATCTAAATGATCCAGCTACTGACCATTATCGCATCTATCTGGATGCACGGAATCTCGAAGTAAGACTGATCCACTTTACCCTCCGGGAGCTGGCAGATTCCTACAGCGGTTGGATTCATTATTCCGATTACCGGTCCGTGAATGGCATCAGGATTCCGTTCTTGATTTCGATTCAAGAGGAGCCCACAATATCCGTCGCGCAGGAGCAAGAATACGTGCACCGTATTGAAGTACAAAGCGCGCGATGGATTGAGATGGACCAGAAGTAGCCGGTTGCGCCTTCTGTGGAGTTTTGTCCCTGGCCGGTCAGACCAATCCCCCTCCTCGGAGAGCCCGAAAACGTTACTCTGGCCAGGCTGGCTTTCCGGATCATAAATCGGTTGATGAGGTAGGCATCCCTGTTAAGATCCTTCTTAAGGCTAATAATGCCCCGGGGAGTTCGGAATTCAATCACAGGCTGAAAAAATCGTCCGCTCGAATAGGAAAGTGAGCAAGCATATGTCCGGCTTACCCGTCCTTTCAGGATCGAGCGGCACGGATCATTCGGCCCGGACTGCTGGCATGCCCTGGCTCACCTCGCTCAGGATGGCCGTTTCCTTGATGCAACGAAGCCGGATGTTCCCCGCCTTTTACTCGCTAACCTGTCTTCTCATTTTGCTCACTCCGACTTTGGGTCAGGCCCGGGATATTAATACCGGTCTGCGACATATCAGTCTGGACACTCTGCCGGGAAACGGTCCAATCAGCGCCCTACAGGCACCATATTCCTTTCACTCCTATCTGGACCAGGATGATCGAACCGTCGGTGAGATTCGAAAGTTGCCAGACTCCCACTGGATACGAAGCAAACGAAAAGACATCAACCATGGTTACACCTCTGCAGTGCTCTGGATCCGAATACAGCTGAACAACAATACCCGGGCACCCATGAAGATTTTGCTGGAGGAGGACTTTACCCTCATTCGCTCTATAGATGCGCTGGTTTTTTCCCCGGAAGAGGCACAGCCTGTTGACCAGGCGCGAATCGATCGCACTCTGAAATTTGCGAAAAGACCTATCCCATTTTCTAATCCGGTAATGCCGCTAATCATCCCTCCCGGAAAGCATACAGTTTATGTTCGTTTGTCCTCGGATATGGATATGATTGCTGCCTTGCAGATCTGGGATCCCCGGAGTTTTCAAAGGGATGCGGAAAGCAGGCTTTTAATTTTTGGAATTCTGTACGGTTCCGTGCTTCTTATGGCGCTGTACAATGGACTTATCTGGCTTTCGCTTCGAGACAGAAGCTATTTCTTGTATTCACTCTATAGCCTGGCATTTCTTTTCTATTTTCTGTCTTACTATGGTCATGGCGCCCAGTTTCTCTGGGGCTCCTTCCCCTGGTTCGAACAACGTGCCGTTCCCATAGTGATGGCACTTCAGATAGGGCTTTTTGGCTCGGAGTTCTTCCGGCTTTTTTTGAACATCACGAGGAATCAAAAGTATCAGTACTGGTGTCTTCGAGGGATTCAGATCTTTAGCGCTGGATTGCTGGCTGCAAGCCTTACCATGCCCCCGGCCAGAGTCATCGTCATTTATCCATTGTATGCCATATCTGGAATTCTTATCATTGCAGTCATTTCTGTGGTCCGATACAGACAGGGTTATCAGCCCGCTCTTTTTTCCATTTTCGCATTTCTTATTTTATGGGTCACTGGAATTGGATCCTCTTTGAGAAGTCTTGGGCTTGTTCCGTATAATAATATCACGATGTACGGAGTGGCGTTCGGAAACGTTGCGGAATTGCTTTTGCTGTCCTTTGGCCTGGGTTATCGCCTTCGCAAGTTAGAGGATGAAACAGAAACCACCGGAAAGAGAAATCAATCTCTCACAAGTCTTCTTCAGGGCCTTCCCTATGCCATTCTTCTGAGACAGGCCGGAGACCTTCTATTTGCAAATCGAGCGGCTCATACTCTATACAAAGATATGGAACTGCCGAACTGGAAGGAATCGGGAATCTATGCATTCCGTCAGAATCAGAGGGACCGGTGGATTTCTGTGCATGCGGCTGATATCCTGATGGAAGGACGATCGGCCAGACTTCAGTTTCATTCTGAGATCACTGAGGAAATGGAAAGCAAGCTGGCTCTTGAGGAAAAACATGCATCTACTCTGGATGCGAAAATGCAGTCCGAGGAAAACCGAAGAGCCCAGGATGAGTTTCTTTCTTCCATGACAGCAGAGATTCGCAAACCGATGTCAGCTGTTTATCTGGCCTCAGATGTAATCAATCAACTGGAACTGGACTCGGATCAAAAAGATCTTTCCGGGATACTACTCCGGAGCGCAGCAACACTGGTTTCTCTTTTGAACGATCTGGAAGAAGTATCTCGTCTGGAATCCGGTACTTTGAATATTCACATGGAGTCCGTGGACCTCTCTGGACTATTAAAGGACACGGTAGAGCTCTTTCGCACCAGCGCGCAAAGGAAAGGCCTGACATTAAAGCTGGATCTAAACCCCTTGCCTGCAGCCCTGGAGCTGGACAAAACAAGACTTCAGCAAGTCATGAGCAATCTCATCAGTAATGCCATCAAGTTTAGTGATCCCGGGCTAATTGAAATTCGAGGGCGCTATGAACGTGGATCTCTGGAAATTTCAGTGGAAGACAATGGACCCGGGATCCCGCCAGAGAAGATGCATCGCCTGTTTCGCAAATTTGAACAATTGGATCCAGGAACTTACAGGCGGTTCGGGGGCACAGGTCTTGGATTGGCCATCAGCAAGGGAATTCTAGAACAGCTGAATGGAGAAATCGGTTGCGATAACCGTAAGGAAGGCGGCAGCCGCTTCTGGATTCGTCTTCCAGCCAAAAAGCTCGAAGGCCCGGGACCATCGGATGGAGACAGTACAGCGACTTCAGTGCAGGGGATGCGGGCCGGACTCTCCATTGTGCAAGATGATGCTGCGGAAATGCTGGAAGCTCAGCTCAGACTTCTTGGCATAAATGTCATTCGCCTGGACGGCACGGAGGCAAGCTGGCAACGAGCGGAACTGGATTTTCTTATAACAGAAAACTGGCAGGATCCTTCTCCATGGCCATCCATTCTCTGGAATGCCGATGCCCGGAATCCAGGCCATTGCCCGTGGCCTATCCTCACTCCACCGTGTTCTAGCCAAGAACTAGCGAGAATCATTCGTGATCTAATGGCTGGAAAAGAGGACCTTTCTGCATGAGCGGCGACCTGGCAGAAATTCAGCAATTGGCTGCCCTGCACGGACTGATCTATGGAGCCACGGCCATTCTATTTCTGTATAATGCATTTCTGGCCATGGCTACCAGGGATTTGCTCTATCTCAATTATTCGGCGCTGTCTGTGTCCGTGCTTCTTTTTCAGTTTCTACAATTCAGCCCGGATCCAGTCTACAGCCTCCCTGGCGATTCTGTTCAGAAAACCACGATCTCAATCAGTCTGCTTTTCGCAACCGGGGTGATGGGAACCAATTTCTTACGAAGTCTGCTGCTCCTCCAGAAACCCCGAGCAGGCTACTATTTCTCTCTGGTTCTAATCTCGACATTCCTGGGCCTCATTTTTGTACTCTGGCTCCGTCCGTATTGGCATGGTCCATGGGTTCCCTGGGTTGCCCTGATACCTGTTTTGTTCTTTGTCTTTCTGTCCGCACAACAGGCTCGCCTCGGTTTTCGTCCGGCAGCCGCCATCCTACCTGGCTTGATTATCGCATTACTGGCCGGTAGCCTGCACCAATGGCTCATCCACAGCGAAAACAATGACCCCCGAGCGGAACTGGTATTGCCCCTGGGCGCTCTGGGTGCCCTTCTTTTCTTTTCCATAGCTCTGGGTCTTCGCATCCGATCCGTAAGATTGCAGGCATTGACCGGCAGGAATCGTGAAGACTTCCTCAAGACCTTATTGCAGGCTTCTCCCTTTCCCGTTCTGGTTCTGCGAGAGCCATGCGCCGGCCCAGTATTCTGGAACCAGGCGGCGGAGAATCAGTACCATGTTGATGCAAACTGGAGTCTCCTGACTCACATTCTGCCCGATGATGCCAGTAGCCTCCCACAAGAAATCCAGCAGGAGGAGCTGGATCGCAAATTGGTTTCTATTCGAAGTCATTCGGGTCGTATGCTCGAAACGGCGATTTCAGTGCGAAAGATCGTTTTTCATGGCGATCCTGCCTACCTGCACTTGCATGTGGATCGTACTGCCGAACTGCAAACTCGCAGGGGCCTGGAAAAGGAACAGCAGGCCCTGGAACAGGCTGTGCAAGAACTGGAAGACTCCACCAGAACAAGGGATGATTTTATCGCAGCGATGAGCCATGAAATCCGAACGCCCATGTCCGGAATCCTTTCCGCAGCGGAATTGCTGGAAGAATCCTACGGGAACCAACCAGTGCAGGCTAGCGGAGTGAAGCCAGGGTTGATTCTCTCCACGTTACAGAGAAACGCTTACCGGCTATTGCATCTACTAAACGACATCCTGGACTACGCTCGCCTTGGCGCAGGCAAAATGGAGCCGTCCCCTCATAGGTTTCGAATAGCAGAATTTATTCAGTCCACGATCAGCCATCTTGAGCCCATTTTTCGTCAGGCTAATCTAGTTATTCATTATCAAATGTCAGGTAGTGAAATAGAGGTACGTGCCGATAGCGGTGCCATACGGCAGATTCTGGATCGGCTTGCGTTTTCGCTACTGAGTAGTCGACGGGACGGATACGTATCAGTCTCTCATGAAATTGCGGCCGGGAAAATGCGATTCAAGATTCATGTGGAGGCGCGGAGTCTTCCGGGCGCTGATCCGGAATTGATCCGAAGGATAATGTTTGGTTCCAGCAATTACCGTCCGCGTAATGCCAGAGAACTCAGCCTGACGCTGGCGCGTGGATTACTTCACATGATTGGTGGAAAACTTGATCTCCACAAATTGGATTCGAAAGAAAGCGAGCTGGAAATCTCCTTTCCGGTATCGGTATTCAGCGAATCGGCCAGTCGGACTCCGGGTCAAAAGCTTTCCATCCGAATCCTGCTCTTCGAAGACAACGAAGACAATGCCGTGCTATTGCAGAGACTCCTGAAAAAGCGAGGATACGCGGTGACCGTGGCCACCACCGCAAAAAGCGGTATTGAAATGATCAAGGATCAATCCCCGGATCTTGTATTGATGGATCTGCACCTGCCGGACATGGATGGATTTCAGGCAGCTCGATTTCTCCACGAGACTTATGGCAGCGAATGCCCCCCGGTGGCCGCCCTTAGCGCCAGCACGCTGGAAAGGGATAGGAAGGAAGCCATGGAAGCAGGGATGGTGGGTTTTCTTTCCAAGCCAATTCAAAAAGAGCAATTTGAATCCCTGATTGCCGAACTATTCAGCCAGAACTGACGGGATTACTGCCAGGACTAAGGAAGTCCCCATACACACTGGAAGCGCTCAATCCCAGGCCTGGTGCCATTCATCCGTGCATATACACCCTTTTTTTCTTGACGCCAGAACCGGGATTTTTTTTGGTGCATATACACGTATCAAAGGAGCGACTTATGACTGATGTCTATATTTATGATCATGCCCGAACCCCCCGGGGAAAAGGGAAGAAACGAGGATCTCTGGCGCATGTGCATCCTCAAAACCTGGCTGCGGCCACTCTGAAAGCCCTGGAAAAGAAGAATAACCTGGATCCATCTCTCGTAGAAGATGTTATCCTGGGCTGCGTTTCTCAGGTAAATGAGCAATCCAGCTGTATTGCTCGCTATGCTGTAATGGCTGCGCAATGGCCAGATAATGTTCCGGGCTATACAGTGAATCGTTTCTGCGGTTCCGGTCTTCAAGCCATCAATAACGGCGTGGGAGCCATCGCTTCCGGAATGTCCGATCTAATCGTAGCCGGCGGAGTTGAATCCATGAGTGCCGTAAAAATGGGAGCCGATATGGGCGACCTGGATATGAGCATCGGTAACCCGGTAATCGCCGAACATTACAACCTGGTTCCCCAGGGAATCTCTGCGGACCTGATTGCTACAAAGGAAAAATTCAGCCGTGAAGATGTGGATAAATTCGCTGTCGAATCCCAGCAACGAGCAGATGCAGCCATTAAAGACGGTCGCTTCAAAAACTCCATCGTTCCTGTAGAAGGAAAAGACGGAACTCCCGTAGAACTGGACGAGCATCCCAGAATTGAAAGCGATTTTGACTTTCTATCCAATCTTCCAGCTGTGTTCAAGACAGTAGGCGAAAAGCAGTTCGATCCGATTGCGCTTAAAACCTACAAAGAATTCGATTCCATCAACCATGTGCATACCCTGGGTAACTCATCCGGTGTTGTGGATGGAGCCGGTGTAGTTATGCTGGGTAGCGAAAAAGCCAAAGAATTTGGCCTTAAGCCCCGTGCGCGAATCGTATCCATGGCCTCTTACGGCTCAGAGCCTACCATCATGCTCACAGGACCTGTTCCTGCGGCCAAGAAGGCACTGGATAAAGCAGGACTGAAGCCTGAAGACATCGATCTGTGGGAAATCAACGAAGCCTTTGCCGCAGTAGTTCTTTATGTAATGAAAGAGCTAAACATTCCAAGAGACAAAGTGAACGTAAACGGCGGAGCTATTGCTCTGGGTCACCCTCTGGGAGGCACAGGCGCTATTATCCTGGGAACTCTGGTAGATGAACTGGAGCGCCAGGAGAAAAAGTACGGCCTGGCTACTCTTTGCATCGGCGGCGGTATGGGTATCGCTACTGTAATCGAGAGAGTATAATCAGTCTCAGATTTCTGGTCGGGCATTCGCAAGGATGCCCGACTACCTCTGGCCCGGAGCCAGTGAACTCCTTTTCTAAAAGACCCTGCATCAACTCAATGGGCTGTATCAGTCAGAAGGTCTCTTACCATGTCAGATTCAGACAAAAAACATAGCCGAAACCCCAGGGTTCTGCCGCATGCGGAGCTAGAGCCGCTGACCTATCGAATCGCGGCCGAGTGCGTTTGTTTGAACCTTCGTAAAGCATCCCGCTTGATAACTCAGTACTACGATCAGATCCTGGAACCAGCGGGAATTCGTTGCACGCAGCTTACAATCCTGGCTGCCATTTCAAGAATCGGGAATCGATCCCTTACCGATCTGGCCCAGTCCCTGGCCATGGATCGCACCACTCTGACCAGGAATTTGAAGCCTCTGGAAAAGCATGGCTGGGTCATTCGGGCCGATAGCCCCAATCACAGAATGCGTAATTATGAGCTTTCCAGCAGCGGAGAACAGGTCCTGAAAGAAGCGGTTCCTCTCTGGCAGGAAGCCCAGGATTCCATAGAAAAAATGCTGGGAGATAGTCGCCGCAAAAGGCTTTTTCAGCATCTGCTACGAGTCACAGCCGCAGGCCGGCGAGCCATCAAGAAAGGTGAGCTGGACCCGGAGGACTGAGCTGTCCACAATCTGAATGCAAGCCAGTGACCCCCATCTGGCATTCTTCACAAAGAATATTCTCAAAGTCCTTGATCTGACCGGGACCGATTTGCAAAAATGGGAACAATACTGCTTGATTTAACGTCCAAAGGATGTAAGAGAAGCTATAGCTCTGGAGAAAATCATGAAAAAGACTAAATTCGCATTATTACTGGCAATGACAGGAGCCTTAACTTTCACAGGCGCCCTGTTCGCAGAAACCCTGTATGTAGTTAGCCCTGCGGCCAAGCTGCTAAAAGAGCCTAAAATGAGCTCTACAGGTCCTGCTTTGAAGCCTGGAACCCAGGTAAACAGTAGCGGACAACAGGGTATGTTTGTTCAAGTTCAGAGTCCCATGGGATCCGGATATGTCTCTAAACTGTTCGTATCCAAGTATGCACCTACCGGAAAGGTAGACACTACCAAAATCAAGCTGAATCAACAGGTGGCTACCCGGGACAAGGCCTCAGCCTACAGTGAAACCGCTGCAGCCCGAGGATTCTCCACCGGTACAGAGGAACGATTCGATAATCCGGAAGCCTTTGATTTCAGTGAAGTAGACTGGATCGAGAAACAAAAACCGAACCAAAAACAAGTGGACATTTTCCTCCGCCAGGGAAAGCTCCATAAGTTTGGATCATGAGGTTTCATCGTAAGTACTTTAATCAAAACAAAGCCGTAGCCCTCAGAGCTACAGCTTCTTTTCTGGCACTGGGTCTGATATTCATCACGGCCCAGTGTTCTTCTCTCAGCCCTAAAGACCGCAGTCTTCGCGAAGTTGCGGTGGGACGAGCCCTGACAGCCCGATTTGCCAAGGCCGATGGCATTGTTAAGAATGCCACAGCCACTTCCTATGTCTCCCTGGTAGGGCAGGCTGTAGTGGAAGCGGCGGGCCAATCCGATAAAGATTACCATTTTGCCATTCTGGATACAGATGAATCCATTTCTGTGGCCGGACCTGGCGGGTACATCCTGATCAGTAAAGGATACATCAAGAGTCTGTCTTCTGAAGCTGAACTGGCAGCCGTTCTGGCCATGGAAGTTGCTCATGTGGCCCTGGCTCATCATGACGATTCATTGCTTACAGACGGTTCATTGATTGAAACGTCGGAATCTGGATCGGAAGAGCTGTATGAGACAATCCGCCAGGGAAAGCGATCTGCAGAGCAGGTCTATGAAGCGGATGCGGCAGCAGCTTTTTATCTGGCCTCGCTGGGTTACGATCCAGCAGTGCTGGTTCGGGTGGTTAAACTGGGCACTCCTCAGAAACACGCATCCACTGCCGATCGCCAGAGCAAAGTCAAATCAGTAATCGAACAAAATGGCCTTTCCGGCCAGCAGACCAACACTGCCCGGTTCCAGGCCAGTACGCGGGGTCTGTAAAATGCTAAAAAACAAGAAGGTCTGGTTTGGAATCCTGACCATCGTTCCCATCATTCTTGTGCTGGTGCTTCATTCTACGGGAGCACTGGCCAGGGTTGAAAACCGTATCACGGATTTTCGCTACATTTATTTCAACCCGGGGCATGAGTTCAGCGAAGATATCGTCCTTCTTGAAATCGACGAACAGTCCCTGCAAAAACTGGGACAGGATCCCATCTACGGTCGCTGGCCCTGGAAGCGAAATGCCTATGTACCTCTGCTGGAATTCGTGGCTCAGTTTGGAGCGCAAAAGATTCTTTTTGACGTCACCTTCTTCGAAGAGAGCCCGGAAGACGAGGCTATGTCCGCCGTGGGCGAAGCTATACCGATTATTTCTCATGCACTGAACTTTAGAAACGAGGAAGGCCTGGAAACTTTGCCCGAGCTTCCTGAAATTGTTCGAGCTCAGGCCATTCCCTATGATGGACCGGAGTTGGTTTCTAAAGAGTATAACCGGGTAATCTATCCTGCCAGAGAAATACTTTCTACTCTGCCCGGTGCTCACTCCGTAACTTTCCATCCGGATTCGGATGGTGTTGCGCGCAAGGCCAGACATCTCTTTAAATACAAAGACGAATACTATCCCTCTCTATCTCTTGCGGCCGTGGCCCCGCTGATTGGGCTTCAATCCGTTTCCTATAAAGGTCAGAAATTGATCCTTAACACGGCGGAAGGCGAACGTAGCATACCGGCTGAAGATGGCGCTGTTCGATTCCACTATTATCCGGAATCCGAACTTTACAACGAGATGAAGCGATACTCCATTACATCGCTTATTGAAACCAAGATTGCCATCGACAAAGGGGATTTTACTTCAATTGAAGACTTAAAATTCGACCCTTCTGAACTACAGGGCAAGACCGTGATTATCGGCGCCACGGCTGCTGCCACTCATGATGTTAAGACCACTCCGTATGGAAGTATGCCCGGAGTATTCCTGCATGCGATTCTGGCCTCCAACATACTTCAGAATCATTTTCTCACTGTGCTGAGCCCCTGGTTTGCTCTGGTGGCTTTGATCTTGCTTGTGCCATTGGCCAACTATCTGGTTATTTACACTCATGGCCTGGCCGGTAGAGTTATATTTCCTGGCATCATGCTACTGGTGATCACTGCCATTTCGCTGATTGCCTTTCAGTATTTCGATACTCTGCTTCCTCTGGCTGGATTTCTTATTGGCTTTCCCATGGCTTTCCTGGGTTCCGTGGCCTTCCTGAGCTTTACGGAGGGCCTGGAAAAAAGAAAATTCAAATCCGCCATGTCCAAATATCTTTCGCCTGCCGTTCTGGAAGATGTGATGAAGCGCGGTCAGCTTCAGGCTGAAATCGGCGAGCGAAAGAATATGACCGTGATGTTCACCGACATTCGCTCCTTTACAACCATGGCCGAAGGTATGGACCCGGCCACCGTTGTTCATATTCTGAACGAGTACCTGGATCGTATGGTTCATGTTGTCTTCGAAGAAGAAGGAACATTAGATAAGTATATCGGTGATGCTATCATGGCTTTCTGGAATGCTCCCTTAAACCAGGCCGACCATGCCACCAGAGCCGTACGCACGGGTCTGGGCATGCTGCATGAACTCCATTTACTACATGAGCGATGGAAACAGGAAGGCGCACCGCTACTTCGCATGGGCGTAGGTATTCATACCGGCGAAATGATTGTAGGAAACATTGGTTCCAATCAACGACTGGATTATACAGTCATCGGAGACAATGTAAACCTGGGATCCAGGCTGGAAGGAATAACCAAAACCTATGGCGTAGACATGCTGATTAGCGAGGCCACTTACAAGGCCATGATCGCAGAAGAAAGCAAGACACTTCCCTGTCGATTAATCGATCTTGTGGCAGTGAAGGGAAAATCTATTCCCATCGCTGTCTATGAACCGCTTCCCGGAGAAGGTGGTCAGCGCTGCAAATCCATGAACAATTCCGTGTATGCTGCCAGGTTCAATGAAGCATTCGATCATTACAGAAATCGCAGATGGGACGAGGCCATTTCAATGTATGAAAGTTTCCTCAGTGATGCTGCAGAGAATCCTGCCCGTCCAGGACCGGATCAGCCTACAACACTCATGATTGAGCGATGCAAACAATACAAGGCCAGTCCCCCACCGGAAAACTGGGATGGCTCTTTTGTCATGACTACGAAATAGGCTCGATAGCTGCGTCCGCCCTCCTGGCGGACGTGGATCATCCCGCATTCAGAGCAATCGCAGTGCAAAGCAAGCCAGTTCTCCAGGGACCCGGCAAATATGAATTAAGACTCCTGAATGAGTCCTCAGAATGAGATAGCATCGCTCATTACGAATTGTTTTCGCAATGCCTTAACTCTGGACATCACATCGCTCGAATAGAATTTGTTCATCAAGCCTTCTTTTGATGCTGCTTTTCGGAACCCCGGGATGCCGGACTCCGTCCAACAGACAGCATTCGCATTTTTTTCTTTTACTAAATGTTGTCACCATCACCTAGAACGATTGTCGCACCCTTGCTGCTGGGTGCTCTCCTCTTCGGCAACTTTTGTAGCCCGGCCTCAAATCAATGTAACGATTCAGATCCTTTTTGTTCCCTGCAAGGTGCCTTTATTCTCGGTGAGGTCCTATCCTGTACGTTCGATGATACATGGCGGAAGATCGGATCCACAACTCCGAACCCTGATACCATTTCGGCTGTATTTATTACCGCAATCTTGCAGGACTCTGATGGTGCGATTTATGCTGCAGGGGGCGGGACTTTTCTGGGCAACGATGCCGGGATCATCTTAAAGAGCACTGACGGAGGTGCTAGCTGGTTTTCGGAGTTTATTCATCAACCTTCTCCGGGGAATCCAGTGCTCTTTACAGATATGAAAATGGGGCCCGATGGGACGATCATTGCTCTGGGAAATCAGAACCCGGACGGAACCAATGATGAGGCTTTCCTGGCTATCAGGCCACCCCTACAAAGCTTTTCCGTCACTGCAACCTACGAGAGACAGGACACCTTTGTGACATCCGCTCTAGTCGGTGCCCTTTCTCCGGAGCTGAGTTATTTTGCTGCTGGCATTGGCAGCAATGGTACACCGGACGATGCGATGCTTCTCTCCAGCCCGGCACCGTATCAGAGCCTGTCACCTGTGGTTCTGCTCGATGATTCCGGCGGAAACAACATTCATTTTACTGCTCTAGCCGCACCCTCCGCTTCAGACATCAGGTTGGCAGGGGTTGCTACAGATAACTCAGCTATCTACGAAGCAATTATAGGTGTTGTTGGATCAGGTTTGTATACAGAGACTTATAGAGCTTCCTTTACCTGTTGCGTAGGCGATGTTAGCTTGCATGACCCTACGGACATTCTAGTAAACGGCCCCAGTCAATATGCAATGGGAATTACTCCGGGCACGTCCACCGCGGATCTAAGGGCTCAGGTCTGGTCTATTGACACAGCAACGGGCAGCGCTGGCATCTTTGTATTAAATCCGGACCTTCCGGGGGCCACGGTACGACTCCAGCGCCATGGGAATCGAACAGTGGCTGTTTCGCGCATCATTACGGTTGCCGCACCCACTGGTACGCCCCAGGTCGACATTAGTAAAGATGGCGGGGCGACCTTTTTTCGCTCAATGAACCCGGACACCGATGGCCTCATATTTAATGACGCCTTCGATTCCAGTATTCAGCAATCGGGAACCTACTCGTTAAATGATGCAAGTTTACTCATGCCCGTGAGCGTAGATGCCTCCGTGGACGGTACAACGCCCGTGTTCTTCTATCAATTACCCTGCTATTAACCATTACCCACTTACAACCGGTTTTAGCAACTCCAGCTGCACATATTCTGGATTCCCTCTGATGCAGGCCATCCCTGCCTTTGGGTCATAATGGGGTACCTTCTATTTGTTTTGCCTCTCCAGGTATTCGCTTCGCCCGCCATCTTATGCGAAAGTATTGACACTGTTTGTCCCCAGCCGGTGAAGCGATCAGGCGATATCGGACTCGACGCAATTCTGGCGCTCGATTTCCTGGTAGCATGATTCGAGCTTTCCATCCTCCCCACTGGAACAGAATTCGAAAGAATCTATATTCAGGTACTGTCTTTCTACTCTGCTGTATCACCCTGGCACTCTCTAGTTTCTCCTGTTCGAAGAGTAACTGCAGGCCGGACGATCCGTCCTGCGATACGGTTTCAGCTCTGATCCTTGCCCGAGCCGTTCAATGCAGCTATAGAAAGAGCTGGAGCAAAATTGGCTCCACGGAGGGAAACCCGGACAATCTTCAGGCCGTTACATTTTCTTCTATAGTGGAAGGTCCGGACGGATTTCTTTACGCTGCAGGCGAAGCATCCAATGGAAACGATGCAGCGGTTGTGATGCGTAGCGAAGACGGCGGCGCGAACTGGGTCACCGAATGGGTTCACCAGCCGACGTTGAATGCAGGGGCAATTACGCAGATCCTGCGGGCTCCCGATGGAAGTTTGATCGCGGTGGGAAACCATAATCCAGATGGAACCAACACGGAAGTGTTTCTGGCGCGAAAGGCACCGGGCGGAAGTTTCACCGTGACCGCTACTTACGAAAGGCAGGACACCAATGTAAGCCGCGCCCTGGCTGCAGTGATGAGTCCTTCCGGCACTATATATGTTTCCGGCAATGCGGCGGTTCCGGCTGACATTGCGGGTATGCTTCTGATTTCGGGGGGCAATTACACATCACTGACTCCACGCACCCTTGTCACAGATGGAGTGAATCCGGTTCTGTTTTCGGCAATAGACCCGATGTCTGAGATCGATGTGGCTGTGGGTGGCTTCGTTGACAGCGGAGCTTCCCAGGAATTTACACTGGGCCTGTCCCGTTCCGATGGAAGTTACAGCTCTATCCTTCGCAATGTCTTTTCCTGCTGTCTGGGAGATCCGGAATTCCATGATCCCACAGGCCTATATCATCTGGGCAGCGGTCGCTATTTAATGGGACTGACTCCAGGAACAAACCTCACGGATGTTCGAGGCACAGTTCTGGATATCGCATCGAATGGATCATTTATTTCCACAGAAGTGGACCCCAATCCAGCAGCTCTCACAAGCTTTAAAATTCATGGGATAAATCAGGTCGCTTCTCTATTTGTACCATCGGGTGCTACCGGTACACCGCAGATCAACATTCGCACAGATGGCGAAGCATCTTTCCGAGTGAGTTTTCCACCGAACACCGATGGCATCATACTGAATGATGCTCCGGAGGAATCAATTCGACTGGTTGAGACCCATATGCTTTCCAACGGCGATCTTCTGCTGCCACTTCCTATCCATAATTCGATTGTGGCCTCTGAGCCCGTCTGGATTTACCGCCTGGCCTGCAGATAATTGACAGTGCAGCCTCCAGGTCCCGTGGTACTTCGCGCATCGATGTAGAAGGGGAAATGGACTCTGAATGAACCTGCTGTTTCAACCCGAAAATAGTGGCGATATCAGACAACTGGCGGATCCATGCCGACTATTCCATGCGAACTATTCACTCTGCTCCACCCTGATGCCCCGGATGTTTCCTGGCTAGCTATCGACCGCGTACAGGCTCCGGCAATTCCAGCTGGGCATATTTGCTAATGCCTCTTTCTCGAAACCAACCACGGTTTGTTTCTATAGCATAGATTGCCGGTTCAGGCGAAGTATAGATCGCTTTTCCATCGTCCGGATGCATACTGAAATATTCGATCAGAAAACCCTGTTCATCGAAGAAGGCAACGTCCAGAGGAAGTGGAGTATCTTTCATATAGAATCCCACTTTCTGTGGCGCCGGAAAGGCAAACAGCATTCCATGATCGGCTGCCATAGTTTCGCGACCCTTCAGCCCTGCCGTCCGACTATCCGGATCCGCAGCCACCTCCACAGTCAGGGGCTCGCCGCCAATGCGAATCTCCATGGTGGGCAATGTGCCCGGCAGATTGCGATCGCATTGAAAGAGGCTGAATGTGACCAGCAGAACCAGAATAGTTTGATATCGAATTGCGAATCTGTAGGGGGAGATCCGGAAATACCTCCGGATCTCGAATTGCTTTTCCTTTCGTTGGATCATTGAAAGCGAATGGAAATTTCGCCCCGTTTTGCTTCCGTGACAATCAACTTCTTCTTCGCAACAATCTGAAAGATCTTGGGATTGGCGGCGTAAAAGGCCAGTGTGTCTCTGAGCGCAAATACCCGACCAGGATAGGTTACTTCCCAGACCGTTTCTCCCTGGGAGGAGCGAATTTCATTTACACCCTTTACTGCCGTCTTTAGCTGTAGATCGTCGCGAAAGATACCAGCTTCATCGAAACTAAGGCCCTGGATCTTCATTAGAATAACATTGTTTCTTGTGATGCTTCCCCAGCGGCTCTGCAATCGGCTGTGGGTAAATTGAGCCAGACCGGATAGCCTTCGGTCCGGTTCCGCGCCTACAGCGAATCGCTCCATGGCTGCCCTTGCTGCGGCCAGATCCGTGGTCTGAGCTCCGTTCTCCACTTTACTAAATTCTCCCAGCACTTCTCCACGACCCCAGAGAGTCACAATGGCAACATTACCTGTGGCTTTGTAGGATTTGAAATGCTGGCCCAGAGTCGCAATATTTTGAGCATTGGCTTCGATGTTTCCTACTATAAGAACATCGGCATCAGCAGCTACAGCCCGGTCCATGAGCTCCGGAGGCACATTTCCGGGATTGGAAGAAACCATGGCTTCGTTTATGCCGCGCGTATCGAAGCGAGAAGGATCCACGATGTTATAGCCTTTCTGCACCAGTGCATCTCTAAGAGCGCTGGCTGCCTGAGCATTGCGCGAATTAAATCCCTCTACCCGGGTGGCCTGTCCGGCCAGATTGTATTCTTCTCGAATCAATACCAGAATCCTGGGATTACCCACAAGCTTCTGCATTAGGTTGATCTGATTGTTTACGTCCGCCGGACTCACCTCAAAGCGAACGAATGCACGTAGCATCTTGATCGTATCCAGGTTATAGGTCTGTTGTTCGATCACGCTGTCATTGCGGCAAATTCCCCGGGCTTTCGTATACACTTCGAAGCCGATGGACTGTCCATCCCCCACTCCACTGTACTGGGCTACCTCTTCGCCAATGCACTTTTCTATAGCCTTTCTACAGGCATCCTCTTTAGCCTTGTCCATGGCCGAAGCCATGCTCGTGTAAATCGGAGCCTCTCCGTATACCGTGATTTCACCTTTCATACAGGCGTCCCGGAAATCACCGGAAAGACCAGAATCATCGCGGCTGGAAGGGCCCGAACAACTGACTGCCAGGCTAACCGAAACGGAAATCGCCAGCAAACTGAGAATTTTAACCCACGAAAGTTTCGGGGTCGGATTACTAAAACCAGGAATTGCCATACCTATTAGAGGCCACTGGCACGTTCCGGGTCAAGTATATCCGATTTTTTCTTATGGTTTTGGAATTGTATCCGATGGGAGAAACGATGATTTTCCCGGCTCTAGAAAAGACCCTGCGAGAACAGTCCCGTCTGGTAAAGGATGCCCTGACTCTGGAAAAGGACAAAGGACGGGCCATTGCAGAGGCAAACGGTAAGAAGCTCACCGAGTTGAGCGGCCGCCTGGAAGGCATAGTTTCAGCTATGGAAAAGGCGGAAAAGGAGCGGATAGAGAGCTGTCGCAGACTCCAGAAGCAGCGACCGGACCTATTCGATGTGAAAAGCGATATGCGAGCCAGCGACCTTATGCATGCCCTGGATCTCCTGGAAGATCAAGGAGTGCCGGTAGAGCAGGAAAGGGACTTGCTCTCTCTTCTCATGCTGGATCTACGCAAACTACAAACTCTAAATCAAGAAAATCAGAATTCTCTGGAACGCGCAAGTGCCAACCTGAACAGCGTTCTCGAACAGGCCTCGGGAAAAGATAAGATGTACCACCCTGCTGGAAAAGATAAAAGAAAAGCAGATGGTCCTTCCCTTATTCTGAACGCCACTGTCTGAAAACTAACCAAACTTGAAATCGCCTCACCGGCAAAGCCGGCCGGCCTTTTTTTATCCGGTCGCTAATGGACATTGTTCTCCGGACAGCAATGAAACGCGAGTGCCGTTGCGTCAGAACTGTCTTCCCGAAATAAACCTCTGATTTTCGTACCAAGGCATGCCTTTGCTCAGGTTCACAACACACGCTTCCGAATTCCATTGCCGGGAAGCCTGCCTTATGTCTCTTTCGCGCAATAAAAATGATCCGTTTCGACAGTTTCTGGCCCTAAAATCAACCCCTCTGGTATTTTTCTCATCCTTTTGATTCAGCTTCCGAGAAGATAAAAGGAGGCTTATATGGGCTCAACATTTGGTGGATTTGAAATAGCGAAACGTGGATTGAATGTGCATCAAACAGCTATTCAAACCACAGGGCATAACATCTCTAACGCAGATAATGAAAACTATTCCAGACAGAGAGTAAATCTGGAAAGCATGGATCCACTCTATGCCCCTGCGCTGAACCGTGCGAATGTAAAAGGCCAGCAGGGTCAGGGTGTCCAGATCGCATCTATCGAGCGAATCCGAAATACATTCTACGATGATCAAATCGCCGATGCCAACAACGTAAAGAATTACTGGGGCGCCTCCTCCGATTATCTTCAGCAGATTGAACGAATCTTCAACGAGCCTTCTGACAATTCACTGCGAACTCTGGGCGACAATTTCTGGCAGAGCTGGCAGGAGCTTTCCACTTATCCTTCGGACCGGGCTCACCGGGAAGTAGTACTGGAACGTGGAAATGCTCTGACCACCCGGATGTCAGACATTTACAATAAACTTACCGATCTTCGACATCGGGCGGACCGGGAAATCATAGCAGACGTTCGCACCATCAACTCGCTGGCGTCAGATATCCGTGATCTAAATGAACGCATCCTGAAGTTACAGGCACTGGGCGACCAGCCAAACGACCTGATGGACCGGCGAGATGCAGCCATTGAAAAGCTATCTGGCATTGCTAATATTCGCATTGGTCGCGGAGACAAGGATGAGCTGATTGTATTTATCGGTGAGCAGGCCCTGGTGCAGGGCGAAATCCAGCGAAAGCTGAAAACCGAGCCGGATGCGAAGAATGATGGAATGGCCAAAATCCTGTGGGAGCACAATGACAGGGAGCTGATTCTAAGTGGCGGTCATCTATTCGGACTCAAGAAGATGCGAGATGAGGCTATTGTTGAACGAATCAACAATGTAGATGAATTCGCACTGAATATTGCGGATGTGGTGAATGAGATCCATAAAGATGGATTTGGACTCAACGGTGAGACGAACAAAAATTTCTTCGACGTTCGAAACCTGAGCGGCAATTCTCGAGGAATCTACGATCTGGGACCCCAGGCAGCTAACTATGACCTGAACCAGGACGGTACCGCAGAAGTTACTGCCATTTTCAGAGTAAGTGGAGCCAACACTGTGGATCCTTCCAAGCCGGTGGGGGTCGATGGTACTTTGACCTTCTATCGCAACGACGGAAACAACACTCCGGTCCTCGTAGATTATTCCGCAGACGACACACTGAATTCAATTATCAAGCGAATCAATGATCAGGATGCAGGTGTTGTAGCCTACATGACTCATGACAACCAGCTGGCCCTGAAAGGCACCACCGCCGAGGACGATCGTCGCACAAATTTTATGATTCGCCACCTGGAGGACTCCGGAGAGCTTCTGGCGGGTTATACCGGCATTCTAAATGCATCCGGTCCTCAGGGCGCTTTCGATTTTCGCCGAATCGATGAGATTTCCAAGCTCAGGGCACCACTCCAAGATATAACGCTGACACCCATCTATCATCCGTCCGCCTACGTAAAGGTATCCGAGGAGATCCTTCGAGATCCGGCCTCACTGGCTGCGGCCCGGGGAAAAGATGTGGGAGGAACGGGCGATTACAATCAGTCCAATGGCTCCGCAGATGGAAGTAATGCACTGTTGATCGCAGAATCCCTGAAGCAGGGCAAAAACATGATCGGTCATGCAGAAAATGCAGAAGAATTCTACAACGGGGTAATTTCGAAACTGGGAACAGAGAGTAGAACGGCCGAAGATGCCATTCAGCGACATGAAGATAACCTGCTATCTCTGCGAAATCTGAGACAGAGTGTAATGGGGGTGAGCCTGGATGAAGAAATGTCCAATATGGTTCAGTTCCAGCATTCCTACAATGCCGCGGCCAAGATTCTGAACAGCATGGATCAGATGCTGGATGTAATTATCAATCGCCTGGGCGGCTAATTTACGAGCCCTGAATTTCAGGGCCAGGGGATAGTTCAGAGAGGTAAATGAAGTCCTGGACTGAATTAAACGTGAAGATTCGAAGAATAGACAGGTCACCGAATCAGTGAAAACAAAAGGCGATTGAAACGGAATTTTTCATAGGGAATGGAGATCTAGATTATGATGCGAACTACAGGAATCATGCAAAACAATTCTCTGGTTCGAAACCTTGAGCGTCACAAGTATGAAATGGACAAGGTTCAGAATCAACTTGCTACCGGGCAGAGAATCAGCCGACCCGGTGACGATCCTTCTGCAGCCACCAATCAGATGTACTATCGCAGCCGGGTAAATGAACTGGAGCAATTTGCCCAGAACATTGAAGCAGGTATGGGAAGACTCAATCATATGGATGGCGAGCTAAGCCGGGTCACTGAAATCATACATCGAGTACGACAACTGGCGGTGCAGGCTTCCAACGGTATCTATCAAGGGGATAGCGGCTTCGAACTCAAAAATGCAATAGCCAAAGAAATCGATCAGCATCTTCGGGCATTGATTGATATTGCCAACGGTCGCGATGCTACAGGAAGACCGCTTTTTGGTGGCCATGAAGTGGATCGTCCTCCCTTTGAGCCCATCCTGAGCAGCATTCGCGGGCTCCAGGGCATTGAGCTGGACAATCAGATTGTTGGAGTGGAATATCGCGGCGATAACGGCAAAAGACTTACCGAAGTAGAACGCAGCCAGTACATCGATGTTAACCTTCCCGGTAATCAGGCATTCTGGGGCACCAATATGACCGTAACCGGGGCTGTGGACAATTCCGGGTACGTAAGCACCACAGATCAGGCCTTTCGCATTGATGGCGTAGAAGTCCGGGTCGCGGCTGGAGACACCATCGACGACATCATCGACAAGATAAACCAGGCCGGCATCGAAGTAAAGGCCTCCAAGATTGGTCAGGACTATATTAGCCTGAGCAGCACGGAACCGCATCAGATCTGGCTGGAAGATATGGAAGGAAGCACGGTTCTAAGAGATATTGGACTGGTTAGCTCGGACAAGTCGGAGCCACCCAACAACTTTGCAGAAACGGCACGAGTGAATGGCCGATCCATCTTCGATGTATTGATCAAATTCCGAGATGACCTGATTGCGGGCGATCAACTGGAAATCTCCGGACGGGATCTGGGAAACCTGGATTCTGCTCTGGAAAATGTTCTTCGATTCCGGGCCGAGGTAGGCGCCAAGCAGAATAGAATGGAAGAGCATACCAAGCGAGTGGCCTGGGATAAGACCTACATGACAGAACTTCTGGCGGAGTCGGAAGGGATTGACGTGGCGGAATCCATCATGAATTTGAAATGGCTGGAATCCGTGCACCAGTATGCTCTGAACGTCGGAGCGCGTGTTATCAAGCCCACGCTGGTAGACTTCATCCGATAACTATATGCCGCAGCTAGAAACAAAGCCATTTGGCTCAATCGAAGTAAGCGAAGATAGCATTCTGGAATTTCCAGAAGGTATTCTGGGTTTCGAAGATTACAGGAATTTTGCCATTCTGGAAGAAAAGGAAGGACCGTTTCACTGGCTACAGAGCGCCGATGAATCGGGACTGGCATTTATTATCCTTCGTCCACAATTGATCCTGAAGGATTACGAACCTGCTGTGCTTCCCATGGAGCTGCAATCGCTACAGGTGGATAATGTTACCGAATGCGAAGTCTATTTGATCGTTACGATTCCCGGGGATCATCCAGAAAAAATGACCGCAAACCTGCAGGGTCCCATACTGGTGAATCGTAACATTCGACAGGCCAGACAGGTCATTTCGATGAATGAAAGCCATCTGGTAAGGGTTCCCATTCTGGAGCTCCTGGAGGCCTGATTTGCTTGTACTTGCTCGAAAAATCAATGAATCCATAATGATCGGCGATGATATAGAAATCGTCGTGGTGGATATAAAAGGTGATCAGGTGAAGCTGGGCATTCGAGCTCCGCGAAACGTGGCCATTCATCGAACAGAGATCTACCAGGAAATCCAGGATCAAAATAAAGAGGCTGCGCAGTCCGTTTCACCTGATAAATTGCGGGATCTACAGAAACTTCTGGGCAAAGAGAAAAAGAAAGACGAAGAGAATCCTTCCTCCTGAACAATCCTCTCAGCCATGCAGCCCTCACCGATGAAAGCTTCATTAGCCACTGCATTCCTGCTTTCCATCCTGCTCATTGACCCCGGCAACGAAATCGCCGGTGCACCATATCCGCCCGGTATTAGCGAATTCGATCTCCGAATAACCAATCGAAGGTTTGTATCCCACATTCTCTTCGAAGTCATTGGAAACCAAAACGCAATCACCATCCTGCTTACCCACGGCCCGAATTACAATGCATTCAAAGATGTACCCCACTCCATCCATTTTTTCTGCGGAGATTCTACACAATGCTTGCAGTTGTCCTATCGAATTGACAGACACCTAAGAAGCGGGTACAATCTGGGACTACAGCTTCAGGGATCCCGCATTACCCGATTGGAGTTTCTTGGGCCGCAATGAGTTCTGCGAATCGAACAGATCAATTCTTAACAACGCTGAAATACCTGGTTCGAGCTGTACCGGTCCAGTATGAGCCTTTGTTCAGACGATTTGAAAAAAATCTCGAGCGTCTTGTAGCCATACTGACTGGACCACTTCTATTTTTCTCCGCCCTGTATTTCGCTCACATTAGTGGCCATCCCTGGCCGGTATCCATTGCTGTCAGTGCGGGAACCACCATACCCTGCTGGTTATTATTCTTCGTAAAAGTTCCCCATCGATGGCAATCCTGGTACTATAATGGAGGACATGCGATAACTCTGATCCTTCTTACGACTGCCTATTACTACTTTGATCTGCAAAACAATTCCACGGCCGGTCCCATACTTCTATTCTGTCTTCTACTATTATTTCAAATCATTCGTCCTGGAAGATTCAAGGCTCTGCCCGTAACCGGTTTAATTGTAATTTTTTCTGTCTGCACGTTTCTGCAGCCCACATTTATTAGCAAAGAGCAAGCGGTACTTTTGCTATTTCTGTCTGCGATTGTATTTCTTTTGCACGTATTTGTTAACTATCTGATCATTAGATTCGTTGAGCTGGAACAGCACAGGATTCGGGAAGGCAATGAGCTGGATCTGGCAAGGAGAGTTCACGAAAGTCTCTTTCCTACTTTCTCCGGTAATGAGCGAATTAAGATACATAAGTATCATCTACCAGAAAATCAGATTGGTGGGGATTTTTACGATCTGGTATTTCTCCGGGAAGGTAACCTGGGAATCTTTCTAAGCGATATTAGCGGCCACGGTATTTCCAGCGCCATGATGTCCACTGCAATGAAAGTGGTGCTCAGTCGGATTCCCTATCGAAATCGTCTTTCGCCTGCGGCACTGTTGACTGCCCTGGATAAAACTATGGCTGAATCCTACGAAAGCCATCATGCCACCGGTGTTTATATCTTCTTCGATTTCCTGAAATCCAACGTACTTCTTGCGAATGCGGGTCATCCTCCGGTTTTGATGGCAAAGAAAGGAGAAGAGTTCCAGGAGATAGAAACATCCGGAAGTTTAATGGGAATGGGCATACGAGAGCCCACTGCAGAAGAAGTCCAAAAGGATATGAATACCGGGGATCGTTACCTTCTCTATACCGATGGGCTTCTGGAATACGAGACTACCAACGGAACGATCACGTTTATCGATGATCTGGCAGCCATGCTGGTTCCGATGGCCCACCAGGACTCGGAAACTCTGCTTACAAATCTAATACATGAAGTTCGCCGCAGACCCGATTTCCTGAGATTCAGGGATGATGTCCTGGTGCTTGTGGCCGAAATTCAATAGTTCATTCACTGGCCGGCGGGAGCACTTTGCAGCTGCCCCTGGAAATTAGCTTCCCCTTTTGATTGGTCCAGGTGATCTTCATTTCCACTGCTTTCAATCTATCCAGCTTTTTAGATACCTCCACTTCACAGGTAATTGTATCTCCTGGGTACACTACATCCCTGTATTTCTGACTTACTTCCAGGGCTACGGTACCCAGGCCAGGCAGCTTCATTCCCAGTACCGGGGCCAGAAGGGATCCAGCCAGCCCTCCATGAGCAATCCTGGACTTGAAGGGAGTGGTTTTCGCATATTCCTCATCAACATGCACTGGATTGAAATCTCCACTGATGCCAGCATAAAGATAGATATCCGTTTCAGTAATGGTCTTGGTGAAAGAAGCCCTGTCACCAATTTGAATTTCTTCAAAAGTCTTGCCTTTTTGATACACTGATGCCTCCTGTATTCAATGGAACGCCTGCATATTATTTTTCTGCGGCATTTGATTTCCGGTCTATTTATTTTGGCTCTGCCTTTCGTAGTAATTATTTCCCGGGGACTGCGAGACTATTCCGATCTTTTTGCCTTCTTGATTCGCCAGGCTCCAGTAATAGCGATCTGGATCCTGGCCATCCTGTTTACCGCTATTCTGGGCATTCGAAATGCTAGAAATCGAATCTGGGATGGAGTGGCGCGCAGATATCTGGAAATGGATCAAACAACTCTGGATTTGCATGCGGAGCGAAGACTTCTGCTTCGCCTGTTTCTGAAATGGGGACGTTGCTTTCGCTGCCTTGCATTCTGGTATGGCGGCTTTATTTCGATTCTTTGCTGGGTATTCGCAATCTATGAATGGTCTCTTGCAGCCAGCACCATTCTAATACTCTATTTCTTCATTGTCGGGGCCTCGCTTTCGGCGGCCTTCTCCGCACTCTATCTTCTATTTACCTACACAAAACACAGAGAAGATACGTCCCAGGATTTCTTCGGTTGAAATATTTCCCGTTAGTTCTCCGCAATGATGCAGGGCTGTATCCAGCTCCATTGCGCAGATTTCCGCCGGTGCATCTTCATCCCAGAGCTGGAGTAATTTGACCAGAGCTCCATCCATCTGCTGAAAATGATATCTGTGTCGCTCCTCCAGATAAAATGGATCCACAGACTCCGTCTCATCTTTCAAGAACTGGGACAACGCAGTTCTGAGCTCGTCCAGACCCTGGCCAGATTTGCAGGATAGAGGATAGATTCGATCTGCTGCTCGCATGGATAATTGCTCTCTCCAGGCTTTTATACGGGAATCATCCGCTAAATCTATCTTATTCAGTATGTGCCATACCGGTCTCTGCGGAAAAGCAGGCTCGGGATATGGCTCCCGATTTAGATCGCAAACATGAAAGATGATAAGACTTTTTTCCATCTGTTGCTGCGATCGCTTCACTCCTTCCTTTTCTACAAGATCTTCGGATTCGCGCAGGCCAGCGGTGTCCACAAAGCGCACCGGAAGGCCACCCAGCTCAATCTCTTCACTTACAAAATCTCTGGTGGTACCTTCGATTTCGCTTACAATGCTTCTTTCCCAGCCAAGTATTTTGTTTAACAATGAGGATTTGCCGGCATTGGGAATACCGGATAGAGCGACCTGCAGACCATCACTCAATCTGGCTGCACTACGGGAACGCTCCAGGATTTCGGATATGCTACTGCGAAGGTCCTGGACCCTTTTGATTGTCTGCTCTCTGGTCTCGAAGGTTAAATCTTCGGTGGAAAAATCCACTTCCGCTTCTGTCTCTGCTTTTAGATGTATCAACGCGGAACGAAATCGAGATATCATCCTCGTCAGTTCTCCATCATATAGCTTGCGGCTAGCATGGAGTTCAAAGACAGATCTTGCATCGATGATGCTTCGCACACCCTCGGCTTTCAGTAGATCCAGTTTTCCGTTTTGAAAGGCTCTTCTAGTAAATTCTCCCGGATGAGCGGGTCGAATTCCCAGAGAATCACATGTAGAAAGAATAAAATGCCGGGCGATTACCGGATTGCCGTGTAAAGAAACCTCCAGTACATCTTCGCCCGTATAGGAACCAGGAGACTCAAAGAACGTAAACAATCCATCGTCCAGAATTGCGGGCTCCGCAGATGAACTCGCTGACTCCTCTGCCACAAGATCTTGCAACCGGTTGACCGATGCATCGGACTCCACTGCTGCCGAAGACCTGGTATTTTCAGTTCGGGTAAGCGGAGTTTCCAGAACAAAACAGCGGTAAGCTTTTCCGGATTGCAACGAATCGGAAGCAGAGTCAGATATCAAATGCCGGGCATAGGCGCGTTTTTTCGCATCCAGAAAAAAGGCCTCTATTACCTTGCGGCAAAGAGGCCCGGAGAAGCGAATTAGAGCGATGGCTCCCCTGCCGGGAGCACTTGATAAAGCTACGATTGTATCTTCGATTACTCTTCTCCTTCGTCCTCGTAATACTCTTCCTCGTAGTATTCCTCTTCGCCTTCTTCTCGAAGGATGACCACTCGGACACGCTTATAAAGTCCGTTTCCTTCAGAGCGAGTCGTAACTCTGGAATCTTCCTCCAGCGTCAAATGCACAATCCGTCTTTCGTAAGGATTCATGCTTTCCAGAAGCACGGAACGTCCGGATTTTGCCACTCGATCGGCTACCGATTTGGCCAGCTTGTTCAGTTTCTTCTTGCGACGCTCGCGATATCTAGCTACATCCACCAGGATTCGCTTCTTGCTTTTCAGTTCCGGAGTTACCAGGAGATTGAGCAGAAACTGGAGAGCATCCAGAGTTTTCCCCTGACGCCCAATCAAAATGCCCGAATCCTCGGAATCGATGTGAGCGATATAGTTTTCTTCTGTATCTTCAAAATCCTCGATGTCTGCATCGATTCCCATCTTATGAATCAATGTTAAGAGCACCCCTTTTATCAGGGCTTCATCGCCTGGCTCACCTCTGGTTTTAACCCTTACTACCACAGGCTTGCGAGCCATCATTCCGAACAGGCCGGCTCCCTCGGTTTCAAAATCCAGCTCTTCCTCTGGAATTCCCAGAATTTCGGATGCTTTCTTCTGAGCATCCGACTTGTTCTTGGACTCTATTTCTAGAATGTAATTCATCCCTGTACCCTATTAAATGATTTCAAGTTTTCACCGTTACGGGATCGTCCATCTTGTTGGCAGCTACCTGCCAGATGATCGAGATAATATTCTGCACGGTCCAGTACAGAGTTACTCCACTGGGCATGGACCAGAAAAAGAAAATCATGATCACTGGCATGAAATACATCAACATCTTTTGCTGTGGATCCGAAACCACGGTGGTGAATCTCTGCTGAAGGATCTGAGATCCGATCATAAACAGCGGAAGGATGTTGATGTGAAAATTCTGCACAAAGAATAGATCTTTGATCACATAAACCGTATCTGGCTGGGAAAGATCATTCATCCACAGAATAAATGGACTGCGCCATAGCTCCATAGATTCAGAAAAGGCGCTGTAAAGTGCAATAAAGACCGGCACCTGAATGAGCATAGGAAGACAGCCCTTTGCAGGATTCACATTGTTCTCTTTATAGAGAGCCATTATCTTCTTCTGCTTTTCCTGAGGATTGTCCTTAAACTTTTCGTTGATCTTGTCCATCTCGGGCTTCAACGCGCTCATCTTTTTCATGGACTTTACCTGCATCTGGTTTAGAGGCCAGGTAATGAGCTTGAAGCTTACTGCAATAATGATGATGGCCCATCCGTAATTTCCGATCAAGTCGTAGATCTGGCGCATGAGCCAGACAATCCCGTCTCGTATCTTGGAAAAGATGGCCAGAAAGGACGATGTATAGATTACATCTCTGGCTTCTTCGTCCGGTCCGGACATGCCGAATTCGGCCTGCATAAGCGCAATGTCTGTGAATTTATGAGCCTCGTCGCTTCGCACCCCGACAAAGACCTGATTATCCAGAATCAATGCATCTCTACGCTTTTGTTCCACTCGAACCAGTTCTCTGGTGTTTCGAGGAGCTGCTTTTTCACCGGTGCCCTGAATTTCAGTGGCAAATCCCGGTAATTCTACAGGACCACCATCCGACGGCGCCAGACGAAAGTCATTGAATACGGCCGTGAAGGTGGCTCGCCCTTCCGGAGATACCTTCGCCTTCTGCACTACCCCGTCCGGGCGGTGTAGAGGGTTTTCTGGGTTCAGAAAATGGGAGTAGGCCACCAGAAATCGGCTACTGGAGCCCATAAATTCCAGAGAATTGTTTTTCTCCGTGTAGGCCTGGTACGGTCCTTCTGGCGCACTGCTACAGGAAAAGAAGCTTCCGCCAGATCCACCTACACCCTGTGTTTGAGTGAGGGAATCATTGTAATAGAAAAAACGCCCGTAGGACTGGAGTACCCGGCTATTTTCGGACACCGGAGGGGGCCCCAGATCGCCGAATGTGCGAAAGAATAGATCGCCACCCAGCACGAAAGGTTTCTTTTCCAGGTTTCGAATTACGGTAATCTGTCTGAAGAAGCTTTCACCCTGAAAGAAGCGAAAGACTTTTACCAGCTCCAATTTGTGGTCCAGAAACGTTACTGGCAGGGCGAAACGGACTTCCGTCACCTTTCCCTGGTTTACCGGGCCCTCCATTCTAAACTTTCCAGAATTGAGCAATGGTTTACCCAGGCGCTCTTCCAGCGGAGGACTGTAATACAGATGGGGTTGAAAATCCATTCCAAAGCCTCTGGTTACCTCCAGAGCCTGGTATTTTTTAACCAGAGGATCATCGGATTCTTCGATTAATGATTCTGGGACATGTAACTCATTGCTCTTCTTTAAATAGAGACGGGCAATTCGGCCACCTTCTGTAGTAACAACAAAGACAGCTCGATCGGTTTCGATAATGGTTTCATCGCCGGATCCACTGGAAAATCTGAAATCGTTCCTTTTTTCCGCCGGTACCAGGGGTGCATTACCTTCCGGGGCCGATTCTTCATCGCCGCCCATGAACTGGAACATAAAGAATGTGGCTACCCCCAGAAGCAATATGGGAATAAAGGAAGTAAGGGATCCTTGATTTTGTTTTTCCTCGCTCATTTTACCTACCTGAATTATGAATGCTCGCAGCCATCGTGGCTGTGCTCCGGATGATCCTCGGGAAATACGGGATCAAAAAATCCTTTCGAAAGAGGATTACATCGTGCGATTCGCCAGAGACTCTTTCCCGTTGCCTTCCAGAATGGAAGATACTGAAAGCATTCCATTGCATATTCAGAACAACTTGGATAAAATCTGCATCTTCCCGGAAGCCAGGGGGATATCGCTAATTTGTAGAATTTGATGAAGGATCGGGCTGCTTTTCCGGACCATCCAGCAACTGGATTCCTGCTCGGTCTAGAAGTCGTATGACTTCCCGGGTGCCCGTTTCCGCTGGCATTGTGGTCCAGGACCGGCCCGGCAGTATAGCTATCCGCCAGCCGGGAGGCAGTCGGTCCATCAGGGGTTCCAGCGAGACTCTGCATTTTCTACGGATTCGATTACGAACCACCGCTTTTCCTGTCCTTCGAGAAACGCAAAAGGCTATCAGAGTTCGCTCATCGGCCGTTGACAGCACCATTATGGCGGTATTTCTACTATGAAAACGGCGGCCTCGAGAAAAGAGGTCAGCGAAGGCAGTCCTGCCTTTTAATGTGGCTCTTTTGATTCTGCTACTTATTTGCGATGTACCCGATCGGACACACTCAGAACAGCGCGGCCTTTGTTGCGACGTCGGGACAGTACCTTGCGACCGTTCTTGGTAGCCATACGAGCGCGAAATCCGTGGGTACGAACTTTCTTGATCTTGCTCGGTTGATAGGTCCTTTTCATGAATAACTCCCGGAAAAATTATTGCGAATCTACCAGACTCCGCCTGGTGATTGGTACGTCAACAGGCTTTCCAGGGCCCCTGTCCAGACCGAATCCGGGCATCTGGCCAGCCCTGAAAATCGATCTGTACGTCCAGAAGAAGTGAGATCTGGCAAGTGACAGAAGACGGTATCATGTCCCGCATCATTTTCGGGTCCCGGTACTGTTTTTCACTTGATCCAGATACAGCGGATTCGAGACTTCCGGGGCGCAATTCTATATCACCTGGAGTCAGCCTTGGAAGATGCCTGGTCGCAAACAAAAAAAGAGCTACAGAGATCGGCTAAGGACAGTAACGTTCGCAGCTGTTTGCAGAATCTCAGGCCCGTTCCCCTGAAAAAAGGCTCCACCAGTGGCCATCTGGTCTTTGAACTGGATGACGCTGCTCTGCTTCAGACGGCTACAAAGCTTAAAGGACCTATTCAGAGCCGACTTTCTACCATTACGCAACAATCGGTAAGTGTGGAATTCCGTCTGGCCCAGAAAAAGGGGAATCGGGACCCATCCTGGATTCGTCCTCAACTGGATCTGGAGCGATTCTGCGAAGGAAAAGCCAATCGCATACCTTTGATGGCCGCGCGAAACATTGTAGAGCAACCCGGTAAAGTGAATCCCCTTCTGATTTCGGGAGACACTGGTACCGGCAAATCGCATCTACTGAATGCTATCGCATGCGAAGCCGTGCGAAAAAGGCCAGAGACACGCTGTACTCTGATTCGCATGGATGATTTTCCATCGCACTTTGGTGAGCAAATTTTAAAGGGTAGAAATCTAGCCTTGAAGAATCGCTTTCGTCGAGGCGACATGCTTTTCATCGAGGATTTCCAGGCCGTTCGAGGCGCTTCGCCCAATGTTCTGGATGAACTGTATTTTATCTTTAATAGCTATTACGAAAATGGCCGCCAGATCGTGGTTACTTCGGACGTTCCAGTAAAGGATTTATCCATTTCCAGTCGATGGCTCAGCCGTTTTCTGTCCGGACTCCAGGTACGTCTTGAGAATCCCGATGTAGAACTTCGCAAGCGAATCCTGAAACAGAAAATTCAGGATACAGGATTGAACCTTGGAAATCAAAGCATTGGTAAAATCCTGGAACGCCTCCGAGGAAACGCCCGGGATATAGAAGCTGCAGTGAATCGACTGTTTTTCCTCCAATCCGGCGGCATCGAACTAACCGATGAGCTCCTGGAGCAGCAGCTGGAAGAGTTCCTTTCTCCTCGCGTGGAAGGTCCGGTAAAACCAGAAACCATCCTGGAGAGCATCGTAGACATCTGCGGTATTTCCAGAGAGGAAATCCTGGGAAATTCTAGAAAGATGGAAGTGGCTCTGCCCCGGCACCTGGCAATGTATCTGGCCGTGCATTATTCTGATCTAAACAAATCTGCAGTCGCACGATTCTTTCAAAGGACAGATCACTCCACTGTTATTCATGCAGAACGAAAGATAGCCATGAAATTACAGAAAGAACCATCCTTTCAACATCTATACAGGCAGGTAACGGAACGTCTGGGGATAAACCGTGGATAATCCAGCAGATGATGTGAGTACAGACCCTGAAAATGTGAAATTCACCGGCAGGCGAAGCCGGTGGTATGCCGAACGACTTTCGCTTTTTTCTCTGTTTCCCGGTTTTTCAGTTGTATTTCGTGCTTTCTCTCACAGAAATTCCCACGGATTATGTCCCGGAGAGGCCTGTGCACGGGAAAGAATGGTGTTTTTCACATATCCACAGGCCCAATAAAGTACAACAGTACAAACACACCAATAAAGAGAGTACTGAAATGAAGTTCGTAGTAGAAAAAGCAGGCTTCCAGAAAGCAATCTCCCGAATCGAAGGAATTATATCTGCCCGGGAGATCCGATCCGTGATCTCAAGCATCCTGATCGAATCGGACAAAGATAGTATAACACTTACAGCCACAGATCTGGACATCAGCATGAAAACTACCATTGCTGCAAAGATCGAAAAGGCAGGAGCTATCACCGCACCTGCGAAGAAGCTGAGCCAGATAATCAAAGAATTCCGCTTTGAAAGCGTTGAAATAGATAGCGATGCAGAGAATAAAATTTCGATTCGCGATGGAGCCGGAAAGGCGAAAACCGAGATCCATCTCATGGGTGCTCCCTCTGATGAGTTTATGCTTCCCTCCCCGATTAAGGACAGTCACTTCAAGCAGTTTCCCCCTGCTCTGGTAAACGAAATGATTCGTCGTACTTCCTATGCCATCGCAGAAGAAGATGCGCGGTATGTATTCAATGGCCTTTACATGGAAAGCGAAGGCGATCAGGCCGTATTTGTGGGGACCGATGGTCGACGTCTGGCTCGCATCGCCAGAAATTTTCCGGAATCCCTTCCTGTAGATAAAGGGGTGGTGGTGCCGGTAAAAGCTATTCGAGAGCTCACTCGATTGATTGGAAATGTGGAAGAAGGCTTTGTAGGATACGACAGCGAAGAAAGCCGGCTGTATTTCAAACTGGGTGATGTGGAATTAATAACTCGTTTAATCGATGGAAACTTTCCGGATTATCGTCAGGTAATTCCCAGAAAGCTGGATCATGAGGTGAAGCTGAATCGAGAATCGCTCAGATTGTCCCTGCGACAGGCAGCTGTGCTGGCCGCAGAACCATCGCGCCAGATTCGCCTGGAATTCAGCCCCGGTACGCTTGTGGTAAGCTCATCCACGCCGGATCTAGGAAATGTAAATGATCCCATGGCCTGCGAATATCAGGGCGAAGAAGTGACCATCGCTTACAACTCCAACTATTTGCTGGATGTTCTGGGAGTTTTGAGTAGCGAAGAGATAATCATGGGTTTTTCCACTGCCAGCGCACCAACGGTGATCAAGGATCCAGACGATGCAGAATTTGTGGCAGTGGTTATGCCCATGAAGATCTAGGCCCGGGGGTCTGTGTTTCTTCGTAGCCTACAGCTGCAACATTTCCGAAATTACGGATCTCTCAAACTGGAGTTTCCCGACCGATTGACCTTTCTTGTGGGGGAAAACGGATCCGGGAAAACCAATATTCTGGAAGCAATATCGGTCCTTACATCCGGAAAATCATTTCGTGGTGTGCCGGACCAGGAGCTGGTGCAACAGAACCAGCCAGGCTTTTTTCTTAGCTGCAGCTATGAATGGAATGCAGCCATGCATACCCTGGAGATGGGGCTGCAAACGGAACCCAGATTACAACGAAAGATCAAGAAAGATGGCAAAGTGCTTCCGTCTCGAGCTGCACTCATAGGAAATCTGGTAAGCGTTGTATTCAGTCCGGATGATCTGGAAATTGTGCAGGGCGGACCGACCTCCAGAAGAAGGTTTCTGGATGCATTGCTTTCGCACAGAGATTCCGGTTACCTGGACAATTTGATTCAATACAATCGGGCGGTGCGACAGAGAAATACCACTCTGAAAGAGATTCGGAGCAATCGTAGCCGTTTGCAGATGCTGGAACCCTGGGATCGCAGCCTTGTAGAACTTGGATCCAGAATCACATCTCAGAGATTGAAGTTCCTGGCAGAATATGAACCGATTCTGAATGAATCCCTGGATCAAATCTCCGGCGGAAAGGATCGAATCAAAGTGACTCTGTTTCCAGGGGAGTCATCCCCTGATACCTACAGACAGGCATTGAAAGAAAGGCAGATGCGAGATGTGGCTACCGGTTCTACAACATTTGGGCCGCATCGAGATCGACTGCTCTTTCTTTGTCAGGATGGAAGTAACAAGGATGTGCAGTTTAGATTCAGCCAGGGACAGAAACGCAGTCTGGTGCTGGCCCTCAGAGTCGGTCAGTTCTATTATTTGAAGCAATACATCGGAAGGTCTCCGGTTTTGCTGATTGACGATGTAATCCGAGAGCTGGATTATAAGAGAAGGGACTACTTTGTGGATCTTCTGCACCGCTGCGGACAGGCTTTTTTTACCACACCGGATCTGGACGGATTGGAAGAAGCAGTGCAACAGACCTCTGCAAGAATTATCTCCGTGCCAGAGCTGCATGGAAGCTAGCTGAAACATTAGCGGATGAAACCAGATGCAGGACAACCCAGAACAAGAATCGAATCCAGCATCAAAGGATACACCGGCTCGCCTCAGCCGGAATCGAAAGGCGGGTGAGACGAATCGATCCAATTCCGCACAGCAAGAACAGTCCAGATGGAATGTCTGGAAAGAACAGGATTTGAGGTCCCTTCCCAGAAACAGCCCGGAACCGATAGGAACTCTACAGTCCGAATTTCGCAGTCGCCTGGAACATCTTCTGGGAATAACAGAAGGGGAAAGCCAGCTACATTCCATTCAGGAAGGCTGGCCAGAGTTGGCGGGTCTGCTTTCCCATCATTCGAATCCCGTAGAAATTAAAGATCAACGTCTTATTGTAGAGGTTTCGGAGAGTGTTTATGCTCAGGAGCTGCAATTACACAGTCGAAACATCCTGAAATCTATAGAAAAAAGGTTCGGCTTTCGACTCAGAGGCTTACAGATTAGAAGGACAGGATTCCGAAAATAAAGCAGACCCATGTTGACCCTGGTTGCAGTAGCCGGCCTCTGTTTGGCCGTGATTGTTTTTCTAAACATGCTTTCTCCGAGTGCTTTGCAGCCGGCCGGCGGAACCATGCGGAAACGAAAAAGCAATGGCAATGGAGACGGAGAAGATCCTCCCAGGCTGGATGCCAAAAAGGTCCTCAATATGGCGCCGGGGCCCCAGAGGCCCAGAATCTGTCCTGTCTGTGGAACCTTGCTATCCCAGACAGATTATCTCTACGCGGCGCTGGAACCAGAGCCCAAAACCGAAAGAAAGCGGCAGGCCCATATCTATGGATGCGCCTATTGTCTGGATCAGGATGGAGTTGTGCGCAAGAAGAAGTCCATCGCAGAGATCGAACCGTGATATAATCCTGTTCTTTTTAGCGCCAAAAGTATTCCGAGAGTAGCCTGAAACGCTGCGGTTTTTCCATCACATGCCCGGCCTATCTGTCGCTACAGGGCCGGGCCTACGTCGCATCATAGGCCTGGATGAATTTGACTTCCAATCTTCAGGGCTTCTGGGTGGTCGGATCCGATAAGGTCTTTCGCTATTTGCTAAATTGCGCGAATCGCCACGGCCAGGCCAGCAAGAATCTGAATGGCTGCAAACCCGCGTTTTAAGTGAAGACCCTTCACCTTATTTTTTAGAGCGGCTCCGGCAAATCCTCCTATTAGAGCTCCAATGCCAAAGGGAATAGCATAAGGAAGATAGTAATGTCCGACGCTGGGCTGCGGTAATGGGATATAGTTCTGCTGCACTGCATAGAGAACGGAACCGTAAAAAGCGCTGAAGATAATACAGAAGCTGGAAGTGGCCACAGCTTCCGCAGGTTCTGCACCTGGCAAAGTCCATAGAAATAGAGGCACCAGAACTACCCCTCCGCCAAGCCCGGTCAGCGCAGAAAGGATCCCCACAAAAAAGCCTGCCAGTCCGTAGAAGAAAATCTGTGAACGACCCGGTGCTGGCCTGCGTCCGTTATTGTACTGTGGTATATCTTTCGTTTTCTTACCCGAGCTGGATTTGCGAAAAAAACCAACAATGCCTGTTATAGTGACAATGGCTGCGAATATCAATGCCAGGGAACGAAAACTAAGAACGCCGCTGATTTCCACTCCAAGATAAGAACCTGGAAGACTGAATAGACTGACAATGATACCGGGCAGAAAATGGATACGGCGGCTGAGGATGTTAGAGGCGGAGGCCGAAATTGAAAGGAAAAGTGCCGTAAGCAAAGAGATGGCCACAGCTGTATGGGCCAGACCGGAAGCATCATCGTTGGGCCAGTGCATACTACCCACGAAGATCAAAAACGGCACGGTTAGAGTACCTCCGCCAATGCCAAATGCCCCTGAAATGAGAGAAATTGCAGTGGCTACAATTAGCATTAACCAGATTTCACTTGCGATCATCACTCAATCAGTCAATTATTCCGCTATCTCCTCAATGACAAACAGAAAGGACCCCTGAAGGCATAGATATATGAAAAGCTACAGCGAACTGGACCCGTCGAGTGCAAGAACAGCTAAAGAGTTGCTCAAGAACCTGCTTCTAAACCTGGAAACCAAGAAGTCTACCCGCAGGGATGCGAAGCTTATTCCGGATGAAGAAATGATCCATCAAGCTCTGGCGCATCCGGAGAGAGGAGATGTGGAGGTGATCCTGGTGGATCTGGGTCATTCGCAGCAATTATTTCTGGGAAATCGGCGAGATGCAGAGAATCCATTCGCAGTAATGCCTGTATCGCAAATGAGAGATTTTCCCGGACGAAGGCTGCTGGATGGAGAACAGAATACCCAGAAAGCCGATACCGTCGCTCTCTTTCTGATCACTGTTCAGGATCGCGAGCTTCTGAGAACGGAACGAAAGCATAAGTACGTATTCTACAGCATGCATCTGGGCATCACCGGCGATAATACGGTGGCCAGGAGTGCGGCCGGCCCCACGGGTTCGGAAGGACTTCGCTCTGCCGTCGATTCGCAGAAAACCGTGGCTGAGATGACCCCAAAAGAGCAATGGGAGCTTATAAAGAATGGGGATGATTTTGACCGTCGTGTGAAGGAAGCACGGGAAAAACTTTTTACCATTCCTTTTATCTATCCAAAGTACAGACAGGGGCCCAGAGAAGAGATCATCAGAATTTCTCCAGAGCATTATCAGGACAATGTTCGAATGCTGGCACGGGATATCTATCCTCCCAATGTCATGGCCGTTCTTCGCAGGGATTATCCCAAAGATCACCAGGCGCAGAAGACAGTTGTAATAGAGAAGTTGCAGGCCTTTAAAGAAGCGTTAAAAACCAAGATCCTGGACGATGTTCATCCAGATTATCAGGATCATATTAAATCCGTTCAATCCTACGTAGAACACCTGGTTCGGGATGAATTGTCGAAGATTTGAGGATACATCAGCAGATCAGGAATTCAAGAAATTGAGAATCTGACTGACCATCCTCTCAATCATGGGAGGGCTCAGCTCTGGCATTGCCCGGCTGCAGTGGTAGTTACTTGATTTTTAGACGAACCAGAACTGGCAAATGGTCGGATGCCACTCTGGTTCTCTTATTTAATAAAACCCTGTGTTCAATCAACTCCACGCGGCTGTTTAAGAACACTTTGTCGATGCGAATCAATGGATTCGGAGTGTACGATGGAAAAGAGTGCATTCTATTTCCCCGATAAGTATCCTGGAAGCCGCCGTCGGCCAGAAGCGGATTCAATTTACTGACTCGATCGTTTGTATCACCGAGCATGATAACTGGCTCATGTCGCACCATCTCCAGAAACGACGATTCGAGAATCATGCGGATCTGCGACATCCGCTCAAATCCGGCCAGGCCTAGATGAAAATTCAGGATTGCTATTTCTCCAGCTGGAGTGTTGATCCTGGACATCAGGCAGCCTCTTGGTTTTTTTATCCCCCAGGTGATGTTCAGATTTTCAGTGTGGACAATGGGAAACCTGGATAGTGTTGCGTTTCCGTACGCTCCCTTTTTCAATTGGACATTCAGGCCCAGATCGTATTCCATTTCCAATGCTTCTGCCAGCTTTCTCGCCAGGTCATCGTTATGAGATCTGGGAACCTGGAAGTCCACTTCCTGGAGACAGAGAATATCTGCCGAAGATTCCCGGAGAATCTCTACAATACGTCCGGGCTGGTATGAGCGGTCATTGCCTATGGCTTTGTGTATATTGTAAGTCAGGACCGAAATTTCCATGATAACTTATAGATACGGACCCTACGAACCAGATCGCGACGGCCCCTGGAATATGGACCGACTGATGTCAGTCCTGTCTGAAATGGTCATGCGATACGACATGCAACTGGACGATGCTCTGAGAGAGTTAATCAACCGTGGCCTTCCGGTAAATCTATTTTTGAAAGAAGGCGGAATGGATGATCTGGTGGATCAATTCATCCAGCAGCTGGACGACCAGATCAATGAAGTACTGGATCAGTTTCATCTTCAGGATGCTATCGATAGTACTCGTGATTCTCTGGAACAGGCCAGAAAGCAATCCGACGACAGGCTAAAGAAACATCCGGAATTGCAGAAGCAACTGAAGGATGCGGCGGAGCGCCAATCCAGCGATGAACTGTATCGACTTAAATGGGATCTGGTAAAGGAAACAGGACAAAAGGAACTGGGATCCTCCATTTCCAGAATGCAGAAGGACATGGAGGATCTGAATACTCTTCAGGAAGGGCAGAAACGATTTGCCTTCCGCGGGGACCAGGGTCTGAGCCGAAAGGAAGCCCTGGAACTACTGCGTCAGATGCAGGACATGGAAGATTTGAAGCAGTCCATGAAGCAGGCCCAGGCAAACGGCGATCTATTCAATTTTGATCTGGAAAAACTGGCCCGATATCTGGGACCCGAGTCCTACGAGGAATTCCTGGAACGCCGGGATCGAATCATGGAAAACCTCCGTAAATTGATGGAGGAGCAGGGTCAGGTTGTTCGAGATGAAGACACCGGCGAAATGAAACTGTCCCCGAATTCTGTTCGTCGTATAGGCCGCAGAGCACTGGAGGAAATATTCTCAGCTCTGAAATCCGACGATACCGGTGCAAATATCACAGCTGAAGAGGGAGAGGGCGAACAGGTCTCTACAGAATCCAGGCCCATGGAATTTGGCGATAGCGTTCATGCCCTGGATATTAGCGCAACGTTGATCAATACATACATTCGCACAGGATCCAATCGCCCCGGATTCCAGGATATAGAAGTATTTCGCAGTCGTGGGCAGGCCAGATCGGCTACCGTTGTGCTTCTGGATATGTCCGGAAGTATGATGCGCGCCGATCGATTCTACTATGCGAAGCGAATGGTTCTGGCCCTGGATGCATTGATTCGAGAAGAATACAAGGACGATCGATTGATGGTGGTCGGATTTGGCACGTTTGCAAAATCTTATACACCGGCCGACATTCCATCGCTGCAGCCATTTCCGGTTACCATGTTCGATCCCCACATCCGGCTGCGACTGGACGCCAGTAACGAAGAAAGCATGGCCTTTGCTCCTGAGTACTTTACAAACCTGCAGCGTGGTCTTTCCCTTTCTCGCAAGCTACTCGGTAGTGGAGAAACGAAAAACAGACAGATTATACTCATTACAGACGGTGTGCCCACGGCGCACTTTGAAGGCAGTACATTACATATAAATTATCCGCCATCGCCTGGAGATTTTGATTTTGCTCTTCGCGAAACCAGGGCAGCTACAGACGATGGAATAGTAATCAATACATTCTTGCTAACCTCGGACTGGGAGTTCAGCTATTTTGGCGATGAATCCTTTATTCAGCAATTTGCCAAACATAGCCAGGGACGGATCTTTTATCCACATCCCAGACAGATGGATCGTATGGTGCTTGTGGATTTCATTCAGAACAAGAAAACTCTGATTTAGCTGCTCCTGGGAATCAAAACGAACGTTGTTAATCAATAATTCGCAAGTGGTACGATGGCAGCAGGCCATTCCAGGGATTAATACTGGCGGAATGGCCCACGGACATTTTCAGGGGGTTCAACTCAAACCTGTTCAATTGGCGAATTGCTGATTTCTGGCATAGCCGGAGATTTGTATTACCTCCATAGTGAAGTCCTGGAAAAGGCTTGAGTACGTGCGTCCCGCAGAGACATTGCTGGAATGAGTTCCAGCGCATTTCACATAGAACCATTTCAATCTGAAGATATCCTGGCTTCCCTGGATCCGTCCGGCATCGTTCAGCAGTCCATTGGGCCCTCGGTGAAAATCACCGGCATTGCTCCTATCGATGATTGCGGGGCCGGGGATCTGGCTTTTGCGGACAAAGAAAAGTTCCTGGAGAAAGCCAGAGAAAGAAAGCCAGCCTGCCTGGTGCTGAACGCAGAGCTAAAGGACAAGTTGTCTGGCAGCGAGGATTTTACTGTAATCCTGGTTAAGAATGTTGGCCTGGCCCATTCCTGGATCCGCCAGAGATTCGGTGACACTAATTTCGCATCAACGGAGGACTGGGGTCGAATCCATCCATCAGCAATAGTACATGAGTCGGTCAAGGTGCCAGACAGTGTTGTAATTGGCCCGGGCGCTATTGTAGGACCCAGGGTTCAGTTCGGGGAACGCTGTGTGGTAATGGCTGGTGTTGTGGTAGAACGAGATGCTGTACTGGGAAACGATTGTGTCCTGCATCCTGGCGTTGTGCTGGGATGGGGCTGTATCCTGGGCGAGCGATGCATTATTCGAAGTGGCACTATAATAGGTTCCGAGGGATTCGGATTTGCTCAGGATGAATCCAGATCTCACCATAGAATTCCACAGACTGGAATTGTACGACTTGGAAACGATGTAGTGCTGGGTGCTAACAACTGTATTGATCGAGCGACATACGGCGAAACTCTAATCCATGACAATGTGATCAGTGATAATTTATGTCACCTGGCCCATAACGTAGACATTGGCGAAAAATCCATTCTCGTAGCCATGACCGGTATTGCAGGTTCCACGAAGCTGGGTAAGAGAGTCATCTGTAGCGGACAAACCGGCATCCTGGATCATATTACCATTCCCGATGATACGGTTCTGGTGGGTCGGGCTGCTGTTTTGAGCGATAATGTGAAAAAATCCGGAGTCTATGCCGGATCCCCGCTGCAGCCCATTGCTGATTACCAGAAGAACAGCGTGCATATTAAGAATCTTGATAAAATGCGAAAAGAAGTGAAGGCGTTGCAGAAGCGTCTTGAAGCGTTGGAGGGCAGCCAGACCGGTCAATCTACTTGACACGGTTCATGGATGCACCTGCATTGCCAGTGGAGGGATGTCCGAGCGGTTTAAGGAGGCGGTCTTGAAAACCGTTGTAGTTCGCGCTACCGTGGGTTCGAATCCCACTCCCTCCGAACGAACAGGAGAGGTGCCCGAGAGGCCGAAGGGAGCAGTTTGCTAAACTGTCGTAGGTGTACGCCTACCGAGGGTTCGAATCCCTCCCTCTCCGCATTGGTGTCACATGGCAGATAAGGTCCGAGAGATCCAGGATAGACTCCTGAAAAACATTCAGGATGGCGATCAGCTAAGTGCTGCCATTGCCTATTTTCCCCTGATTGGCTGGATATATCCTCTTTATTTTAAGAAAGAGGACAAGCTCTGCCAGTACCATGGAAAGCAAGGTCAGCAGTTGAACGCTGTGCTCATTGGCCTTTATATGGTGATCTGGTTTCTGGAGAATTTCTGGCTGACCTCCTGGATTTTTGGCACCGGGTCATTGCTAAATCCCATTTCCTCTTCCATCAAGATAATTGCTCTGTTCGGTTACCTTGGCTTATCCCTGGTGGCGGCCTATAGGGCTTTCATGGATGAAGAGTGGGAGATTCCATTTTTGCAGGACATTGTGGATTTTTTCTGGGATCTGTTTCCGGAGAAGAAATCAAACCGGGACTAGATGAAATACCTGAAACAGATCAAAGATTACTGGCTTTCCAGATCGGAAAAGGTACGCTCCATTACCTATCTAATGCCGCTATTTGTACTTTTTCTTCCTGGTATCTTGATGGATTCCGGCAGGGCGCATAAAGCGGCGGTCCGGGGATTTTGTCTGAGCCTCCTTTTCTTCCTGACAGTTTTTATTACCTACATCATCCATTACTATATCTGGAAGCAGTCTTTCGATGGTCGATATTTTCGAGATATGGTGTTCTTTGTTCTGCATCTTGGAACTGTGCTGGCCTATGTGGGATTCAGCGGAATGCTGATCCTGGCAGAAAGCAAAGAAAGTCCGGCGCCGGATTTCTGGCTGGATCGAGTAAGTCAGAAAGTGGTTCGCTTTTTAGAGTTCAAAGCCTGATTCGTTCGCTTTGCTTTCTTACTCAGGTTAGCAGCCCATCCTGGAAACAATTGCACCTTCGATTCATTTAATTCTTACGCCTCTTACGCCTCGTGGGCCTTTTAGGCTTCTTTGGATCCTGTCCGAGGTCAACTGGACCATTCCTGGTTTACCGTAATTTGGATTCATGCGTCGGATCGGTTATTGAGCTCCGAAATACTGCAAGTTACTGTAAGTGCATTCCGGGCGAGCGTCGGGTTGGTGGCCCGGGAAATACTGCTTTTTTTAGCGTAGATTCCGGACGAGCGTCGGGTCGGGGGCTCCGGTAGATACTGCTTTTTTTAGCGTAAATTCCGGGCGATGGACTCGTAGAGAGGAATCAGGGAATCTACATGAGATTTCCAGGTGAAGTTTCGCGCCTGAACAGGGCCTTCCTTTTTCATTCTACTGCGAATGGATTTGTTTTCCAGGATGCGAAGCACAGCTTCTCTCAGTTCAGATTCATGCTCTGGATCAAAATACAGAGGAACATCTCCGCCTACCTCGGGTAGACTGCTTCGATTGGATGAAACCACCGGCACTCCGCATGCCATGGCTTCGGCCAGGGGAAAACCAAAGCCTTCCAGCAGCGATGGCATGATAAAAATGTCAGAAGATGCGTAGAGTAAAGGAAGCTCTGAGTTCTCGAAGAAGGGTAAGATGCGAATCCTGGAAGCATGTTCAAAATCCTTAAGAGCGTCAGCCAGGTATCCTGGCAATTTTCCGCCGGTGCCAGCAATGCACAAGTCCAGATCCAGATCGCCGTCCCAGAGAGTTTTCAGCGATCGTACAACAAAATCTACATTCTTATGCTTTTTGCCAATCCCCACACAAAGTGCGAAAGGCTTCTTTAGTTTGTATTTCTTTTTGAAGGCAACTACATCTTTGCTGGAGGGAACTTTGAACAGTGCATGGTCAATGCCATTGTAAATCGTGCTAATTCTTGTCTTACTTCGGGGGAAATTCTCAATCATTCGGTCTCTGGAGTGATCGGATACCGTTGCAATGGAGCCGGCCCGGGAAGCTACCTGACGTAGAAAAAAGGAAGCATATAATCGATACACTGGATTGGAAAACTCCTGGCTATCCAGGTGAATCAAATCATGAACCACAACCAGGCTCCGTCGAAGATACTTCAAGGCTGCATTGTAATGTGGGCTGTGAATAATCTCTCCTTTGCGGGGAGCCGGAAACTGCAATTGTTCACGAATGGAATAGATACCGGCATTAAACGGACGAATCTCACCTGAGAAATCCGGTAGATACTTTTGAATGGTGTCTCGATTTCCGGCCAGGGTAAGTCGGACTTCCGGTCGGTGGATCAATAAATTCAATACACTGAAAACCTGGGTGCCGATTCCCGAGAATCCCAGCATTCGAGCATCAAACAGAACAGGTATGGGCGATTTTGCCATGAAAACCACTTGAAACCAGATGGCAGTGCAACCGTCAATGCATTCGAAGTGCAATTATCCAGTGAACACAGCCAGAAACAATGGAAGAATCCTACCTTCCTGTGGGCCGGTCTTTTCCGAACCCGCGGATTGCTGGTCCTTCTGGCAGCTATGTTTTCGGTGATCCCTCATTGCTCCCGATCTTCAGCCAATCAATATGATCCGGGTGAGGCAAACATTCTTGTGGCAGCGGCCTATGGTGCCAAGGACGGCGAGTGCGGCACAAGCCATACCTTCAGTTCTATTCTATTCTTTCCTTCAGATCGCGCCAATGTAGAAGCCTGTGTGGCGGCCGTTCTGGAAACCAGTTGCACCAGCTGGGCCGTGGCGGATCCGACGCCTACAATATGTAAATTCATTGGTGTGCAGTTCGAAAGCTAGCCGCTGCTAAGTTACCGATTTAATTTTCGCAAAAAGATTTCCCGAAAGTAAAAACCGGGCTCCGCTGCAGGTCACTTATACTGCGGCCGGGCGGTGAACTCAAGTCCTCATAATCCAGGAAACATAGAGCACTGCAAAAAGCGCACTACAATGTGCGATATGCCTTATCAATGAATTCTACGGTTTTGAGCCCCTGGATAGTTCGATTCCTATCATATCCTGATTCTGATGCTTTGCCAGAAGAGATATGAGCTTCCCTGGCAATAGTAGAATACATATTCATCCAGGGATTTCTTTTACTTTCAGAAAAAGAGAATGGATACTCTTTCAGTTCTTTAAATCCAGAATACCGCGAGGACTTCCTGGATTTCCAGAGGCGAAAACCATTGTTTCCGCAATGAATCCTGCCATCAGAAAAATCCAATTCCATTTCAAATTCAAAGAACTTTGAGCGAGCTCCGGTATCCAGATTGGCCACAAAGTTATCATAATGAAAGTGTAGATGCGAAGCCTGCTCCAGGCCCTTGCTGTTTCGCACGATTCGGCCGCTCATATTGATGGGTATGCCACAGTACCAGAAAAGAAGATCTATCCAGTGAACAGCATCGTGCAAGAGCGGTCCTGATCCAGGATGGACGGGAGATGCTCCTGAATAGACCCGACCGCGAATATGACGAAGCGTGCCCAGAGATTTACTTTGAATCAGCTTTAAAACCTTCTGATACCCCGGATGATATCTTCTTTCAAAATTGATCCAGAGCCTGCGGTGGAAGTTCTCCATCGCCTGGAGAAGCTTTTTCGCATCAGAGGCCTTTTCTCCGGGGGGCTTCTCAATAAGAACATCGGCTACGCCACTTTTCATTAATTCCAGGGCCTGGGAAGTATGCACATCCTGCGGAGTGGCTACAATGGCCAGATCCACAGAAAGGGGGCCCTCTGTAGTCGAAGTGCTCGCTGCATTACTCTCTTTTCCAGAAGACTTTCGCCTTTGATCTGCGAATTGCGCTGAGTTAATGCTGGCAAATAGCTGTTTTGGATTTTCAAAGCATAGCACCGGTTCTGGCCACCAGCGTTGGAACTCCTGAATTCTGGCTGGATTGGTATCGCATACAGCGATTAGATTGTATCGCCTTTTCAGAGCCAGCAATGAGCCCGCATGAGTGCATGGATGATAGCGAAGTTTGTCTTTTTCCAGGGACCAGCCTATGCGACCCAGTCCAATCAGGATTGCATTTCGCTTCACTTGATTACTTTTTCCAGAAGCCAGAGCATGCCCATGAAATAGAGTCCCCAGAGCAGGGATCCCAGAGTAAAGGAGGCGATAATCACAATGACCGGGGGCATTGGAAGATAGAGAATGCTGAGTGGCATATCTGCGATGAGATGCGAAGTGCAGCTTGGATTAATGCACTCCATGTCCAGGATCCTGGTTCTGGTCCAAACATAGATTACATGAATGGCAAATCCAACCCAGAAGGCGAGTTTGTAGTTTGAACTGGATCGCATAATCTTTCCGCTTTACGCCCCACCCGGAGGCTCCTACGCTGACGGCACCAGTATTTATGGAATCCGCTCTGAAGAAAAGTAGAATCCGCCCTCTGCCTGCACTGCTGGTAGATCGCATTGCAGCAGGAGAGGTCATCGATGGTCCGGCCTCGGTGGTTAAGGAGCTGGCCGAGAATGCCCTGGATGCTGGAGCCACAAGCATTCAGGTAGAAACCAGCGGAGGAGGCATAAACTGGATTTCAGTGGAGGATGACGGAGCCGGGATTCTGGCTGAAGATCTGCCTCTGGCTATCCAGAAGCATGCAACTTCCAAAGTAGAAACCCTGGATGATATATGCGAGGTTCTGAGTTACGGATTTCGTGGTGAGGCCCTTTCTTCCATCGCCTCAATTAGCTATCTGGAAATACTCACTCGTGCTGAGGACCAGGAGCGAGGAGCTCGTATCGTAAGCCGCGGTGGCGAGCCAGGACCTGTAGAGCCTGCGGCCAGAACCAGAGGCACTCGCATATATGTGGAAGATCTGTTCTATTCCACTCCAGCCCGTAAGAAGTTCCTTAAAGCAGAAAAGTCGGAAAATCAGAAGATTCATCGGGAGTTCATCCGTCTCGCTCTGGCGCGATTGAGTGTTGCCTGGAAGCTGGTGCGGGATGATAAGACGATTCTGGATCTGCCGGCCAATCAATCCTTCGAAGAGCGAGCAGGTGCTATCTTCACAGAGAATCTGGCCAGGCATCTGCTGCCCGTAAGTTCCCATGCTTCCGGAATTTCCATTTCAGGTTTTATATCCGATCATGATTTTTTTCGAGCCACCCGGGATCGTCAGTTTTCCTGGATCAATGGCCGCCCGGTGGAGTTCAAAAATCTGTCCTTTCTGGTTAAAAAAGGATATGGCGAAATACTGCCTCATGGCTCTCATCCGGCCTATTTTCTCTTTCTGGAAGTGGAGCCGGATCGTGTGGATGTAAATGTGCATCCTGCAAAAAGAGAAGTACGGCTGCTGGATGAATTCTTACTGCACGGTCTGGTTCAAAGAGCTGTGGTTCCTGTAATCTTTCCAGATGAGCCTCTACCGCTCAAGAAAGGTAACTGGCAACCGGGCTTCAATAGTTCTTATTCTATCTTTTCATCCGGTGGAGCGTCTGGCTCTGAATCCCGTAGTTCGAGAAATGCAAATCTTGATCCATCCGACGTAGCAGGCGAATATGGAAAACCTGGTTCTTTGTTGGAATCCGTAGATTCACTACTGTTCGAAAAGGAACGAGATGTAGGCCAGAGTAGAGCATACGAAATACGAGGCACTTCCTGGGATGCTGCCGATTCGGGGCCGGGCTATTCGGACACCCGGGGCGATAGCCGGGATGCGGACCATGAATTGCGCACTGGCGATAACAACCGAAGCCATTTAGATGCTACATCCGGGAGCTCCGTTAATTCGGGCTTTCTTCCCATCCGGCATTTTGGAGTGATCTTTGGAACCTACATCCTGGCAGAAGCAGAGGATGGATTCTATATCATTGATCAGCATACGGCTCACGAACGTATCAACTATGAACTGAAACGAAAGGGGCTGGAAGATCGAAGCTTTGGGACTCAGAATCTGCTTACCCCTCTAATCCTGGATTATTCCAGGCAGGAGGCGGATTCAATTCTCGAGCATTCCCAGGAATTACAGGAAGCGGGCTTTCAAATAGATTCTATTGGAGAGGGACAGATTGCATTGCGTATGGTGCCAGATTTTCTGGATCCAGGTTCAGAAGTGGATACAATTATGCATGTGATTCAGCGCCTGGCAGAAGGGGAGTCCATGGTTCGAGTCTATGATGAGTACGCAGCCATGAAAGCCTGTAAAGCTTCCATCAAAAAGAATGATGTAGTGCATGGTAGCGTTCTGGCCGAAATCTTAAAGCAATTGAGTCAATGTGAGGATCCTTCTCGATGCCCCCACGGAAGGCCCACCATGCTCCGTTTGACTCGAAATGAACTGGACCGAATGTTCCATAGAACGTAGGTTTTTTTAATGGAACCTATGCCAGTACCCTGTGTAGTGGAGTAAGCGATGAAACCTCAAACCATTGTGATCGCTGTATCCGGCAGTATTGCTGCTTACAAAACCTGTGACCTGGTGCGAAACCTGTCCAGAAAGAAGATTCCTGTTCGAGTTTGCATGACACGAAATGCAACTCGATTCGTAGGGCCGGTAACATTTCAAACCCTGAGTGGTCAGGATGTAATTGTGGATGAATGGGATCATGGCATGCTCCATATAGATCTAAAGAACGAAGCAGCCCTTTTTGCAGTAATCCCGGCCACAGCGAATATTATTGGTAAAATGGCATCCGGCATCGCAGATGATGCGGTAACCAGTACCTACCTGGCTTTGCAATGCCCGGCTTTTGTGGCGCCCGCTATGAATCCAAACATGTACAGCCATTCTGCAGTACAGAGAAACCTTAAGACTTTGCAGCAAGATGGAGTCACTATCCTGGATCCGGCCGCCGGGGAAGTAATTTGCGGTGATGTGGGCCAGGGAAAAATGGAAGAAATCCAGAAAATTGAAGCGAAACTACTGGAGAAATATAACGAAATAATCTCATGAACTTGAAGGACTTCAAGCTAATCGTAACGTCAGGGCCTACCAGGGAATGGATCGATCCAGTGCGTTTTATCTCCAATCCATCCACAGGGCAAACTGGATGGGAACTGGCAAGAAACGGTATCTCGCGATTTCGAGAGGTGGTCTATATATGCGGGCCCGCTCATCGCGATTATTGTCAGGTCCCGAATGCGCGCAATATTTCCGTGATTACTACAGAAGAGTTGGCTCAGGCTGTTCAATCGGAAGTAGATTCCCGATGTTTGTTGATTATGGCGGCGGCGCCGGCTGACTTTACTCCAGCCAATCCGGGAGCTCAAAAAATCAAAAAAACGGGCTCCGAAGGAATGACCCTGGAATTGAAACCCACCACCGATGTTTTGATCAGTGTTTCGGATCTGGATTATCCCAATTTCTTCAGAGTGGGTTTTGCGGCTGAGACCACAGATATCCGGGAGCATGCCCTGGAGAAAATGGAGCGGAAAAAGCTGCACTTTGTATGCGCCAATCGGGTATATCGCGAGGAAGTGGGCTTTGGCTCCCATGAAAACACTCTCTTTGTTCTGGATCGGGAAGGCAGAGAGGAGACCGTCGGGCCATGCTCCAAGGACCTTCTGGCTCAGAATCTGCTGGATTATTTGATTCTAAGGATGCAGACTCTTTCCGATAGTACTGTTAGATAGCAGGAGGGAAAAGTGTCCCTGACGATTTTGCTTCTGACGGGCATCAAGGAAGAGCTACAGGGTCTTCTGGACCGCCATCCGTTTGAATTTGAAAAAGAACTTAGAGTATATCGTTCCAGGAAATATCGGGAATTCTACGCCAGAACCACCGGACCGGGCGTTACCAAACGCAAAGAAATCCAGAAGATACTGGAAGATATTGCTCCGGACGTTGTAATCAGTGCAGGAATAGCCGGCATTCTGGATGAAAAGGATGAAATCGAAACCGGTCAGGTACTGCGCATCAGTGAAGTGATACGTCATTCCAATCGGGTCAGTTATCCTGGAGGGCCTGGTCGGGATCGTATGATTACTGTTGATCGACCGGTACATGACATTCTGGATAAGCTGGACCTGGCCAATGAGTTCAAAGCCAGGGCCTGCGATATGGAATCCGCGATCCTGCTGGATATGGTAGGAGCTCTTCCTGCTCTTGCCAGAAAGACCTTTGTTGTACTTCTGAAAGTTGCCGGAGATCGTCCGGAGGATTCATCTCTGTACGAATATGAACATCATACCTGGGGCTGGGATAAGAAATCGTTCTGGCAAAAATTAAACACTGCTCTAAGGTTCCCGGCAGGTCCATCCGCATGTTATCGGTTGATTCGTCACAAAAAGCAGGCTCTTGCTTCCCTTGTTAAGGAAATGGAATTGCTTGTGTACAAAATTGCAAAGGAGCAGTCCATCCCTCCGGGACTGAAGTCCGTCTTCATTCCGCATCGCTAATATGATCTGGCTTATTGTAATACTGCTTGGTGGCGGACTCGTGGGTGCGATCTATTACTTTCTGGTTTTTGATCGAAGCTCAGTTTTTGATCGGGCCTTGAGTCTTGCCAGAGAAGGTGCCTACACAGATGCACGTGGACTGATTCGATCCAGGATAGAGCGCGAGCCGGATAATCCACGTGGGCATTTCACCATGGCACAGATCTATGCCATGGAAGGGGATGAACACAATGAACTGGAACATCTACAGGAACTTCGCCGACTGGGCCGTCCGCTTCCTGAATATCCCAAGCCCAGATTGCTCAATCGCATTGGAGAGATCTTTTATCGTCAGGAAGAATTCGAAGAAGCCTATGATGTATACACGGAATCTCTGGCAGCAGCTCCCAGAAACGAAGAGGCTCTGGCTCACCTGGCATTTATGGCTATCGGGCAGAGCGAATTCGAGGTGGCAGAAAAGCACTTCAAGAAGCTGGTAGAGCTGGCGCCTCAATCCGCGGAATATAGAATCGCTCGAGGCGTGGGGCTGTCTATGCTCAAGAAAAAGGAAGCCCTGAAAGAACTGGAAGAGGGTCTGGACCTGGATCGCTCCAACGACACCGGCAGGTTCCTGCTGGCCATTGAGGCGTATCGCCAGGGGGAGCATAAGAAAGTACTGGAGCAGCTTGAAAAGCTCAAAGATAACATAGATGATTCTGCTATCCGGTATTTAATCTTTAAGATGGCTGCTGCTTCCCATTACATGACAGGCAAAAATGAACGGTCCCTGGAGGCAGCGGAGAGCTGTCTGCACCTGGCTCTGGAAGAGACCTGGGACCGAGAAGAGTATGATGCCAGGCTGGCTGTGGCGTATCTGAGTATGCTGATGGGGGATCTGGAAAAAGCCAATGAGAACCTTCTGGAATTGGAAATTCGAAACCCCACGGACCAGACCGTAATGCGAGTTTCGGATTTTCGCATGGACCTGGAAGAAGGTGTGGCTACCATTCAGGAAACCAGTCCCCGTGGTTTCGACTTTCAAAATCAGCTCAAAGAATGGGTGCGAAACAGAATTCATCCAGAAATCATTTTTCGCGTTAGTGGTCTGCAGATGGATGAGGTATTCAACATCAATGCTGGATCTGAAGGAAGCAAACCGGTCAGACGAACCAGCGCGGCTGCGGGCCCTGCATTTGATGCCGATGAATTGATCGAAACATTTAACGAGCTTCCTTCCGCTCAGTTCGAGTCCGCCTGCAACAAGATCGTTACCAGCATGGGTTTCAAGGTGGATAGAAATCTGCCGAACCGAGATCCCGATGGCCTGGATCTGGTAGCCGTGAATCAGGAAGACAAAAAGGATCGTGCTCTGTTTCAGTTTCGAAAATGGAGAAATCAGCCTATTTCAGATATCTTTCTTCGTAACATGCAGAATACGTTGAATGAGCTCAAAGTGGCCCGCGGTTTTGTGATTGCAGGGGCCCGACTTACTACCGGCGCAGAATCCGCTCTGCAGAACTTGAAGAAAATCCAGGTGATCAACGGTGAAGATCTGGGTGCAGTCCTGGTAAATATCATCAAACCCGAGTAAGTGGGAACCCGGGGCTCTATCTGCTCGTCCAATCAAGGTGAGGTATGCAGTGAAGTATCAAATCCAGAGAGGAATCCTTTTGATTCTGGTGCTATGCGGCATCAATGGATGCGAAGGAAAATCAGAAAGGAATGCTCCAGATCCAGTAGTGAATCGGAACGCTGAGAATGCTCCCATTAGACTGGAGCGAAAGGCAGCTTTTGATACTTCCAGGCAGAAGCTGGATATGGAATCTATTTCTGAACTGGACGCTGTAGACCGTAGATTACAGACACTGTTTAGAATGATCGATGATCGAGATCTGTCCGGTCTGGAAAAGATGGTCTATCCCGGAGAAGGGGTACATGTGGATTTGAAGGCTCATCGAACAGTAGCGGAACTGAAAGATGAACTGGCTGAGCCGGAAGGATATTTTCAGAAGTTTTATCTGGATTCTGAATTGCTAAAGAAAAGCACGGGTGATCCGTCGCAGATGTCCCTTCATGAAATTCTAAACAAGAACTCACGCATCTTTGCTGAATATTATCTGGAGCCGGGAACGACTCAAATCGAGGTTCGGTTCTATCTGGGAAGCACACCGGAAGAGAGCTTTCGAATTAATAATGCCGTATTAATCAAGAGAGACGGCCAGTGGTATTTTCTTCAATTGCTCTAGGCTGGTAGCCGGCGAAGCTATATTAGTTCCGGGGCCATGCCTGTGTCTTAAATGCGCGGAGTTGACGCTGTCGGATCTATATCATTTCTAATCGAGCAGGCTGATTCAATCAGGGAAGCCGTGGTTCCTCCAGGTAATGGCGCCGATTGGCAGTGGGGGTGTATACTGGAATGTATGGAGGGCCGGGCCCACGGTTTATATGAACGGTCTGTAGTTTTCAGGAAATTCGTCGGATTGAACCGGCTTTCACAAAAAGGCTTTTCCGCATCGGGCTTTGCCTCAACATGAATCAAATGGAAGGGTCCCGGAATCGGTATGTAGCCATCGCTGTTGCGGCTATTCTTCTGGGAATTCTTACCTATCATGTAATCCATTCCTTCTATGTCTGGGAGCTTCGGTATCAAACTGAATGCGTTAACAGGGATCTTCTGAACTGGGATGGAAACCTGCGATTCACATCGGTTCTGGAGTTTAATCGAGATATCCGGGATGGCAATATTGCTGCTCCTCTGGTAGAGCTCTTAAAATCTCCCACGTGGCCGCCCTTGCGGAAGGCTATCTCTCTGGTCCTGTCCTTCTTTAGTCCCGAACCCAGTCCCATGGTAGATACGCAAATTAGCACTGTTTTCAGTCTTCTTCTGCTGATTGCTCTGCCTGCATGCGGTTGGATTATTCTGCGAAAGGAGGAAGGACTCTGGGCCGGAGCTGTAGCTGGTTTGATTGTGCTGACTATGGCGGAGTTCCCGTTGTACAGCTTCGCAGCCATGCTGGAAACCCAGGGCATGTTGTTCTTCCTTCTTGCGAGCACAGCTTACTATCTTAATCGCGATGCCGGATTTGCCAGCGGTCGAGGTAGATCCCATATTCGATGGATACTATTCATGGGCTTTTTTGGCCTTTATATGACCAAGTATCCTTACGGCATCTTGCTGATTCTCTCGGTTGTGCTAATTGAGGCCATTTCCTATACAAAGCGCCTGGTGCAATTCGTAAAGGAAAGCGTCTGGCCCCATTACTGGGTCCGATGGAATATTATCTTTCCCGTTCTTGTAGCGGCTGCGGTTTTTGTTTTTGTATTCCGTACCAAACTTGGGCTTCCTCCGGAAGGGAAAGTCTACAAGCAGGCAGTTTATGCAACTCTCCTGCTGGCTTTCATAGATTTGAATATACACTGGTTTCGCAATAAAGTGTCGGTTCGCAAAGTCCTGCTCGCTCATCAAGTGCGACTGTATGCCTGGGGTATTCTTCCCATCGCGATCTGGTTTCTTTCCAGCCCGGATCGGTTTGGCGCATTTCTGGGGGCCGGCATGCATGTCCAGGAACAGGGCCGGATTTTTGCCTGGAGCCTGATGGTGGATACGCTGGAGCTACCGGTACTAATGCCTCTGGTTATGGCCCTACTTGCGGCCGGCATGATTGTGATTTCACGGGGTCAGAGAAATTTAAGAACCTGGGTTCGAGATCCAATGAACGCAGCTGTGCTGGTCATTCTTGGGAACCTGCTACTTCTGGAAGTGCTGACGGCTAACAAGCAGTTCCGCCATATCTATCATCTGGTTCCGGCCCTGGTCCTATTCTCTTTTCTGGTGCTCTTCAAACGTTATAGGCCGGGGCATTCCAGGCCGGGCATTGTTTCTGCCAGAGGGGCCGTAGGTGAAGCAGCCGGTCTGCTGGCCTGCGTACTTATCGGGGGGCTATTTGTTTTTTTTCCGGATTCTATGGGGGCCTCTCCTTCCCGGGATTATATCTGTTTTGCCGGCAAGGATCCTGAGCCTGCAGAGCCAGCAAGAAGGGTGGCCGCCCAGATTCCTGAAGGTTCTAGAATTGTTGTATGGAATAGATTCCACGAGTTGGATTCGCCAGCTCCCGGGAGATTGCTTGCCTCGGAAATGGATCTGTTAATTCGCTACAGAACAGGCGCGAGAGCTCGCAATGAATCCAGGTACTCTCTGGAAGATTGGAGAGGATTCGATAGATTTGCCTACGTCTCCTATGATTGTAAGACAGAGACTATAGATCAGGTGGAAAAGCACGTAGAATCAGAGCGGGATGTAGATCTGGTTTCTGGAAGTACCTACTTTGATCAATCCGGTATTTGCCTGCAGCTATTTAAGATTCAGGGCAGATAGCCAGCCGAAGCCAGGCCGATTGAGCACAGCTAATGAGTGATGCACTGTGCTTTCCTTCGGCTTCAACTCCAGGATGTCCGATGCGCAACATCGACGTGAATCCAGGAAAGGAGTGCAACGTGCATCGTGAGCATTCTGGAATTCTTGTCGGTCCTATTCAAGAATCCAAGAAACCTGGCGGAGGTCTAGCCCGGGGCCAGATATCGCTTGAACACCACCATGTTTGTGGGTCCAATTTTTCTCTGTATTAATTCCTTGAGCAGTTGCTCTTTGTTTTCTTGAGCTCTGGCAGACTGAGGAAGAGAATCAAATTCCTTTTTTGCTTCCTGAGTGAGTGCATCCATTCTCTGGCGCATAACCTTTACCATGGCTCGAAACAGGCCGGGGTCTTCTCTGTCGTTTTCATCGCAGGCTGGCAGCACCTGCTCCTTCCACCAGTCCATAATAATTGCCTTCAGGTATTCAAGAGGAACAAATCGCTCTACCACCTTGCTCTGGGATCCTTTGATTCGGTGCATGCTACCGGTTTTTAGCTCTTTTAGATACTTCTTGCTCAACTGAAAGAAGGTCTGCGGGCCCAGATGAAACAGAAAGGAGTTTCTATATTCCTGTTTGATGCCAGCGTTTAGAAGCGAAATGTCTGCAGCGAGATTGAAGAACACGTTCAAGAAGGTTCGATAGTCGCTTTCTACTTTTTCTACCGGCATGAATCTCTGCCTTCGGGAGTACTGGAGAACAAAATCCGTGCGAATCACATCCTGAAGCGCTCCCAGATGAGTATCTATGTAGATCACCTCCGAGAACTTTTTTCTTTCTTCCGCCAGCAGCTGGGGATCGAACACCAGGACATAATATACGGTGCTGTTCCATTTCTGCTTTCCGGTAGCTCGCAATACATTGGGAGCCTCCGGCGGTAGTTCATTTAGATCTTTCTCCTTTCTGGCCTTAATGCTAAGATCTTCCATGATCTCCAGAGCGGAGGTATCTTTCTCTGTACTGTTTTCCTGGATGTGTTTTTCCAGATCCTCCCGGAATACCACAGAGAGTTGATAATTGATGCCGGGGCTGTAGACTCCAATGCCCCCCAGATTCCTGGTGGATAAGGGATCCTGTTTGAACTGCACCACGCGACCCATGCGATCGGCCAGGATTCGCATGGATTCGGTATCATAGATAGCCGGATCAATGCGATATTTGATTGCCTGCTCACGGAGCTGGGACGTGGGCGATAACCTGGCCTTTTCCAGGAAGCCCCGAATTTTGGCCCACAGGCCTGATGCCTCCATACTGAATCGCTTTAGATGAACGGCGGTGAGTAAAAAACTAACGTAGGACAGTTTATGGTCCGATGGATCTGCGGAGAAAAAATTGTGGAAATTCTTTCGGGCCTCCTGATCCGCATTGGAAGGGCCCAGATGCAGCATCGCCTCTCGAATGACACCCTGCAGCTCGGTTAAGGACCTGTCAATATTCACCGATACGTCCTGCAGAGCCAGTCGCTCCTCGGCCGTAATTATGGAGGAGGACAATACCTGACGCAGAATCCGAATATGGGTGCTCTGTCGCTCCAGTACCGGGTTCAGGCCACCTTTAAAGTCGGCAATCCGTTCGAGCTCTGTGTCGGTGGTTGACCCCATGTTGTTACGGTTTACTGGACGCTTGTTTTTGCAAAAAAAAATCGGAAAACTGTTGTTTAGGACAGGGGTTTCTGCACTATTCTATTCGGAGGGAATTCTTATGAGATTATCCATTACAAAAATCGCCCTGCCAGTTCTAGTTGGACTTCTGGTCGGGCTGTCCTGTAGCAAGGGCGAAGAAAATATCAAAGGCCAGGACGAAGCGCGACCTGTGGCCCGAATCACCTTTATGAGCGGTGATGTTCAGGTCAAAGTCGGGGATGCCATGTCTGCCGCTGAAAAAGGCCAGATTCTAAAAAGCGGTTCGGAAATTACTACCGGTCCAGGCTCCAGCGCTGAGCTGTTCTTCAAGGATATGGGCATTGTTCGCGTGGGAGCAGATTCCCGGGTGAGCGTAGATTCGGTAGCCTCCAATGAGGTGAATCTTGGTCTAAAATCTGGTAATGCTGGTATGTTCCTGAAAAAGATTCGATCTGACGATGAGTTCAGCGTGCATACTCCTACTTCCGTGGCTGCGGTTCGAGGAACTGCATTCCTGGTAACTGTGGATAGCGAAGAGCAATCCAGGGTTGCACTTTTCGATGGTGCCATCGAGGTATCGGATCGAGACGGAAAGAGCATCGTAATGGACCAGAAAGGTGAAATTACCGTGCAGAGCGGAAAAGGAATCAGTGGTTCCGATGTTCGGCCTCTGAGCGAAGATGCTCTGGCAAGAATGAAGGATATGGCAGTATTCGAGAAGAATCGAATCCTGGAATACAATACCTTTCTGGAAGAGCTGGAAGGCTCGGAATGGATGACCAATCTCCAAGTTGAAGCATCTGTGGATGAGCGTATGGACAACCTGGACAACCAGGCAGATCGTCCGGCGGACCGTGTAGTTAAGGCTCAGCGAGCCGAAGAAAACGTTATCCGTCGCGATACAGAAGGGGATCCGCTGAAGATTCCTGCAAAGAAAGACTTCAAGTAATGCTGAGATACCTTTCGGTATGAAAAGCTACATTGGTTTTCGATGGGCTGGCCTCTGGTCAGCCCTTTTGCTTTGCGGAGCGCTCTTGAGCTGCGGTTCCTCTCAGAATGAATATGATAAGGAGCCGTTGCCCGTGGCTCCCTCCCCCGTGGGTCTGGATGAAAACGATATTACTCTGGTCTTTGCCGGTGATACAAACTTCATCTGGGGCGTAGAAGATCTACAGAAAACCCGGGGCATGATCTATCCCCTGGAAGAGGTGATGCAGATGCTGGAGTCTGCAGATCTCACTTCTGTAAACGTGGAAACAGCCATCACCACACGTGGCACGCCAATCAATGAAAAGAACTATGTGTTCAACTCCAATCCGCTTCTGGCAGCTGTTCTTGCGGACGTAGGTGTGGACATGATGATTCTGGGAAACAATCACTCCATGGACATGGGCGATGAAGGAATCCTGGATACTCTGCAATTTGCCCGTCGAAATGGAATCTTTGCCCCTGGAGCCGGACGAAATTTGCAAGAAGCATCGGCCCCGGCTATCGTGGAAATCAAAGGACTGAAGATAGGATTCTTCTCTGGAAATGAAATAGGTCCGGATTCCAATTTTGCATCCTCCAATCGATCGGGCACTGCATCCATTTCCGTGCTGCAATCATCTGTGCGAAACTGGTGCGGCCGACTGGATATGTGCATTGTGAATCTGCACTGGGGGATGGAGTATTCCCCGCATCCCATGCAGTCCCAGAGGTCCACTGCGGAAGCATTGATCAAATCAGGCGCGGATGCAATTATCGGACATCATCCCCATATTCCGCAGGGTGTGGAAATCATACAGGGAAAGCCGGTGTTCTATTCAGTGGGAAACTTTCTTTTTGGAAGCGTAAACTTTAAACAGAATCATAACCTCATTGTGCGGCTGGTAATCGACAAAGAAAAGAAGCAGGTGAAACGTTCCGAAGTGTATGCGGTGCATGGGATCTATCGAGAGAATGGACATCGGCTTCGCTTACTTTCAGGAGCAGATGCTCATGCAGTCTGGGAAGAAATATTTGTTCAATCCAGAGCCCTGGGTAGTCGCTCGAACATCGCCTTTTCTCCTGATATGAAATCTATGGTTGTGTTTCCGCAGCCTGTTGAGCGAAAAGAAACCCCATCCGAACCTTGATCCGATTCCGGCCTGCTTCCGGTTCAGAGGATACACTTTATAAAATTGTTTTCAACCAAGTTGGATGCCCGGATATTTATGGATACTCCCGGGACACGCCATGGGCAGGCCGAGCATGCCATGAGGACGTAGCCCCGTGGAGGTTGGACCACGTCCTTAGAGTTTTTCTGGGGTATCGTATATCGGTCTACTATTTAGGCGGATTTACGATGGGATCTTTGATCTCAGGCCACTTCTTATTCGTAATCTCAAGATTCTCAAGGTAGGTCATTAGATCTTCCTTTTCTTCTTCATCCAGCTTCCACGCCTTGATGTAGGGATCCGTGGGCTGCTTTTGAATGAGCAGACACTTGCCATAAGCCCGGTACGCTTCCAGAGTCATTTCATCTTGAGGGATCACCCGGAGCAGGGGCACAGCCCGATTACATTCACCGTATTCACTGAACACAATAGCTCGCATGCGATACAGTCTAAAGTCTCGCATCCTTTGAGTGGTATCCATGAGCTCCAGCAGCTTTTCTGGTTTATCCGCTTTTCTGGCCAGATCAATAAAATTCATAAAGAAGGCTACATCGTTGCTACCTGTCTTTTCAGCCAGCAGCATGCTTTCAAAGGCTGTCAGGTATTCTTCCTTTTCTCTTTGAATTAGAGCTCTTAAATAGTAGGCATCGGAATAGTTCGGCCTTATGCGAATGGCCTGCTCTATTTGTTCCAGGGCTTCTTCAGGTTTTCCGAGTCTGGAATAGGCATTGGCCGCATTGAATCTATAAACGGAATGATACGGATTCGCTTCGATGGCATTTAAAAATGATTCCAGAGCTTTCTCATCGTTGCCTGCCTGGGCATGCAAAAAGCCCAGAAAATTCCAGGCCGGGTCCAGGGCAGGATTTTGATCTACGGCTTTTCTTGCGTGAACGATCGCCTGGGCCATCTGCTCTCGATGAAAGAAGTCCATGCTTTTGAGATAATGGGTTTCGGCTGCATCGGGAGAGATGCGATTCATTTCGTGCAGCAGGGGTCGGATCTGGCCATACTGACTGGAGTAGTTCAATAGAACGGCATGATTATAAAGGGCACGCATCTGAATTCTCAGAGATGCTTTGTCCAGACCTTCTACATTGAACACTTCATCCGGTAGCTTCAGGCTTTTCAGGGGATCCTTCTGAGAACTGGTCTGTTCCGTGGCCGGTGGCACCTCTGCAGGAGTAGAATCTGCTTCTGCCAGAATTGAATGACTTCCGGCGAGGACACAAAATGTGAAGCTCAATAGCCAGGCTCGGGCCAAAAGCCCATTCTTATCGAATCTTATACCGGAGTAGAATTCCCTTTCCATCGCAACATGAAATCTTGCAGTTCATGGATGTACGTCAACGGAAACGCATTTCGGTCTTTGTATATTTCGAGATAGTCAGATTTTCGACCGACATCCAGAATCCTTCCCGCATATGGGTAACCCAATAATTTAGATCCAGCCCTCTGTTTCCAGTCCTGCACAACACTGGATTCGAGGTCAGGAGCCACGTCGGAGAACTGTTCTTCATGTAGCAGAGCCAGACCTGTGTATAGAAACTTGCCCTGCCTATCGAACTGAATCAATGCTGGCCCGCCAGTTTCCGCCGATCTGGAATCCATGAACTTGAGGCCGGTTTCCGGGCTACCGGGCGGTCTTTCTGTGAGAAATAGAAGCGGACTATCTGTCCGTACATGTTCTGTAGCGGGAATGCCCGAGGGAATGTCTGGATTGCGACTCCCAGAGGAATCGGGATAAAACTCATTCAAGGAAAATTCAGGAAGATAGATGCAATCCGGATTCAATACCCAGAAATAACCGGAAAGGTCTGTCTGCAAAATTGCATTGGCGATCCCTCCGCCGGTACCCAGAATTCTTGATTCAGTGGTAAACTGAAGCTGAAAATAGGGAAAATCGGCAAGGTACTCCCGGAGCTGGTCGCCCAGATAATGAGTGTTGATGGCAGCAAACTGGCATCCATTGCGATGCAAAAGAAAAAGTGTATGAGCGATGAGCGGTATCCCCAGCACCGGAAGCAGCGGCTTGGGAGTATTTCGGGTGAGCTCCTGCATCCTGGTGCCCAGACCCGCTGCCAGGATCATGGCTTTCATTGTAACGCTGGCACCAGCTTCTTTTTGCAATCCAGAATGAAGAGAAAAACACTGTCTGGAAAGCGACCCAGATGCAGGCAGGCTTCCAGCTGATTGAGAGAACCTTCAATGCAGTCCAGATACGAAGTCTTTCCCAGTTCCAATCCCAGGTAGAGATAGCTGCCCATGGCTTTCAGAATACGCTGAAGCCCCTGAAGATAGAATATGCCTCTGCCCTTTTCCAGCCCTGCGCTGGCAAAATAATGATCCACACATTTCTTGCGAAGATGAACCGGAATGGAAACATATGGATCGAACAAGAGACTGGCCAGATCATAGTAGCGATTGCCCGATCGAGCATCCTGAAAATCGATGATAGTCAAATTCTGATCGTGAAGCATCACATTTCTGCTGTGATAGTCTCGGTGAACGAAGCATTGCGAACTGTAGGTACCCAGCGCTTCGCATACTTCCAGCAAAAACATCTTCAGCTCAAAGGAAGGAATTACACTGACTCCTTTTTCGTGGGCTACCCTTTCCAGGCGCTCATACAGAAATTCCATTTCCCAGTGTAATTTTTCACGATCAAAGCTTCGAGTCGAGACCGGAGGTTCCAGAGGTATGGATTGCATGGTGAGAATATAATCCACCAGCTTCATATAGTGCTGTTCAATTCTCTGAGCCTTTGCTTCGGCCTTCCAGGAACCGGACGGACCAGAGTTATGGGAATCAGCGGTGTCACCAGAATCATCGGAATCCATCCAGGTCTGAAGGTCCATGGATCCTGCATCGCTCTGAAGTATGAGGCCGTGTTCCGGGGATGTAGCAATAATTTCTGGAACCGGAACGGACGCACGGACCAGCGATTCGCGTATGTTCAAGAAATCGTGATTTTCAGCAATGAATGGATTCTCTATACATAGAACAGCGGAGGCATTATTTGAATGGCAGCGAAAGTACCTGCGTTCCGAGCCTTCCAGCCTCAACGGCTGTAGCTCTTTGCCAAAGTGATTCGCCTCTAAAAAGCGAATCACCGGCTCGGAAGAAGGATCAATCAAGGTCATGAATCATATTGCCCAGGCGCTCAATTCCTTTGCGTATGTGCTCCTCTGAAAGAGCATAGGAGATTCGGATTCCTGTATCGTCTCCAAAGGCGATTCCAGGCACAGCTGCCACTTCATAATGATCCAGCAGATGAGCGCAGAATACTCGGGATGCGGAATCATCATTCTTTTCTTTTAGAAGGGCCTGAAACTTCGGCTTCTTGTAGATCTCAGAAAGATCGGGAAAGATATAGAAAGCTCCGCCCGGCGCGAATGCTCGCACTCCGGGAATGCTGGATAGCATGCGAGTAACCAGGTCTCGTCTTTCCTGGAAGGCCTTTCGCATTTCCACAACGCAATCCTGGCTTTCGGAAAGTGCAGCCTGAGCTCCGGCCTGAGCGATGGAAGTAGCGCCGGATGTACTCTGCCCCTGGATGGTTTCCATATTCTTGATAATATACTGAGGTCCGGCCCCATATCCAATCCGCCAGCCAGTCATGGAATAGGCCTTGCTCACTCCATTTACAATGAACCATTGATCCTTCAGTTCAGGCACCAGCATCGGCACATTCAGGAACTTCCGGTCATCGAACAGTATATGCTCATAGATATCGTCGGTAACCAGGAGAATATCGGATCTTTCCTTGAGTAATTCGGCTAGCTGTTTCAGCTCCTCGTCGGGATAGACGGCCCCGGTAGGATTGCTGGGAGAGTTGATCAGGATCATTCGGGTTTTGGAAGTTAGCGCTGCGCGAATGTGTTCTATATTAGGAATGTAGCCCTGATCGAAGCCTGCAGATACGATGACAGGTTTGGCCTGAGCCAGTCGCGCAATGTCCGCATAGGAAACCCAGTAAGGAGCAGGAATGATAACTTCATCATCCGGATTTAACGTAGCCTGGAAGAGGTTGTATAGAACCTGTTTGCCGCCCACAGACACAATGATTTCCCCGGGTGCGAACTCCAGGTTGTTATCTCGCTGAAACTTCTGGATGATGGCCTTTTTAAGCCCGGGGGTGCCACCTACAGGAGTATACTTGGTTTGACCTGCTTCCAGAGCTTTAACGGCAGCCTGTTTGATGTGATCCGGTGTATCAAAATCAGGCTCTCCGGCGCCAAAGCCGATGACGTCCTTTCCCTGGGCTCGGAGCTCTTTGGCTCGGGCCGTAATGGCCAGGGTAGGGGAGGGTTCAACAGAATCCAGTCTGTGTGCGGAGAATTTCATATCGATTTCTCAATTGGTACGGGTGTCTGGCACTGCAAATAAAAAAGGATGGCGGTAAAAAAATGTGTATTGGCTACCTGCGACGTGTTCTCATTAAATACCCGGTGTAGAATTTACTGGTTTCTCTTACAAAAATCTATATGGAAATTGCACTATTTGAACCCGAGATTCCGCCGAATACCGGCAATATCATCCGATTATCTGTCTGTACCGGAAGCACCCTGCATATCGTAGGAACACCCTCCTTCTCTCTGGAGGACTCCATGCTTCGCCGGGCAGGATTGGATTACTGGCAATTGTCCAGACTCACCAGTCATGATTCCCTGGAAGCATTCATTCAATTTCTACAGAACAGGGATGATCAACCCAGAGATGAAGTGCGAAGACGATTCGTGCTAACCACGAGGTTTGCCAGAATCAGCTATGCTGATTTTAGCTTTCGTTCGGACCATATACTGCTATTTGGAAAAGAAACCTCCGGACTGCCGGACTCCGTGCGACACACCTTTTCGGATTTGGAGAAGAACTGGCTGCGAATTCCAGTCCACGGAGATTGCCGGTCCCTGAATCTGGCCAATTCTGTATCTGTGATTCTGTTCGAGGCCCTGAGACAACAGGGATTTCCAGGTCTAAATCTGGCCCCACCGGCCGATACATAAAGGGATGGCTTCCTCATTTGCTCTATTAAAACAAATCTTCAGTAATCCTCAATCCGCAACGGAAAACCCACCGAATCGGATTCCGCAACAATCCAGATTTCAATCAACGTTTGCTGGTTCTCATGAGTTCCCGGGTTTGCCTCACCTACCTCGCCTACCTCGTTTCCGTCGCCTGCAGGGCCTGCAGGCCCTGCGGGTGATTCCCCGGTATGGATCTTTCCTTTCTGGATCTATTCGATGGGTGGGTGTTGCGATTCTGATGACCTTCCTTTCAACTCTGGTGTCTTCCTGCGTTACTGTGGATGAACAGGGGAATCCTCTGGATGAAAAGAAGAAGAATGCCTACTGGAATCTTCAGAAGCTTCCGGAAGGTCCCTTCTGGTCCGACAGGGAAAAGGACATACCATTTCTTGTAGTGGGCCTTCCGTCGGATCTGCCCCAGAGATTCGTTCTGGAAAATGTGCCGGAACCACAGGACCAGGGAAGGCTGGCAGCAGGGACAGCCTATGCTGCTGGTTATCTACTTATGTCCATGCGCGAAAGAAAGGTGAGTCCAAGCTATACCTGCTCGCCAGAGTTCATCTACAATAGTTTGAATGGTGGCAAGAACGTGGGTCTGGAGATCCTTGAAGTGATGGAATTTCTGAAAGGTGTAGGCTGCGCGGATCGAAGCCAATTTTCAACGGTGGACCCATTTATTCGTCCTGACCAGGACGATATTGCTGCAGCCCATGAGCACAGAATCCAGGGCTTTGCCCGAGTGGATCTGGCCCGTCCCACACATATTATGGCCAACTTGATGGAAGGCAGACCCGTAATTGTAACGTTACAGGTGAGCGAGAATTTTCTATCCCTGGACGACATGGAATGGAAGAAGCCAGAAGGCCTCCCCGTAGGACGTCATACCGTCGCTTTGATTGGCTTTGACCGAAGCCAGGAAGTCTGGATCTTTCAAAACAGTGCCGGTGAAGACTGGGGACATAACGGGCGCTTCAGTCTCCACAGACAATGGTTTTCCCGGCTTGCTACCCAGGGCTACGTGGCATGGTAGACTTGACGTACGAAGTCAGGTAGCGACTCTGACGCACTCGAATACGGTTTATGCGACAGATTCCAAACTTAAGTCACTTAGCTTCGGATTAACCGTTTCGCATCGCACCGGGTGCGAATACTCAATGTTCTGTTTTCGCAGATCGTATTCAGTCAAGAAATGAATTATTAGATTCGGGGGCAGCCTCGAATCCGCGCATACCGGAGGAAGGTATGCGAAACAAGCTGTGTCTGAATGATATGGCAAGACTCTACAAAGGCAGGTGGTGAACTTGATACTAGGAGTACCAAAAGAGATCATTGGAGGGGAGAAACGCGTTGGCATCGTTCCGGAAAGCCTCGCAAAGTTAACCTCTCTTGGATTTGAGATTCGAGTGGAGAAGGATGCTGGAAAGGAAGCAGGATTTCTTGATTCGGATTATGAAGCCCACGGAGCGAAAATCGTTTCGGGAGCACAGGAACTTTATTCGACCGCTGATGTGATTGTGAAGGTGGAGCGACCGGAACAACATCCAGAAGGCGGAAAACATGAACTGGAAATGATGAAAAAGGGAGCTCTGCTGGTTTGCTTTATGGCTCCTCTAAACTTTCCTGAACTTTCCAAGAAAGCAGCCCAGACAGGTGTGGATGTTCTATCCATGAATGACATACCTCGGATTACTCGGGCGCAAAGAATGGATGCATTGAGTTCGCAGACCAACCTGGCAGGTTACAAAGCCGTGCTTCTGGGAGCGAATGCTCTGAGAAAGATATTCCCTCTTCTTATGACTGCAGCGGGAACCATCAGTCCGGCCAAGGTAGTAATTCTGGGAGCCGGTGTAGCAGGACTTCAGGCTATCGCTACAGCTCGTCGTCTTGGGGCCGTGGTAGAAGTAAGTGATGTTCGACCTGCGGTTAAGGAGCAGGTGGAATCCCTGGGAGGAAAGTACATTGAGCCCCCTCAGGATGAAACTCTGGAGGGCGAAGGCGGATACGCTAAAGAAGCCTCCGAAGAGTATCTCAAGAAACAGCAGGAGCTGCTGAAGAAGCATATCTCAGAGGCGGACGTTGTTGTAACCACCGCGCAGGTTCCAGGGAAGAAAGCGCCCGTACTGATTTCCGAAGAAACCGTTAAATCAATGAGACCCGGATCGGTGATCGTTGATATGGCCGCAGGCACCGGTGGCAACTGTGCCATTACCGAAGCTGGCAAAGAAGTGGAAAAGCATGGCGTACGAATCATCGGGGAGACGAACATTATCTCTCTCGTGGCATACAATGCCAGTCAGCTGTACTCCAGGAACGTCCTGGCACTGCTACAATCCCTGACCAAAGAGGGACAGGTGGTTCTGGATCTGGAAGATGAAATCGTTAAAGGTGCGTTGATCACCCGGGAAGGCCAGGTGATTCACGAGAATACAAAGAAGCTGCTGGGCGAATAGCAGCAAAGGGAGAATACATGGAAGCACATGAGCTTATTATGCTGATCACGGTGTTCGTACTGGCCGTGTTTCTGGGATTTGAACTAATATCAAGAGTACCTCCTACTCTGCACACTCCGTTGATGTCAGGAAGTAATGCCATTTCGGGAATTACCCTGGTAGGAGCCATGCTGAGTGCAGGCGCAGATGCTACTGGCGCTGTGCTATTTCAAATCGGAACAGTGGATGTGAGTATCACTTCATTGCTCGGATTTCTGGCGGTGGTTTTTGCCACCATCAATGTCATCGGTGGGTTTCTGGTCACGGACCGAATGCACCGGATGTTCAATAAAAGGAAATAAGGGGACGTACACGGAATGCATCGAGAGGATATACTCATTATAGCATACCTGATATCGTCTGTATTATTTATTGTCGGTATCAAAAACCTTTCTGCTGTTAAGACAGCCCGTCGCGGGAACTTCCTGGCGGCCCTGGGCATGTTTCTGGCAGTTACGGTAACACTGTGGGATCAGAAGATCATCGGGTATGAGTTGATTATTGCAGGGGTAATCCTGGGAGCTTTGATTGGCTCCGTAATGGCTGTGAAAGTAGCCATGACAGGAATGCCTCAAATGGTTGCATTGTTGAATGGATTCGGAGGCGCAGCTTCACTGCTGGTGGCCAACGCTGAGTTCTTTCATGAAATGCATCGACAGGGTCCGGCCAACTACGATCCGGCCATAGCCACTGCCATCAGTATTGTTCTATCAGTTATGATTGGCGGGGTGACTTTTACAGGATCGCTTATCGCATTTGGCAAGCTCCAGGGAATTGTAACTGAAAAGTCAGTTATGTTTCCTTTGCAGCATGCTCTGAATGCTTTGCTGATTTTGATCGCCTTTACTCTGGGAATCTTTATGGCCATGGGCAACCATGGAGCGGATATCCTGGCATCGGTAGGCCTGGGAATTTTTGAGCTTAACACACTGGCCTACACGATTGCAGGTATCGCTTTGCTGCTGGGAGTGCTTCTGGTAATTCCCATCGGCGGTGCAGATATGCCTGTTGTGATTTCACTGCTAAACTCCTACTCCGGAATTGCAGCGGCCACTACCGGTTTCGTTCTGGGAAATACGGTACTGATTATTACCGGTTCTCTGGTGGGCGCATCTGGAATTATTCTTACCCAGATCATGTGTAAGAGTATGAACCGATCCTTGATCAATGTTCTTCTGGGTGGATTCGGCCAGACCCCTACGGTCGCAGCCGGCGAAGCCAAAGAGATCACTATCAAAGAGATCGGAGTGGAAGAAGCGGCGATGGTTTTCGAATCTGCGCGAAACGTGATCATCGTTCCTGGATATGGAATGGCCGTTGCGCAGGCTCAGCACGTGGTAAGGGAGCTTTCCGAGCTTCTGGAAAAGCATGGCTCGGAAGTTCGCTACGCCATCCATCCCGTAGCTGGTCGGATGCCCGGACATATGAATGTTCTTCTGGCGGAGGCGAATGTGCCTTATGAGAAGCTTCTGGAAATGGATCAGATCAATGATGACTTTTCGAATACGGATTTGGCGCTGGTGATCGGTGCCAACGATGTAACCAATCCAGCTGCCAGACATAACGAAGCCAGCCCCATCTACGGCATGCCCATTCTGAATGTGGATAAGGCCCAGACCGTGGTAGTTATCAAACGATCCATGCGAGCTGGCTATGCCGGTATCGACAATGAGCTTTATGGCTACGATAACTGTTTGATGTATTTTGGTGATGCAAAGGAAGCCATCTCCAAACTGATTGCTGAGATTAAAGCTAACGCATCCTGAGCTGACATAGCTCGTTAACGAAAGGCGGGCCTCCGGGCTCGCCTTTTTTTTTGACCCGTTGCCTCGTGCCGTTGCGGGACCGATAGTACAAAGAAGGCCGCCATTCCGGGTGGGCCTGTAATCATACCGTATCCAGAATCGGATTCTACTTCGATCAAACAAGAAAGGAAGAGATGAGCAGTAAGAACCAGGAGAGAAATGCAAGAAGCGATAAGCGAAGTGAGCGGGGGCCGAGCCCGATTGGCACAGCGTGGAAGCCAGAAGGCTGGACTGCAGCCGCACAGAATAAGTGGATCAGTAAGAATGAATCGGGCATAGTGCGATCCGCGATAAGGGATTCGCTGGAGCTGGAGGGGGCGCTGGGGAGAATGATGAACCTGTTGCAGACCCTGCGTAATCGAATTTCTGAGAGTGGAGATGGCCTCGCTGTGGATATCCTGCATTTTCCTGAGGTCCTGGAATCCATCGAGAAGGAACAGGGAGACTTTCGCGCTGCTGCCGGAGAGCAGATGGAAAGGACAAAGGATCTTGCTACCATTTCCGAGGAGCTGGATGCAGTGGCGCATGAAATCGCTCATGCCTTGCAACGGGGTAGTGGATCAGCGCGAAAAGCCCAGGAAGGTGGCAACAAGATCAAAGCTAATATCCAGCATCTCCATAGCATCGCAAAGGGAATATCCGATGAGTCGAGCGCCATTCGCCAGGTGAATGATATGCTGGGAAAGGAAATGCATGGACTGGGAGACGTGCTGGTTGAGGTAGAAAAGCAGATCAATCAGGTGAAAGGTCTGAGCGAGCAGACCAACATGTTAGCCCTTAATGCAAGCATTGAAGCCGCCCGGGCTGGTGAATACGGCCATGGATTTGCAGTAGTGGCGGATGGAGTGAGTGATCTGGCGGCTCGAAGCTCAGATGCTGTGAAGAGCATCGAACGAGCAGTAGGCAGCATGAACAAACAGTTCGAAGTATGGAGCGAGCGAGCCAATGACCAGATGCAACAGACAGATCGCATCAACCAGTCGGTCCAGGAACTGGAGCATATTATCAAGTCCAACACCGAATTTGTGGAATCAGTTCAATCTGAAATAGAAACATCCACCAGTTCCTATTTGGATCTGGAACAGCAAATAGAGGAGATCAAGAAGACTACTTCTCTCATTTCAGATTCGGCAACGGAGATTTCTGCGAGGGCAGAATACATCCACGGTGCTGCGGACAGGATCCGTGCGGACATCGGAAATCTCGATTCGCGGATTAATCAAGCCGTGGAATCAATTACGAACCAGAACCCGGAATGGCTTCTGGAGTTTCTGCGAAGACGGCGCAAGGACCATCTTAAATGGATGGCTTCGGTGGATGCAGCCATTGCAGCGATGGATGCGGAGGCGTTTCCGCAACTGGATCATACGAAATGCAACATGGGTCTCTGGATTTATAAGGCAGTGGTATCCTCGGATTCCCAGCGACAGGTGCACGACTCCATGGAAGAACCGCACCGGCGGCTACATGCAACGGCCAGTGAGATTGCAGACATGGTTTCCAGAGGGGAAGGGTCTGGCATTGACTCAAAGAGGAAAGACCTGGGTGCGGTATACGAGGAGATCGCGGATCGCTTTGATGAGTATGAGCGGTATCTCGAAGACGCCGTATTGAATGATCTACGGAAGTAGCTGGAATGATATCTATGCGCGGGAGTTGCAGAGCTCCGAAAGAGGTTTTCCGGAACTCTGCGATTTGACGTCTGAATGCCTGGTAATCGAGCCTAATAATTGAGCTGTAGTTTTCTGGAAAGGATCCAGTTGGATCCGGATTTGATTTCGTAGATGTACTCTTTGAGTCTGCCCTGAGCATCATAAATATGACGACATCTTTCCTGGCCCGCCGGTGCACTTCTTAATCGCTCCACCAGTCTGCCCTCTTTGTTATATTTGAAGTCAATGGTTCCGAGGTTTTCGCCCGTAGTGGATCGAAACTCTACGCGAGTGATGTTCCGGCCGTTCAGTTCAATGGAAATGGAATCCTTGTTGTCTTCGGCTACCTCTACCGCGCTTATCTGGCCCGGACTGTAAGAGAAGGAATGCAACAGTACGCTGTTTCCCTGTCCGTCCAGATATGTGATGCTCTTCAGGTTATCCTTTTGATAATCACGAATCTCCGAAGAGATCAGTTTGTCTCTGGCATTAAAGAGCTTCTGAGCTACAGGTCGGCCGGCTTCATATTGGTAGATGGTCTTTCCTTTTTGCTCTCCGGAAGCGCTATAAAAAGTTTCCTGAACCAGACGACCTCGGTCATCATACTTCAATTCAGCTTTTTCGGTTACCTTGCTATTCTCATCTAGAGCGACGATGGATTGGGGACCTTTTAACCCATCCTGCATAATATAGGGCGCCAGTGGGGACCAGCGGGCCGGGTTGTAAGCAACGCTTGCTTCCGTGTTGGCTCCGGCAGGAATTCCATGCAAAGTGAGTGATATTATTCCGATGCTAATAGCGAAGGGGATTCGTTTCATTTCTTATCTCCTGAGGGATCAGAGTACTTATCGGCGGATTTTATTCGAGGTTAATGGTTAAAACACAGAAGGCCATCACGGAACAGGAAAGAATGCGGGTGCGAAATGGATAAAGGAAATGGGTTGGAGACTCTGTCTGATGTGTTCAGCATCGAGAAAGTGGAATGGTATTTGCGCTTTCTGGAAGAGAACAATGAAAGGGGAGGATTCTTTTCACGGGGGGATGCTGCTAGAATATTTGACAGGCACGTTCGAGAGAGTGCAATGTTTGTGGAACGGGTGCAGAATTATGTCCCTGTTTCACGTGAAACAACAGCCCTTGATGCCGGCTCTGGTCCGGGACTTCCTGGATTTCTCCTGGCCTGCCTGAAAGAGCCTCCCCGACTCACCCTGAACGACTCCAGTCGCCGCCGACTTTCCCTTCTGGAAGAGGCCCTGGCCACCACTGATCAGGCATTCCCATCCGTTCGGTTCTCGTATGATCGACTGGAGGAGTTTAAAGGTTCCTTCGATCTGATCATGAGTCGTGCCTTGATTCCCTTCCCTTCAGTTCTTCGCCTCATCAGCCATCTGCAGAAACCAGGGGCCATCTATGCCGGATTCTTTAGTCCCATGGACATCGCACAATTTGCCCAGGTCGTGGCTGATTGCGGATACAGATTACACGGACAGGATAGCTTCCTAACATCCAATGAGGTCCAGAGGGAGATATTCTACTTTCAGAAAGAGAAAGTTGTGCGGCAGGGAAAACCGTTTGCATGGAAATTCATACGCGGGGAGATGAGCCAATGGCAGAAATCATAGCAGTAGCAAATCAAAAAGGTGGCGTGGGAAAGACCACCACCACCATCAATCTCGCGGCGTTCCTGGGTAAAATGGGTCAGCAAGTTCTGATCGTTGATGTGGACCCTCAAGGCAACGCCAGCTCCGGACTGGGTCTGGATATTCACAAAATAGAAAAGACCACCTACGAAGTATTTCTGGAGGAAGTGTCTCTGGCCGAAGCGATTCTTCGCACCGAGACCCAGAACGTTTCTGTGGTACCAGCAAATGTAAACCTATCCGGTATTGAAATGGATCTGCTCCAGATGGAGGCCAGGGAATACAAACTCCAGGCTGCGTTAAAACAGGTGGCGCCCAACTATGACTGGGTCTTTATCGATTGTCCTCCCAACCTGGGGATTCTCACCCTGAATGCGCTGTGCGCTGCAGATGGAGTGATGATACCGCTTCAAACGGAATACTATGCTCTAGAAGGACTGACCCAGCTGATGCGAGTTATTGGTCTGGTTCAGCAATCGCTGAATCCTTCTCTGGAATTGAAAGGGGTGGTGTTGACGATGTATGATCAAAGAACTTCCCTTGCCCACCAGGTAGTGGACGATGTGAAGCAACACTTTGGGGATAAGGTATTCTCCGCAGTGGTTCCGCGAAATGTGAAATTGTCCGAAGCGCCCTCCTTTGGTAAGAGTATTCTTGAATATGCGCCGGACAGCTCCGGGGCCAAAGCATATGAACAACTGGCCAGTGAGGTAATGAAGAATGGCTAAGAAAAGTGGTCTGGGCCGTGGCCTATCGAACCTAATTCCAGGTGCTTCCGGCACCTCGGCCCCGGCCGCCACAGAAGGGCATCCGGATTACCAAGAGCTGGCCATTGATCAGGTCGCTCCGAATCCAGATCAGCCTCGGAAAAGATTTCGCGAGCAAGAAATCGAAGAGCTGGCGGCCACTCTCTTATCCGTGGGTCTGATAGAACCGATTGTGGTCCGACGTAAAGAGAACGGGTACGAAATCATATCCGGTGAGCGGCGCTGGAGAGCAGCACGGCAGGCCGGCTTTCGAAAAATTCCAGCGGTAGTAAAACAGGTGAATGAAGGCCAGGCACTGGAAATGGCCATCATCGAAAACATTCAGCGAGAAGACCTGACAGTCATCGAAGAAGCCAGAGCTTACGAGGCTCTCATGGGATTGAGCGGAGCCAAGGCTGCCGACGTGGCGAAGAAGGTGGGTAAAGACCGGGCCACAATAACGAACTTAATTCGTCTGCTAAAACTTCCCGAAGAAGTCCTGGAGTTGATAGAAGATAGAAAGCTGAGCGGTGGAGCTGCACGTCCATTACTGACCCTGGGGGATCGCAAGACCGTTGTAAAACTGGCCAACAAGATTGTGGCAGAAGGATGGTCAGCTCGTAAGGTCGAAGAAGAAGTGGCCCGAATGATGGAGCCTTCCACCGGAGGTTCTCGAAGCAGCGGTAATCAAAAGGATGCCTCCACCCGAAAGCTGGAAGAAAGACTGCGGGCTCGCTTCACCGCGAAGGCAGAGGTAAAGCATAAAAAGAACGGATCCGGTCAGGTCACACTACACTATGCGAATCTGGATGATCTGGATCGAATTCTGGAAATGCTGGGTATCAAGTAACTCTGCTTATCCGCGAACGTAAGCCACCGCCCGCCGCCGATGGAGAGGCGGCGACGATTCGGCTCAAATGTGCTCGTGGTTGAATAAATGATTCTGACAGTACTCGTGGTCTGTACAATCCACACAAAAGCGGAACTCAAGGCGAGGATCATCCAGCTCGGTCTGACCACAAACGGTGCATCGATGAATGGCAGTGGGAGCAGGTGGCTCCGAGCTGGCTCTAAACTTGGCCTGACGAACTGGTTGCGCCGCCCTGCGCTTCCAGAGTCCAGGTCCAAAGAAAATTAGATAATTCAAGAAGCCCAGCGCCGGACCCAGTATGGGCCAGAACTCCTGATAGAACACCAACGCTACCAGCGGATTAAAAAGTATGGTGGCTACAATGAAGATGGCCACCCATTTGATTCTCACCGGAATAATGAAAAACAGCAGAATCTGCATGTTTGGATTCAGTGTGGCTACGCCCAGGAAAACGCCCAGATAGATGAACTCGGCGGAGACACCAAAGGGACTGCCCAGAAGAGTAAAGAGTACACCCAGCAGTATGTACAGATTGTAGCGAAAGTCCCCCATCAGGATCTCGAGCTGGGATCCAAACAACCAGTAGACATACAAGAACACAAAGAGAGGAATCCAGGGACCGAAGCCAAAGAAGTCTCCCACAGAGATGCGAAAAGGATAGAAAAAGATATGCCACCATTGACCACCCAGAACGGATTCCAGACTCACACTTCCGATACCCAGTTCAAAAGCAAGATCCGCTCCGGTAACTACCGCGGTAAGGATGATCATCGCAAGGGTCAGATGGGGAACGGCAAATTTACCAAAATGTTTTTCTAGCCAACGCATACGGTAGGCCACCGCTATCGCCAGCCGGGTCAAGTAGAAGTGTATTTACAACCAGGCCCGGAATACCAATGTCAGCTATGCTCGGAATCCTGCGAAGCACATCCCGCACCTTCACCTGGGAAATCCGCCAGGAGAGCAAACATCCGGGCAGCGTTCTGTTCTTTCTTTCCTTTGCAATAACACTAAATGTTATTTACTATTATGCTTTTGGTCGAGATGCCCTGGAAAAGCATTCTGGCGGTGGGTTGATTCTCTCATTGTTTTTCGTGTCCGTAGTAATCCTGAGCCGCGGTCACAGTCGGGACCGTGAAGGAGGTGCTCTGAAGGTTCTTCTGGCTTCACCTGTGGATCGAATCGGAATGTATCTTGGCAGAGTGGTGGCACGAAGCGTGGTGCTTTTAATCGTTCTGCTGATTAGCTGGCCCATTACCGGGCTTCTTATTACTGGAAGGCCTCTTGTCTTTGAGCAGAGAGTCCTGTTATCTATCCTGGTGCTGATGACCCTTAGTTGTCTGGCGCTGAGCTCCCTGGGGACAATGGTAGTGGTGCTGGCCTCCGGGAATCGCTTTCGCGAAATGATTGTTCCTGTATTATTTTTTCCTGCTGCACTACCGTTGTTTATGGTCATCTCAGGCGCTTTCACCGATCAGGGCCTTGTGAATCCATCTCAGTATAATCGCCTTGTCAGTGTAGTCTCACTTATGACCTTGTTCTATATTCTGATAGGTGGGCTGTTTACCATGCGTATTTCACCCACCGAAGGCTCTTGAAAATGCAGCGAATCTACTGGCTACTACTGCTCTTTATTCCGGTGCTTCCGATCACCACAATATATGCGCTGCTCGTTCCTCCGGTTCTACTGGAACAGGGCCAGGCCCATCGTATTTTTTATATCCACGTTCCCGTTGCCTGGGTGGCGCTATATGCGCCGCTGATTGCCTCTGTTTCAGGTATCCTGTATCTGGTTACCCGACGTCAGGTCTTTGATCGTTGGAACGTTGTTAATGCTCGCATATCTGTTCTGTTTAGCCTGGGAGTGGTGATTTCCGGGCCGCTGTGGGCCTATACCGCCTGGGGCACCTTCTGGAATTTTTCGGACCCTCGGCTGATGAGTTTCTTTATTCTGCTCCTGTGCCTGGGTGGATATTTCCTGGTCCGGCTCTTCACGGATGATGTGGAGCGACGAGGAATTTACAGTGCAGTCTGGGCCGTGATCGCTGCTGCGGCTTCCGTATTTACGTGGCTGGCCATTCGAGTTCTGGAAACAGATCTACATCCCGGACCGGTGCTAAAGGATATGGATGAAAGAATTGCCAGCGCTTTCTGGTGGAATGTTCTGGCCTACCATCTACTTTTCTGGGTTCTTCTTGTTCTGGGCCTGCAACATGAGCGATCCAAGGAAATAGAAGAAAGGGAGATCCTGGAATGATAGTATCTATGAAAACTGCATCAAATCACACGCGGATGGTGACGCTCTCAGAGATGGTTAGATTTTCAGATTTAGCTAAGCTCTCCGTTGCGTTGGTATTGACCCTGTTTGGGATCATCCTGTGGGGCATGGGACCTGATCCATTGGCGGCGGAAGAGCCCGGTTCTTCCAACGCACGCATGGAGCTGGAACGGCGAGCGAATGAGATTCAAAACATGAATCCTCGCATGGCTAAAGAAGCGATTCGCAGCCTGAACGAGTCGGAAGCAATTGGCGTTTACGATTTAATGGTAAGCCAGGCGGCATCAAAAGGTTTGGGTCCTCAGGTCTTTTACCTGGCCGAGCACATCCAGCTCCTTCGAGCGACTCAGGCGTCCCAGAAACGATTAGAAAGTCTAATCTGGGTACTGGCTCTTACTCTGATTCTCTTTTCTGGATATCTAACCTATGTGCTAATCGATCAGAGACGAATCTATAGAAAGTTACTGGCACTCAAGGAGACCCGGAAATCCGGTTCCAACGAGCCCCGGGAAGTGTATACCGGGGAATAAAATGGAACTGGCTGAGGTCCAAAAGCTCAATCAGCTACTGGCCGAATCTACCGGCACCGGACAGGAATGTAAGATCTGTGTAGATACATTTCGCACGCCTTACATTCAATGGGAGAATCCGATCAAGTGGCCATCTCTCTCCGTGCTGGAAGCGGAGGCAAAGTCTGCCGAGATTATTCTCAAAGAGATTATGCAGCGCTCGCCCTGGCTGCTACAGGGTTCCCAGATTCTGCCTGAAGCCAGGCCCCGCAGGGATGAGCCCAATCTACATCTGGTAAAACCATTTCAGGTAGATGATCAGTTATATCTACTGAAGACAAAATTGCTGATGACCTACATGGGCGGAGCCCTGGGAAATGAAGTTGAGGACCGATCCATTCAGGATCGTAATCCAGCTTTTGAAAGTAATCGTGTGTACTATCAGTGTCGTCTATTTCCGGTGTCGTTCTTGAAAAGGGAGCAGGGAGCACTTATAGACTTTGAACCCAGACATTATGGCCCGGCCAGTGGTATGCAAAATACAGTAGGTGAAGCTCATCAGACAGCGCGCTGGAATGTAATGCTTTTCGATGAAATGGATTTTAGCGATCTGGAACAGGACATCCGCGAACGAACATCTTCACAAACCTGGAAGCCCGGGAGACTATTCAATCCATTTGTGATCGACCATGGTACTGTGAACTGGAATGTGTTTCACTTGAAGGAGATATCATCGTGCCTGCCGCATTTTCACCGACTGTGGCTTCATCTAAAAGAGGGTCTGGATCTCAAACATGAAGATCATCTATTCTGGGACGATTACTATGCTTCCTGGAAGTATTCTCGCTTCCTCTCCCGAGGAGGAAATCCACACTGGGAAATCGTAGAAGCACCCGGTTGGTAGGCTGACCGTGGCCCATATCCAGCAAAATCGGAAGAGTCCGAAGAAGGCCGCATCCTTACGGAAAGGAAATAATTCATCATCTCGCGTTTCTTCAGGAGAATCACCAAGTATGAGATTTGCTCAGTCAAATAGCGTTCCCTCTTTCAAGGGCGTAATGTGTAGCACCCGGTTTTTGGACGATCCTTCCAAAACTGTTGAGTCACTCTTAAGAGGTGGCATTTCCCGGCGTTCCGTTGCGCGGAGTAACCTGATGGGTCATGCTCGTTATCGTTATTTCACCACTCTGGTTGTGACGTTAATGCTCTTTGTCCTGGGCCAATGCTCTCGGATGGAGCGCGTTCCTTTCTCTAGATGCGAAGAGATCAACGGACTTCCGGGCCCCTCGGACATGGCTCTGGAGACCAGATCTGCTTTCGGGGGAGATCGATTAATCATTGCCACCCAGGAGCGACGAAGTCATGATCCCGAGGATGAATATCTGGACGAAGGAGCCATTAAGTTTGTTCCTCTGGATGGTAGGAATCGTCATCAGGTTCTGAGTTTTGAGTTTAGTGGTCGGGATGAATATCCTTTTCACCCTGAAGCGCTGGATTTGCTGGTACAGGGCGGCAGTCATTATCTATTCGTATTGAACCATGCCAGGGTGGCTCAGCATGCCGTGGAGGTGTTTCGCATAGAAAAGAGCAGTCTGGTTTTTATGGGACGCTATCGACATCGCTTCATCGAATATCCATCCGATATTGTTGGAATTGGTCTGGATGAATTCTATGTTCTGAATCACCGATCCTCCAGCGCTCTTGAGCACTATGGTGTAAGTACTCTCTTGCTAGGATCAGGTTCACTGGTCTATTACCGGGAAGGCACCTATTACAGGGTCCTGGGCAATCTTGATTCGCCGGAAGGACTGGCACTCAGCCCGGATCAATCGAGGTTATGGATCAGTATCGGAGACGATGGAGAGTTGCTGGCCCTGGAACGGGGAAGCGGACCTGAGCTCAGACCGTTGGCCCGTATATCTGTATCTGGTTATCCCGCCAGACTGAGCTTTGTGGGCGATGATCGACTCCTTGTGGCCAGTGTTCCCAGCACCTGGGCCTGGTCGAGTCATGCCAGCGATTCGGCGGAAAAGGCCCCCAGTCGTATTCTGGAAGTGGATGCTCTTCAGGGAAGATCTTCGGTGGCCTATCAGGATCCAGGAAATGAAATCAGCGGAGCTACCGTAGCTATCAGTCAGGGAAATCGTATTTATCTGGGGCAGAAATACGATAGCTTCATACTCATCTGTAATCAATAAATAAATTCACTGGTGAAATGCAGGGCAGGATTCGTGCAGATACGGTGAGAATAAAGTGAACCGTCAGGCCGGATTAATGCTCGGCGTCGGCTCGATGACGCAATTTGTTCATTAGGATTTGATGTTTACGCAATTCCCTTTTTAGCCCGTCTAAAAACCCCGGAGACACCTCCCGGGAGCGGGATAGTATCTCGATTTCCTGCTGTAATGGAGCACCCACCACGCGGATGCATTTAGTAAGCTCCTGCCAATGCTCCAGGAATCTACCGCTCTTGAGCAGTGAATCCAGGGATTTCAGATCGTCCAGGAATTGTGTCATGTCCGTGGCAGCCGTCGCCCGTTCCGGGTTGGCTTTCCACGAGGTTTTGTTCGAGGCATTTCTGTTTTCTACCTTCTTGGACCTGGCCTTCCACCAATCCGTAGCTGTTGGATAAAGCGAAATCCCGGGAAAGGATGCTCCTCCGGAAGACAGTATGGAAATCTCGGATCTTGACTGATCCTGTTGAAGACGACTGGAGAACCACTGATAGAATACCTGTAGCTTGTCGTTTGAGTGCACCGATTCGCCGGACTCAGATGGTAGAGGCACCACGGGAATAGCAAATCTCTGACGGTAGTTTCCGGTTTCTCTGGAACGGAATCGGTCCTCCCGGAAGCCCCAGAGTTCTTCCAGAGCAGAACCTCTCGCATGAACTCTTGTAGCGGTGAAAGAAAGATCCTGACCTACCAGCAGCAGGCGAGAACAACCCATAAATAGAGCCAGATCGTAGGCATTGGTACTCACAGACCCGCCGTAGGAAAGCTGGGCAGGAAGAGGTAGGCCCCAGAATTCAAACAAAGACTGCGCCAGAGGAAAAGGATTTCCAGTGAACATCAAGCTACCGGACCAGCGTCTTAGCGCCAGGGGACTACAGGAGGGATCAGCGATTAAAGTAGGCCGCCCAGGCTTTTCTGATTTTCTGGAGTCATTTGCTTCTCCATCAATTGGATCCATCCTTTGCTTTTCTTCGCTTCTATAGTTTTCGCCTGCCAGGTGATAGAAGTTGATGGGTTGAGGATCCACAGTCAAAACATAGTCCGGAACCACGTTATGCAAACTACAGACGGATAGGGCTGTATCCACTGCGATGATTACCGGCGAAGGATCCATTCGTTGAAGCAAAGCAATATCTTCTATGTGATCCGAGAGGGACGGACCAGCTCCCAGGATAATTGCTGATCTTCCTGAATACAGACCTTCCAGTTGATTGACCCTTCCTGCTCCCGGGAAGGCCAGGGCATTTCCATATAGATTTCGCATCCATAGAGTTCCAAATCGATTCAGAGTGTTCCGATTGATCTGGCGCCTCTGAGAGCGATCGTTTAAGCGATGGTAGAGTCTTTCATACAACGGATGGCTCTGGATGGCCCCTCGGAGAGCAAACAATAGACAGGGCTCATCAATGAAATGGTTGGCCTCATCTTCTGTCAGTACTCGATCATTCTGTTTCTTTAGAGAATCTAACCGGGACGTCTCGTTGCTACTCCCTGCCACGTCTCTGGGTTTCTGGTCCGGATTCAAAAGCGCCTTGCGAATCTCTGAAACTGGCTCTACAAGAGCCCATTGCAGATTTTTGAGAAAGCCGGCCTGCAGCAATGCCTCAAAGAAGACCGGACCGCAGGAGCCAACAATCAACAGCCGTGTGGGACCCTTTTCGGAAGCGATCAATTTCTCCAGAGCATCAATCTGGCGCAGCGCTTCTTTCAGCGGATCATACAGGCTGGCCTGAGCCTTTCCGTTGATACAGGGAACCGGCTTTCCGTTCCGCGAAACCTTCCAGGAAATCTGGACGGTTTCTGGCTGCCAGCTATGGCGACCATCCGTTCCATCGCCCTTAATTTCATTCATGTCATTCATGCCAGGAAGTTCAGCAAGGACTGCCGGTGTGCATGCTAATCCGGCTTTGCACTTTGCCCTACTTTCGCATCCATTCGTATTGATTCCCACGTCGATTAACCTGAAGCGAAACGCCATAGGTATCAGACAGATTTTCAGATGTAAGTATCCTTTCTACAGGGCCACTCATCCAGAATTGTCCCTGCTTTAAAAGCGCTGCATGGGTTGTAAATTCAGGCACTTCCTGTAATCTATGCAGTACAAGAACCGATGCCCGTATTTGTTGCAAAAGTTCCTGAAGTAAATCCTGGATAGAGAACTGTGCAGCTATATCCAGGCTTTCAAATGGTTCGTCGAGCAGGAGCAACTCCGGTCCCGCTGCAAAAGCTGCAATTAAGAGTACCCTTCTTCGCTCACCGGAACTCAGGTGCGAAAACCTTGCAGTAAGAGGTAGTTCCAGACGAAGAAATTCACGAAGCAAGGTTTCCGCTTGCTGGCGCTGGGGCGTCGTAGGTGTTGAATAAAGAGGGAGCCTGCCGGTGAGACCAAAAAGTACCACATCGAGAATAGTGAGCGATGGATAGTTCTGGGCCAGGGACTCCGGATCCCTGGTTTCAAAGATGCCAATTCGACGTTGAATGGGAAAAACCGGTGAACCGGGCAGCGAAGTATCGAAGAATCGCATTGTACCGGCACTGGGCCAGAGCTTCAGGGAAAGGATGGCGAGAAGAGTGCTCTTACCGCTTCCATTGGGTCCAAGAACCACCCAGTGCTCCCCCGGATTTATTTTCCAGGTCGTTGGCTGCAGCAACTGCGATCCGTTGCGGACTACGGAAACACCGTTGAGTTCAACCAGAGGCTGCTTCACCGGGGATTAGCCTCCTCCGGAAAGCTCATACTCCTTCTCCAGTCGCTCCACCAGGCCTTCGAATTGAATGGGACTCTCGATTCCAAAGTCCTGGCGAATTTCTTCTTCAATGGAAAAGAAATCCACATTGCCAGCGGTAGCCTGCTGGATTCGCACAGCGAGATAGACACAATGAATCAATCGTCGGTATGGATCTTCCGCTTGAAGAGGTTTTTGCTGAAATCGGATGGCCTGGACGATGGGTTCAGGAAACTGCCATCTTTCGGCAAGCATGGCTCCTACTTCCGGATGCCCGATTCCCAGAGCCACTTCCTCCATCATTGCGGTGTTTCGGATTCGACCCCGCTCCAGCATGTCCTGAATGCGCTGAATGAGTTCGGGCTTCATGGAAATAAGGACGATTTTTCCCAGTTCATAGAGCAGTCCGCTCACTCCGGCGAAATCCCGAGCATTGGCATCCTGTCGCGCCAGCTTTCCGGCGAAGAAGGAGACCCGATTGGAATTGTCCCAGATGGACTCCAGATCCTTCTTTTTATATCTCGTGGTCATTATCTTACGGGCTCCGGCTACCATGAGCAGATTTCCCAGACCTTTCAGGCCGATGATCTTGATGGCATCCGAAAGGCCGGGGTTGCGAGTTCTGGTCATGAAACCAGCAGAATTGGCAAGTTTCAAAACCTGGGCCGTCAGCGCCGGATCCTTCTCCACTCGCGCAGTAATAACCTGGATAGATGAGGTTTCACTGTTGCAGAGGTTCCAGAGTTCTTGAATATTTTCCGGAAAAGATGGCAATGCATCCAGCTCATCCAGTACGTTTTTGATATATCGATTTCTTGTTTTGGCCTCTTCCTGATCTCGGGGAAGCGCGATACGTGCTATAGTTTCTTCGCCATTGGTGTCGATGCGAAAGTGATTCCCGGGTATGCCTGCGTTCTGCAATAGAACCAGCGTCAGTACCAGGCCAAGACCAGCACCTTCCGATTCATCTCTAACAGAGGCAAATACGGCATCCAGCTCCTGGTGTTCCTTGAATAACTCCAGCCTGGATCGAATCCTTTCCACCTCCCGGGGTAACAGTGCTGCATTGTTTCGCACCTCGATATGCAGATGCTTGTCCTTCAGTTGAAACAATAGTTTGGTATAGTATTCGTTATTCTTGTGCTGTTTGCGAAAGTCTTCCCAATGTTCCAGGACACGATTGGCAAAGCCTTTCATGGCTTTAGTGTACTGTTCTTCGGTACCGTGCTCTTTGTTTTCGAAGTGAAGATAGATTCGCTTGGCGTTTGCCTTGCTTGCGTTCGACAGCAATTCTCGGGTAATGACAAAGGTAGGCTCGGAAAGAAAGGCAAGGTCCAGTTCGGACAGCAACCGGTACAGAAAATCCGAAAGCTCGTTTACTTCTCGATCCACAAGTCCCGGAAACTGGATGGTGATCAAATCCCCGGCCAGCAGGGCTTTGAGGGCGCTACCTCTTTCTTTGTGCGCAACAAATGGAAGCACAGAAACTTATATGCTGGAACCGCTGACCCGGGCAACAAATTTCGCAAACGGAAATACTATGAGATGTGTAAATAAGGATACACTCAGAGGTGGTTTCTGGCCCATTCGCTAAGGCGCGGTCCTCTTGCGGACTATTGAGCAGAAAGTTGATACGCTGCGGAAATCCAGGATGTCCAGGGATTCCGGGTTTTTTCATCCGGCTGGAATTAATTAGTTTTAGTATTGCAGCGAATTTTCAAAAAACAATCAAATAGAATCAGTCTCTTCCAGGTCATCGAAACTACCGTCCGCTGCCAGCCTAAAAGCGCCCAGGAATTCATGCGGAAGCGAGGATCCCCATTCAGCGGGAGAAAGGATAGAGAACAGTTTATCACCATTCTGCTTTTGATAGAGGTATAGAGCCATACCAGGCTTCTTTTCAAAGTTGCATTTGATTCGATGCAACTCCATATCTCTTTCAGCCTTTCCTATGATTTTTTTAGCTTCCTCCTGCAGAGTGCGAATCTGTCGGGCAATTACATCCAGTTTTCCATGAACATGACTCTGGACAACTTCATCGGCTTTTTCGATCTCCTGCGCTCTCTGCACCAGGCTGAAGGGAGGATCGCTGGTCCTGGCCGGATGCGTCATGCTCCGACGACTTTCCAGAATGGGTTCTTTCTTGTTATGACCGGGTTGATGGCTCTCCTGATTCTCCATATGAAATCCTCTGGGCACAAAGAAGGCGCCCATTTGAAAGAAATGCGCGCCTTCCTCCTGAGTCAACAGGAAAGGGTTCTGATAGAACCTGAGACAGACTCTAGCGGATCTTCATATCCCTTTTGATTTTGTAGATTTGATAATGGAGCATCGGGTTTACCACTTCTTCCCCTTCCTGCACTCCATTGGCTGCTTGTTGCTCATATTTCTCTGCAGCCTTTGCATCAAAAAGCACAATGGCCACTGTGTTATAGAACTCATAATCCACTTTGTAGCGAATATAGTGATGTGACCGAAAAATGGACTTTCTTCGCATCTGCTCTACAGTGTAGGAGTGCTTATCTATATTCTTGAAGACCTTGGTGCGCTTCTCTTCCGGGCTTGGAGGAACATAATCGCTCAATGTAAGTTTATCCGGTGGAGGCGTGGTATCTCCATATAGAGTCATGCGAAGACCCTGAGTGGGATACCGATTGATGTAAGCGACATACATCCATGCAGGCGGCAACAGTTCGGGAATAGGTCGCACAGCTGCCACCGAGTCTCGCATCCGCTCTATAATTTCTTTTTGCTCTTCATAAGGACCATCCGGAGCATTGGGATCGGACTTGGGTCCCCAGATCTTTTCCGGCGGGATATCCTTTGGTGTAATCTTCATGAAGTGAACTACATTCTCCCGCTTCGCAGGATCGTTCACTCTCCATACCGGATAGGGAATCCACTTTCGATCATTCTCATCTACGGAGTTCGTTTCGCGATAGGCAAGCACCCAGACATACAGATCCATAGGATCGTTGGTGATGTTTCTAATGGTAAACATCACATCCAGGATCTCCCCCCGACCATCCGACGCATAGCGACGATCCACAGTGAGCTCCTCTACTTCGATAGTAGGGTCATCAATGGCGATAGGATTGTAGTCATCCAGAGTGATACGATCCGGCTGGCTGCCATCATTTACAGCTACTTCATTACCACCGGGGTTTTCGGTGATGTTGGGATCTTCACTCCAGAGCAATCCGGCAAAGACCGGACCAGCAAAAAGAATGGCGAATGAAATATAACGAATCCAACGAATAGACATGCGTCTTGCTCCTGCCTCTATTATCGAAAAAGCTACCGTTTACATTAATGAGTCTGGAGAAAAGCTTGTAGCCTGAAAAGAAAAATCCGAAACAGAATCCCATGGTGAAACGGCTCAACATCCGACATAATCCAGCGATTGTGCTGATTGTTCTTTTTATTCTGGCCCAGTGCCAGAGTGCCTATCCCCCTGAAATCGGAGAACTACTGAACAAGAGGATCGTGAAGGAATATGGAGAAACGGAAGTTCTGGATTTGCTGTACTTCACCAATCGAAAACTGAATTCACATTCTGGCATCTGCTCGAACCAGAACGTAACAGTGAAGAAGGGGACCGATCTCGAAGGGGGAATTTGCCGCATTCAGGTGCCCAGAAACCATGAAATCGGTGCTCTGGACCAGGCGGAACGACCCGGAGGAGATCGTCAGAATCGGTTCTCTATCATGGCCGGCGAGCACCTGAAGGCTCCTATGGATCGGCTGAGTGAGAAAGAAATTGTGGTTTTTGTGCACGGATTTAATGTGAAATTCGAAGAGGCCGTTCTTAGAGCGGCGCAGATTCAGTATGATCTGAAGTTTCCGTATCCAGTGGTTTTGTTTTCATGGCCGGCTGGTCCTTCGGATGATGTGCTCATCGAATCTCTATCACTTACCAGAACCTATCGAGAAAATCAGGCGAATGCTGCCGAATCCGTTAATGATTTTGCGCGCTGGATTGTGGAAGTGGGAAGCAAAGTTAAAACCGTGCATCTAATCGTGCATTCCATGGGCCATCAAATGGTAATACCTGGTTTGAAGCGTGCCCTGGAGCAAAAGCCCGATTTGAAATTCGGAGAGATTGTATTTTTTGCACCGGACTTTCCGGCAGGCGAATATCCGAAGTTCTCGGGCCCGATTCAAAAGGCATCATACCGTACCACCTTATACTGCAGCCCGGGAGACAATGCTCTGGCAGTTTCACAGAGGGTGAATGGAAATTACAGATTGGGTATGTGTAAACAGGTGCCGGGCACAGATGTTATAAACGTTAATGAAGTGGATGATCCTGTGCTGGGAATCGGTGGCCTGGGGCACGGTTACTATTCCAGCCGGGCCATTCTGACGGATTTGTATCAGCTCTTTCTCGGAGTGAAGGTTCAGAAAAGGCTCTTTATTCGCAGATCAGACCCCGGGCATGGCGAAGATTATGTGCTGCGGAAGTAGAGGGGAAGGGGAGTGCGGACACAATGGAGCCCCAGGAATACCGAAAGCGAGAGTCCACGGATCACTGAAAATCTAGAAACCTGGATGGGACGCCTCATGCGTAGTCCGAAGCCACCGGGGTTGGGGAGCCAGCTACGGCCCCGAGATGGGCTCTATCCGGTCCAATCGGCGTGGGGCTCTTCAATCCAGATGTCGGTGCCATTCATAGAGCAATGCAGTGACACTGGCCACAGCATTCAATGATTCCAGCCCGGATATAGGAATCCTGAATCGAGTCCCCGGAATGTCTGGTAGCCCCTTACCTTCCTGGCCTACAATAAATACGGGCGATTCCACATTTTCCAAAAAGCCTATTAGCTCCCTTAATGGCTTCTCACTTCGATGGTCCAGCAGGACGGATGTCTCTGGATCCAGCCCGTTTTCTTTTAGCGCTTCCTGGATTTGGTCCAGAGCCGGTCCCTGGAAAAAGGCCATTTTAAGGCAGGTCCCTGAGCTGCTTCGGATCACACCCGGATGAAAAGGAAATACAGATTCTGAAGTAAGAAGCACTGCATTGATCCCAAAGCCACGAGCTGTGCGCACCGCAGCTCCGAGGTTATCCGGCAAAGACAGTGGAAGAACCAGCATGGATTTCCCCGCCGGCTGGAGAGCAGATACGGACCTTATTTTTTCATGGCCGTCCAGGTTCCATAGAATCAGTGGATACTTTGTTCCGGAAAGATCCAGTCTGCGAAACAGCTCCGTCTTGAGTCTGAATACAGGTAGCTCGGGCCATCGGGATAGCAGAGAAAAAAGCTCCGGGGGTATAGAATCATAAATTAGCAGGGCTTCGGGATAACCGTTCCATTGGTCTGCCTCCGTGCCTTCGGAATTGGATGGGTGGCGAGAGATGTCCTGATTTTCGTCGGGCTTATGTTCGGGGGATTGTTGCGTAATCTGCGTCGGGGCCCGCCAATCATTCAGTATTTCGGGTACGATCTTTCTGCCAGATACCAGTGTCTGGCCGGTCTTTTTGATCCATTTGCTTTGGTCCAGCCTAGCCCAGTCTTTGAATTTCGGATTCGCATCGGATTCTATGGTTCGGATTCGGCTCTGCAAAGAAGAAGGCACTCCATGGCGATCCGAAAGAGCGATTTCATGTACAGGCTCATCTCTTCGATGATCTCGTGAAAATCCGAGTTCCTGTTCAGAGCCAGAATTCAGATCTGAATGTTGATCTGAATTCTGAGGGGAAGCCAGGTAAGGGGAATCTGGATCCCCTCCCTCGGAGAGCGCTCCCGTCTGATATTCCTCTTTGTGCTTCTGCATGGTACGGACGGCTTGAAATCTTTCCTCTTCCAGTCTTTGAAAAACTACCAGCCGCCTCTTATCGGCAGTGCCCGGTAATCGATAATCGATGGTCTTAAGGTGCCTCCAGGCAGAACAGTAGGCCTCTGCGTGACGGATTTCATCGTCACAATCAGGACCCTTCCAGAAAATAAAAAGTCCTCCCGGGTTCACGCTCAGATTGCACAGGTCCAGAGTCTCTGGAATCGACATAAAGGCCCGGCTGATGGCGCTGTTACATTCAATCCGATCCGCCGAGTTGAGCTTTCTTGAGATCACCTCAACATTTGTGAGACCCAGATGTTCGGCCACATCACTCAAAAACTCTGTGCGCTTTCTGCGACCTTCAACCAATCGAAAGACGATTTCCGGACGAAGTATGGCCAGTGGGATTCCGGGAAATCCACCGCCACTGCCCAGATCCATACATGGACTGCTTAGATCCAGTCCCGCGTCCCGCAGAAGCTTCTCCGGCAGCAGACTGTCCACATAGTGCTTTCGGCCCATGGCATCCGCCCCGTACAGCCTGGTCACGTTGATTCTTTCATTTTCCTTTCTCAACATACCATGAAAGAGCTGCAGCTTTTTCAGCTTATCCGCCGATACCTTAAGGGAGGCTTCCTGAAGATATTCAGCAATATTTAGATGTTCGATTGGGTCCATTTTCAATATCCAGCCCGCATTTTCCTGGAGAAAGGCTCCACCCATAAGATTGGGTCGGTGGTCAAGGATCTGGGATCCCGGGTTCTACTGCTCGTTCTGCAAAACGAACAATACAATCCAGATGAACTGGCTATCATTAAGACCAGTCTGGAGCGCTATACCAGTGGCTGCATCATTTATGACGATCTTGAAAAACGCCCCGGTTTTGACGAGTTGGATACGGCTGCTCATTTCATAAAACAGAGTCGTGCGGATCTAATTCTGGCATACGGAGGGCGGGATACTTTTCACACAGCCCGTGCTGTAGCCCTATTGGCCACCAACGAAGTCTTCGCCAAGGAGCTCCCCGAGCGTAGAGAGCCATTGAAAAGGCCACCCATGCCGGTTATTACTGTGCCTGGTGTCTTCACCATGGGCGAAGAAAGCTCTCCTACATTTGTAATGTATGACCACGCGTCCGGGGAGCTCTACCATGGAAATGATCCCAGATTGTTTCCCGCTGCAGTGTTTATGGACCCGGCCATTACCATGGCCATGTCTGAAGCCGAAATTACGCGCACCGGTGTAGCCATTCTTGCAGCTGCGGTGGAGGCTATTCTTTCCAAGAGGGCTAACGATCTGAGCAATTCTATGGCTCTGAGAGCTATCGAATTGATTATGCGATCACTTCAGAACCTGGTGAAGGACACATCCAACCAGAATGCGAGAAACAACATCAGCGTCGCGAATCTTCTGTGCGGTGTATCTCATTCTAACAGCTGGCTGGGCCTTTGCTACAGCATCGCAACAGCCACAAATCTTATTACCGGTATGGACTTTATGATGGCCATGGCCATTCTCCTGCCGCATGTTATGGAATATAATCTCACAACTTCTGCAGGAAAATATGTGCAGATTGCCCGAGCTCTGGAAGAGGACATCCATGATATCACTGTAATTGAGGCCGCGATCAAGGCTGTGGAAGGTGTAAGAAAGCTCTATCTGGACTTAAAGGTACCCCAGAGACTATCGGATTTCGAAGTAGATAAGGCGTTGCTTCCTGAAATCGCAGGCATGGCCTCTGCCTTTCCACTGATCAAAAACACTCCTCGAGAACTGGACCAAAACGAAATCGAAACCATTCTCATTGCAGCGTATTGATAGCTTTCATAGTCCGCATAAAACCACCTATCCGCAAGGAACCTGCTATCCGAAATGATGCTGCGATTTTCTGCAGGACTCAAAACTCGTTTTCTGCATCTTGCACATTCCTCGATTGCCGATGACCTCTCAGTGTTGGCTGAGATCCCATGCTGTTTCCCGGGGCCGGATTCATGCGGCAAAATAGCTCTGGATTATGTCCGGTGACGCCAATCCAGGCACCAGGAGCGAGGTTCTGGCATCGCTCTGGCGGTAATTAGTTGTCAGTAGGCTTACGGGGTAAAAAAGGGCACATGGCACAAATTTATTACGATGATTCCTGCGACCTTAGTGTCCTGAAGGGAAAAACTATTGCTGTTATTGGATATGGCAGCCAGGGACATGCTCAGGCGCAAAATATGCGCGATAGCGGCCTGGACGTTATTATTGGACTACGATCCGATTCAAAGTCTGTTAAGGTAGCAAAAGAGGATGGATTCGAAGTTCTGGATCCAGCCGAGGCAAGCAAGAAAGCGGATATTATCCAGGTTCTTGCACCGGATACCATTCAGCGCAGAATCTATGATGAAGCCATCGCTCCCAATCTAAAGGATGGTGATGCGCTGGTTTTCTCCCATGGTTTCAATATTCACTACGATTTGATCCAGCCTCCATCCAATGTTGATGTTTACATGGTGGCTCCCAAGGGCCCGGGGCATCTGGTTCGACGAGTTTACCGTGAGGGCGGTGGTGTTCCTGCCCTTATCGCGATCCATCAGGATGCAACCGGCGAAGCGAAAAAGAGAGCCCTGGCCCATGCATCCGGAGTAGGCGGAGGCCGAGCGGGTATTCTTGAGACCACTTTCAGAGATGAAACGGAAACCGACCTTTTTGGTGAGCAGGTAGTGCTCTGCGGCGGTTTGACATCCCTGATTATGAAAGGCTTCGAGACTCTCGTAGAAGCTGGTTACGATCCAGACATCGCTTATTTTGAATGTCTCCATGAAGTTAAGCTCATTACTGACCTGATTTATGAGGGCGGTATTGCCAATATGCGGGATTCTATTTCTGACACTGCAGAGTATGGTGATCTTACCCGTGGTCCGCGAGTAGTGGATGACCATGCAAAAGCAAAAATGAAAGAAGTTCTATCTGAGATTCAAAAGGACAAAGGCGGAAAATTCGCCAAAGAGTGGGTAGAAGAAACCAACAAGGGTTATCCTGAATTCCATAAACTGAGAGAGAATGGCAAGAAGCACCAGATAGAAGAAGTGGGTGCCAGACTCCGCGGAATGATGAAATTCCTGGGGAAAAAATAATCTTCCTGAATAGGCCTCCGAGTGCTCATCAGACTCAGAGGCTTCATTCTAAAGATCTGATGGCTTTACCGACGGGCAGAGCCTATCTGGTTCGGCCGATTATCATCCGGGCCGCTAGTTCATAGCGGCCCTTTTTCATTTGAGGGAGAATGGGGCTGTCCGCTGATTCAGAACCTCTGGATCCCGAGCTCTGCATCCGGACATGTGAATCCAGAGTTCTGAATCAGGACCACTGGATCCGTTGGCTCCATGGACGCGCGGAACCGTAACTTTTCAGGAATCGTCTTTGAGGGCTCTAGCGAATTGATTGGACTCCAGGAGTAGTTGCTTCTGGCTCTCCGGCAGAGTGGCAAAAAGATGCATGAGTAATGCTCGGCTGTCCATAACGCTCAAAGATTGCACTTCCAGCTGCCCGATTCGATCCTCCGGAGTGAACTGTGATTCGGTTTTTTCCATACTCAGGCTTTCGGGATTATAAGTGGCGAAATCAGGATCGGTGCGAACGATGCTGTAGTCGTTTCCTCTTCTCAGTTCCAGGGTTACCTTGCCGCTGACGGTGGAGGCAATCCAGCCGCTGAGGGAGCTTTTCAGAAGCATGGCTTCATTATCATACCAGCGGCCCTCGTAGAGTACCCGACCGAGCTTTCTGCCCAGGTTGAAATATAGATCCAGGGTGTTCTCATTGTGTACTGCAGATAGAAGCCTTTCATAAGCTATGTGCAGAAGAGCCATCCCCGGCGCTTCGTAGATGCCTCGGCTCTTCGCTTCAATGACGCGGTTTTCAATCTGATCGGTCATGCCCAGGCCATGTCGACCTCCCACGGCATTCGCTTCCAGGATCATCGCCGCAGGCTCCAGTGTGGTGCCATTGATTGCTACCGGGACTCCGCGCTGGAATTCAATTTCTACTGTTTCCGTTTCGATGCTTGTCTCGGATTTCCAGAATGGAACCCCCATAATCGGCTCCACAATGTACATGGAGCGATCGAGATACTCCAGATCCTTTGCTTCATGGGTGGCGCCCAGCATGTTGCTATCGGTGCTGTAAGCCTTCTCTGTGGATGCCTTATAGGGTTTGCCAATCTTCTGTAAATACTCGGACATTTCTTTGCGTCCGCCAAACTCCTGCACAAATGCATTATCCAGCCAGGGCTTATAAATCTGCAGGTCCGGATTCATAAGGATTCCGTATCTAAAGAATCTTTGAATGTCATTTCCGCGATGCGTGGATCCATCACCGAAAATGTTCACCCGGTCTTCTTTCATGGCGCGCACAATACTGAGCGTTGTAACCGCCCGACCCAGAGGAGTGGTGTTAAAATATTTCTGTCCGCCGGATTGAATATGAAATGCGCCGCATTGAATGGCTGTAATACCCTCACGGGCCAGGGCATCACGGCAATCCAGCAACCGGGCCTGGGCCGCGCCATGGGCTTTGGCGCCTTCGGGAATAGAATCCAGATCTGTCTCATCCGGCTGAGCAAGGTCTGCGGTGTAGCAATGCACTTTCAGGCCTTTTTCATTCATCCAGGCAACGGCAGTCCGGGTATCCAGACCTCCGGAATAAGCAATGGCAATTCTTGTGTCTTTTGCTGGTAGACTTTTAAGTATCCTGGGCATGATACAAAGTTCTTGAGGGGCCCAGCAAATCAATGTATTCTTGACCTGATCTGACCAGGGAGGAGGATGCGCCGTGCCGCTGTTCCACGAGAATCAAATCATTGCATTGCGGGTTCGAGGTGTGGACTGTGAAGCTCGCATCTTATACGAAACCAGCACCAGGATTGTAGTGTCTCTGGAATCGGACCTGGTTCCAGGAAACGGCGAGTCTGTGGAAGGGGTATTGCAACAAGGGAATTACAGATGCACCTTTCAGACAAAGATCCAGAACATGGAGCTTGGGCTGAGAGATCATAAGTGGGTTCTGGATCTGGCCTACCCCGCTACCTTCAAACGATCTCTAGACCAGGCCTATCGCAAGAAATGAATCGGGCATTTCTCCTACTGCCCCGTCTGGATCCCTACGATGCCATAGCCAATGATGTACTGGGAATGGCTGATGCCCTGGAGAGCCTGGACTTCGCAGTGGAAATCATCGCTGCCGGCGGTAAACTCAAGCAACGATTTCGCAAACCAGGTGCGGGAACCTGGAAAAATGCATCCGGCTCCGATCTGCTCATCTATCACTATGGCATCGCCTGGGAGCGGGGGGATGAACTATTTCAGTCATTTCCCGGTCGCAAGATCTTAAGATTTCACAATGTTACTCCCGCCGAGTTCTATGAACCATATCATTCTGGAATAGCCAACGCATGCAGGGAAGGCCTGCGAAGAGTGGCCCTGCTTCGAGCGGATAAATGCTGGTCCGTTAGCAGGTTTAATGGTGAGACATTACGCTCCAATGGCTGGGACGGAGAAATCGATGAGTTGCCTCCTTTTCACAGAATCGAAGAAACCCTGGAACTGGAAATTGACACGGTAAAATTCAGAAAACAGTGGAAGCGCAGGAAGAAGACTGAGACTCGCATCCAGGGAAAAACTCATTCGGCGCAACCTGGAGCACAGAGCCGACTGCCGGTGCTTTTATTCGTTGGCAGATTGGTTCCAAACAAAGCCCTTCCGGAAACCATTCGTACTCTGGATGCTCAACTTGGCAGTAACTCTGATGGTATAGATTCTGCGATACTGAGGATCGTTGGGGGACATGATCCAGCTCTGGCGGTACATGTTTCCGAGATTCAAGAAGCAGCCCGTGGTTGCAGTAATCTGGTTGTGGAGCTTTGCGGGCGTCTGGGCCAGGAATCGTTGAAGCGAGAATTTCTAATGGCGGATGCACTGGTTACCTTTTCACGGCATGAAGGTTTCTGCGTCCCTGTTGTGGAGGCCATGGCGATGGGCCTGCCTGTAATTACTATGAATTCAACGGCTGTTCGGGACACCCTGGGCGGTTGTGGCTTCGCACTTCAGTCGCCGGAGGAGGTCGAATCCGGGGCAAAGAAATCCGAAATTGGTGGGAACGAAGAAACCCTGAACGAGGGAAGGCCCCGGGAAGTTACAGACTCTCCAGGTTCCATTCTCAAGGCACTAAGGGATCACAGTTCGATTCTGGATCATCATATAGAGAACGGAATTAGGCGGTATTATTCGCATTTCCATCCGAGCGCACTGAAAAGCAAATTGGGCGCTCTGTTGGAAGACCTGGGTTATGAAATTCCAGAAGAATCTACGCTCAGTGTCCTGCCTCAGCGTTTGCATACTCCGGATAAGGTTTCTCGGGAGCCCCGTATTGCTCTAATAGTAGTTCGATTTGGAGAAGAATTCGCAGGCGGCTCCGAAAAGGAAGCGTTCGATTATGCCCATCTTCTGGCTTCTTCCGGGCACAATGTGGATGTGTTTAGCAGTTGTGCACGAAATGCAGATTCCTGGGAAAATGAATATGAATCTGGATTGGAAGAGCTCAGCAGGACTTCAACGAACTACGGCCAAACCACTTCCCGGGCTAGCGGCGAAATCCGTGTCTTTCGATTTCCAGTTTCCAGGGAGCGAACGAGTTACTGGCACCGATTGGATGCACTACTGAATGACTCTGATCGGTTATCCTGGGCGAGTTATTCCGGGTATGCGTTTAACCTGGAATGGATTCGAGCTCAGGGACCCTATTGCCGCGATCTGTTGCATGAGCTTAATCGAGCATCGGACTATCATCGCTATCTGTACATGACTTACCTGTATTATCCCACAATCCTGGGATCAATGCTTACACCGCCCGAGAAGAATTATCTGGTTCCAACGCTACACGAAGAACGACCGGCCAATCTGCAAGCCATGCGAAGGCTACCGGCCCGCTTTCGCAACCTGCTCTGGAATACAGCAGAGGAAGGCTTTCTGGGTCATAGATTATGGAATGTGACTGGAGGTACCGTTGTAGGAGCCCCTCTGGAGCTCTCCGGCCGTCAGGGTGTAGAAAATAGCCGAATAACCAGCGACGATGCTCCGGTTCCTGGCTCCAATAGATCGAAGAGCTCGAGTGCATCCGATAGATTAGATACGGCAGGACCTGCCGGGGAATCGGAATCCAGAGCAGGGCCACAAAAGGCGCAGAGCGGGGGGTTTGAGAGGCGAAAGCGACTGGATAAGCCGCGATTTCTGTATATTGGTCGATGGGATAGCGGCAAAGGAACCGACGTAATGCTCTCGTTGCTCAAGCAATACAATTCTATCCGGGCCCTGGAGTTACAGATTATCGGTGGTGGACTACCAGCAAAGTTACCTCCATTCGCCAGGCATATGGGTTTTGTGTCGGAAGAAACCAAGCTGCAACTTTTGGAAAACGCTACCGCTTTAATAGTGCCTTCGCCGATGGAGAGCTTCAGCATAGTGACTCTGGAGGCCCTGGCCTGTATGACTCCAGTGATCGTTAACGGAAATAACGATGTTTTGAGGGGGCATGCTATGCGATCTGAATGCGCCCTGGCTTACAGGGATGCAGCCGAATTTATGCAATGTCTGGACAGAGCCATTCATGGACTGGACCACGCTACCCTGGAAAAAGGAAAAGCATATGCGGCCACCTTTTCTGCAAGCTCAATACTCTCTCGGTTAAAGACCGGACTGCAATTAGATCCTACCTCGGCAGAATCCGGGGCCCGAGGCACCGATCCATGAAGGGATGCCTGAGGGAAGCGCTCATCCCTGCTTAATCATCATTGTCATTGGATTTTGCGCGCGGATGCAGAAGGCCAGTCCCAGGGTCGGAAGGGGACTCAATTGACCTTGCTGGACCAGAATTCCGGTTGCATGGCAAATAGGAGAAGTCCCGAGCCAGGTGCCGGCCGAGCGGGCAGGTTGATGCCGAGTACAGTTCCCGGAGGAACATAGAAGCTGGAATCGGAGCTTCCCAGGAAATAGGCGGCAATGCGAGCTACATCTGGCATATGAAAAACCAGGGCGGCCGCTTCACCGGGTTTTAAAGTGTGCAACTCAGCGCTAACACCTTCCGGACTCGCGCCAGGTCGAAGCACGGTCCACGGGTCTGTTTCACAGGACAGGGATTGCGCTAGAATAGACGCAGTCTGATACGTCCTGACAAGTGGACTGTGGAATACCTTTTGAAATTGCCAGCCTGTGCCCTTGAGGAAAGCTCCCAATGACATTATGTCCTGTTTACCTTCTGTTGAGAGCTGTCTTTGCTCGTCAGGATGAGTATTTTCTGCTTCTCCATGTCGAATCAATGCAATCTTCATAAGTTTACGCTACCTGCTAACCGATTTTTAGAGCATAGGGGAACAAGCATTTCTTGACGAATCTGCAAAATAAGGAAGTTTTGAACCGTGAGCCAGCCCTCTCTACATGAAATCAATGATAACATTCAGGTTGCAGTTAAGAACGGTCGCTACCTGACGCTAAAAACCCATCGCATGACGGAGATGGTGGAAAAACATATTCAGCATGCTCTGGAGAGTATACTGGATAAGACGCAAAAAGGTCCATTGATCCATACTCTTTATACGATTCTGAAAGAGCTGGTCATCAATGGCTGCAAGGCAAACCAGAAGCGTATTTTTTTTGATGAAGTAGGGCTGGATATCAAGGATGCCAGCCAGTACGATGAAGGAATTTCCAAGTATCGGGAGACCTTCAGTGAAAAGATGTCTCTGGAATATGGCATGAAGGCTCGCCGGAAAGGTTACTTCGTTCTAATCGATTTTCACTTCGATAATGATGGACTCACCATTGAAGTTGTGAACAACACGCCTATTGCGCCTCAGGAAGAAGAGGCGATGCGCGAGAAACTGAAGAAGGCGATGGGTTATAACGATATCGCAGAGTTCTATATGGACCAGGCCATGATGGGAGAGTCGGAAGGAGCTGGCCTGGGTTTGGCCCTGGTTATCATACTTCTGAAAGGGGAAGGTATTGATCCCAAGCTGTTCAGAATTATGATCCGCGAGGACCGAACCATAGCGCGCCTGGAGATTCCGTTTTCCGAGAAATTCGTTAGCAAGCGGGACGTCGCTTGATTGTCTGGCTTTCCAGCGTTGAATGAAATCAATTCCCGGGCTATCAGCCTGTATTATCACTTTGAATGAGCAGGAGAACCTGCCTGAATGCCTTCAATCCCTCACGCTTGCACAGGAGATTGTTGTGGTGGACAGTGGTTCCACCGATGACACGCGCAAGATTGCCAGAGACGCTGGCGCGCGCATCTTTCGCCGAGAATTTGATAACTATATAGATCAGAAAAACTTTGCTATCGAGAAAGCCCGGGGTCCCTGGATACTTTTTCTCGACGCGGATGAGCGCATCGGTCCGGAGCTGGACGTGGAGATTCGGGCACTATTCCAGAAGCCCCATTCTCTGAAATCAGATCGAGGGGGCTCCTCAAAAGGAAAAAAGCAATTTCGTGCATCTTTGGCCACCTTAGAGGACCAGCCAGTGGGATATGAGATTCCGAGAAGCACATTCTATCTGGGACGCTGGATTCGCCACAGTGGCTGGTATCCAGATTACACAGTGCGGTTGTTTCGAAAAGGTAGCGGACGGTACGAAGGCAGAACATTCCACGAAAAGGTTAAGTTACGCGGACTTTCGGGAAAGCTCCGTGGGGCCATATTGCATTTCAGCTACAAAAATATCAGGGAGCACCTGGACGTAATCAATCGATATAGTGATCTTTTCGCCGCTGAGCGAATCTCCATGGGAAAAGGAAACGGAGTTCTGTTCAGTCTGGGTAAGGCCGTAGTAAAATTTTTGACTATGTACATCTGGAAGCTCGGCCTGCTGGATGGAAGAGCTGGTCTTGTTATCGCAGTGCTGGGTTCCTATTACAATTTCCTGAAGTACATCAAAGTATGGGAGCTAAGAGCCGCCTCAAATCGCAGTCCGGAAGCTAGGATGGATGCTCCTCGAGTCCCAGAGAAAAGCACCCGCGGTGGATCTGCAAGATCCGAGGCAGCGGCGCCCGGAAAGCATCCATAGATTCCTGTGCGGATGGGCCTCATTCGCCGCTAAAAAAGGAAATGCAAAACTGACATAATGCGCTAGATTGGGCAACCATGGACCTTGCTTCCAAACTATCGCTTTACGGAAAGCCAGCAAAGTCCGAAGACTCTGCAAAACAAAGCGATATAGAAAAGCAGGACCATTTTCAAAGGAATGACCACCCGGAAAGCAGGAAGGCTTCGTCCACTGGCCTTGAAGATGGGTCCTCAAGTGCGTATTACGCTACCGCCCCTGTGAAAAGTGCGTCAGCCTCAGAGCAGACAAACCCATCCTTCCTATTATTTGAAAACATTACTCTGCGAGAGATAGCACCGGATCTATACTATCGCAAAGAGCGATACCAGGATCTCACGCTCGGGTACAGTTCATTGCCTGAATTGCTGGTGCAGCCCATGCAATTTCTGGATGATCTGCTACCATCGTCCGGAGTTCCCGGCACTCCCAGCATGATCCATCGCAATGAAGTTCTGTTTCTGGATACCGAAACTACCGGTCTGGGACGGGGGCCCGGGAACTTTCCTTTTCTATATGGACTTGCCTGGATTACCGAGGAAGGCCTGGAATTTGAACAATACTTTCTCGATGGTCCCGGCGCAGAAGAATCTTTTCATTCGCTGTTAAAAGAGAAGGTAGCGGGCTTTTCGGCAATCTGCAGCTACAACGGAAAGTCATTCGACATCCCCTTGATTCGAAATCGCTTTGTATTGCTCGGGGAGCGTTTTCGTGCACCCCCCGCGCATCTGGATTTATTTCATTTCTGGAAGTCTATAGGCGGGGGCATGCGAAAAGTCTCGGGGAAAAAGGGCTATAAACAAAAAAACCTGGAAGAAGAGGTCCTGGGATTCTTTCGCAAAGAGGATCTTCCAGGGGCCGAAGTGCCACAGGTCTATTTCGATTATAGAAAGTACGGACGCAAAGAGCGTATGCATGAAGTGCTCAAGCATAACGAGTGGGATCTTCAGGGGCTGGCGTTGCTCTTTCTGAAGGCCATTGCCCTGGTAAACGACCAGAGAGATCAGGTCTCGCTGTATAGATCCGGAATCGCCAGGATGTTTCTGCGGCATGGAAGAACGGAGGAATCCAGAAATATCCTGGCCGAGATTACTGAAACGCCCTCCGACGAAAACTATACCCGGGAGCTATTGTACGGGGACCGACTACTTCTGGGTATGATTCTGAAACGCGAAAAGCGTTATGAAGAAGCGGATTCTGTGTTTCGCGGACTGTTTCGTAAGTATCGATGCATGCAGAGTTGTATTGAATTAAGCCGCTATAGGGAGTTCAGAACCGGAGAGAGCGAAGCAGCTCTTGCAATTGCCCGGGAGGGCCTTGATTTACTGGAATTTCGAGGCGTAGATAGCACGGATCGTTATTATCTGGATCTAAAGAAGAGAACCAGCCGGCTGGAGAATAGACTGAAGAGAATGCAGGCTTCCTCGCAGAAGGCAGCAGGTGCCAGGAACTAGAATGAATACCGAACAACTAATTGACTATATTCAAAATGATTCCCAGTTCGATGGAAGAATTCAGTCCGTGCGCCATGTGCCCGGCCGTGAAGCGCAGTTTGCGGATTTTCCTCCTTCTCTGGATCCAGAGCTTGTTCAGGGGGTTCAGAGGCTGGGGATTTCCAGTCTTTACAGTCATCAGTCCAGAGCCATAGAGGCTGCACTGGATGGCGAAAATACCGTTGTGGTAACCCCTACAGCTTCTGGAAAATCACTGACATACATACTTCCTGTTTTGCAGAAGAAGCGAAGGAACCCACTTTCCCGGTCCCTGTTTCTTTTTCCCACAAAAGCCCTGAGTCAGGATCAAATGAATTCTGTGCAGTCTCTATCCGATGGGCTGAGCGCGGGCATGAAGATCTTTACTTTTGACGGAGACACTCCTGCAACTGTACGCACTAGAGTGCGAGAGGCCGGAGATATTGTAGTGACCAACCCGGATATGCTGCATTCGGGAATCATGCCTCATCATACGTCCTGGATTAAGCTTTTTGAAAACCTGGATTTCATAGTAATCGATGAACTGCATACCTACCGGGGGGTGTTTGGTTCCCATCTGGCCAATGTATTGCGACGTCTTTTTCGGATCTGTGCCTTCTATGGATCCAATCCGCAGGTGCTCTGTGCATCGGCCACCATCGGCAATCCCGGTGAGCTTGCAGAAAAACTTACCGGCCGACCCTTCACACTGGTGAATGAATCTGGGTCTCCCTCTGGAGATAAATACTTTGTGTTTTACAATCCTCCTCTTGTTCAAAAGGAACTGGGAGTGAGAGCCTCTTCGCTGAAAGAGGCGGCGAAACTCGGTGCTTCGCTTCTGGCCAATGGCGTGCGCACAATTTTCTTCTGTCGTTCCCGCGTTCGAGTGGAGCTTCTGAGTACCTATTTGAAGGATCGATGTCCACAGTATCGCGATCGAATCAAATCGTATCGTGGCGGATACCTTCCCAATGAGCGACGTCAGATCGAGAAGGATTTGCGGGAAGGAAATTTGCTGGCTGTCGTAAGCACTAACGCTTTGGAGCTTGGAATCGATATTGGTAGTCTGGAGGCCAGTGTCAGTCTGGGCTACCCCGGCTCCATTGCTTCTGTTCTGCAACAGAGCGGACGAGCCGGACGAAAGCAGCAGACAGCTCTCAGTTTCTTTATTGCTACATCGGACGGAACGGATCAGTATCTGGTGCAACACCCGGAATACATCCTGGATCGAAATCCGGAGACCGCACAGATCAATCAGGATAACCTTGTGATCCTGGCTGATCACATCAAATGCGCCGCGTTTGAATTGCCGTTTAAAGTGAATGAAAGCTTTGGGGACTTTCCTGCCACAAAGGAAATCCTCGATCATCTGGTGGACTCGAAAGTGTTGCATATCAATCGAGATAAATATCACTGGGAGAGCGACACATATCCTGCATCCGATGTAAGCCTTCGGTCCGGTCCAAAGGAAAACTTTGTCATTATAGATGTAACCGACACAGGCCAGGAAAAGGTCATCGGTGAAGTAGATCATTTTTCTGCACCACTGCTTATCCATCAGCATGCGATATATATTCATCAAGGTCAGCAGTATTATGTAGAGGATCTTCTGTGGGACGACAGACAGGCCAGGGTGCGAAAGATCAATGTAGATTATTATACCGATGCCCACGAAAAAGTAGAGGTAAGCATCCTGGACGACAATGAAGAGAAAAGCCTGGAGAATCTTGATGTGCGTTCCGGGGAGGTTCTGCTGCGGCGAAAGGCAGTGCTGTTCAAGAAAATCAAACTGGAGACTCATGAAAACACTGGCTGGGGTGAAATCCATCTTCCTGAACTGGAGATGCATACCCAGGCTGGCTGGATCCTGTTCGATCAGTGTTTGCTGGATGATGTAGCAGGGCAGGTGGTGGAAGGTTCTGTGCCGTCCGGACATTCCGGAGCGATGCTGGCTGCCATCGCGCATAGCTTTGGAATTATTACACCCGTATACATATTATGCGATCGAGCCGACATCGCATTTCGTTCGGATGTTCGTTCCACGGTATTTGAAAAGCCGGCGGTGTATTTCTATGATGGATTTCCTGGAGGTATGGAACTAAGTTATGTGGCTCTGGATAACCTGGCCAGCATCGCACGGGGAGCTCTGGAAATAATTGAAAGCTGCGCATGCGAAGCCGGATGCCCTTCCTGCACGGGTGTGGTGGATACGGAAATTCCGGTAAAGTTGGCCAGTTCTCTGCTTCTGCGTCGTTTCCTGCAGCGCATGGGAGAGAATGCCCGGGTAAGGGCTGGCTAAAAATAAGGGACTCTGCTGCAGAGTATCGCTGGATACTTCCTATTGCTCGGCCTGGCGAGCCGCCTGAACCAGTCGCATATGGATGAGATCAATGTCCGGGGGATCTACACCGGAAATGCGCGAGGCAGTATCCAGATCATGAGGTTGAATCTTCTTTAACTTTTCCAGGGCTTCTTTCTTTAGATTCGGTACCGAATCATAGTCGAAATCTGCAGGTATTACAATGGAACGAGCCTTTTCCCTTCGCTGAATATTTTCTACTTCGCGTTTGATGTAGCCTTCATACTTGATTTCCATTTCCAGGATTTCCAGATGATCCTCATCCAGTTCATCCAGGCCATCAATCATTCCAATGCAGTCCTGAACCTTTACTTCCGGTCGGCGGAGAAAAGCTCCAACGCTCTTGCCAAACCCGGCCCGGGGCATCTCAATGCCTCGCCGGCTAAGAGCACTTTCCAGTATGGGTCCTGGCTTTAGACCGGTGGTTTCGATCTTTTCTTTAAGAGAATTGATGCGATGGTATCTTTCCTCCATCGCCTGAAACTGCCCTTCTTCAATCACGCCCAGAGCGCGGCCATATTTCATTAGCCTGTGGTCGGCATTATCCTGGCGAAGAAGCAATCGGTGCTCGGCGCGGCTGGTAAACATTCGATAGGGATCGTCCACTCCTTTGAGGGTCAGATCATCCACCAGGACTCCGATGTAAGCCTCTTCGCGACCCAGAATAAAAAGCTCCTGGCCCCGCCGCTTGCGAACTATGTTATAGCCTGCAATGAGTCCCTGCGCAGCCGCTTCTTCGTAGCCTGTCGTACCGTTGATCTGGCCTGCTAAATATAACGATGCGATCTTTTTGGTCTGCAGATCCGGCCCCAATTCTCGGGGATCCACATAATCGTATTCTACTGCATAGCCTGGTCGAATGATTTCCGCTTCCTCCAGCCCCTGGCAGGATCGAACAATCTGCCATTGCACGTCCTCGGGCAAACTTGTAGAGATTCCGTTCAAATAAAGTTCGCCGGTATGGATTCCTTCCGGCTCAATAAAAATATGATGGCGTTCGCGCTCTGCAAATCGCACTACCTTGTCTTCAATGCTGGGGCAGTATCGCGGTCCGGTGGATTGAATCTGTCCTGAATACATGGGAGATCGGCCCAGATTTTCATGGATTATGCGATGAACCTTATCGTTCGTATAAGTGATGTAGCAATCAATCTGCGGCATGGGCAGATGTTTCGTAGAATAGGAAAATGGAACGGGTTTTTCATCCGGCGGTTGTATTTCCACACGATCCAGATCCACTGTGTTTTTCAGAATGCGAGGAGGAGTGCCGGTCTTTAAGCGGCCCATTTGAAAATCGAAGGTGTGCAAACATTCAGAAAGCCCCATGGCAGATTGCTCTGCGATGCGACCGGATCTGGCCTGATACTCGCCGATGTGAATCTTTCCTCCCAGAAAGGTGCCCGTGGTTAGCACTATATCCTGGGCATAGAGTTCCAGGCCTCTTCCCGTGATTACTCCAATGATCCGATTTCCTTCCAGGATCAGAGATTCGCACGTATCCTGGCGAAAGGTCAGCCCCGGAATTTCCTCCAGAGTCCACTTTACCAGATTCTGATAGGCTTTCTTTTCTGCCTGAGCTCGGGGCGCCCAGACCGCCGGGCCCCTGGACCGATTCAGCATCTTGAAGTGAATGCCCGTCTGATCGATGATCTTTCCCATCAATCCGCCCAGGGCATCTATCTCCCGAACCATATGTCCTTTTGCGATTCCGCCTATGGCTGGATTACAGGACATCTGGCCGATGGTATCCAGATTCATTGTCAGAAGTAAAGTCTTGAGTCCGGATCGAGCCGTGATGGCCGCGGCCTCTGTTCCGGCATGACCGGCCCCTACGACAATGACATCGTACTGATCTGGAATGGATGTGCCCTGGCTACGCATACTGGATCTCATCGGGAAAGGAGTTCCCCTACAGTTTATACAAAAAGTCAGAATTTGCAAAGCCCTGCTACTAACAAGCAAGACTGATTCGTAAATCCAGACCTGGGTCCAGGATACCTTCTGGCCTCTTTATTCGGTGGCTTGAGCCTGTCTCATTCCTGTAGCCCTGACGTTGGTGGGCAATAGCAGTTCCGGGTAGCCCGGAAGTTTCCCTTGCTGTTGAGGTATGTTTTCGAACTGGAAAAGGGGAGCCGGAATACTTTCTCGGGCGCCGGAACGCGACATAAGACAGATTGACAGATTCGCGGCCTGAGTATCTATTTTCCGGGAAGGCGTTTTTGGCCTGAAGGCAATTTCCATCGGCGGATTGCAGGCCTTTTCTGACCGAACCGAAATCAATTCAGAATTCTAAGGGGTGGGGACTGAACATTCAATACAAAATCACTGTTAACCCGGGGATGCAATGACCGAAACTGAATTCAGTATGCACAAGAATTTGATCATCATCGGTGCAGGCGCCCTGCAGGTGCCTTTGATTGAAGCCGCTCGGTCCATGGATGTAAATCCCATTGTATTCGATATGGATTCCGAGGCCCCGGGGCGGGCTCTGGCATCGCGCTTTGTTCAAATGAGTACCCGGGATATCGAAGGCTGCGTGCGTGAAGCCAAGCGGCTCAGTCAGGAAATTAAGATTCATGGCGTAATTACAGCCGGTACCGATGCATCCCGTGCTGTATCGGCCATTGCTGCGGCCCTGGAATTGCCAGGCATTCGTTATAGCGATGCTGAAGCTGCTTCCAACAAGGTTCTTATGCGAAAGCGCCTCAGAAAGGCTGGCGTACCGGTTCCGGATTTCTTTCCGGTCTGGAACCTGAAAGAAGCTAGAGATGGTCTGGATGAGCTGGGATGTCCTGCGGTGTTGAAGCCTGCTGAAAATATGGGGGCCCGGGGAGTAATCAAGATCCGTCATCGATCCGAGTTGGCGGCTGCCTACAGGCATTCAAAAAAGCACAGCACCACCGGAGAAATGATTCTGGAAGAGTACATGGATGGTCCTGAACTTTCGGTGGATGCGCTGACTTTCGAAGGGCAGTACTGGATTACCGGCATAGCGGACCGCATCATTGATCGAGAGCCGTATTTTATTGAACGGGGGCATAACATGCCCTCGGCAATGAATTCAGATATTCTCGCAGAAGTCAAACATGTGATGATCGCCGGAATGAAAGCTCTTGGAATTCACACTGGTGCGGGCAAGGGAGATATCAAAGTTACTTCTACTGGTGTTAAGATCGGCGAACTGGCTGCCCGGCTGTCTGGCGGATGGATGTCGTCGCATACCTTTCCTTTGCACAGTGGCATTAATCTATACCGGGCTGCTATTAGTATTGCACTGGGCGAAAACCCGGGGGATCTACAGCCGGTGCAGAATCGAATCGTAATCGAGCGTGGACTCTTTTCTCCCGCCGGTAAAATTGTCTCTCTGGGCGGTGTCGATGCGATGAAATCAGTGCTTGGCGTAGAAGAAGTAATCCTGACAAAGAAGCCGGGCAACATTATGCAGGAGCTTACCAGCAACATCGACAAGGTCGGTCACATTATCGCATCCGGTGATACGCTGGAAAAAGCAGAGCAATCCGCCGAGCAGGCTCGCAAACTATTTGAACTGGAAGTGGACGAAACTGCAGGTATTGACTGGGGCCTGGTGGAAGAAAGGGCCAGGGAGAGATTTTCCGAACAGGTCTGCTGGGTCTGCAAATCCTGTGATGGAAAAAACTGTGCCAGCGGCGTTCCGGGAATGGGTGGCACTGGATCCCAAAAAAGTTTCCAGGACAATTCCGATGCTCTGGCTGAATGGAGAATCGTGCCGAGCTATGTGCGACATTCTGTAGAGGCGGATTCCGGTATTGAACTATTTGGCCGGCACTTTGAACATCCGGTATTGGGGGCTCCGATGACCGGAGCGGGTACAAACCTGAAAGAAGCGCTCAGCGAATCTGAACTTTCTCTTGGTATGTTAAGAGCCTATAGAGAGGCAGGCAGCGTGGCCTTTTTGGGGGATGGAGCGTCCCTGGGTAAATTTCCAGTAATTCTGGATGCTCTTGAGCAGGAGGAAGGCTTTGGAGTGCTCATATGTAAACCCAGAGAAGACACGGAAGAAATTATTCAACGTATGAATCAGGCTCTGGAGCGAGGGGTGCTGGCCGTGGGTATGGACATCGATGCGCTGGCTTTTCGCACACTGCATCTTCGGGGTCAGAAAGGCCTGGCCAGACCCTCCGAAGACATCGCAAAGATTCGAGATCGTATCCAGGCACCGTTCATTTTAAAGGGCATCCTGAATGTAAGAGATGCTATTGCTGCAGCGGTGGCAGGTGTAGATTACATCGTGGTGTCGAATCATGGAGGTCGAGTACTGGATGAAGCTCCCGGAGCGGCCCGGGTCCTTTCTGAAGTAAGGCAGGCCTGGATCGATAATGGGGGATCGCCGGATGGAGTTCTGGCTGATGGTGGCGTCCGATCAGGTGCGGATGCATTCAAGTATCTGGGTCTGGGGGCTCGAGCAGTACTGGTAGGTCGACCATCGGTTATCGCGCTGGCCGGTGGTGGACCGGTGGCACTTCGGTACATGATACATCAATATGCGCGAGAGCTCAGGGAAACGATGCACCTTTGTGGTGTGTCCAGTGTGATGGAAGTTCCGGAGAAGGGTGTGCTTCAGCTGGCAACCATGGGAGATGGACCGTCCGGGGCATCGCTGTTCAAGAAGTCCTGAAATGCAGCCGCCCATCGATCTGCCAGACTGCGAAGATTGATGGGTTTTCCGGTGATCTGACGAACACTTCCAGGTTCAAACTGATTCAGTCCGCAGGCGACGATGTTTTGAAAGGTGCTCAGGTCGTTGTTCACATTGATGGCCACGCCGGAGGAGGTGAAGAAGCTACGTGCTTCCACGCCAATGGCGCAGACCTTGCGATTCCCGTGATACAGTCCGGGGTAATCTGAATTAATGCTCAATTCCACCCCCGTCTCGTCGCGTACGGCGGTAGCTGAAATCGAAAGCAAGGCCTTGAAGAAATCGGACAGCGAAAGCTTTCTGGCTTTTAAATCTATGTGCGGATACACAACCAATTGTCCTGGTTCATGAGCCGTCAAATCTCCGCCTCGCTTGATGGGAATGAGTGGAATACCTACCTGCTGCAGATCTTCATGCTTCCTCAGAAGGTTACCCTCCTTCCACTGTATTCCACCGGTAATTGTGGGCGGATGCTGGCAAAACAAGAGCAGTTCCTGTCGACTGGAGCGCAGTTCCTCCTGCCGCTTTTGATAGTGGCTGTACGGTAGTAATTCTTCTCGATACTCAATTGCCATCATACTTTTCCAGATGCGAGGGCTACGCAATAAAACAGAATGCTTCAGCCGAAAACATGGAAACTCTCCCGGTTCAATTTGCCTCTAAAACGCGACGGAAGCCACGGGCCTTCAACCGAAACGAATCCATTGGTGGCTCTTATCTGCCACCAATGCAGGCTTGCACTCCAGTATCCAATGCTGTTCGAAAACTCAGCAAATTTCAACCTTAAAATTGTTCCCGGACAGGCGGGATTAGAGTTAGTCTTCGGAAATCATGGGTACAAAGCGCACCGCCAGGATCTGCTTACGGAGGAATCCTGATTCAGAGTTTTCCGAAAGATAAAGATACTGGGATTCCTTGCCCGCCGGCAAAACCATTTTTCCTCCTGGCTCCAGTTGTTGTTCCAGGTGCTCTGGATACTTAGAAAAGGCGGCCGCGCCCAGTATTCCATGGAATGTCTTCCCGGGCATTCCTCTGGATCCGTCTCCGGAGATTATTTCAACGTTATCGATCTTCAGTGCGTCCAGGTTCTTCTTTGCAAGCTCAGCAAGCTCCGGCACCAGTTCGAAGGAGGTGACCCGGGAAAAGATTCGCGATAATATGGCACTCTGGTAGCCGCAACCCGCTCCCAGTTCCAGAGCCCGGGTAGGCTCCCCATCCGTTGCGGGCAGGATTGCTTCGGTCATAAAGGCCACAATGTAGGGCTGACTGATGGTCTGTTCAAACCCGATAGGCAGCGGTCCATCCTCGTAGGATCTGGATCTATAGCGCTCCGGAACAAAAAGGGACCGGTCGATTTCGCTCATCGCCCGAAGAACCCGGGCTTCCCGAATGCCCCGCTCTACGATCTGAGTCTGGATCATGTTTTTCCACTGAGGATTCATAACCTGCCTCCGGTATGATCCGCACCAAGAAATTCGCAAGCAAAAGCCGCAACTGGTTTATGGCAACGTCCTGACGAATGCCCCTGAGCCTCCTCGGAGCGGATCTGATTGTGCTTGCATCGCATAGAAGCTATGGCAGATAATGTGAATATTATGAAGCGCTTATTATCTCTCAGCCTGGTTTGCATACTCTCTCTGGGAATGGCCAATTGCTTCCAGATAATGAATTATCTGCAATTCAATCAGGATGGAAGCCTGGATGTAACCTGGCGATTTACAATCTCCAAAAGCCTGGCCAATGCATCGGAAAAATCCGGAGAATCCGATGGAAAGGATTTTGAAACCGAGATGGCCCAGGGGCGCAAGGAAATCGAAGACCAGCTAAAGAATCGAGTGAAGGACCTGAAAGTAGATGTGATTAGCACAGAATATGATGCCGGTATGATGATTCGCTTCAGCGTTCCGGATATAAAAAAAATGCCAGATCTATCTCAAAAGGTGGGAGATGATAAGCTGCCTGCCTTTCCGGTTTATGATCCAAAAACTCATTCTTTGAAAGTGACCTTTGAACAGGACAAAAAGGAGAAACCGGAAAATCCGGCTGCGGCAGCCGATGCTGAGATAGCCGGTGATCCAGCCGGGGAACCGGGAAATCCCGAGGGCTCCGAGTCCAGCGATCAGATGGGAAAGGAGCTGGCCCAGATGATCCTGTCCTCAGCCCGTTATCAGGTATTTATCTCTGGAGAAGTGCCCGTAAAGGCCAGCGCGAAGGGATCAGAAGAAAAAGAGATAGAGATTGTTAAGCTCGGAAATAGCTATCTCATCGATTATCCCTTCATGAGTTCCGTGGTGGCAGAAGAACAGGATATTGACCTTGTGATACAGTTAAAGAAATGATTGGAGCTCTTCCACTATTGCCACTGGATATACTGGTCTGGCCGGAAGCCGGTACCACTTCGTTCATCGGGCTTTTTCTGTTCATAGCGGCCCTGTTGGTGACTTTTATTCTGTTTCGCGTCTCTGCCTATAGAAAGAAAAGAAGAGCCGAAAACATCGATATAGTTATGCATCATGCCTATGATCGGCATGTGGCTGGAAAAGAGATTCAGCGGTTGAAGGTCTTCTTGAATCAAGCGCCAGATAAGGAATTGGAAAGCTTTCGCCAGAGTTTTGGACATATGCGAAAGCCGCTGCTGGTATACGTTCGCGAGCATCCGGATAAGGATTCGGTGCGTCTCTATCAGAAAATGGCTGTGGACGGACTGGGAAGCACCATGGATGGGGACGCTGATGTTCATCGTGGCGAAATCGGTCTTACCGAACTGGACGGAAAGAAGTATCTATTCCTGATTACGGACATTGGTGAGCAGCTGGAATTCGTACTGCCTCATTCAGCTCCCCGGATTCAGGGTGATATGATCCGCGCCTATATGTATCGTCCACAGTCCGGTGGCTACCGGGTAACCATTACCATAGATCGCAAGCTAAGTGGTGGCCACTATGCAGGGGATATTACCTCTGTGGAAGAGGCCGAGGACAGGCACCGCATGGCCTTTATGGAGCTCGAAGGAAGGATTCGAGCATTCATTCCTGAAACGGGCCTGGAGCTTCAGGACAAGAAACCTCCGGAATCTAAAAGCAAGGATAGCTCAAAGCCAAATGCTGGAAGGCCCACGGCCGCGAGAGCTGCGATGGACCTGGACTCCGCCGGAGAGGCTGCGAAGCCGGGGATGCCGCACCGAGGTCGTCCGGGCCAGGCAGGGAAGGCGGCAGAAGCGGCAGACTCTACAGAGAAGAAGCAGGAAAGGGAAATCATTGAGTTTCCGGTAAGCATTGAGAAAATCTCGGACCGGGCTGCTGCATTTGAAACCGGTCATGACATTATGAGTTATACACGCTTCCACCATCTGTGGGAGTTACGCTTGACCCTCTTCGACGGCACCGATTTCATGAGTCGGGGTATTTTTTCTCCATTGCCACAGGGTTCCCGCAGGTACCTGTTTCGATTTCAGGAAACCGATCCGGCCATGCTGGCCGCACTGAAGCGAGAAATCGAAAACAATCAGCCTTTTCCGGAAAGGATGAATTGAATGACAATGCAGAGATTTTAGATCAGACCCCTTCTCGAGGTATCCTATGCGAATCGCAGCCTATCATCTGCACTATCTTCTGGCCTTTATCATTGTTATATATGCTTTTCTCTGTTTATGGCTGGACTCCAGGCTCAATAAGAAGGAGCCCATTTCGGATTCCACGCGGCAGGCTCATAAGCAGTACGCACTTACTGTAAAAGTGATGCAGTACGTAACCATTGTCTCATTGCTGACCGGGCTGTACCTGCTGTCCTTTATGCTCAAAGCGATAGAGAATACTCCTATCCCTTTCACCGCTTTTACCTGGGCTTACATCAAAGTATTCTTGTTCCTGGCATTGACAGGAATCATGGGTGCCCTGGGCAGCATACCATTGAAAAAGAGGCTGTTCTCTTTGGAGAATGGAGGGCACGATCTGGAGCTTCACAGATCCACTGCAAAGAAGCTGCAGATATTCAAGATACTTCAACTCTCTATCGTTGTAATTATGTTCGGCCTCGGAACCTATCGTCCCGGAACAGTTACCATTGAAAGAGTGGATCCTTCCCAGGAGGCAGTGAATCCGTCGGACTCGAATGAATCCGAAAGCACCGGCAATCCTGATCAACCAGGCACCACTCAGAACCCACCGGCACCGGATGGTCCTCCACCGGGCTCCGAATAGCGGATGGAGCAAGGATTTAGGCTGATTGCCCCGGTTTCTTTGAGTCGGTGCCAGAGGCAGAGCAGAAGCCGAATCCGGAGCTGAACCCAATCTCCATACCTGTTAGGGATGGTGAAGACATCCTAAATCAGCTTACACCGGAAGCAGATTTAGTGAAGATTGATGGGGCGAGTTGGTAAACTGCTCCCACTATTAAGATTGCATAGTCACGATCTGTACACCGGACGGCGGCGCTCTTTGAAGGCGGCCTGAAGCTCTCGGAAGTCTTCGCTATCCAGAAAGGCAGCATTCCAGACAGCCACGTATTTAAGGCCTTCCTCGGGAGTATGGTCGGCCATATAGTTTAGCTGCTCCTTCACTCCTTTCAAAACGATGCCAGGATTTGCAGCAATCTCATTGGCCATGGACTGGGCCTGCTTATGCAACTCTTCCTGGCCTTCGTAGATCTCACTGAAGAGTCCCATTTCCTTGCATTTCTGCGCATCGTAATCTGCGCCGGTAAACGCCATGAGTCTGGTATTTCCCTGCCCGATGATGCCCGGAAGCCGGTTAAGGCTGCACATATCAGCAACAATGGCTACTTTCGTTTCTCTCAGGCTTACGGAGGCATCTTTAGCGGCCAGACGAATATCGCAGGCGCAGATCAGATCCAGTGCCCCACCAATACAATGTCTGTGCACGGCACCGAGAAATACGATGGGACTGTTCATCATCCGAATGAAACCACTCTGCATATCCTGGATCAACTTCAGGAATTGCATCCGCTTGTCTGCTGTGGCGCCCTGGATTATGTCTCCAAATTTCTCTCCGAATTCATTGAGTTCCAGTCCCACGGAAAAGGACTTCTTTTTGGAGGCGATGACAACACATTTAATGGATTCGTCCTGCTCGAGATAGTCCACCAGCTCCGGGAGCTCCTTCCAGAAGTCCCAGACCATGGAATTTCTGGCATCCGGACCGTTTAGATAAACGGTAGCCATACGATTTTCTGATTGTTTTTCAATTTCAAAGAAGTTGAATTGACCCATAGGGGAGAGGGCTCGTATCCTTTTGAGTCCGCAAGCTTAAAAATGAATCCGGAACAACTGAGAGAGAAGCTGGAAGAACCAGGTCAGTCATTTCGACTGGGCACCGTCATTCAGGAAGTGGCCGCCGAGGCTCGCAACAGTCCTGAAGTTATGGCCTCTCTGGAGTCTTTGCTGGAAGAGTGCAAGGATCCGGAATTCTGGAGAACCGGAGCTCGATGGGGCAGCACCCTCTTTCATACCATTGTCCGCGTGGGAAATTCTCGCTCTATGATGTTACTTCTGGGATTTGCCAGATCCCTACCCGAGGATTATCCTTTTGGACCGGTGGATTTGCTGGGAAATATTCTACCGTTGTACGGACACATTATGATTGGTCCTGCCAAAGAACTGGTGCGCTCCAGCAGTGATGCTGCCGAAGCTGTGGGCCTTCAATCACTATGTCAGCTCTATCTGGACGGTGTAGTGCATGGCGATAATGCGGAATATCTACAGAATCTCATCGATCATTTCGAGGGCGATAGCTACCTTTCCCAGAACATTGTGGAGCTGGTTCAGACTTCCATGCACAGAGTAAGTCTGGAAGAAAAGGAGAGCATAGATCCAGATGATGTCCTGGTGGAGCTGGGAGAGTTATAGTCCCAGCGTCTGTTCTTCTGTCTTGGAATCCATGGTCACTTTCGCGTAAGAAGTACTGGCGGCTGGTGGCCGTATAGACTCTGCAAATTCTGAAATATCGATACCGATGCAGCCAGACTGCTGTGCAATCGGATCCGTTTGATGGGCCGGGCTCGGGAATCGTTTTCCGGATATAATCTCAATTCAGCCGTGGGAAATACCTCTTCTCTCCAGAGTTGCCAGGTGCCCGGTTTTTCCAGGATTTCCTTTTGCTGGAGAAAAGAACTAAATTCATCCAGGGATTTTCGATTTCGCAGGCGGTATCTGAGCAGGAACCGACCGGTTTCCAGTCTTCCGGTTTCCATGCGAATATATCTAACTGAAGAACTCACCAGTCCTCCGAATACGGTGATTAATGCCAGGGCTCCAAAGATTGCACCTCTGAGAAGTGCATCCAGGGGAATTTCCAGTCCATGCAGCACAAGATAGACCATAGCGGCGAGAAAAACGGCCAGAGGAATAGAGGTCTCCAGGGCCACGGGATCGCTCCAGATTACGGTACGCTGATCGGCTAATATGGACAGTCGATTGTGTGTTCGCTTCTGCAGATGAGGTACCGGCGGTTCGCTCTGTGCAGGTAGGATGCAATCCTTTTGCAGATTCTCAATCTTGATGAATTTCTTGCCTGCTTCTCTTCGCGATGAGAAGCGATGCACTTCCAGATAGATATTTCCGGGCAATCGCAGAAAAAAAACAGCCCCGCTGCGCGGAGAGATTCGCAGCTCCTTTGTCTGGGTGAGGTCGCCCTTGAGAGGAATCTGTCCTCCTGGATCCGCGAGAATTATGCGAAAGCGATTTTGATCCCCCTCTTTTCGCTTCTCAATGATCACTCGCACAGAAACCCGCCGCATATAGATTAGAATGGTGGAGCCCAGTCCTGCCGCGAGCAGGCCCAGAGAGACCAGCAGGTCAGATGAAGGCAAATCCTTGATCTCCAGATAGTACAGGCCCACACTTAAAAAGGCCAGGCCAGCTACAAAAAGCACGGGCCCGCCGATGGTACTGGATCGGGAAGGTAGTAATCGAACCCGGTTCTGCATCAAACCAGGCTCGCATTTAGATCTGTGAGGAATTGAATGATGGCCCGGCAGGAGATCCCTGTGGCTTTGTCATCCTTGCTCATATCTCCGCCCGCGATGTCCAGATGCAACAGAGGAAGTTCTCTGGAAACACCGCTCATCACAAAAGCGGCCGCCGTCTGGGCCCCTCGATAGCTTTCGCTGCCAGTATTGTTGATATCGGCCCCGTCCAGCTTACTGGAAATGTCTTCGAAATCCTCTTCCAGAACATCCAGAGTCTGGCAGAAATCAGCTGCGCGAAAGCCCGCAGCGGCCAGTTGATCCCTGTATTCATGGTGCAAAGACATGAGAGCTGCATGTGGGCCAACAGCCCTGGTAGCAGAGCCGGTAAGTGTGGCTACGGTGATCATCAAATCGGGCTCGGTTCGTTCGGCCATGGCTACAGCATCGATGAGAGTGAGTCTGCCTTCGGCATCGGTATGTCGAATTTCCACTTTCTTACCGCATGTAGTGTCTACAATGGAATCTGGTAACATGGAGGCTTCGCTAACCAGGTTAGGCGTTGCCGCAAGAAATGCATGCACTTCCAATTCTGTGAGATCCAGCTTTTGAATGGCATCAATTACTCCCAGCACGGTGGCGCCGCCGGTCATATCGGCCTTCATTGTATTCATGTAGCTTCCAGGCTTAACCTGTATGCCGCCGGTATCGAATATTACGCTTTTTCCCACCAGAGCGATTCTCTTCTTTGCGGAGGGATTGGCCAGCTTCAGATGAATCCACCTGGGCGGATCGAAGTCCACAGAGCCCCTGGCCACAGTAAAGAAGCAGGGCATATTCTTTTCAATCCATGAGGAGTCTTCCACAATCGAGAGCTCCATGCCAGTCTGTTCTGCAATGCTGCGGGCTTCTTCAGCCAGGGTAGCTGTCCTTTTGGTATTGGGCGGCATGTTCACCAGGTCTTTCGCTCTGGAAGACGCCTGATTCATGGCTTCCGTGAGTGCCACCGGATCCGGTTTTCCAGGACCAGGCTTGAGACCTGCGATGTACAGACTCTGGATCTCCGGGAGATCCTTGCTGTACTCTCTGGATCTATAAAGATGATAGCTGATGGCAGAGCCTATGGAAATCACGGCGCTGTTTTCCTCGTAAGGCCAATTGGATGCATCCACGATAATCCGATCGGCGCCTGCACCAAGATGTGTCAGGCTTGCCTGGATGGCAGCCATGTATCGTGCAGGATTGATGGTGGAACGTTTACCCAGGCCGGCCAGAATGACTCGTGCGAAGGGTAGCGGCCATTGACTGAAAACAAGAGATTTCCTGTAGCCCGAATTAAAGCCCAGTCGATTTAACTCTTCGAGAAAGAGAGGTCGATTTTCTCCCAGCAATTGAAGGAACCGATCCGGTAGTTCCGGTCCTGCAGTAACATCGGCCACTGCCTCGGCAGATGATTGCTTAGGGGGTTCTTTCTGATCCGAACCGGATTGAGACTCTGCCGAGAACACCGGGATGATTAAAGTATCTCCTCTGGTAATATCAGGCAGCGTTAAATCCACCTCCATAGAAAATGGTTTAAAAGGCATAATAAACTCCGAAAGAAATTGAATGTAAATCCATCAGCTACCGGCAATGCGAGAACCGATGTGCATTCCCAGGAATGCAAGTAAGCCTCCGCAAAGAAGACTTAAGATCCAGTATAGCAATGCCAGCTTCCATCGGCCTGCCTCCAGAAGCAAGATTCCTTCTACTGCAAAAGTAGAAAACGTGGTAAGCGCGCCCATGACTCCAGTGGCCCAGAAGAGTCTGTATCCGTCCTGCAGCCAATTCGCTTTACCCAGTGTGTAGATGATTCCCAGAAGCAAGGAGCCTGCAAGGTTTACTGCGAATGTGGCCCAGGGAAATCCTCCGGAAGCCATCAAAGGTTGCATCCATCTGGAAACAGCGAATCGTAAGGTGGCGCCCAGAGCACCGCCCATGGCCACGGCAACATAAGCCCAGTAATTCATAGACTGGCCCTCATGTTGGAAACACCATAATTCCTTCTTCAAACTGCCTGCGAATCTGGCGAATGCCTTCGCGAGGTAGCTCGGGATGCGCTACTGCCAGCTCGTAAGTCTTTTGCACCAGCTTCTGATCCTGAACCAGATCGCTCAGTCTGAAGTCCGGCAGTCCATGCTGTTTCAAGCCAAGTAGCTCTCCAGGTCCTCGCAATTTAAGGTCCACTTCCGAAAGATAAAAGCCATCATGGGAGTCCACCAGAGCCTGCAGTCTTGTTTTGCTTTCTTCGCTCTGACTATCGGACATCAAAACACAGAAGCCCTTCTTGTTTCCCCGTCCAATTCTTCCTCTTAGCTGATGGAGTTGGGAAATGCCAAATCGTTCTGCATGTTCGATGATCATCATGGTGGCATTGGGAATATCCACGCCCACTTCGATAACAGTGGTGCTCACCAGTAGTTGAATTCTACCTGCGCGAAATTCCTTCATGATGGATTGCTTTTCATCCGTGCCCAGCCGTCCATGGAGAAGCTCGATGCGAAACTCCGGAAATGTTGCTTTGAGCTCTTCGAATCCTTCGGTGGCAGCCTTGATGTCGATTTTCTCGGATTCCTGAATCATGGGATATACTATGAATCCCTGTTCATCTTCCTTTAGATGATTTCGAATACTTTTGTTCAGGGCCTGCCTGCGCTCCTCGGTAAGCCACATAGTCTCTACGGACTGTCTTTCTGCTGGCTTTTCTTTGAGCAGTACCAGTTCCAGGTCTGCAAATGCGGTAAGACACAGGGAACGGGGAATGGGAGTGGCGGTCATGGCAATCATGTCCGGATTTTTGCCCTTGCGCCGCAGCTTTTCCCTTTGCTCCACTCCAAAACGATGCTGTTCGTCCACAATGATCAATCCCAGATTGGAAAAGGCCACGCGATCTTCGATCAGGCTGTGAGTCCCTATCAACAGATCTACATCTCCTTCTTCAGCCCGGGCCAGGATTCTGTCCCTGCTCTTTTTTGGATCGGCTCCCGTCAAAAGCTCCAGACGAATGTCTGTGATCATGCTCGCTGCATTAATATAGGAACTCAATGTGGCAAAGTGCTGCCGGGCCAGGATCTCCGTGGGCGCCATAAGAGCGACCTGGATGCCATTTTCGATATAATGAAGGGCTGCTGCGAATGCGATGAGAGTCTTTCCTGATCCAACATCTCCCTGGAGTAGATAGGCGCGAGAAGCATCCGTCTGGCAGTCTCGAATCATATGATCGATGGCGCTGATCTGTCCTGCCGTGGGCTTAAAAGGTAAATGCGAAAGCAGACGATCCACGAGAGAGGATTTACCAAAGGGAAGGGGCCAGAGTTCTCTTGGAAAGGACTGCCTCTTTTCCCTTTTGCGTGCCATGAGAACGCCAAACAAATACAGCTCTTCAAACTTAATATAGCTTCTGGCCCCTTCCAGATCATCCGGGGAGCCAGGAAAGTGAATTTGTTCTAGAGCCTGCATCCTGCCAATAAGGCCCTGGGAATTTCGCACTGATTCGGGCAGAGTTTCCAGTTCTACTGTGCCTGAGGTAAGTGTATCCAGGGCTTCTCGTACCATGCGACGGAGGCCCCGGGAATCAAGACCTGCCTTCTTCAGATTATCCGATCCGGGATAGATAGGAACCACTCTTCCCACATGCAATAGTGAATCATCGTCCTCGAGGGCCTCGAAATCCGGGTGGATCATTTGAAGTCCACCAAAGGATTCCAGCTTCCCGGAGATGACATATAGAGTGTCCTTTTTGAATGCATGGCGAAAATAGGGAATTCCGCGAAAGAAAACCAGATTCACCGGCTGTCCATTTTCCGTTCTAGTTTGCACCATCAGCCTGGATTTGCGGCCATGGGTAACAAAGAAATTCTGTACACGGACAACAATAGTGGCTTCGCCTTCTGCCAGAAGGGAATCCTTCAGGATGCTGCGGTCCACGTATCGTCTGGGTAGGTAATAGAGCAGATCTCGAAAGCAAAACAGTCCTGCTTTATCCAGCGCCTTCTGTCGGGCCGGTCCCACTCCTTTCAGTACTTCCAGTGAAGTATCCATGACATTTGCATCAGTGGTTCCGGTCTTTTCCGCTGAGCGCGCAGCGGAGGGCCCAGACGAATCCGGCTCCGTCTTCTTCCTGGTGCGAGCTCCGGCGGATTTTTTTGCGCTAACCGCCGATTCCTGATCCAACGGTTCCTTACTCACCTTGCCGCCGGATCGGCTACTTTTCTTTTTGGATGCTGGCTTCACTGCTGGGGCAAATATCTTTGAGGACGCATTCGCTGCAAAATCTCTTTCGAGCTGTACAACTGGATCTTCCCAGAAATATCATATAAAGGGACCAGTCGATCCAGTACTTTTGGGGCAACTTCTCCATCAAGTCCCGTTCTATTATCACTGGATTCTTGCTTCTGGTAAGTCCCAGAAGCTTGCTGATTCGGGCCACATGAGTGTCCACCACCACGCCGGAAGGAATGTTGTATAGCTCCTGTAGCACTACGTTGGCCGTTTTACGACCCACTCCAGGTAATGCAGTGAGTTCTTCCAGAGTGCCGGGGATCTGTCCCCCATGATTTTGCAGAACCTTTCGTGCAAAGCCCTGAATGTTTCTGGCCTTGTTACGGTAGAACCCGGTGGAGTGGATTAGCTTTTCAATTTTAGAGATGGGCGCCGCTACGTAATCTTCCAGAGCTGGAAATGCTTCGAAAAGTGCAGGAGTGGTTTTGTTCACCATCTCATCGGTGCACTGAGCGCTGAGGATTACAGCGATGCACAGTTCATGAGGCTGGGAGTAATGTAGAGGGCAGGAAACCGGCCCGAATTTCTTTTTGAGCCGGTTGTAGGTCTTTTGAATGAAGGACTTTTCTTCCGGGCTCAGCGCGCCAGAACCTTGATATCCTGTCCGTATTTCTTCATCAGAGACTTTACTCCAATGCGATTCAAAGTCTTGAGCATTCTGGCTGAGATTCGCAGAGTAACATAACGATTTTCGTCTGCGATATAGACCTTTTTGGTAACCAGATTGATTTTGAATTTCCTTCTGGATTTTCTATGTGAGTGGGATACGGTATTACCGGAACCAGTCTGTTTTCCGGAAACCTGACATCTACGGGCCATAGGCGACAATTTTTCGATTGCCCCGAGGGTCAAGCGAAAGCAACACAGTAGTAGCGTTTGCTGCTTTTTTTCCTCTGTTTTCCGTATGAATTCAGCATTCCAGCCTCAGTAGCAAGCAAACAGGAGGAATTATGTCGTATCAAAAAGACCTGGAGCGTGGTTCCGGAGAGGTGCTTCGATTGGAGCTTTCCGAATTTAAAGGACGGAAGCTCTTCAATATTCGGATCTGGTATCAGGACAAAGAAAGCGGGGAATACCGACCCACGGCCAAAGGCGTCACCATCAAACCAGAGCAATTTCAGGAGTTCAAACAGGCCATCCTGGAAGCGGAAGCAGAGGTGGATCAGGCTCTCCAGGAGTAAGATGGTACAAGCTACATTGCCTCGCGTATTATTTCCTTTCGACAAAAAAACAAACCTGGTGATATCTCAAGAAGAATCTCTATGACTACATCCAAGAAAATTCTAATCGTACTTTTTGCAGGAAGCTGGCTATTGCTACTTGCCTGGGCCTTTCAGGGGGTTCGGGTCTATGCAAAGGTGCAGGTCGCGCATATGCTGGGCTGGCATTCCGGGGCCGTGCCTGAGGAAACCAGCGAAGCCATCGCTTTACACGAGTTCCATCCAGAGTCTCAGCTGGTACCGGAATCTCCCAGCCGTCCTGATGAGCCGGCCTATCCATTGTTTGAGTTTCATGGCCATATCTTTCCGGGATACGAAGGAGATTTAACCCGGGAAATGAGCGACCTCAAGAACGCCATGTTCGTTGATCTGGCTCTTCGCACAACCACGGTGGAAAAATACGATAAGTTAAGGTCGAAGTATCCAGATAAAAGGATCCTTATTTTTCCCGGTTTGAACTACGATCGGCTGGATGAGGAGGGAGACCCTTTTCAAAAGATGGCGGATGATCTGGAAGCCCTGGCTCGGGACCGTGGCGTAAAAGGGGTAAAACTCTGGAAAGATCTGGGTCTATTTAGAAAGTATAAAGGAGAGATTATTCCTATCGATGATCCGCGCCTGGATCCCATCTGGGATGTATGCGCGAAATACGATCTAGTGGTTGGTATTCATACGGCAGATCCACCGGCCTTTTTTGATCCCACGGACGAACATAATGAACGGTTCCAGGAACTGGCTCGTAGACCGGAATGGTCTTTCTACGGAGAGGATTTTCCTTCCTTTTCCGAACTCCTGGCGCAAAGGGATCGGCTATTTCAGAGACGGAGAGACGTTCGCTTCGTAGCTCTTCATTTTGCGGAGCTGGCCCATGATCTGGGCAAAGCCAGAAAGCTTCTGCATGAAAATCCCAATGTGTGGATAGATACGGCCCAGAGAATCGATGAGCTGGGGCGGCATCCCAGGGCCGTAGCCCGATTCTTCCTGGATTTTCAGGATCGGATTCTTTATGGCACCGACGGACTGCCGGATCGGGATAAAATCGAGATCTACTGGCGCTTCTTCGAGACAGACGATGACTATTTTGATTATTATCCAGAACACAAACCCAGAAAGGGGCTGTGGAAAATTCATGGTTTGAACTTGCCAGATCCTGTGCTGAAGAAACTATACTATGGAAATGCTCTAAAACTTTTGAACATTTCCGAGCAGGATTTCTTCCGATATATAGAATAAGTGCTACGATTTTGCCGCGGCGGGTGCTGTCGGGAAGTAACTGAACCAGGAAAGGGAAAAAGAAAAGGGGCCTATCATTCCCAAAAGCCCCGGCCCCTCGGCGTCAGTGGAGCATAGCCGCAGGATTGTACAAGCGATTTTTTCATGGCCAGCACGAAACGTTTTAAATACAAATGCCGCTCCTGTGGCCAGTACTACCTGGTGGTGCTGGATCCTACCAAACGCACCATACATCGAAGCAAATGCCCTTATTGCGCTCATAGCAGTCGCTTTGATAATCGTGATGGCCGCCTGGACGGAGGGGGAAGCCCCGCTGCTCTGGGATCTCGATCCATTGGAGGAACCGGTGCGCCCGGCATTTCCTCACTGGCTGGTAGCTCGCGCAAATCTTCTTCGGGTTCTGGCACATCCGGAAGTGGGCTTGCAGTGCAATCCCGGGATTTTTCCGGAAGAAGGCCAGGGTCCGGACGGGGTGCTGCGGCGGTAGGCTCTTCGGGCAGGGGCGGATCCAGCGGAGGATGGAATCCACTGGAAGCTGTGGGCGGTTTCTTTGCTGGTATTGGGGAGTGGATTTCTGGATTGGCCAATGGTCGCTCCCCTGTGGCCCTGGGTGTGGCGGCTGTTGGTGTGCTGGCCTTTCTTGCAGGATTCTATTTTCTCATTCTGGCGTTTACGGTGGATGCAGATGATTACATTCATCAGGCCCAGGGAATTACTGCGAATCGCATAGTGGATCGCAACGGAAAGCTGATCGGTGAGCTTTTTTCCCGAAAGACCGGCACCATGAAGGCCGATGAAGTACCGGCCAAACTTCGAGATATTCTTCTGTTCGTCGAGGACCGTAGCTTCTACGATCATGGTGGCATTCATATCCCGTCCATTGTCCGCGCTTTTGTGACAAATATTCTTAAGCTGGGATATTCCCAGGGTGGCTCCACTATCACTCAGCAGCTAGCCCGGGTTCTGATGGAGGACTTTGAAAAATCCCTGGGACGAAAGGTAAGAGAAGCGTCCCTGGCTTTGCAGCTGGAAAGCTCTATGTCCAAGAATGAGATTCTGGCCGCCTATATGAACCAGGTGTATCTGGGGCACGGGGCCTACGGAATGCAGGAAGCTTCCAAGTTCTATTTTCGCAAGAAGCTCAATGAAACGAATTTCGTTGAAAATCTAATCCTGGCCTGTCTTCCCTCTGCTCCCAGTCGATATTCGCCCATCCGAAACCCCGATGAGCTGATCACGAAAATGGATGTAGTTTTCGCGGAAATGAAGAAGGAAGGATTCGAATCTCCGTCCCAGAAAGAATACGACGCTCTAAAGGAGCAGGTCTTTGGTTCCATGAATCGCAGTCCATCGGCCACAGTTTTTGGAACCAGAGTAAATGAAGCACCATTCGTTTCGGAGCATATCAGACTTCAGATCAAAGAATTGCTGGGCTCTGAATTCATGTATGGCAAAGGGCTGCTCATTGAGACTACAATCGATCAATCTCTGCAAATCGCAGCCACTGAACAGAGTGAAGCATGGATCGCAGATGTGGGTCGCTATCACAAACCCCAGATTCGTAAGGATGGCAAGGTAGTACCTGAAACCGATAAAGCTGTCCTGATTCGCAGAGAATATGAGCGCATGGGGTTGGGGCCGGTGCTTATGGGCGGGCCGGCCAGCGCTGTTCAGGAGCCACGGCTGCAGACCGCCAGTGTTGGAATCCATCCAGAAACCGGGGCCGTCCTTTTTATGAACGGTGGCACCCGCTTTCATTCAGGCAATCAGCTCAATCGATCTGTGATGATGTACAGACAGACCGGTAGTGCCATAAAGCCTATCATCTATTCTGCTGGCCTGGAAACAGGGGAAATCAATCCGGCCACGGCTCTGGATGATTCTCCCATATTCTTTGACGGAGCCAGGGGGGCCAACGGTGAGAATTACTGGCTACCGGACAATATCAGCGTTAGCTATGAAGGATTGATTCCGGCCCGAGTAGCCCTGGCCAAATCCAGAAACATCCCTGCCATTCGAGTGGCTCGTATGGTGGGAGTACCCCGGCTGGGAGAGCAGTTTCGAAAATTCTTTTTTCATACTGAAGATCAGTTTAATCAGCGTTTCAAAGAGAATCTCACCATTGCCATAGGCTCCACTGAAATGAGTCCTCTGGAAATGGCCGTGGCATTCGCTGCCATCGCAAACAATGGAGTAATGAAAAGGCCGTATCTGATCAAGAGCATCAAGGGTCCGGACGGAAAGGTACTCTATAACGGCGCAGGCGAAGATGAGTTCGATCTTAATGTCCCTGCCGAAAGTCAGGTGCTTCCAGGGGATGTAGCCGCAGTACTTACCAGCATGATGAAGGATGCTGCGAAATATGGTGGCGTCAATCGGGGTGGATTCAGCTCTCCGGATCTTGCCGGCAAGACGGGTACCACAAACGAATATCGTGATGCCTGGTTTATTGGATTTATTCCTCAGGTGGCAGCAGCTGTCTGGGTAGGATTTGATCAGCCAAAATATTCTACCCGCCGCGGAACCGGCTCTTCCCTGGCCGGGCCTCTATTTGGTCGTATTCTGAAAGCGGCGCCGGCAGATCTGCGAAATGGAAGATACAATTTCTCTCCTGCACCGGTAACCAAAACGGTGTGCGCTGAATCCGGCGATCTGCCCGGACCCTATTGCCCGGCGACCAAATCCGAGATCATGCCGGCCTCTGCAGTGCCCACGCATGTATGTGAGATCCATAAAAAACCGGAAGCAGAGCCCGTTGCTCCCGAACCGGAGGATTCCGACTTTGATTGAATCGCAGCTTAAAATTGTTCGTGGATGCCGGTCAGTGATTCGCAGCAAACCATCTTTTCGGGCGATAGTCCTCATTTCTCTGATAACCGTCTTCTTTTCCGCTGTGGATGTAAAGGCCAACGGCGCTGGGATGTTTCGCAGAGCTTACTCGCTGGAAACATCGGATCCGGAGGCGGCCATTCAAAGTTATAGAGCAGCGCTATCCCAGGGTTTGCCAGCCAATCTACGCAGGGCAGCGGTATGGAAGGTCTACTTCCTGTACAAGAGAAATCATTATTACATCCAGGCCTATCGATACGGAAACTCAATCGGCGCTGGTGGATCCCATCAGTCCGAGATCCTGCGAAACGCACTGCATCGATGGGGCATCACCAGCTCAGATTTTGAAACCCTGGTCAAGGCCTGGTCTTCTCCTTCCAGCTTTCCAGATACTGCCAACCGAATCATCGCCTCTCGTAGCCGAAAAGCCCCGGTGCTCGCTGCCGACCTGCGAAGGGCTCTTGAGCTGGAAGGCAAGGGGGATATGGCCAGCCGGATCATCGTTCGAAAACCCAACAGCAAGACCGGAAATGATCCGGATCTGGAGCAGGCAGAGTACTATTACAGTCAGGGAGATCTGAACGGCGCGGAAGCGCTTTTGTGGAAAAAATCCAGAAGCGATGATATTAATTCCTCGGCCCGCTCCAGGCTCCTATACCTCCTGGGAAAAATTCGGTCCAAGCAGGACCGGGAGTCCGAAGCTATCAGATTCTATCGGCTGGCCGCTGGCTATGCAACGGATTCAGAATCCAGACGGATGCTTGCGCTGGCATCCTACCAGCTATACAGAAACGGAAAAAAGGATGCTGCTTACGAACTGATTGACCAGTTTCCCGAACCGGATGAAGATCGGATGAGGTTGTATTTTCTGGTAGTGGCTGTGGATGCGGCGGACAATCAGAACGCATTGCGTAAACTAAGGTCCATGGAGAAGGAAATCCGCGAACGGGTAAGGCTGGGACAGGCCGGATTTCTGGAAAAGAAGGCACTGACTCTGCTCAAGTAGAAGATCGGACTTTCGGACCGGGACTGTGGAAGGCCGAAAGCTCGAAAATCAGGCTCGGGATAATAGGATACAATGAAATCCATAAAAGTACATAGATCCGGGTTTGCCTGTGCCTTAATCATCGCGATCTTCCTGTCCGCCTGTGCCAGTAGCGAATCGATTCGCAAAGATCCGTCGACGCAGGACTCTGATCCGGTAGCGGATGAATATCTGGATGAGCAGAGAAATCAGCAGAATCTGGAAGATGTACCGGTGCGAATCGACAGAACCAACGATTCTGATGGCGAAGCGTTCGTAATTACCGATTCCGATAAAAGCGATTCGGACAATTCAGGCACCACAGAGCCCGATTCCAGTAAGGATTCCACGGCGGAAGCCAACACAGATTCTCCGGATAATCCAGAGCTGACCGAAGAAGAAAGAGTACAAAAGGAAAGGCAGGAAGAGCAGCGACGAAAGGAAGAACAGGAGCGCCTGGCCCAGCTGGAAAAAGAGAGAAAAGAAAGAGAAGAAGCCAGGCGGAAAGAAGAGGAAAGACGAAGGAAAGAGGCAGAACTGCAGCGCCTTCGCAATGAAGCCGTCTATCATTCAGAAGCGTTTGCAAATCGGCAAAGAGAGTTTGAAATCGCTCGCAAGACCTTTAGAATCAATGCGCTGGTTGAGGCCAGAGATGCCAGACTGGGTTCGGTGTATCCAGAATCCAGATCCTTCTGGGCATCCGAGTCCGAGGAGAGATTCAGTGCAAATCCGTCCTTTGAGGTGGATGCAGAGCAGGTGTATCTGGTTAAACTTGCAAACCCACTGGATTATCAGTCTTCCTTTCCGGTGAATCTACCGCCTGGATCTACTGCCATAGAATTAAAGGATCCCCTGGCTGTATGGAATCGTATCAAAGGCAGCTCCGGGCGATGGGTGTTGATGCAGAAGACAACGAAAGGCTACGTGCCATTAAGCTTGCGAAGACACGGTGTGGACTATCGTGTGGCTTCCGTAGAAATTGAATCCGGCCTTGTTAAGCTTGAGATCTATAGCCGATCTTCCAATCGAAGAGCGGGTCAGTATCATGTGCTTTATCCGGTGGAACTGGAACTGAAGCAAAACTGAATCTCTGCACATCCTTAAAGATCCTTAAAGGAATCCTGAAAACCACTCACTTGATGAATCCTTGCAGCCGGCCGCGAAGGCAGCCGGCGAGTATGTGCGAACCCGATAAGGGAGGGTTGTTCCGCTAATCGGATACTCCCAGGTTCTGCCGGCGCCACGGTTCGCACCGGAAGAATATGAATTCAGCCGATTAGCGTAAAATCAGCTCTTTTTCTTAAATACTCCCAGGAGTTTTCCCAGAAGGCCCTGCTTCTTGGCCGGTTCTGGCTTGCGCTGATTTTTGCTTCGGCCAGAATTCTGGGGCTTTCTTTGCTTTTGATTTCGATCCGATCGGCCCTCTGAGTTTTGAGGACCACGACGGCGTCTGTTCCCTTGCTTTTTGCCGCGACTCTGGCCTGTATCCTTATCACGTCCCAGCAAACGTGCACGATCCTGGTCCCGAACGGTTGCGGAATCCGTGGCATCTGCCGTTGCCATATTGGCCTCTGATGGTCGCCGGTCGCCAGAAGGTCTGCGACGCTTTCTTCGCCTTTGTTCGCCAGGGCCCCGATTGTTACCGGCTGCTGCAGCTGGCTTTTCCTGCGCGGGGCGCTTATCCGGTCCCCGTGAACTGTCGTTCTTGCGATCCCGGTTTCCTCTGCGATTCCGGTTATTGCGACCACCGCGATCCTTACCTCCGGCATCGGATCTGGATTCGCTCTTCTCTCCATGGCTTTCGCTGCTATCGCGGAAAGGTTTATATTCCCCTTCAGGAAATTTTACAAAGCCAGGATCTACCTGTCCCACCGGAATCTTGTGCCTTAGCAATTGCTCAATCCGAGGTAGACATTCAAAATCATCTTCCGAACAGAACGAATAGCTAACGCCGGTCTTACCTGCTCGAGCCGTCCTGCCAATACGATGCACATAGGATTCAGAATCCTGCGGCAGGTCGAAATTGAATACATGGGTGATGTCATCCACATCAAGTCCACGACTGGCAACATCGGTGGCCACCAGAACGCTATACTTACCCAGTTTAAACTGTTTGAGCAGTCGCACTCGCTTCTTTTGGTCGAGCAGGGAGGATAGACCGGTGGCCGCTACTCCATATCGATGAAGCTTTTTGGTAATATCCAGAACCTTTCGCTTGTAATTGGTAAATATGATCGCTCTGGGCTGTTCCGCATTGAGGATCAAATTGATCAGATAGGGCATTTTCTCTTCTCTGCCCAGGTGAAATAGATGCTGGTCTATTTTATCGACTTCGATGGTTTCTGCTTTCGTGCGAACTTCTACAGGGTCCTGCATGAAGTCCCAGGCCAATCGCATGACATAGTAGCTCATGGTGGCGGAGAAAAGCATGGTCTGAGATTTCTCCGGCAGCTTCTTCATGATGTAGCGAATGTCGCGTATGAAACCCATATCGAACATACGATCCGCTTCATCCAGAATCAAATGATGAATACTGTCTGTGGGAAATTTCTTCTGCTTTATGTAGTCGATGAGACGTCCAGGTGTTGCAACAATGACTGACGGTTCAGCGGCGAGCTGCTTTTCCTGTCTGTCGTAGCTGTCACCACCGTAGATGGTGGCCAGATTCAGTGAATGATGCGTAAGTAACTTTTCTACTTCTTCAGCAATCTGCAGACAGATTTCTCGTGTAGGTGTTAGAATCAGAGCGGCGGGACTCTGCCCTTCTTCGCGTGCTTTGATGATATGATCGATAACCGGTAGTAAAAATGCTATGGTCTTTCCGGTTCCTGTTTGACTGATGCCTACAATGTCGCGCCCTTCCTGGGCTGGCTGAATGGTATCTTCCTGTATCTGCGTTAATGTTTCCAGTCCCTGATCGGCCAGGGCCTTCTTTAAGTCCGGATGGACGGATAATTCTTCAAATCGCATTCTCTGCCACCTGAACAAATGGCGGCTGCCTGTCAATTCCGACTGCTGAGAGGAAAATTCGTTGACCCGGACCGGATTTGAGGCTAAGGTTTAGTATGACTTCAAAAGACACCGTTCGATTCTTTCGGATCGGTGCCATCCTGCCGTTTTTATTCATTTTTGTCCAACCCCTGACCGCCGAACCGGGCTTGAAAAGCAGGCCGGAAGGCACATATCTGCGAAAATTAGCCGAGAAGGGAACCCTGCGCATTGGCCTCCAGAAGAACGTGGCCCCCTTTCATATACCCGGCAATAGCGAATTCCCGGGCCTTGATGTGGAAATTGGCCTGGCCATAGCAAAGCATATGGGGCTAAAGCCCAGCTTTGTATTTGGGAATCTGGAGGAGCTGATTTCCCTGGCCGCCAGAGGAGAAATCGACATTGCTCTCGGAGGCGTTTCCAGCGATCTGGATCGAGGTTTATCTGTTAACTTTTCGGATCCCTATCTAAAAACTACGCCAGCCGCGCTGCTAAACAGGAAGGCCCTTCCCCCGGAAACAGGCTCCATAGACTTTCCCAAGAAGAAATTCGAATCCCTTCTCGATTTACGCTATGCCGGAGCCTTGAAGATCGGGGTCAAAAGCGGAACCACCAACGAGGAAATTCTGACCAAGGATCCAGAGTTTTCTGTGCATACTATCAAAACCTTTCCCAACAACAAGTCTGGGATGGAAGCGCTGGAAAACGGCGACATCGATGCCTTTGTAGCAGACGGCATTTTTATCAAGGCCCAGACCATCATGCGAAAAGGACTGCTTTCGCGATTTGTTCCCCTGGAATCCGTCTACAGAGAAGAGCACCTTTCCCTGGTATTGCCTCCGGGTCATCCAGAGTACTGGCTTTATATGAATTTTCTTTTGAAAGAGATGCATCGCACTGGCGAAATGAAACGCATCTATGATCGCTATTTTTCCAATTCGGAATGGGCGAAAGATACAATCGTCGAGTAGAAATCGAAATCAATTTTCTCCGGACGCTGTCGTGCAATTCAAGTTCCACCATCGTGAATTGCGATGGCGGCAATGTGCCGGAAAGGAGATAGAACCATCGGATTTAGCAAGATCAATATTTCGTCTCGTATTCTGGCAGGGGTGGTGCTTTTTGGCCTGGCTCATGCTTCCACAGCCCTGAGCGCTCAAACGGCTCCAGTTCTGGAGCGGTTTGATTACAATGGCAGTATGCTGATTCGCGGATTCTATACATCTCGCGACCTACCTCTGGAAAAGCAGACCGCCACTCTTTGTCCCAATCCATACACAAGTAGCTCCACTTCCGGATCCAGCACATCGACGACGAATGATAGCCGATGTAGAGAGGAAGGGGACTTCTACACCGCTCGATTTCGCCTGAACCTGGCATTCCGTCCGTCAAATTTCGTGGATGTAATCTATGGCCTGGAGGTAGGAGAACTGCAATTCGGCGACACCACCACTGGCAATACCGGTCCAGGGAGTGGCGGAACCGGCTCTGGCAGCGCGAATCTGGAAACCAGAGAGCTCAGGCTTAAGATTCACAACGAGGAAGACACATTCAGTTTCAATGCCGGAGTCTTTCCCTACGGCACTCCAAACGGATTCGTGGCTGCTACCAGTGGAGCGGGCTTCTTTATCAACTATACAAAGCCGGATTGGTTCTCCGAATTCGAGCTCTACTACATTAAGAAAGAGGACCAGTCCCGAGTGGACCGGGATTCCAATGGTTTTAATGACGATAATTACAAAGACGTAGACGTCGTTCTGGGAAACTGGAAATACTCGGGCCTTCCGGGGTATCGCTCCGAACTTTATGGTGTTTATCGAGGCGATAATCGAACCGTGGATGACAGCGGCAATATTCGCGACACCTCTCGACTGTACTGGGCAGGTTTCTATCAGAGATATCGTTGGGGACGTTTCAATTTCATGTTGCACGTCATAGGAAACTGGGGCAACGTTTATAGTACAAACAGGGAACTGCCCCGGGAAGATCTCCTGGCCGGCACATCGGTTCTGACCCTGGCCCAGGAAGCAGAGAACTATATACCGGATCAAAGAGATAAGCGAAAGATCGATGCAGGAGCAGGTGAGGCCGAAATTGGATATCAGATTACGGATCGGTATAAGCTCTCCGTGGCCATCGCAGGTGCCAGTGGCCGTCGGGGCGTGGAGCCAGATGGTCGATCTGCGGATTATCGTAGAGATCAATTCCATTATGCAGGGCAGGCCTATCAATTCAGCGAAATCTCTGTAGATTCATCCGGTGGTTACAGTCTGTTTGCGCTGGGGGATCTTACCGGACTGGTGGTCCGTGGCGTTCGTTTTGAAGCCCAGATCTATGAATCCGTGGATACGGTGCTGGGCTTATACTCTCTACACAGCTATCGCACCCCCACTATCGACTACAATCAGTTCTTTACCGAGTTTCCCGATGGCAAAGGGCCATCGTCCTATTTTGGCCAGGAAGTGAACTGGAGAGTCAACTGGAGGCCTTTTGGAGATCTGACTCTTTCTGCGTACGTCGCCTATTTTGATGCAGGGGATGGCTACAAGGTCTTGAGGGATATTGAATATGGAGATCGGGCCCTTGAGGTAATGATCAGCGCGAACCAGACCTTTTAAAGTCTGGTTCGCTCTGGCTGCTCGATCTGGTTCCGATGACCAGCAAATGTATTTCCAAAATTCTCTACTAGAACGGTCGAATGACGGCCAGAATAATGACCAGGATGAGTACCACGGTGGGCACTTCATTCATGAGTCTGAATCTCTTTGACGGATAGCTGCGACCGGCCAGGAGTTGCTTTCGGTAATACCCTGCCAGGAAATGCCAGAATACCAGAAACAATACCAGGGTAATTTTTGCATGCAACCAGCCCGCTGTAGAAAATGCCTTCCACTGTAGAATCACCATAGCCAGGCCAAAAACCCAGGTGATAATCATGGCAGGGGTCATTATTATCTGGTAGAGTTTTCTTTCCATGATGGCCAGCTGATCGCGCACAGGCTGATGTTCGGTTTCAACATGATACACAAAGAGCCGCCAGATGTAGAACATTCCAGCAAACCAGGCTACCATAAAGATCAGATGGATGGCTTTGAACCACATATACATAGTTCCAGAAACGGCAGAACGAAATCAGTTGCATCTAAAAATTATATTGCTGCGGCGAAAATACCATTCTGAGACGCCCGGCGAATGGCGGATGGCGAGCCGTATGTATTGTCTGCTGGCTGAATAGCCCCGAGTCGAAAAAGGTATTTAGCGTGGTCTGAGCAATTCTCCGGGCAAAGCCCGGCAGAATATCCGGTAGATGTTTTTTCCGTCATACATTAAAAAAACTGGATCAACTGGGGCTTCCTGGAATCCTTTCTGTATGATCCTCGTAATCGATGCATTCAATGCTATCTACAAATTCGATGATCTTGAAGAGCACATGCATCGTGGGCAGTTGGAATCTGCCATGCAGGGATTTACCCGCAAGATGGGACAACTTCGAGATGCCTGGAAAAAGCCTCTGGAGATTCACATCTTCTTCGATGGAAAAAAGAAACAGGGGGATGAAACGGATCGAGAAAGCGTTGGCGGGCTCAAGTGCTACTACAGTCATGAGCGAAGTGCGGACTATTTAATCAAACAGTTCCTTATCGCATGTAAATCTCCGGGAGAAGTACGGACGGTGAGTTCGGACAAGCAGGTGCAGCATTTTGCCAAACAGTCCCGAAGCCATGTCCAGTCCTCCGAAGAATTCGCCAAATGGGTTCAGGAAGTGCTTACGGCTCCAGGAAAGGATCCAGAATCCAGAAAGCAGGATCCTCAGATGAGCGCTCGGGATATGGCCTACTGGATGGATCTGTTCAAAGGAAGAAAGGGCAAATGAAACCAGAAGATCCAGATTCCTATGCGAAGGGTATTCGAGAAGGGAAGATTGCGGCTTTTCGCTTGCTATTTGTAATCCTTGCGATGATCGCCTTTCTCGGAGGCGCTGCATTTATGGTTCGATTTTTTCAGGTATCCGTAGTGCTAAAAGACATGGGAGTCTCCTACTCAGATATGCTGGATTACCACCCTGATCTGCTGGCAGATGCGTTGTTTGGCACAATTGGCTTTGGACTGGTTATCGCATTCTCCGTCACCGCATTTGCTGTGGGTCGGCTCAAGGGTTGATCAATGGTGCGGTTGCCGACGGTGAGAATATGAATTGGCGAAACCGTCTGCAGATAAAGTTATCCGCAGATAAAGTCGTCAGCAAAAAAAGTCGTCACCAGATAAAGTCGTCGGCATCGTCTCTCTTTTCCTTTCCACTCAATACATGAAACCGTCGCACGCGGCCCAGGATAACTGGATTCACTGTATTTATTGGAATATGAACGATCTTCTGGCCCAGGCGACTTGCCAGCTGAGTCATATACGGGGCAGGCGGCTTATGCGCCAGATGAACCACTGCATTACGAGTATTGTATTCCAGGCCAGCAAGAAGCAATCGATCCGCGGGTTTGTCAAAGCGATCATATCCAGGATCGTTCCAGATGTCATGAATACGGCCCGGAGGAAAGGTGAGCATGAGTCCACCGTATGTGCAGCGACAGATTCCGGGGCCCACTACCTGATCTCCGGGAAATGTAGAATAGAAAGCCATATCGCTTTCCTGGTGATGTTCGCCCCACCAGACAACCTGCCAGGGATGCTTGTCTTCGTCTTCATCAAAAATAATAACTACACTACCTGCGTCGATAGCCTTCTTATGCTGATCGCGCACGAAAATCTTTCCGGAATGAAAGTTCCGAATGGTTTCACGATAATCAATGCCATCCAGCAGCGATGAGCTGAATTCCAGGGTCTTTTCTTCGCTGGCTTTCATGATGGATTTGGCCCGATTCTGAAGATACTTACCAAAGTCCTCCAGCACCACATCCTCCGGCGGATAGGAGCAGATTCCGCTACCATCCCACAGATCTCTCCACTGGCCTGGATACTTCTCTCTTTGAATGTTTCTTGTGATTTTGGGCGGAGGCACCCGGCGCTTGATTCTTCGCTTCAGGCGAAAGCGAATGAGCTTATGATGCCTGAACAGATCATCCAGGGTGATTTCCTTCTCCTGGAAGGGACTGGGCCCTGGCTCGCGAAGAAACATCAAAATATCATGAAATATCCGGGCGAAATTATCATTTCCAAAGGCGCGGGCACTCAGTACAAGTTGATAGGTATCCGGAAGTAGCTTTTGATTCAAAAAGCTCCAGTTTCGTGCGAATTGAAAAAAAATTTTCTCCCTCTGAGGAGGAAAGATTTCACCGGATTCCCTTTCGTAGCGATGTCTCGTCTCTCGAAATACCTGTCGTTGCAGTCGTATGCGATCAAATCCTGGCAGCGCTCTATGATGCTTTCGAGCCAGGTTCCAGGCTGTGTTGTAGTAGCCAGGCTGAGTCAATACTTCTGGATGCTTTCTGGAGAGTATGCTGATCTCCACTTCGTCTCGGGAGGAATTCACTCTATCGTTCCAGTCCAGCAATTCCTCCAGAGGTTCCTTTTCGTCGTCGGACTGTCTGGGTTCGCCGGAGGATTTTTCGGAATCAGGATCGCTATATTCCAGAGCAGGCAACCCAGCGGTACTCAAAGACAGCTCCGCCTTTTCTTTCTCAGCGACAAACTCCTCCGCGGAGAGTCCGATGAGTCGCTGAATCGATGGTAAATGCTTCATGCCACAGACCAGTAATATCCAGTCTTCAGCGGGATCCTGGAAATGGGCCAGCTGTCGAATCCTCTCTGCCAGGCTGATCTCTCGAATATAGTCCACAAAATCTACAAACTGCAGGCGAAGATCCCCTGGCTTTGCCGGGCCTGGCAGTTCCTTTTTGTACATTTCGTACATTTCCTGCAACGTTAGCTCGTTGAGGGAATAGGTGTCCGGGAAGCGCTCATCGGTCCAGGCGTAGATTCCTTCAATCAGGCGATCGGCAGCATGAATAGGAATCCCGGCTTCAAAGGCGGATCGTGCTGCTTCCACAATGGGTTCCAGCGGTTCCATAATAAAATGGATGGGCGGGTAAGTAGGTGGCTCCAGCGTGAGTACGGGTATAGAATCCGCATAGGGCAGAGCTCGATGCAGGGACTGACTGAATACATCAGGAAGCTCCAGCACCAGCTGCGAAGGAGGTCTTTCCAGAAACAATCGTCGAACCAGCAAAGTGCATTCGGCGGATCCATGTACGATAGGAAGTGCGCGAATTCCCGGACGGAGCTCTATTGCGATCTCAGAATCCGAATGAAGCTTGCTTCTTGCTGGATAATTCTGCGCAGACATGGAAATGAAATCCCGGCACAGGGCCTATTCAGGTTACCAGATACCGTAAAGCATCGTCTCCCAGAATGCCCATCACGGAATCATGGAGCAGTTCCCGGAAGCGGGCTTCATCCGTAACAATCTGGTTGTTCTCTTTCTTGAAGAATTCACGGGAGATTCCCAGCTTGAGAACCATCCGGGTAATGTTGATTCCATCGCGCACAGAATAGGGTTCATCCGCCTGGTGAGCCGCCTGAAGAAACTTAACAACGTAATTGATGATTTCGTCCGGAGCAAAGGGAAGGTTGGCTTTCAGAATCTCCGCTTCCTCGTCTGCATCTGCAAAGTCGATGTAAATCTGTGGTTGCAGTCGGCTCTGAATGTATTCCGGTATCTCAAACGTGGAGGCATCCTCGTTCATGGTAGCGCAGAAGCGAAACTCCGGATGTGCCTTTACCTTGATGCCCGCAATTATGGATTCTACGTAGCGGCGGTGATCCAGCAATGGGGCCAGAGAGGCCCAGGATTTTTCCCCCATTCGGTTTCCCTCGTCCAGGATGGCCACTCCTCCTTCAATCATCGCGGTAACAATAGCGCTGGCCACATATTTGATCTTACCTGATTCCGCAATCACCGGAGTGATAAGAAGATCTTCCGGGCGGGTATCCATAGTGGCCTGAAAAATGTACACCGGTTTGTCCAGAGCCCGGGCGGCAGCCGCAGCCAGGGTAGTTTTTCCCACACCGGGCCGACCAATCAACCTGGGATTCAAAGGAATATCATCTTCGTGGACCGTCATCCAGCAAGCCATGAGCTGCTGAAGTACATCCATATTGCCCACCCAGGGATGATCATCCTGGTCCGGGGCTCCCAGATGCAGTGTAATTCCGTCTATACTATGCGTTTTCATGGACAAGCCAATGTGTGGCGTATCCGGCCGGCTGTCAAGATCGGCTTGACCCGAACGCATTTCATCAGGTCCATACCGGTATGCGTAAAGTATCCCTGTTTCTCCCTGTAATTCTGGTGCTATCCGTGGTTTCGTCGGCCTGGGCTCAGACAGCGGTAAACGAGAGCCCCGCGGCCGAAAAATTCATGGATGAATTCATAAAGGGCGCGGCCAGCGAGGCCAATGTGCCGGGAGCGATGGTGGCTATAGTCCGAAATGGCCGTCTGGTGCTATTAAAGGGGTACGGCGATGCGCATCTACGAGATGGAAAGAAAGTGGATCCGGAATCGACCTACTTTCGCGTGGGCAGCATTTCCAAGACTTTTGTTGCTCTGGGTATTCTGCAACTGATCCAGGAAAATAAAATTCAACTGGATCAGAATGTCTCTGAGATTCTACCAGATCTGGCATCCGGATTTAAATACCCTGTTACCATCCGACAGCTGGTGACCCATACGGCCGGATTCGATGAACGATTGATTGGCCTGGGAGCGTCCCCGGATGAGGCATTGCCGCCTGTTTCGCAAATCGTGATTGATCAGTATCCGGGACAGATTGCTGAACCCGGAAGTTATTATAATTATTCGAACTATGGCTTTCTGGTTCTGGCCGCCATCCTGGAAGTAAAAAGCGGCCAGTCGTTTATGGACTATCAGAACGAGCATGTGTTGGCTCCCCTGGGACTGAAAGCAACGTTCTCGCCCGAGGACCTGGATCAGGAAAGGATATCTGCCAGCTATGTAATGGGACCGGACGGCCAGAGAGTGGAGATGGCGCCCATGAGACTGCGGTATTTCCCGGTGGGTTCTCTGTATGCCACCGGCCAAGATATGGCCCGGTATCTAACTTCTCTCATAAATGGATTCAACGACAACGGAGCGTTGAGCGATGATTCCTACGGTATTCTGGTACAGAATCTCTACCGGCCGGCTCCGGAATTGCCGGGCTCCGCATTCAGTTTCTACGAACGGGATCTTCGTGGACTGCGAATGCTGGAACATGGAGGAGACTGGGAGGCATTTTCCTCTCTGATTTCTTTTTCTCCGGAGGATCGCAGCGGAATCTTCTTTTCCAGCAACGGGTCTACCGATCCTCTGCTGAGAGAAAAGCTAATGCAGTCCTTTGCAGATTACCTGGGACTGAAAAAGCCTGCGCAGGCTCCTACTCAAAAGCCAGGCCTGGAACTAGATGCCTACGCCGGTTCCTACAGATACGCTCGCTACGAACACGATGGTTTGCTAAAAGTGGGTGGTCTGCCCATGCAGGTGGATGTAGAGGTGGATGGAGACGGATTGAATGCAAGTTTTCCTGCAGATTTTCGTCAGCCCATCGCTCTGCGGCCTGTGGGCGAACATATCTTTCAAAGCCAAGATCCGGAACTGAAAATAGTGTTTGCAGTAGAGGATGGAAAGGCCGTGGGAATCTCCGGAACCTATATGGTGCCTTTCTATCTGGAAAGAATCAGTCCTCTGGAGGGAATGCAGACCGTCGTTCCATTAACTGCCTTCGCAGTTATCATGATGCTTGGATGTCTGTTTGCTCCGGTGGCCAGAAAGCTCTATATAAGATTCACAGGTAATGAGCCTCCGGAGCTGGAGCCAGACGCCCAGGAGGAAGAACGTAAGATCTTTCGTTTGATGGTGGCCACAGCCTGGGCCCACGTACTGTTCTTGCTTGGAACTCAGATTCATATGGCCATTCTGCAGCAGCAAATCGTAGAGGGGGTTCCCCGCAGTCTGGAGGCGATCCTGTATCTCCCTTACGGGCTTTTACTGCTCACGGTGCTTCTGGCCATTCGCATTCCCAGAGTCTGGAACGCCTTTAGCTGGGGCACAGGCTTGAAGATTTTCTATACGCTGGTGGCTACAGCCGGCGTGATCTTTTTCCAGTTGCTCTGGTACTGGAATCTCCTGGCTCCGGTGCGGGGCTAAAAAGCCCCTGGACCTGGAATCACTTTATGGGCTTTCCCTGAGAAAGTATCTTTACGCTTTTTTCCGGGAAGTTATGCGAAACAGATTTTTCGATCTGTGCATGGATGGATTTTGCTCTGCAGGAATCCCCATCCGGAATACTGGAAAAATCAGCCACTACCAGGTTTCCCTCTTCTTTGATGGAAAGAAGTTTTGTACCTCGGTCTATGGCGCTGTAGGCTCCCTCCAGTGTTTCGCGACTGGTAGGGCCATCCAGCAAGGCTTTGAGCACTGCTTCGGGCGTTTTGGATGGAACTTCTCGATCCAATGGCTCCACGGCGGAGCAATCGGCACCGCCGCTGGCTGACATAAAGATCTGAACTGTGGCCGGACCTGCTGGTTCCGGTTCGGGTGCTGGCTCCGGAGAGCATTGCAGACTCAAAAGCAGCAATCCGGATAGCACCAGGATGTTTATTCTAATTAGGCGCACAGTACCTTATCGGAGGACCAGCCAGTTTTCCATGAATATTCTCAGGGTGCAAGTTCCCACTTTTCTACTTTGTTTCGAACTCCCAACCCCTGATCGGCGATTGTAAGGCTGACGTTCAGTGGACGTGCAGGTGTGGCCAGTCTGGCCAGCTGCATCATCTTATCGCACAGGGATTTATTGGACATCTGCTCCAGTCGAAACCAGCCTTTCAGTTCCCAGTCTTCTTCCTCATTGAGCATGTAGTGCTCTACCCGGTACAGGTCTGCAGGCTCCACGCGATCATCGTCATACTCTACTTCTGAATTCATGCCGCAGGATAGCACTACTGCATGCATGCCCGGGGTATACTCTTCGTTGGTTCCCCAGAGCATTCCTGGAACTTTGGCCTTCTTTGGATAGAGCCAGATTACATTGGTTTCTTCGGCTCTGGATTTCACAAGTTGAATGTCGAATCTGGTTTCAGCGATTAATGTCGATGAACCGAACATTGCCAGCAATGCTGACAGAGCCAGAATTCGGTGTAATTTCATAGATATCTCCTGATCGCGGGGCTTTCTCGGGAATCCGTCCCCGACTAGTCAGACGAGACTGGAGCCTGTATGGTTACGGTAAAATAAATTTTCCTCGCCTCCTGGATTGAAAGGAGCATCCGGGGTGCATGAGACGTACTGTGAATCGCCGTTCTAGAAAAGCCGGACTGCCTCCCGGTAGCCTGGTCCACATCGGACAGGGGAGCGGAGATACCCGGCTAAGTGGAATTCGATATAGCGGACAGGGAGCAAGACGAATCCAATTCGAAAAGCATCGGGAATCAGCCAGGATAGAGGTGCCAGGTCCGCATTCCAGCGGGGTTCTATGGCTCCAGGTCAAAGGAGTCACTGATGCAAATACCATCGAACAAATTGGAGATCTATATAATCTGCACCCACTTCTTCTGGAAGATGTAATGAACACGGACCAGAGGCCCAAAGTCGAGGACTATGGGGATCATCTATTTGTGGTGCTACGAGGACTTCATTTTGATACATCCACCGGGCTCCAGCAAAGACAGGTATCTCTAGTACTGGGGCCCAACTACGTTTTATCTTTTGAAGAGTCGGAGCAGGAGCGCAACTTTGAAGGAGTGGAAAACAGACTCATGGACGGTCGAGGTCGCCTGCTGCAGGAAGGGGCGGACTATCTGTTGTATTCGCTGCTGGACTCGGTAGTGGACCATTACTTCGCAGTGCTGGAAAGCGTTTCGGATCAGATCGAGATGCTGGAAGATGAGGTGCTCTCAGGAAAAGAGGATTTGCTTCCGGTAATCCACAGGCTGAAGCGAGAATTAATCTCTCTGCGAAAGAGCATATGGCCCTTGCGGGAGGCTCTGGTTTTTCTGGACCGGCAGCATTCTTCGCTCATTGACGAAGATCTGTCCGTGTTTTTCCGGGACATCTATGATCACTGCATCCACATTGTAGATACTATAGAGTCCTTTCGAGACATGCTTTCCGGTCTTTTGGATGTTCATCTTTCTTCTATCAGTACCAGGCTGAATCAGGTAATGAAGCTTCTGACTTTGATCACTACCATCTTCATGCCCATGACTCTGATTACCGGTATCTACGGAATGAACTTTGAACGAATGCCCTTTCTTCACAGTCAGTTCGGTTTTCCCCTGGTAGTGGGCATCATGGCCCTCATTTCAGGCAGCATGATTTTCTTTTTTCGCAAGAAGCGGTGGCTTTAGCTTACAGGCCTGTATCTCGTATGATTCGCTCGGCTACCATCTTCCCTCCGCTGTTGGAAACATGAATTCCATCGGACCAGCGAATAGGTTTATCTTTGCTCAGATAATCCGTAGGGATATAGGTTCCACATCCGGAGGATTGAATTTTTCCCTGGTAGAATGCGTTGAATAGCCTGGTTTTATTATGATATCCCTCGGGCTTCATGGGCGGCATTCCAATCCAGAAAACCTTTCTGGTTTCGTTACAAAGTCGGCCATAGAATTCATCGAATCGAAGGGAGTATTGCTGCCACCATAGATCTACATTCGGGCCGTACTCGAGACGCTTACCCTGATATTTCAGCCATCGACCGTCATTGGAACCCAGCATGACAATCACTACATCGAACTGGCCCATAGAAAGTAGCTCTTCGCTTTTGTACTGCCAGTCAAAAAAATGAGTCCAGGTGAGACCGGTGGATTTCTTAACGAAATACTCTACCGAATAGCCCCTGGATTCCAGGCCCTTCTTCAGAGCAGGACCAATACCAAATTGCATCATGGAATCTCCGATTATCAAAACCTCGGACTTTATGGTGGGCGTCAGTGCATCTGATGCCTGCTGGCGGCCGGGCTCCGCATCGGAGCTGGAAACCGCTGGTGTACTGGCGTTTTGAGAGTCGCAGTGAATGGCGAGGGAGGATAAGAGCCAAAAAGCGGAAGTGGCGCAAAGCAACATTGCTACCAGCCGCAGCCTGGATTTGTAAAATTGCAGGCCCAAAAGAGCCTTACGAAAAAGCATAGATACGGGATCGGCCCGGGCCCGGCCCCGTCAGCCCTTTTTTCGTTTCCAGAGATAGAGCCCAACCAGGCCAAGAATGGCCAGAATTACAAGACCCAGAAGCCAGAGTCGCTGCTGATACTGTTCCTCGGAAATGGTACTTTCCGGAGGTGCAATCCAGGATAGCCCGGCCAGCAGTTCTTCAACCACAGTTCTGGCCCTGGGTTCCAGAGTCTCAAAACTGCCTTCCGGAGGGATGGCAATAACTCTGTATTCCAGATTTCTTGTGGCCAGATAGGCTTCGATACTCTGGAGCTTTTTTCCCTGGGAGAACCGAGTGTTGGAGAATAGAATTCCGGTCACACTGGATTCCATATGCAACTGTTTGATTTCCTGGACTCCCGGCCTGGCCAATATTTCCGAGGATCGATTGGTGCGGTTTTCATTGTAGGTGCAAAACACGGCCAGTTCCAGACCCTGGATGTCCCGGGCCAGCAACGAGGTCTTGGTTTCTTCTACTATCTGGAAGCCCGCGGGCAGATAAAAGGCGATGTTGCATGGTTCAATGACCTGAGGAGTTACCCGAGCATGGAGTGATCCTGATGAACCTGCCAGGAGTCCTAAAATCAGAAACATTCCCGCAACCAGGCAGCCGGGCCCTCTATGGTTTCGTCCAGTGAATCGTCCCGGAATGGCAGCCAGGCCGGATCGCGATGGAGTTTTGAAACAGGGCATGGCTACAGTTCCAGGTAGCGGCATCTAATCGAAACCATTTTTCATTCTTTTGTTTCGGCTGGGCATGCGCAGGGGCCTCTGTATCTCCCGAGATATTGAGTTGGACCCTGGATAGTATTTTTCGTATTGTTAACTGTCTTGAATTTCCTCCGGGCTTGCTCCAGAGTGACCAGCGCCAATTCCAAATGCATCGAGGTCCCAACATGATTTCCAGGTTCAGCTTTATTCTTCTGATTTCTGTTCTTCCTTTCACTGCCAGTTGCGAAGGCTTGCGAGCCACGTTGATTGGCTGGTTTTCTCCTGATTACAAGCCAGAAGGCAAGATTGCAGATTTGAAGCCGGAATTTTCCGGACCGGATGCGAACAGGAAACAGATCAACATTCAGCTGGCAGAAATGGCCAGCGGATACCCACAAATCACCGAGCTGGTATTCCATCCTGCATCGGACCGTCATCTATTTGTGGTTCAGAAGAATGGAAAGCTATCGCTGCTGGATCTAAAAAGCGGCAAGGCTACAGAAGTGTTAAAGCTTCAGGTACCTGTGGTTTCGGAGCAGGGTCTGCTGGGCATGGCCATCCATCCTGATTTTCAGAGGAACGGTTTTATCTTTTTGAACTACTCGGTGGAAGATGGGGATCGACGATTTAGCCGGGTATCCAGATGGAAGCTGGATAATCCAGGAGATGTTTTTGCTCCAGGACAATTAAGCGATGAAAGGGTATTTATGGAGGTGGATCAGCCCTATCAAAATCACAATGCTGGTCGCCTGGATTTTGGACCGGATGGCATGCTTTACATTGGCTGGGGCGATGGCGGTTGGAGAGACGATCCAGACGAAAATGGGCAGAACCCCCGAACGCTTCTTGGCGCCATGCTAAGAATCGATGTGAACAAAGAACAGGATGGCAAGCCCTATGCCATTCCGGCGGATAATCCATACTTTACCACGCATCCCAACTGGGCCCGAGAGGTCTGGGCCATTGGATTGCGAAATCCCTGGAAATATAGCTTTGATCCCAGGGGACGCCTGATCGTGGCCGATGTAGGTCAGGATGCCTGGGAAGAAGTATCCGTCATTGAAAAGGGAGACAATCTGGGCTGGAACACCATTGAGGCGAATCATTGCTTTGATCCGGAAGAAGGATGCAATCGTTCCGGGCTCAAATCTCCGGTGTTCGAGTACGGTCATGACGAAGGTCAATCCATCACCGGTGGCTACGTTTATCTGGGAAGTCGAACCGAGCTAAAAGGGAAATATATCTTTGGGGACTTCGTCAAAGGAAGGATATGGGCCATCGATATTCCAGAAGACAACAAAATGGTAGAAGCCTATGCCCTGGGTAAATGGCCTTTGCTGATTGCCACATTTGCCCGGGATTCCAGCGGTGAAGTCTATGTGGCGGACTTCGCTTCCGGAAAGATTTACCGAATCCTTTGATTCACTGAGCTCGGCGGCGCATGGAAAGTTAAAGGTGCAGCCGGGCGTGGCAACTGAGGCTCACTGGTCCAAAGGGTCCCGTAAAGTCGGATGCAGAATTCTGATGAAATTTGCATCTTCACCTGTCCAGGGTACCGGCCCTGGATTACTGGTTCCATATCCTTTTTTTTTCCGGGCCAAGGCATAGTTTTTGCCCGATTACTCTAATTTTTTTTCATTCAGGCCCGATTTTTTGGAGGATACCGGGACCGCATTTGCTACTCTGGCGGTACGGATGGGTAGAAGGTCATGTACCTTGCTATCGAACCATTTTTAATGTGGAGGTGTGTATGAGGACTCTTCCCGTCACACTGACGCTATTGTTTGCCAGTCTGGGCGTTGTGGATGCAGAAACCACATCCCAGAATGCTCCAGTAGGTCTACAGCAGGAGTTGATTCAGATTCGGCAATTGTTGATCAATCCGCCCGAAGGAGAGCTGTCCGATCTTAAGGCGGCGGTTTCCAATCATAGCGCGGATCCAGCCAGAGCTCTAATGCAACTGGCCGGAGATCAAACGAACCTTGCCAGGGTGAGGATTCTTTCTCTGGCCCTTCTGTCCGAGTATCCGGATGCTGAGGTCAAATCGTATTTGCTGTCTCTCATAGAAGACGAATCTGCACATCCAACGTTTCGTGGTTGGGCCTTGCAGAGCTATGCGCGTGGCTTCGCCGATGCAGAGCCAGACCAGGTTCGAGCAGTGGTAACTCCATATCTGTCCGATCTGGAGCCTGGACTCCGAGCCAGGGCAGAAATGTCCATGGAGTACATGGTGCAGAATCGATCCGCAGGTGGTTCTGACCCAATGAAGCCAATGATTTCTCTTTTGCTTCAGGACTAACTCACACAATCCTAAGTTAACAAGGGTCATTTATTGAGCTACAGGCCTGAATTTCTCACTTTCAGGCCTGTACTTTCGTCCAAAGATTCAGTGCAATTTAGAAACTCATTCAGCCTGCTACTTCTTTTCGCATCCCTGTTTCTTCTGGCCGTTTGCTCCCCCGGGGTGGCCGAAACAGGTTCGCCCGAATCCACAGATATAGATGAAAGTAGTAGATCCCCGGGAATTCAGAAAATAGAGATGATTCCCGCTCCCGCAGGGTTTCGTCGCGTTGAACTCCGGGACGGTTTTGCAAAATATCTGCGTAACCTTCGATTACTTCCCTCCAGTACAGTCTATCTTTATAACGGAAGGCCCAAGCCCAACCAGAGCGCACAGTTTCGCATCATTGATCTTTCTGTAGGCAGCCGGGATCTTCAGCAATGTGCGGATGCATTGATTCGGTTGCGTGCTGAATATTTATGGTCGGCCAATCAAAAAGAGAAAATCCAGTTCCATTTTACCAGCGGCGATCTATCCAGCTATGCGAAATGGAGAGATGGATACAGACCTTCCATCAAGGGAAACAGAGTGCTGTTTCGCAAGGCCGCCCCCTTCAATGATTCCCGTGCTACCTTCATGGGTTACCTGGAAAATGTCTTCACCTATGCAGGTACCATTTCCCTGAAAATGGATTCAGTGCCGGTGGCCGATGATCTACGTCCGGGAGATTTCTTTCTGGAAAGTGGATCTCCTGGCCATGCTGTAATGATTCTGGATATGGTGCAAAACGATGAAGGAAAAAGACTCTATCTTTTAGGTCAGAGCTATATGCCCGCCCAGCAATTTCACGTCCTCAGGAATCCTTACATGGCCGGGGAAGTAGCGCCCGGATTTGAATCCTCCGGTCCTGTCTGGTATGCTCTGGATTTAAACATAAAGACGCATACCCCTGAATGGATTTTTCCGTCCCGCAGTCTGATGCGCTGGAAATAAAAAAAAGCCCACTCTCGAAAGAAGCAGGCACAAGGTGTCCTATATAGACATCAGAGGAGTGGCAATCCGGAATTCTGATCGAGGTAGGTGCGAAGACGGTCTTCCTGCGAACCTACCAGGTCCGGCTGCTACTTATTTGCTGGAACCTACCAGAAGATGGCTGGAATCCGTAAAGCGATCAAAATGAATGTTTGCATCTGAAACTCCAGATGACTTGAGATGCTCCAATGCAGCATCTATCATTCCCGGAGGACCGCACAGATAGGCATGGTGATCGGACAGGCTATCGATCTCGGAGATCAAATCTGTAACCAGTCCGCGACGGCCCTTCCAATCGCTTTCTTCCGGTTCATGGCTGAGCACCGGAATGAATTCAAATTGTCCCTGCCACTTTCTGGTGGCATTCTTGATTTCATCAAGAGCATAGAGATCCGCCTGTGTGCGAGCGCCAAAGAGATAGACAGCATCCCGTTTAAGGTCTTCGCCGCCGGCTGATTCGAGTATCGAAAGTATAGGAGCCATTCCGCTGCCGCCGGCTATGAAAACCAGTGGATTGGAAGAAGTCTTAAGCTGAAATTCTCCGAAAGGACCACCTACCACCAGCTCTTCACCTACTCGATCCTTTTCAAACATCCACTCTGTAAACCGACCGCCAGGTACTTTGCGAATGTGAAATCGAATCTCCCGGTTTCCCTGAGGCAGTGACCGGGCCGCGAAGGAATAGTTGCGGGGCCGATCCAGACCGGGAAACGAAACATCAGCGTATTGTCCTGCTGTGTAGTAGATGCTCCGGTCCAGAGCTACCGTTACTCCAAGGATATCATGGGTAAGGTCATCCACGCGGGTAATTGTTCCCTGAAACTCTTCGGCTTCTGCTTCCCCCAGTTCTACGTCGATGGTCAGATCACACTTTGGGATGGATTGACAGGCCAGAATAGCACCATCCTGAATATCTTCCATGCTCAAAACATAGGCTGTATCCGTGAGTTCTTTGATCTTTCCATCCACCAGCTTTGTCTTGCACGTTGTGCAAGAGCCCACTCGACATCGATGGGGATAGGCCAGTCCTTGATCCAGCGCTGCCTGCAGAATGGTGGTCTTGTTATCCAGATGAATCTCATCTCCAGTGCTCTGGATCTTCACCGTAAAGTTCTTCGGGGTTTTTGAAAATAGTCCCATGGTTTCCCTCCTTGAAGTGTGGCTGGAGGCAGCGCAGAAAATTCTGCGCTACCCTGCGAGATAGTGCCCTGGTTTCAGGCGGCTGCCTTGTGTGAGCCGACATTGCCCAGAACCTGGTTTCTTCGTTCCAGGATTTCCAGCTCTTCTCTGGATGCATGCTTCTCATCCCACTCTTTCAATTTGGGATTGATGCTGGCTTTCCATACAGGTGGAATCATGGCCGCGAAAATCGTAGTAAGATAGCCATAGGGCATCTCCGGCGCTTCCGGATAGGGCTTCAGGTTCCAGAAAGGCAGGTCGCCCTTTTCATGGTGTGCACTGTGTCTTGTTAGAGAGAACAGAACCATGCTGGAAACTACCTTGTTGGTATTCCATGAATGTCTTGGCATTACAGGCTGTCCTGGAACTCGCACAAGACCATAGTGCTCAACGTAATTAACTACTTCGAATACCACTTTGGCCCATGTGGCCTGCGCCATATAGATACCAACGCCCAGCCATCCAGCAGCGGCATAAAATGCTGCGGCGTAAGTCAGGCTCATCAGATAGCCGGTGAGCATTCGATTGCGAGGACCAAAGACCCAGTATCCCTTTTTCTTCAGTCGTCCTGCCTCCAGTCTCCAGGCGCTGCGATGCCCCTGAATCGTGGACTTTACAATAAATACATAGAGATTATCGCCTCTCTGAGCACTGGCCGGGTCCGCTTCGGTGGCAATCGTTTCATGATGCCCGTAGACGTGTTCAATGCTAAAGTCTGCATTGTTGCTCATGGCCAGCATCCAGCGACCCCAGATCATGGACAGCGGATCGGTAGTGCGATGAGTGAGTTCGTGGGCGATGTTGGTTCCATAACCGGCAACGGTAAAACCTGTGCCCAGAACCGCGCCTACCATATGATACCAGGCACTGGACTGTCGTGCGGCGAAAACATCGTATCCGGTGATGCCCTGAACAAAAGCCCCCAGGCCCAGAAAGTCAGAGGTTCCAGACTGAGTGGCCCAGGCCAATCCCCACAGGGTTACAACCAGGAATGGCAGCGCCAGGAATAATACGAAATTCAGAATCCACTTCTGGCTGTACTGTGGTTCCGAAAGATCGTCTCTTAGTAAACCATCGCCGCCGATCATTACCAGGCAAATGATTGCAACTCCGAGCCACATCCAGGGCCCGCCCATCATTATTCCCACGAAAACGCCGGATAGCATTACCGGTGTCATAAATTGTTTTATATACTTGAACATCCTTCTTCTCCTCTCGCAGTTCTCTTCCAGTCCTAACGGTCAGTCTCGTTCTTGATTTCCCGATCCCCTTCCAGAGAAGGATTCACTTCGGAATCCCTTTCTCTTTGCAGAGCCGGGAGAAACAGAGCGCTGGCCAGAATCTGTAGAATATCCTGAAACCTTTCTTTTAGCCTTTCCTCATCTCTGTTTACCACACTCTCTATAGAAAGACCTACGATGCTGGTATGAACCAGCATGGCCAATCTCTCCAGGGGCATGATAAGTTGATCTTTGAATGGTCCCAGAGCTGACTCGATGATTTCGAGAATCAGATCCTTTTCCAGCTCCACATACTGCTGCATGGTCTTCTGCAGAGTATCGTTGTGAGTGGCGGTCGCATACATCTCGGTGAGGAATGCAACTCTCACTTCATTGGTGAGTAATCGGTCAAAAAGGCCCTGAGCAGCATCCAGCGCCATAGTCAGCGATGGAGTGCCTCCGGCCAGGTTGTCCCGAACTTCCTGGGCTACTTCCGAGGAAAGCAGCTTAAGGGATTGCAGCATCAGTTCTTCCTTGGACTGGAAGTGATAATGCAGCAAGGCCTTGCTCACCCCGGCAGCACCGGCAATTTCCTTCATGGATGCACCTTCATAACCCATCCGGGCAATTGTATCGATGGATGCCTGGAGAATCCTTTCTATGGTCTCCGCAGCTTCTGCCGATCGGCCCCGGGTTTCAGGTATGGACTTTTGATCTTTCTCTGTCATCGGCTGAAATATACTGGCTGGCCGGTCAGTCAGTCAATGAAAAAAAATAAAAATGCCGCCCCGGAGCTGGTTGGAGTGGCTTTTCTCCTAAATATAGGCCCCGTGGCTTTTCTTGAGTGGTGGTGCTGAGGACCTTTTTGCCCGGTCTGGACGGTTGCTAGTCCACTCGGAAGGCCCGCGTCAGGATTGGAGCTTGTGCTCCTATTTTACCAGGAGAGGAAAAAAAATCGTCTATGTATTCTAGAACAGGCCGGCGGAATTGCATGCATCGAGCTGCCGGATCTGCCTGAAATAGATACACTCAGGAATAATCTAAAAAGGAGTCTCCCATGGAGCGCAGAAAAAGATACAAACGCCCCCTTTCTTTAATCATAATTGGTTCGCTGTTCCTTCTGTTTCCAATCTGGAACTATTTTTCGATCTGCATCATGTCCGGTTATCCGTATCAAAGACCTCTGTACGTCCTGGGAAAGATGGATCCAGTGGTGGCCCTTCTGATGGTTCTTTCTCTGGCCGTGGGCATTGGACTTCTGCTGGTGAAACGCTGGGGCTGGCGCCTGTTCTTCGCCTTTGCAGCTTTACTTATGGGATACAATGTATGGGCGGTATTTTCCCTTCCCGATTACTGGGTGAATATGCTCTACCTGCTCTACAGTGCGCTGGGGCTTGCTGCTGCCGTATATTTTCTGCGTCCGGACATTTCTACGCCCTTTATGAAGATGTATCCGCGAGGATGGCGTTTTGAAAAGCGCATCCCGGTTCACAAGAAAGTTCGCATCAATGGAAAAGATTTCGAAACCCGCGATCTGAGCACCAGGGGATTCTATGTAGACTGGCCGGATTGTAATGTTGAGGTAGGCGAAGAGGTGGAAGTGGAAATCGACGGAATGCTTCTTAAGGCAGGAATTGTTCGTCTGGATGGGAATGGAGCTGGCCTGGCTTTTCGATATCAAAGATCGGAAAGCAGAAAGACCATTCGCAATCTTATAACTGCCGGAGCTTAAAGGCGCTCTCTAACTCAGGTCTTTTTTCAAGAAGTCCGAGGATTTGCTGGCCTTTTCCTCCAATCGGGTCAGCAGATTCTCGGGCACTGTTTCAATTATCAGTTCTTGGTAGGTTTCTCGCTTCAAGAATTGCTGTTTGACCATCTGCAACAGGAAACGCTTCAAACCATCATAATACTCCCCGGTGTTGTAAAGCGCAACGGGCTTATCGTGTATGCCCAGTTGTAGCCAGGTGAAAACCTCGAAAAACTCTTCCATGGTTCCAATGCCGCCCGGCAAAACGATAAATCCCTGACTCAGTTCTGCCATCATGGCTTTGCGTTCATGCATGGATTGAACAACACGTAATTCCGTGATCTGTTCCTGGGCCAGTTCTCGGGCGGCCAGGGACTCTGGAATGACACCAATTACTTCTCCACCAGCAGACATAGCTTCGCTGGCCACTATGCCCATGAGACCTACGCTTCCGCCTCCGTAAACGATGCGGACACCATTTCCAGCCAGCAATCTTGCAAGCTCGCCTGCTTTTTGAGCGAACAGTGGATCTACTCCGTGGGATGAACCGCAGAAGATACAGATAGATTTAATGTTTTTTAGTTCTGACATGAAGGTACCTTTGCTAGGTAATTTATCGACCATGACGTGGAAAAATGAGTGCGTAAGGGCGAAAAAGAGGCCCCCTTTACAGGAGGCCTCCTTGAAATCCTGCCTGGAAGGGCTGGATTACTCTGTCAACGTCTTGAAATCTTTGGCAAAGGCAGCGGCCAGAACCGGTAGCTCCTTTCCAATCCCTTTCAGCGAATCCATGGACAGTCGCTGAGAGGTCTTACCAGGTCCAAAATCGATGATCTGAGTCACTGCGGGGCTATGCTCGGCGGCTGCTTTCATGGGCTTGTCCCAGAACAGAGTCTTGAGCACCATATCTGTAGCCAGTCCCAGAGGCATGTTAGCTTCTTGCTGATAGTTTCTCTGATCAAAGAATGAATAGATCGGAAAATGCAGAGAGCTGCCCTGATAATCAAAGCCAATGCGTTCCAGGTCTTTCTGAAACAGAGGCATCATAGGTTCCATCAATGGACTGTGGAACGGACATGTAGTTCGCAGGTATACGAATTTGACTTTCTTTTCATCAAAGGCATCCTTGTTCGCTTCGTGGAACTGAAGCAGACTGCTTCGATGAGAAGAAAGGATGCGATTGCTTGGAGAATTGTAAAGACTGATGTAAATCTTCTTATCGTCCGGTAGCTTTTCGTTTTCCTTCTTTACCAGGTCTTCCATGTAGGCATGATCTTCGCCCAGAACTGCAACCATGGGGGCTGGATTGGGTGAACCCAGTTCTTCAGCCTTTTTGGATTCTTCGGGAGTGGGATCGAAATAAGGAAATACTTCCTGGCTGCGAACGCCAATGTACAGAACATACTTGGTGTATTTCTTTACAGCTTCCAGATACTGGTCCCCTTCCAGACCAAGAGATACCAGAGTTGAAGGAATAAGCCCCTGGCTGTGTCCGCTTCCGCCAACAGTGGCTTTGATCATGGATGCGCGATCATAACCAGCTTGGGTTAGAGCCTCCAGATGAGCCAATTGCGTCATTTGAATCATGGGGATGGATACAGCAGCACATCCAAGGTAATCTTCGCTGGGAATGGTGCTTTCATCATCCAGCCATTTCCTGGGATCCAGTCCATGAGGAAGACCTGGAGTTCCATTGACGATGGACGCCTCTTCTTCCAGTGCTCCTATGGCCGCGTCGAAGAAAGGTTTCATTTCGCCGGAGTCATAATACTTCTTGAGTTCTTTATACCAGGGAGCTCCCTGACCACCGAATTGGACAAAAAGTCCTGGTTTTTCCAGTGCCTGTTGCAGTATTTGTGGTTTTGCCATTGATCCGTCCTGAGTTCCGGTATTCCGGATTATTTATTTACGCGTTCCACAAAAGAAAGATCGCGAAGGTCTATCTTAACGATATCACCCTGTTTAATATGAATGGGAACGTTTACTTCTCCCCCGGTTTCGACAGTAACTCGCTTTTTCGCAGTTCCCTGGGTGTCACCCTTCAGGCCTTCCTCGGCATAGGTCACTTCCAGCTCTACGAAGTTGGGAGGTGAAACGGAGATGGGGTTGCCTTCATAGAAATTCACTTCAAAAGGCATTTCCTCTTTGATAAAATCCAGGATGTCTTCCAGCATATCTTTGGAGATGCTCACCTGCTCGAAATCATCTTGATCCATAAAAACGATCTGATCGCCATCGGCATAAAGGTACTGCATGTAACGCTTTTCCAGATCCACGTCCTCCACCGTCTCCGAGGATTTGAATGTTCGTTCGATTACACGGGCCGTGCTGATGTTTTTTAGCTTCGTACGAACGAAAGCGCTTCCCTTTCCAGGGTTCACGAATTGCGAATATGTTACCGTGTACAGCTCGTTATCAAGCTTGACCACGGTGCCCTTTTTGATATTTATAGGGTCGATCATGCCGGGTACAGTTTTCGACCAACCCCTTACCGTCCAACAAAAATTAGAGGCCAGTGGCTGGCAGTGGCAGATGCAGAATCGGGCCAGATCCATGGAAGATCTGTTTGCTTTGCGGCCGGAATTGCAGAATAGTCCTGTGGACAGGCTAATTCGCGGCCGAGCCTCGGCCTTTGAATCGGCGGCCCTGAACTTCCGATTCGCCGTTACTCCATACTATTTGTCTCTGGCCTCCCTGGAAACTATAGGTCCCATCTGGAAGCAGATCCTGCCCGATGAAAAAGAGGCCGCAGATCCCCTCTTCCAGCAACCGGATCCACTGGCAGAGGAATCGCACATGCCGGTGCCCGGACTGACTCACCGTTATCCGGATCGGGTTCTCTGGTATCTGTCTCATAATTGTGCAGTGTATTGCAGATTTTGCATGCGAAAAAGAAAGGTGAGCCGGGAGGACTCTGCACCCAACGTAGAGGCCCGAAAAGCAGCTCTGGATTACATTCGAAGCCACACAGAAATTCAGGAAGCAATTCTGTCTGGTGGCGATCCATTGAGCCAGTCAGACGCCGTGCTGGCCAGCTGCATTCAGGAGCTCAAAGAAATACCCCATCTGGTCTCTGTGCGAATCCATACAAGAATGCCTGTGACCTGTCCTCAACGGATTACCGATTCATTCTGTCAGATGATCCAGGAGCTTTCGCCTGTTACCCTGGTTACTCACTTCAATCATCCGGTGGAACTGAGCGATACAGCGCTGGAAGCGCTGGGGCGATTGCGAAAGACCGGAAATCTAATCTTGAATCAATCTGTACTTCTGGCAGGAGTAAACGACAATGCGGAGACTCAGAGGTCGTTGAACCTGGCTCTGTTGAAAGCCGGAGTGAAACCGTACTATTTGCACCAGTGCGATGAAGTAAAAGGAGTCTCCCATTTTAGAGTGAATCTTGAAACCGGGGTAAACATTCAGAAGGAACTCAGAGGAAGAATACCCGGTCCGGCCATGCCATTGTACGTTATCGATTTACCTGGTGGAGGTGGAAAAGTGCCCGTAGATAGTTCTTATTTCGTAGATGGGGATTATCCGGATCCTGTGTTTGAAAACTTTCAAGGTGATCTTTTCTTTCCTCTGGGGGATCAACCTTGATTCATTTTGTGCTCCTCACCGGAGGCACCGGAAGTCGCATGAAGTCCGATGTCCCCAAGCAATTTATGGAGCTTCGCGGTGTACCTGTGATGGAATTCAGTCTACGTGCATTCTGCGGATTACCAGAGCATCTCCGGGGCGGCCTGGTACTGGTTTCCCATCCTGATCTAATTTCCCGAGCTGAATCCATTTCTGCGAATTACCGGCCCCATTTATCGTTTGTGCATATCGTGAATGGCGGAGCGACTCGACATGTATCGAGTAAGAACGGGCTATCTGCTTTGAAACAGGAACTGACAGAAGAGGACATCGTCTTGATTCATGATGGGGCGAGGCCGCTGGTGACTCCCCAGGAGATGTTAAGGCTCGCTGCCCGGCTCGAGGAAAACAAGATGGCAGCCTGTGCAACTCTGGCCGCGCCTGCGACAGAGACACTGGCAGTGGCGCCATCCATGGATGGCGAAATACAGAATGTTCCGGATCGTAGCACTCTGTTTGCAATTAAAACACCGCAGGCTATTCAGGGAAAATACGTAGGACGATTTCTTGCATCGCCGGGGGATCATTATACTGATTTGATTTCCTGGTGTCTGGATGAGAAGCTAGGTGCGATTATGGCGCCTGCCAGCGAAAGTAACATCAAACTAACCCATCCCGGCGATTTGCCTATGCTGGAATCCTTGCTGGATCGCTGAGATCTGTGCGATTCAAATCCTATCAATTATGTCCGAGCAGCGAATCTTCATAGCACTTACTCTTCCGGAGCAAATCATTCAGGATCTCACGGATTTGCAGAGTGGCCTTCCCGATATTCGATGGAATCCGCCAGAGCAGATGCACGTTACCCTAAAGTTTCTTGGAAATGTGGAAGAGTCATTGGTTGAGTCTCTGTGCAGTGAACTGGAATCCCTGGAGCTAGAGGCTCCGGAAGTGCGCGTTTCCGGAGTAGGACAATTCGCACAACGAAAGGCCCCTCCTGTGCTCTGGGCCGGTCTGACACCGGAAGAGCCTTTAATCGAAATGCACAGGGCTATAGAAGCCATGACCGGTAGACTTGGCTTTGCCAGAGAGAAACGCCCATTCAGACCGCACGTTACCCTTGGACGGTTGAAAAGATCTAATCCGAGGCGGCTCCACGAATATCTGGAATTGCATCATACATTCGGTTCCGCTCCTTTTCAGTGCACAGAGGTAATACTTTTTTCAAGCAAGTTAACCTCTGATGGTGCGATACACGAACCTTTGATGATAACACCGTTGGCAGCAGCCTGAATAAAAGCCGAGTAAATTGCAATCGCAAGCATATACCTGAGTGTTCACCAGGTATCAGAAAAGTATTGCACACCAAAAAACTAATAATACCTTAAAATCAATCGCCGTCTTTCCTTTATAGGATTAAGCTTGGAGATTGCCGGAGCGTACACTGCTTTCCCGAGAGTAGCATGAAGTCAATCGCAAGGTACAGTCACAGCGGGCCGCCCCCCCGGCTCCTGGTAGTGGAAGACGATCGCATCGTAGCGCTGGATATTCAAAAGAAACTCCAGGGGCTGGGGTATCAGGTCGTGGCCGTTACGGAGTCCGGTGCCGATACGCTGGAGTGCATGAAATCCAAATCCGTGGATCTTGTGATCATGGATGTGCGCATTCGTGGAGACATGGATGGAATCGACACTGCTTTGATAGTTCAAAAGGACTTCGGTGTTCCAGTGGTGTACATCACCGGACATGCAGATTCCCCAACGTTGAATCGCATTCAGGATAGTCAGCCTTTTGGATTTCTTCTGAAACCATTCGGGGAACGAGAACTGGACACAGTTATTCAGATAGCCCTGAATCGGCACAACCTGGAGCAGGAGCTGTCTGCCAGTGAATTCAGGAATCGATTGCTCTTTGAACTTGCTTCCGATGGAATTTTGCTCGCGGATCATACCGGGATTGTGAAGCGCGCGAATAGTCGAATATCAGATCTTACCGGATTGGCCAAGACAGAACTTCTGGGTCGATTCTTCTGGGAGCCCTTCGAAGTAGATACCGAGTCTCTGGCCGTGGACCGGGGAAAGGTGCGTTTCGTTGAGACAGAGCATAAGCCTGCGGAAGGTCCTGCAACTCCGGTGGAACTATCTATTTCCGTGCTCCCCGGTGGAATGATCCAGGTACTTGTAAGGGATCTACGCAATCAGAAAAAAGGGCAGGAGCAGACTCAGCTTCTGGCTCGGGTATTCGACAGCATCGTAGAAGGAGTCTTTGTTGCAGACCGAAGCCGAAACCTTACCACTGTAAATCGCGCCTTTATGGCCATTAGCGGATATGATCTCACGGAGCTTCAGGGCCGTAATGTTTCGCTGTTTCGTAGCCCACTGCATTCCAGGTCCTTTTATTCCAATCTCTGGAGAGATCTGGAGCGGCAGGGTAAATGGGAAGGTGAGCTGGTGCTTAGAAAAAAGAATGGAGAGGAGGAGGAACAATGGGCTTCTCTGTCCGCCATTCGGGATGATAACGGACAGATCTCTCACTTCGTAGGAATCTTCATTGATCTGACAGAAAGAAAAAGATACGAAGATCGACTGTACTATCTGGCCCATCATGATTCGCTTACGGATTTGCCCAACCGCTCTCTGTTTGGTCAGAGACTGGATCGAGCATTGAACAGAGCCAGGCGATCCGGACAGAGATTCGCAATTTTCTTTCTTGATCTGGATAAATTCAAAAGCATTAACGATACTTATGGTCATGATGCAGGGGATCGCCTGCTGTGCGAAACCGCAGATCGTCTGCGAAGAACCCTCAGGAAGGGGGATACCGTATCGCGCTTTGGCGGTGACGAGTTTAACATTCTGGTGGAAGATATTCGAGAACTGGAGGACGTGACTATTGTTGCGGACAAGGTTGTGCATTCCCTTTCAGAGCCTATAGCTCTGGACGGTAGATCGTATAGTATTTCTCCCAGTATTGGTATTTCCATATTTCCGGAAGATGGCACTTCGGCAGAAGAGTTACTTCGCACCGCGGATAAGAGCATGTATAGAGCCAAAGGGGAGGGCGGAGCCGGTTATCGCTTCGCCAGCAAGAAGCTCAACTTGCGCTCCCTGGAGCGTGAGCTTCTCTATAGCGGTCTGGAGCAGGGGCTGGAAAAGGAACAGTTCATCATTCGCTACAGTCCCGTTCTTTCCGTTTCCGACGGCACCTGCATAGGTGCTCAGGTAGGTCTTTTCTGGAATCATCCGGAGCTAGGTCTGCTATCATCGAATCGCTTCCAGAAGGTACTCGAAGAATCCCCCGCCGCAGTGCGATTCAGTGATCATACTATGGAAAGGATGCTTTCCGATATGCAGTCATGGAAGACTTCCGGTTTAGCTCTGCCCATGATGTTGCTTTCTTCCGGTTCAGCATGCCTGCATCCGGACGCAATGATGCAAATCCTGGAAAGGGACGATCTGGATCCTTCCTATTTCCTGAATGTTGCCATGGAAATGGAAGAACGTGGATGGCGAACTCTGGTGGATACTCATCCGCATTGTCTGGACATTCTGGAGCGCAAGGGAATGCAGGTAGCAGTGCGGGATCCCGGTACCGGTTATCTAAGTCTGCAGGAGCTGAACCGTCTGCCACTGTCTTTGCTCAAAGTAGGTGCTGAAAGAGTACATCGTATGGAAGAAAATCCCCTGGAAAGATCCGTGTTCCAGATCACAGTCGGTATGGCCCATAGCCTGAAGGTTCCTCTGGTGGCCGAGGGAGTGCATTCAGAAAACATGCTAAATCTACTACAAGAACTGGAATGTGATGCCTATCAAGGCTCTCTGTCCGGGCCCCCCTTAAACGCCGAAGACTTTGCTCACCAGTTTCTCTAGAGTACGGCTTTCCTTATCCTATAGTTGGCATCTCCTGCACCACCGGCCCGGTTCCAGTGCCCTGAAACGCAGATCTACATATCCGTAACAGGGCCGGACAAAGTGTGCTCACAATGCCGGACAAAATGAGTCCCGTTGAAAGCGCAGCGTTGTCGTCAATTAAGGGGTCTGGCTCCAGGAAAAGGCTTGAACAGATGTGTTCAGGGAAGCTCCCATCCAACATGGCATTAAACGAAGGATCTACAGCGCCTGATTTCAGATTACCGGCGGACGACGGCACCGAGTTCAGTCTATCTGACTGCTCCGAGCCAGTGCTTCTGGTCTTTTATCCCGGGGACAATACACCCGTTTGCACGGCTCAGCTATGCGACTACCGGGACAATATCTCGGCCTTTCAAGGCCTGGGTATCAAAGTGGTGGGGATCAGCAAAGATGATCGCGCCTCTCACCAGGCTTTCAAGGAAAAGCACAACCTGCCTTTTGCCCTCCTCACAGATTCGGATTGCAGCGTAGCAGAAAAGTTCGGAGCTCGCTCTCTCATGGGTGGTATGAAGCGAGGAGTAGTATTGATTGGTGCAGACAACAAAGTGCTGTATTCCCATATTGAATCAGTGGCACTTTTCAAGCGCAGCGCTGAAGAATTGAAGGATGTGCTTCAAAAGCTCAAGCAAGAAGGAAAGGTTTAATGCACATTGTTCGGGATCTGGAAGATTTTCTTCCCTTCTGGGACCGGGCCAGTCTCACTCTGGGCGTGTTCGATGGAATGCATCGTGGTCACCAGAAGATCATTCAGCGTGTACAAAAGAGAAGTAAAGGAGCCAGACATGCGCGTGTGCTGGTTACCTACCATCCTCATCCGGATATAGTTCTGGGAAAGAGAGAGTCTCTGAGAGGAGCCGAGCTATTTACATACGAAGAGAAGCTGGCCCTGTTTCAGAAGTTTTCTCTGGATGTAGTGGTTTTTCTTCCGTTCACAAAAGATCTGGCTCGTATGACGGCGTTACGCTATCTGCGAGAGATTCTCCTGGGAAAGCTAAGAGCCAAAAGTATAGTAATAGGATACGATCAATGCTTTGGCCGGGGGCGTAAAGGCGACTATGAATTCCTGAAATTGATGAGCCGGAAATATGATTTCCAGGTCGATCGCATCGAAGCTGTAAAAAGCAAAGGAGAAATCATTTCCACTTCCAGGATTCGCGGAGAAATCCAAAAAGGGAACGTTACAGAAGCCAATCGACTGCTGGGACATGATTATTTTCTCACTGGAACAGTGGTGCGGGGATTCCAGCGGGGCCAGACAATAGGTTTTCCTACAGCTAATCTGGAGGTGGCCGAAACGAAATTGATTCCATCTGAAGGTGTTTACGGTGCGGTTTGCGAATGGGGGGGCCAGCACTATCGGGCCATGGTTAACATTGGCAAGAACCCGACGTTCAAGAACGATCAGATGACCATAGAAGCCAATCTTCTCGACTTTTCGGGAGATCTATACGGTGAATCTCTCCGGGTTTATTTTCTGCACCGGCTCAGGGATGAGCTAACGTTTGGATCTGTAGAGGAACTGAAGACCCAGTTGCAGAAGGATCAAAAGTCTACCGAGAGAATGAGCGTACCCAGGTACTATTCACTTTAGATTAATTCAATGTGGAAACTTTTTTGACCAGAAGCTGACATTCTGTTCGAAAAAATGTTGATTCCAACTGACGGGCGTGTCAATAATGGAGTACGTCCTCGGGCGTAATAAACAAAAGCGGCAACTAATGCAAATGGCTTAGTTGCTTAAAGAATGGGTTCTAACCCAGGAGGAGTGTGAATATGAAGAAGCTGGCGTTCAAGCTGGCCTGTTTTGCTGCGCTCTCTCTCGTTCCTGCTGGCCTAATGGCTGGCGGAGGATCGTCAGAGAAGCCACTGGCAGGAAGCTATCCAATCGTGCTATCGCACGGACTATTCGGATGGGGGGATTCCGATTCACCCGGCGTAATCAGCATTGTAGAATACTGGGGTGGTATGGATGATTACCTCCGCAGCGAAGGGGTAGCCGTATACGCGCCTACCAAAACCGCAACTCAATCCAATGAGTATCGCGCACAAGAATTGAAGAACAAGGTCAACTACTGGATGGCAGCAAATGGCTATTCCAAAGTTCATATCCTGGGCCACTCCCAGGGTGGTCTGGACAGCCGTTACATGGTTTCCAATCTGGGAATGGCCTCCAAGGTATCTTCATTGACTACTTTGAATACTCCGCATCGCGGAAGCCCCATTGCTGACATTACCAATGCAATCATTCCTGACTGGCTCAAGCCCAGCGTAGGAGCAGTGCTAGGTGTTGTTACCAGCATCGTATATGGTGGCGGAGAGCAGGATGCACTTCAAGCTCTGTCTTCTCTAACCAAAAGCGGACTCAATGTATTCAACAATAATACACCCAACCGTTCCGGAGTAGATTATTTCTCTTACGGTTCCAACATCACCATCACCGATGTAATTCAGCATCCCCTGATGGGAATTCTGCATCCAATCTGTGGATTGGGCGGAACCTTCAACGGACAGGGGTTCAAGAACGATGGTCTGGTTCCTGATTCTTCTCAGAAATGGGGAACCTGGAAAGGCGGCCCAAGCTACAACTTCTATGTTACTGGCGTGGACCACCTGCAGGCTTCCAACACTCTCTACAGTGGAGAACTGTGGTATGATGTTGAGGCTTACTATCTGAAAATGGCAAAAAACGCCAAAAGCAGCCAATAAACAGAGCCAAAGCCGGGCCTCCTTATGCGTGGTCCGGCTTTTTTGTTGCCTTTTTCCCCTTCCTCTTTGAAAGTTCTGACAAAATCCCTGAAAAAGACTTGAGAACGATAGAAATATGAAAAACAAAACTCCGCTTTTCTTAATCGGTGGCCTGCTATTTGTGCTGGTGGTTATCCTCTTTTACGTTATGCAACCTGGTGGCGATTACGCTGAAGGCCCTGATCTGGAAACCATCAATCAGGAAGAACAGGCACTTCTGGACAACATGTCCGATGAAGAACGCTCCAGACTGAAGGAAGAAGCACTATTAATGTTTGATCAACCCGGTTACCTTTCCTTCGAAGAGATCATGGCCGGTGCAAGAAATGGCAAAGTGAAACTGGTAAGCGAATTATGGAAGCTTCGAAGAAGATGTCCTCCTGAGTTAAGTCCGGAAGAGTGTAATCTTAGAATCAAAATCTTCCTGCGTGAGAAATTCCAGCCAGGTGGGGAAAAACTGGCCCGACTATTTGCCTACTACATTCGGTATGAAACCCATATGCGCTCGGAAAAGCCGCCAGAGGGGCTGAGTCCGGAAGAACAATATAAATGGATCAAAGACCAGCGAAGAAAGGTCATGGGTGAAGAGGCAGCCAGCCTCATTTACGGTTACGAAGAAGCCCGGGTAGATTTCCGCGGTAAATTCCAGAGCTTTATGGAAGATACCAAAGGTATGTCTGCGGATGAGCGGATTCAAAAATACGAACAATTTCGCAAAGAGCATTACGGAAATTACTACGATACTATTAAAGAAAGAGAGCCAAAGTTCAACACATATGATGTTGAGATGACCCTTCGAGAAGATCAGCTTTCTGGCATGAATGCTCAGGAACGAGATGCCAAGGTGCGAGAGATGCGAGTTTCCTACTTTGGTGAGGAAGCAGCGAAAAGAATGGAAGCTGTGGATCAACAGATCGAAGAGGAACAGCAGCGCTCGGCGGCCTACGAAGATGCGAAAGCCAAATTGCTGGAAGCAAATCCCTCGGCCAGCGCAACCGAAAAAGAAGCGATGCTGGCTCAGCTGAGAAAGGAATATTTCAGTGCCGAGGAAGCAGAAGCCATGGCCCGCCGCGAAAAAATGCAGCAGGAAATGGAACAGCTGAAGAATAAATAAGCCTGGTGGGCAGCAAAAAGAAAAAGAAGTCGGATCGCTCCTCTTCAACGGGGAGCGTCAGTCCTTACGCTGGCTATACCTTCTTTCTGATTGGAATTCCCGTCTCCGGTTTTCTATTTTCGCTATCCCTCGCCCCTGTAAGTAGTGGCTGGGCCGGACTGGGCAGCCTGATTCTAATGATGGCGCTGGCCCGGTATCTTTACCGGGGTAGTTTCTGGCTCATGCTATTTGCGGCCTGGCTGCTTTCGCTGAGCTTCCAACTTTTTGCATTCTACTGGATACCAGGCACCATTCAATTTTATGCAGGAACCAGCCGGGAGGCTGCTACAGTCTACGCCCTACTGTACTCCGTTGTCTATCAACTGAGAGTCTTTTTGCTCTTCGCAGGTTTCTGGCTTTCTTTTCGTTTTCCTTCTCGCGGACTTATTCTGGTGGCCCTTTTCGCTCTTCTGGGCGATGGCCTGGCCCCTCAGGTATTCAATTGGTACTGGGGCAATATGACGGAAGGCTGGACCCTGTGGACTCAGCTCGCCGCACTGGGCGGAGTGTTTCTGCCGGGTGCCATGCTGGCAGTGCTGGCTCGATGGACCTACGATGTATTCACTGAATGGTCCAGGCACATTAAATCGAATCACAGGAGTTTCTTGCTGATTCAGGCATGGTTGGGGGAGCCGTTTGCTGCGCCGGATTCCAGATCTTCCAGCACAAATTCTGCTTCTGCAGATGTGGGCAGCACGAATTCGGTACTGATCCGAATTCGTGGCTGGAAGCATTCGCTGTGTATGGTTGTTGCGATACTGGCAATACTTCTACATGGATTCTGGAACGTTTACAGGGTGGATCAAGCCATTGCCAGCGGTAAGGATAAAGGTAGTCTGAAGATCGCCATGCTGCAAACCGGCACTTCAAAGAAAATGCTGGGTAGCCTGGGGGACTACGATCATGCCGCATCATCTATGAATCGAGTGGTAAATCAGTCTCTGGAAATCATTCAGAAAAGTGGTGCTTCGCTGGATCTAATTATTCTGCCAGAATCTGCCATTCCCTATCATGGAATAGCGCCCGGTCAGAAGGGATATTCGGTTACCATGCATGCATTGCTTTCTTTCATCTACGGTACCGCTCAGACTCCACTGCTGTTTAACCAGTTGCAGCATGATAAAGAGGATACAGTTCTTACCTATAACACGGCAACATTGATGGATCCCGGACATCGCTCCCAGCAGCACTATCGCAAAAGAGTACTGATTCCCTACGGTGAGTACCTGCCACTGGAGAATTACTTTCCCTGGCTTCGTTCGATCTTTCCCAGGGCCGGCACATATTCGCCAGAAAACAGGAATCAAAATCTTACGATGGATATGAGCTATTATCCGGATCGTCCCAGGTTGCAACTGCTCACAGTGGAAGAGGCTGGCATTCGGAATCCAGAAGCCCTCTGGACAAATCCGGGGGATTCGCTACGTGCAGGCGAAACCATCTATGCCAAATCCCTGGGCGAATTCGACAACGCTAAAAACGAATTCAGCTACCGATCTAACAGTAAAGAACTAAAATTTGCACTCCTGATTTGCTATGAGGATCTAATTCCGGAGCTTGCCATCAGCGCCTTCAAGGAAGAAGATCCGGATTTCATAGTGAACATTAGCAATGACTCCTGGCTCAACGATGAGCGAGCCATGCAGCAGCATTATGGTGCTGCGCGCTTCAGATCTATAGAAACCGGACGTTTTCTTCTGAGAACAACTCTGACAGGGATCTCTGGAATTATGGATCCAGCCGGAAGAGACTTTGTGGAACCCACCGGCGTAAATGTACCCGGTACGTTGCTTGAGCAGGTTCCGGTCCAGAGTAAATCATCTACTCTGTATGCGTGGCTCGGGCCCTGGGCCTGGCGAATCCAGGTCATGCTCCTGCTGGTGTTTCTTGCACTCACTATGCTCCCAGCATCTCGTGCACGGAAAGCGAAATAGAGGCTGCGGATGTCAATCCCGGGCTTTCGATGCCCAGAAGATGTATGCATCTTCCTGCTTTCCGAATATAGAAATCTCGATATTCTTTTTCATCGATGTAGAGTCTGGGTCTGAGCCCAGCGTATCCCGGACTTAAATCATCCACGGAATAACCAGTGAGGATGTTGCCCAGTGACTCCGCGAAATCCGTTGCGGACTGAGTAATTCTATAGTCTTCTTTTGATTCTGCAGGCACTGCATTTGGCCCGGCATAGGCGTCTCCACCGGGATGGAATGTGTAATGCACACCCAGAGCTGTGGAGGTGGGATCCGGTAAGGGATACACCAGTTTGCCCACTGAATGATTCGTGCGAAGCCGATAGTATTCGCCGCGTACCGGATGAATTCTCAGCCCTGGAAGTCCGGTCATCCTCGCAATCTCATCGCTGTAGAGTCCTGCGGAGTTCACAATCATTGAGCTCTGTACTTCTTCCTGTCGACCCTCTGAATCCTCCAGCAATACGTTGCATCCATCGCCCTGCAGGGAAATGGATGCCACCTTGCGGCCGTTTAACCAGTAGGTGCCCTGCGCTTTTGCATCTTCCTGAACCGAGCGAAGATAGGCAGCAGCATCGCAAACCCCTGTATTCGGACTCAGAATGGCTGCCTGTCCCAGCACTCCAGGGAATTGATCTGCCGGGTTTTGGAGAATAGTCAAATCTCTGGCGCCCACTCTTTCTGCATTTTGTTTCAACGCTTCCAGGCGATCCAGAGTATCGGAAGAGGATTGCTTGCCTGTGGTGATTAGCTTACCACAAATCTCATACGGAACCTTGTGCGATTCAAGGTATTCTACGGTGAGCTGGTAACCGCGGATACAATGAAAGGCCTTAAGGGAGTCTGGCTGATAATAGATTCCTGCATGAAGCACTCCGGAATTTCGTCCAGACGTTGCATCTCCGGGTTGATGGGAGCTATCGCACAGGGCTACAGACATACCTGCCTGGCTGGCGCGATAGGCAACCCAGCTTCCGACAATGCCGCCTCCAATGACCAGTAGATCGATCATCAGGTACGGTCTCTACAGATGCTTGAAGTATTCGATGGTTCGCTTCAGTCCCTCGTCCAGAGGGGCAGTGATTTGATAATCAAATAGATCGCGAGCAAGGGATAGATCCGGTCTTCGCCTGGTTGGATCATCCTGGGGCAAAGGTTGGTTCACCACCCTTGACTGGCTACCTGTAAGTCGAATGACTTCCTGTGCAAGCTCTTGCACAGTGAATTCTCCGTCATTTCCCAGGTTGACCGGGCCTGTATGCCCTTCATGTTTCATGAATTTCATGATTCCATTCACCAGATCGTCTACATAGCAAAAGGAACGAGTCTGGGTACCATCGCCGTAAATAGTTATATCTTCGCCTTTCAGCGCCTGAACTATGAAGTTGGATACCACGCGCCCATCGGCAGGATCCATCCTGGGGCCGTAGGTGTTGAAGATACGAATGACTCGAATATCTACCCCATGCATGCGATGGTAATCGAAGCAAAGTGTTTCTGCTGCCCGCTTGCCTTCATCGTAGCAGGCCCGAATCCCGATGGGATTGACGCTGCCTCGATAGGACTCCGGTTGCGGATGAACCTCTGGATCTCCGTACACCTCTGAAGTGCTGGCCTGTAACAACCTTGCTCCGGTTCGCTTCGCCAGACCCAGTAGATTCATGGTGCCCAACACAGAGGTTTTCATGGTCTTTACTGGATTGGCCTGATAATGCACCGGGCTGGCCGGGCAGGCCATGTTGTAGATTCGGTCCACCTCGATGCGGATGGGCTCGGTGATATCGTGTCGGATGAGTTCGAAATTCTTGTTACCCAGCAAATGAGCAATGTTCCTGCGTCGGCCGGTGAAAAAGTTGTCCAGGCAGATTACATAGTCTCCCTGTTCCAGGAGTTTTTCGCATAGATGGGATCCAATGAATCCGGCGCCGCCGGTAACCAGTACTGTATGAGACATCCACTACAGGGATGGATTTAGCGCAGTAGAGGCAACCAGAATTCAACTGCTTTGATGCCCGTTTCGTTTATGAGCGGCCGCGGTGACCCTGTTTCTGGGCCGAACAAAGCTCCGGCAGGGTGATTCTCACGATGATTTCCGGTTCATTCCGGTGAATTCCAGCCCGTATCCAATCCGGCACCGGCCATCGCTTCGGCTTCAGGAGGTTCTTCGAAACCCGGGGCCTGGGCTACCATACCCGGAGAATTCGGATCAGCTGGAATGGATGCACCAGGGTCCGCTGGCATATCAAACTCGGCCGCTCCCTGGGCTGGCCCTGCAACGTCGTCTTCGGGAGCTTCTGGTTCGGCATAGTGAACCGCCTCCCGGACTGCGGGGGCCAGCAGAAGATAGGATACCAGCAGAATGATTGCGGTCCAGATTAGAGAAATGGTTACAGCAGTGAATCCCACTGAACCATCCTTGAGGGCATCTGATCCCAGATAGGAAGCCAGGATAGCCGCATCGGTGCTGTCCACATCCCGGGTGAAATCGAATAGATCGAACAAACTATAAAATAGAAAGAAAACCCCCACAGTAGTGAGGGCCCCACGGGCCGGCCGCTGCCCCAGTCCTGCCAGTACCAGAAAGGCCAGACCGTAGCCGGTGCCCGTATAAAAAGCGGTATCCAGAGGAGAGGTAAAGAGCCAGGAAAAATAGATTAATAGAACGGCGAAAAGAATAAGTGAGACTCGCTCCAGCCGACCCACCAGGGATTGGCGCAGCAGAAGCGCACCGGTAAAGGCGCATCCAATATATCCAGCAGAGACGGCGGCCATAAAGCCAACAGTGGAGAAGTCTCCTGTAACCAGGGTCTTGCCGGATTCGTTCCAGCTCACTTCAATGGAATCCAGGCGTACTCCGGCAGCCAGCGATAGCAGACCGTGCCACATTTCATGAACCAGCACCACAAGTAGCTTGACCGGCCGTAGCAGGGTGGAATCCCAGAAGAGGGTTAGTCCCAGGCCGATGGCCACAATTAGAAGGAATCTCTTCCCAGCCACAGTGAGATTATCGGCAGATTTATGATTCAGATCCAGGACGGAAAAGTCTTCAATTCTCAATTCGAGGATATATACTTTAGCCAGGAAGACGGAGCCGCCGAATCTGATTATGTCTTTTTGCAGGGAAACGATCTTTCCCGGCGATTCTCCAATCTGAATGCCTATGAGTGCTTCAGCGTTGGAGAGTTAGGCTTTGGCACTGGTCTCAACTTTGTACTGACCCGGAAGCTCTTCCTAAACAGAGCGCCCGCCACAACCCGGCTGCATTTCTATTCTTTTGAAATTGATTTACCTTCGCCGGGCATGTGCCGTCGGAGCTTGAACCTGTTTTCTGAGCTGGACAGAGATGCGACCTTGCTGCGAAGAAAGCTTCGCGGTGTGCTCCAGAAAAATACAGGAATGCATACTCTGTACATGGACGAAGGCAGAGTGCGTCTGACACTGATTCTAGGTGATGCTCGCAAGGAGATACACCAGTTGAATGCCTCCTGTGAAGCCTGGTTTCTGGACGGTTTCGCTCCGGCTCGTAATCCAGAACTGTGGCAGGATGGACTGTTTCGGGAAATTGCCCTGCGAAGCGAATCCGGGGCTACTTTCTCCAGCTTTACTGCTGCGGGGGCAGTGCGAAAGGCCCTGGCGGATGCTGGTTTTCAGGTGGAGAGAGTTCCCGGCTACGGCAGAAAAAAACATATGATTCGCGGCCGCTATGAAGGTTTATCGCGAATCCCGGAGGTCACCAGACCAGCCAACTCTTCGCCTGAACCTGATGGGGAAAATTTCGAACATTCGAAAGCGCACAGGAGGACCGGGGATCCGGGGAATGCAATTTTCTTTTCCCGGAAGAATTGGGGCACTGCCGGGCCGATCTGCATCGTAGGTGCAGGCCTGGCTGGATTGAGTACAGCCTATGCATTGACCCGTAGAGGAATCCCGGTCACCATTTACGAAGCAGATCAGGTAGCCGGCGGTGCTTCCGGTAATCGGTCCGGCATGGCGGCTTCGTCCCTCACGGCAGAGCCCACCGCCACCAGCTTGATCGGTCTTCGGGCTCAAAGCATGTTTATTTCCTGGTTAATGGATCAGTCGGGCACCTGGAAGAAGCCTGGATTTCTGCGAAAGCGTGAGGACTGGAACAGATACTTGCGAGGAAGCGAATCGCACTCTCTTACGGCAGTGTACCATCGCAAGCAGGCCCGGGAAACGTTGATGGGATTTAGCGCTTCGGTGGAGCCTGCTACACTCTGCCAGTATTATCTGGAGAAATGCAAAGAATCAAAAAACTTTCGTATGCTGGAAGGCAGTAGTATAAAGCCGCAGGATGTTGATGATTCAGAAAGTGGTCCGATCTGGATCCTCTGCAATGCGAACGATCTGGGTCGATTTTCCCAGGCTGCCTTTATCGCCCAGAAGCCAGTGCGTGGTCAGGTAATTTATCTTCCTTTAAATAGTTCTAAATATCGCAATGGTGTTACCAATCAGGTTTATCTTGTTCCGGTTCCTTCTGAACCGGATCTAAGAGTCCTGGGGGCCACATTTGATATGCACCTGAATGAATTGCACAGATTGCCTGAACGGGATGAGTATCTTCTAAGCGAGATGAAGGAGAAATTGTCGGATCTCTGGGCCTGCCTGGATCCAGAAACTATGCAGCAAATAGAAAAGGGACAACTTCAGGGCCGAGTAGGGTTTCGCAGTCAGGCCCGGGATTATCTTCCTGTCTGTGGAGCCTTACCGGACGCCGAGGATTTTCTGGATCGATTCGATAGTTATTATACCCTGCCCGGCGATGAAAAAAAAACGCTGGATTATCGCGCCATCAATCAGGAGATAAAACGACATTCGAATCTATACGTGAATGCCTGCCATGGAAGTCGGGGAATTACCACCAGTTTTTTATGCGCAGAACTGCTTGCAGCACAGATCAACCAGGAAGGAACTCCGCTGGAGGATTCCCTGGCCCGGGCTCTGGATCCTGTGCGGTTTCTCTGGAAAGCTGTCAAGCAGCCGCCGTCCAAACGACCGGAATGGGCCAGAAAGCCGGGCTGATGACCTTGTGGACCAGGAAATCGTATCGATCTACCTTCCGAGGAAGGGACAATTCTTGAGGAATGCATCTTACCGGGATGTCTAACGGGGCAGGCGAAATACACCAATCATTGGCAGATGATCGCTAATAGTCAGTGTGCCATCTCTTCGCACACGATAATCCAATTGCTCCAGGTCTGCAGAGAAAAACATATAATCTATGGTGCGGTCCGGCTCTTTTATAACGTGGCTGTTCGGAAAATGGGTATAGTATCTGGATTGATTCGGACCATTCAAAGTCTCTGCATCTACGCTAGAATTAAACTCGGAAAACAGAGATTCAATTTCGCTTTCTTCCTGGTAGTATACACGATCATTTTCATGCAGTTGCGATCGATCCCAGCCCGGTGGAAGAAGATTAAAATCTCCTGCGATGAGCCAGTCATTTCCTTCTTCGTTTAAAGCCAGCAGGAGGTCGCGAACTTCGGCAACCTGCTTTTGCATGGTGTCCGTTCCCTGAGCGAAGGCATCCAGATGAGTATTGAGTAAAACCAACGGTTTGCGGTCTTCAACAGGCAGGCTTGCTTCCAGTATCGCTCTTTTTAAATAGAACTGCTGCGAAACAATATCCATGGGCATAATGCTGAGCTGATGTCGTCTTGCAGATTCGATACGATAGCGACTGATGGTAAGCAGCTTCATACCCACAGATCCCAGGACATTCGGATCCGGTACGAAATCAGATTTCCAGTAATACGCACTCGTCTGGCAGGGATACTCAGGGCCCAGGCCTTCCATGATTCGCGCCACCTGGTCCATGTATCCTGTGGATTTCGCATCCACATTCACTTCCTGCAGCAAAAGCACATCCGGCTTTTCATCTTTTACTATTCGCAGGAACTCCTCCAGGGTTTTTTCTACTTCCGCATATTCAGGTTCGTAGTCTTTACCGGAGCCATCGGTAACATCATACCAGAATACATAGCTTTTACCGGCCATGTACTGAACATTCCAGTTCATGATCTTTAATTCCTGACCGGGTTGGAGCTCAGGTGCATCTGCATCGCACTGAACATCCATGTCCTCAAGAGGGTCCGGATGGTAGGTAATCAGGTTGATGGTTAATACAAGCAGGCCCACCAGGCCGGCCAGACTGATTCCGATAACTTTCAGTGCTTTCATGGGCCCCGTAGATTCAGCGATACCGGACGTGAATCAAGTGTTTTTCATAGATGCGCTCTGGATAAGCCGGACGATGGTGGAGTTCACCGGACTCTCCAGGCCATGGATTTTGCTTCGCTCCGCGATAAAGCCATTCATGGCCAGAATCTCGGTGGGGCGGCCTTTTTCCATGTCTGCCAGCATACTGGGTTCATGGAGGGCAGTGGCCGGAATAAGAGTGCCCAGGAGATGCTCGAAGTACTCCTCCGGGGACGCCCAGAAAAGAGGGACCTGCTCTTCCCTTGCCAGAGAAAAGGCTTCCGTGAGAATATCTTTCATCAGATCCAGGGCCGGAGATACCCTGAGCTTCCCGTAAGGAACCTTGAGCAGGGCTCCCAGAGGATTCAGGCAGCAATTATATAGCAGCTTGGCCCACAGATAAGAAATCATCTGATCTGTGTATTCGAACACCAGCGGAGTTTCAGAAAGCAGTTCAACCAGTTCTTTCGCAGAATCGTCTGCAGACCCCGAAACATGGGGCTTTAGCGAATCAGCCCTGGCTGCAATAGAGCCAATTTTTCCAGGTCCACCGTATACGGTGATGTTTACGGATCCGGGTTCTGGAATCTCATAACCTGTTATGGTCATACCGCTAAGAAGTAGGGGTCTTGATTTCAGGTCGGATGATCGGAAGGCTTCCTGGATCGCTTCATAATTTCCCATTCCGTTCTGAATATGGACCCAGATCGGTCCAACCGGATCTGGAAGAACTTCCAGGAGCTTATGGGCGGCGGCTACTGTGGACGGGGACTTAACAGTCAAAAAGATAACATCTACTGGCTTTGCCAGGAAAGTATGGCCTCCTAGATCCACTTCGTCGCAGGCCAAGGGTTTATGATGACTGGAGCCCAGAATGCCCTGAATAGAAAGACCCTGCCTGCCAACGGCTTCCATGTGGGCTCCGCGCCCTACCAGAAGCACATCATGGTTCTTTGAAAGATAGCCTCCGATGGCGCTACCCACAGAGCCGGCTCCCATCACCAGGATTCTCATTTTTGCCGATTGAACTCCATCACCAGCCAGCCATCATCTTCCATTTCGCTTTGCAGATGCCATCCGGGAAAAGCGTCCAGGAAATCCTGCTTCTGCTCCAGGATAATTCCGGACACGATCAACCTTGTGCCTGGTAGATTGGTTACCACATCTTTCGCAGATAGAAAGACATTTAAGGTAATGTTGGCCAGAGTCAGGTCTGCTTTAAACTCTTGAATTTGAGTTAATTCGAATCCGCCTTTGAGAACTTCCACTGGATATTCACCGGAGAAATTCAATTCCAGGTTGGACTTTGTAGCATGCACTGCATTTCCATCCACATCGAATGCCAGAATGCGATTTGCCCCTACTCGCAAGGCTGCAATAGTGAGTATACCGGAACCGCAACCAGCATCCAGAACCCTTAACCCATCCAGAGGATTGTTCTCCATCCATCGCACCATCATGCGACTGGTAGCATGCAAGCCGGTGCCAAAAGCGAGACCCGGATCCAGATAGATTCTTTTTCGATCTCCGAACCTTAAATCATCTTCGCTATCTTTGAACCAGGATGGAACTACGGCGAAATGGTCACCGAGCACGAATGGTCGATAATGCTGCTTGTATGCTTCCTGGTAGTCGGACTGCTCAATTGTATTTTCGTCCAGGTAGTAGTGCTCAATTCCGCAGGCCAGGAGTACCGCTTCCAGATCCCATCGACATTCTACGCATTCTACAGGAAAATAGAGCACCAGCGTGGTTTCATCGCTGGCAGGACGATTCTCCTCATACAGGATTTCGTAATAACCGGAGAGATCCGGTAGCAGATTTTGGTCCAGAAGGGCCGTGAATTCCTGGGCATCGTCCTGGCCCAAATGTAGGTTTATTTCATGATAGGAAGAACTCAAGAGGGCAGGGCTCCGAAGGACTTTTGGTAATCCTCGGTATTCATTTCAATGACACCGCCGTACAGATCTCCGGACTCAAGCCTGTGTGCAAGAGCTTTTGCAAAACAGCTTGTTTCCATCAAAGCTTCTTTCACTTTCTTGCCGTCCAGGCGCATACCCTCGTTGGGCTTTAAATCGAACTGAAGGGAATCTTCGCCATTGGAAAGAGTAGAGCCGCCCGCGCGAAAATCCTCAATGATTTCTGTCAGGATTGTATTAACTTCATCCATGAAATCCTTGATCTGGATCCTTGTCTGTCTTCCGCTCTGACCTCTTCTGGAATCGTGGAAAGACACTTTCTTGGCATGCTCCACGTAATTCCCGGCCTGAGCGGAGTCTCTGGCCGCCCTGTGGAATTCCAGACATTCATGGATGTAGGTCTTGAAGTAATCGTAGGGCTGGCGAATTTTTTCCAGACAGTCCGACATTCGCTCCCGGTAATCGATCTTCACTCCACCACGGTAGGCTGTATGCAGCTTGATCTGTGGAGTGGTGAGTACCACGCTAAATTCATCTTCAAACAATCTCAGGAATAGATAGGCGATTACAACTTTATCCTGGTAGGGAACAAGCTTCCACTCCCCTTTGGGGTCGTATCTCTTTCGCAGCTCATCGATGGGAAAAGAGCTCATTACCTGCATTCCATATTGCAGTTCCTTCTGACCCTGGCTTTCCGGCTCATCTGACTCTGCTGCCTGCTCTTCCTGATTCTCCTCGGCTTCGCCCGAGTTCAGTTCCGAAGCATCCAGCGCTTCGTCTTCTGCCAATTCAGCGTTATCCGCCTTCTCAGAGCTGGCTTCCTTGCTTTCTTCTTCCGGGGCCTGTTTCTGCGAAGTCTGTCGATTGGCCTCCTGCACTTCTGATGAGCTTCCTGTGATTTTACCCAGTTTGTCCGATTCCACCACTCCAATCATGTTTTCAAACAGACGAGTGCCTGGCTCCGCCTTTTTCATTTCAGCTCTCTGGGCCAGAGCGACCAGGGCAGGGTAAACCTGTTCCATTAAAGTGCGCCAGTCTGCGCGAATCTTCTTTCGCTTTGAATCGTAAAGTGAGGTAGCTTTTTTTTGAACCTTTTGCTGGGTGCCTATGGCAAGTTCTGCAGCAACCTGGAATGCTTCGCTATAGGGTCTTAAGTAATAGAGCTTTCGTAGCAATGCGAACAGAGAAGGACGAATTGCATCCAGAGGTACGCTTCGATCCGGATAATCCTGATAATCGGAAAGTAGCTCGGACAATTCTTTTCGATCGTATAGTTTGGATGCTCGTTCCAGCACCTCAACATAGAGAGGCCCGCTGCGAGAGAGCTCCTTTCGCACTTCTTTTGAAACGGCTGGCTCAGAAAAGAGCAATTCGTTGCCCAGAATGTTACATTCCATCAAAGCTCTTTTCCCTTCCAGGTTGATGAGAGAAAAGAAGGACGGTTTGACCATATCCTGGCCGTACGGAGTGAGGCCCATAAACATGCATCGCATCTTGATGCCTACTCGAGCGAAGAAGCCAGAGGCAGCCTTTTCTTCTGCTTCCAGTTCCTTTCGCAGCCGGGCCTGGGCTTCCAGTTCCTTCTTTCGATTCTCTCGTGCAATCTCGGAAGGCATTCGGGTACCTTCGCCGGACCCTCCAGAAGATCGGCCCCGGGATCGCTCCCTTTCTGGCTCTTCTTTTCTAACTGCACGTTCTCCCAGAACCTGACCGCCGGAGCCCTTCAGCTGATCCAGCATCTTCTTTCGGTCCTGGGCTCCCAGGTTCTGGGCACCAATGGCTTTGCGAGTTCTATCGAACTCCATTTCGTCCATGGCTCTTATACCGGTAGAATCAATGTACCAATCAATCAAAAAAAAGTGGCTGGAATGTCTTTGTCCACAGGGATGGCTCCATGGTGCAGCAGGAAAGCCTCACTCTTCAGGATCTGGAAAAGGCCTGTGTTACAGGATGGGATCAAGTCCGGGGTGTAGTGCTCTTTGGATCCCGGGCCAGAAACGAAGCCGCTCCCGGCGCGGACTGGGATCTGGGGATCGTCTTTGCCGGTGATGAAGAGCCAGAGTTTAACGTTTCTGCGGACTGGGACCTGTTTCTCTGGAGTGAGTCTCGCTGGGAGGACGGATTTGCCCTGCAGGTAGAGATTGCAAAGGATGGCAATATCCTGCTGGATCCGGAAGGAAAGCTTGCAGAGAGGTTCGAAAAAATACGCGAATACATCCTTCCTCACTGGGCCGGCTATCTTAAAAAGCTGGGTTAATGCCAATACCTTAGTTGGGCCCGTTTACACTTCTACATAGAAGCTTTTTCGATGAAGGGGCGATTATGATTCGCCGGACTTCCCGCCGGCTTTCTTTTTTCCGGCGGCCTTCTTCGCTGCAGACTTTTTCGAGCCGGATTTCTCTGAGGGCTTAGAACCCTTGCTGTTTTTTTTTGCGCTCTTTTTTGAAGCATTCCCGCTTCCTCGACCGGAGGAGCGACTCTGTCCTGCGGTGCTGAAGGGAAGTATTCGGGTTTCGAATGTTTCCAGGGCGGCCCCGGATTCTAGCAACTGCATGGCATCGCGTATCATGGCGGCCTTCTCGAATTCCATGTTACGTGCCGCAGAAAGCATTTCTTCTTTTAGATGTGCAATCTTATCTCGTTTGGACATCTGTGGATCCAGAACCACGGTCTCTTTCAGTCGGGTCAGCACTTCATCTTCGGTGGTGTCCTCTTCCTGGCTCCTTTCGATGATGTCCTGAATCTGCTTTCGAATGGTGGTGGGAGTAATTCCCATCTTTTTGTTATGCTCTTCCTGTATTGCCCGGCGACGGAGCGTTTCATCCATCGCTTCGCGCATGGAGGGAGTTATCTTATCTGCGTACAGAATCGCCTGGCCTTCCACGTTGCGCGCGGCCCGGCCCATGGTTTGAATGAGGGATCTGGTATTTCGCAGGAAGCCTTCGCGGTCAGCGTCCAGAATGGCCACCAGGGATACCTCCGGCATATCCAGGCCTTCTCGGAGCAGGTTCACTCCTACCAGCACCTGGTATTTGCCCTTGCGAAGATCACGAATGATCTCCACCCGCTCAATGGTATGGATTTCCGAATGCAAATAGGCCACATCGATTCCGATTTCGCGTAGATAATCGGAAAGATCCTCGGCCATCTTTTTGGTTAGAGTTGTTACCAGGGTTCTCTGATCTTTCTCTACTCTTTTTTTGATCTCCTGGACCAGGTCTTCAATCTGCCCCTTTACAGGTCGTACATCAATGGTTGGATCCAGAAGACCTGTGGGACGAATTAGCTGTTCGACGCGCTTCTGGCTACGACTGATTTCATAGTCTGCAGGAGTGGCAGAAACATACATTATCTTGTTTGCAATTCTCTCAAATTCCGGAAAATTAAGTGGTCTGTTGTCCAGAGCCGAAGGTAATCGAAAGCCAAAATCTACCAGCGTCTGCTTCCTGGAACGATCGCCTTCGTACATCCCCCTTACCTGTGGCAGGGTTACATGGCTTTCATCGATAATAACCCAGAAATCTTCCGGAAAATAGTCCAGAAGGCATGCAGGAGGCTCCCCGGCTTCTCGACCGGTTAAATGCCGCGAGTAATTTTCAATACCATTGCAATATCCCAGCTCCCGCAGCATTTCCATGTCGTAGCGGGTTCGCTGCTGAATTCGCTCAGCTTCCAGAGGTTTGCCTTCTTTCTGAAATCTCTGAACCTGCAGTTGCAATTCCTGATCTATCTTTTCCAGAGCTTCTTTAAGCCTGGGAGGCGATGTAATAAAGTGCTTCGCCGGATAGATTACCGCCCTTTCCAGAGAGTCCAGGATCTTGCCAGTAAGTGGATCGAAATAACTCAGATTATCTATTTCATCGCCAAACCATTCGATTCGGATTCCTTCATTTCTATAGGCGGGAAATACTTCAACGGTATCGCCTCGAACGCGAAAGTTACCTCTACTGAAGTCCAGATCATTTCTCTGATACTGAATATGCAGTAGCTGTCGAATTACATCATTTCTTTCGATTGTCAATCCCCGGTCCAGCATCACCAGGCTATGACGATATTCCTCCGGAGACCCCAGACCGTAGATGCATGAAACAGAAGAGACTATAATGACATCGGATCGTTCCAGTAGCGAGGATGTGGCCCGTAGCCTCAGGCGGTCGATTTCGTCGTTTATGGAGGCATCCTTCTCAATATAAGTATCGGAGGAGGGAACGTAGGCCTCCGGTTGATAGTAATCGTAATAGGAAACAAAGTATTCTACAGCATTCTCTGGAAAGAACTCTCGAAACTCCTTATAGAGTTGAGCCGCCAGGGTTTTGTTATGGGTTAGAACCAGGGTGGGTTTCTGAACATTCTCAACGAAGCCGGCCATGGTGTAGGTTTTTCCGGAGCCTGTCACTCCTACCAGGCAGAGCTGATCGTCTCCTGCTTGCGCTGCTTCGGTCAGTTCCTGGATTGCTCTGGGTTGATCGCCGGCCGGTTTGTAATCGGATACCAGGCGAAACTTGCGGTTTTCCGACATCAGCTTACCTTTTTTCTGGCTGTGAAAATGGCAAGGTTTTCCGAATCCTTTATATCAATGTCGAGATCGTCAAACAGTTTGGACATTACCATCATTCCTCGCATAAGCGTAAGCGAGCTGTTGTACTTTCCTGCTTCGATGTCTCTTTCGATCTGCACTTCGCGCAGCCCATTTCTGATCTCTATGCGAAAGTCACCGTTATCAATCGAATACTGAATCTCAATTGGATTCTGATCATTGTATTTAACTGCGTTCTCCATTGCTTCGGTGGTTGCGATGGACATGTCTACTATTAGCTCTTCGCGAATCCCATGAATGCGAAAGAAAGTCTCCAGTCTGGATCGTACCATTTGAATGGGAGAATCTTTCAAAAATCCAGAAACTCTATACCGGGTTATAGGAGTGGCCTGCTCCAGAGAAGCCAGAGTAAACTCTTCGGAAATACTGACATGCCGTTCCAGCATGCCCTCGGCGGTTAGTTCGTTCAAAGCCTGCAGTGTTTCTTCTGCAGATGGGTCCAGATTATATTCGAAGCGAAGCCAGGAGGCGAAATCTTTATGGTTTCCCCAGCAGCCAGATTGAACCAATTCACGTAATGCACTGATTACTGCTGGATTCGCCATTCTACTCTTTTTTCTCAGAGCGTCGGAAAAGGGCAAGAAAAAGATTTCCTACGAAAATCAGCCCGGCTCCCAGGATGCCGGACAAACCTGGAATTTCCTGTAATAGAAAGAAACCGGCTACCAGAGCGATGGGAATTCGAAGACTGGACACAATGCTTCCGGCAGTGGCCGAAAGATACGCATAGGAACGAGTTAGAGACCATTGGCCTGCTATTCCCAGACAGGCAGAAGCCAGGACATACAATCCTCCGGGTTCCAGCATCTGATCCAGTGATGAGACTGCCAGAGGAAAGCTGGCGATACTGCCCAGTGCGAACATCCAGAGCAATATCTCCTCAGCTCTGGCCTGCATCGCTGCTCCTCGAAGCGAAAGAATAGCAATTGCTGCCAGCAGTCCCGAGCCTATGCCCCAGAGGTCTGCTGTTGAGATGGTACCGGTGCTGATCAAGGGATACAGCACATACAGACCAATACCGCCCATACTGAATGCGAGCACTATGAGCATGCGAGTATCCGGGATTTCTCGAAAGACCGGGATAGCAATAATTGCAACGAATGCTGGATAGGTCATATTCAGAACGTTGGCGGTGCCTGCTGGGCCGGTGGCCACGGCTTCATAGAAGAATAACAATGCAAGTGTATTAAAGATGGCCCGTAGATACACAGGAATCGGAACCTTCCATCTAAATGGTAACTCTGCTTTGCGAAACAGATATAGAGCAAAGAAGAATCCCAGCAAATAACGAACAAAAGCGAACAATTCTGACGCCAGATCAGCGTCATAGAGCGCTCCCAGTCGAACAAAGAAGGTAGCAAAGTAAAAACTCAAAGCGCTGAAAGCATTAAGCAGAATACCGTAGAGCTGTCGTCGATGGTAAATGGATTGACTCATGATCGCTCCGAGACGAACAGGAAGAATCATGGCTATTCTGAAGGTAAGCATTTTTCAAAAGAATCTCACCGAAGGCCTGAATCTTTCCCTTCATAAGAAGCTTGCAGCACTCAAATCTGATTTTCTGGTTTTTCCGGAATACTTCGCAGTGGATGGTTCGATCAAGGATCACCGGTCCCTGGCAGACCGGACAAAATTTGCTCTGGACTGGCTGGGAAAACTCAGTGAGGCCTATAAGGGCGTAATCATTGGCGGTACAGTCATTCGCGAAGTGGATGGGCAGTACTTTAATGCCATGCCGGTGTTCTATGAAGGGCAGCTGGTAGACTGGTATCATAAGCGTTTCCTTACAGACAATGAATCTCCGGTGCTGACGCCAGGTCAGGAGCCAGGAATCTTCATTCTGGGGGGTCATCGCTTTGGAGTGCTTATTTGCGCGGATGTACTCAAGCCCGAATACATAACGGAGCTGGCTCAGCAGGATGTTCGTCTCATCTTTACAGTAATGAATTCACCTTACAAAGAAGAAACGGTGGATAATAAACATGCCAGGGATGAAAAGCTCTATTGCGGTCCGGCTCGTGAGCAGGGGCTCAGCATCATCAAATGTTGCTCTGCAGGAACTATCTTTGGGCGAAGGCTTCAGGGAAGATCACTGGCAGTTACTCCTTCCGGGATCAGCTGGAGAGTCGCACCAGATGAAGAAGAGAAGGAAATTCTAAAAACTGTTGTGCTAAACGCATAGAGTTTCCTTCAAGGGAACCCAATACAGAAAAGGCAGCCAGTGGCTGCTTTTTCTCTATCAATGTCCAAATAGGATTCTTGCCAGGCGTGCGAAAAAGCGTGAAAGATGATAGTGTGTCATGCCGGCCATTCTCTTATGCAGTCCGGCTTTTAAATCAAACACTGCATCTGCAATGGCCGGAAAATCTGGCAATCGTTCGCTGGATTTCAGGATCATCAAGCCGATTAGATCCAGCACCTCTTCGTAGCTGCGATCCAGGTGGGTCTTCCAGGTCTGGAAATTTTTTTCGAGAGAAACGTAGATTTCCAGTTCATGCAGTCCCATGGGATGACCCAGCCCATCCTCTATCTTTTCTTTGAGCTTTATAAAACTTTCATCCAGGATCAGGCTGGATAGTTCCAGGCTGCCTCCCATAAGATCCAAAATATAGGGATCCGACTGTCCGGTGATCTCGGACATGGTAGCTGAAGGAATGAGATGAAATGGTATGCATACTCCTCGACTGATGATGGTTTCCTTCAGAAGCTCCAGATCCTCCACCATCAAGATGAAGCGTGTATGATCCGGCGGCTCTTCAAGGGTCTTCAGCAATGCTGTTTCTGCCTCGTTCTGTATAAGATCTGCCCTGGGGATTAAGATGAAGCGCCTCTCTGCCTTAAAGGGCGGATACATCAATCGAGTGCGAATCAGCCACCGAACCGTAAATGGTGCTGGCTGCTTTTCATCGCCGATCAATACCCGTTCTTCCGGAAAAAGTATATAATCCGGGTGTTCCTGACGTGCGAAGAGTCTGCAGGAAGGACATTGACCGCAACCAGTGCCGATTTCGCACAGAGAGCACTGAATGAACCATTCCGCTGAACTGAATTTACCGACGCCGGCGGGTCCGTGTAGAATAAGAAGCGGAGGAGCCGGTTTACTGAGATAATGCTCCAGCATGGAGCGGGCGATGGTCTGACCTTTAAGCTGAAAGCCCATAATGCCAGGCAATCAAATGAAAGAATACCGGCAATTCATACAAAAAATGCTGGAAAAAGAAAAAACCCGGCCTCCTCATGTGAAGGGCCGGGCTGCATCTGAACACACTCTTTCCCGATCTGTCGCCGACTTTTCATCGGCGCGGATACTCGCCTGATGCGAGTAATGAGTGAACGGATACCTTTTAATCTCCCCCTTAAAAGAATCCGTCTATATTAATGCAGGCTGCGTACCAGCCAGGGCTCCAGGAGATAAAAAAAACCCCTGTTACTGGATTTAATGTTGGATTCTGAATTTTTCGGGCGGAATAGACCTCAATTTTCGTCTGAATCCCATGCCGGGGATCTCGGCCACCGGGTTCCGGGCCTTTTCCCTTGGTCATCTGCAGGTCCGGCAACAGCCCCTTCCAACAATCTGCACAATAAATGTGAGCAGACCCTGTAAAGATGGCCTAAGTATAATCCGCGAACAATATTTATGCACCCCCTGAATATTCAAGAATTCCGGGTAAACCCCGTGGATTCTGGTCCTCAGATCCGGCGAGGGCCTGGCATTGGGGCGAAACCGTCTACTGGATGGTATTGGTTGGCATCATGGTCTAAATGCTTTGCCAGGGCAGTTTTCTGTATATTCAAGTTTTGCGCTGGTTAGAAATAACCGGCAGTGCCGGCAAATGGCATAGAACTGGATGAAAAGAAAGCCAGCTCAAGGAATCTATTTGACCGAAAGGGTGATATAAATAGATTCCGCTTCATGCGAAAACATAGATTCCTTGCGGTGGTTGCCATTCTGGCCATCTGTTCGGCGACTTACTGCAAGTCCGGTGACGAAGAGCCATCCGATGATCAAGAGCTTTTGAATCTTCTGGATGTAAATGTGGCCAACGGCATTTTCTGGGTCGGCAAGACGAGCCAGAATAGCTGTAATGCGGGGGATGCAGGGACCACTGCCACTGTATGCTTCACTCAAACGACTCTGGAAAACACATATCTTTCCGGACAATCGACGAACATCAATCTGTATTTACCTTCCGGTAATCCACCGGCTGGAGCAGTGAGCCTGCTAGTTCCGCATCCAGATAATTCTTCGCTGAACACCTTTGATATAGCGGTGAGTGGAGATTTATCTGGCGGTTATGAAACAGGGAATGGTGTGAGTCGCGTTCTTACGCTGACGGCTGCAACAAGCACCACTGCTGCGAATTCTTCTGCGCAAATCCAGATGGTGAGTTTTCGAGCTCAGCAAACTGAGAAGACTGTGGAGGGAACGGTGGTCATTCGCTTTCTGCGGGCCAGCAGCGGGAATCCCACTTACGACGTGGAGTACAGCTTCTCCATGGATCGGCAGTACTGAGGGAAGGGTAAAAAAGAATGAAAAAGATGCGAAATCTAAAGATTATAACAGTCCTGCTTTCAATTGCTCTAACGGCGCCGGCAGTTGCGGAAAGCGATCCCACTGGATGGGCGATTCAGCCTCTACCTCTCGTAAGTGCCAGCTCCGATGACGGATTCGGGTATGGTCTGCGAGTGTATGGCACGTATAAAGATGCTAAGGCCGAGCCCTATAAGTATCAGCTCTACGGACAGTACTACGCAACTACACGAGGTTATGAATTCCACGAGCTTTCCATTGATGCAGTTGATTTTCTGGATTCATCCTTTCGAATTATTACTCGAATTGGAGTGGAGCGAACTCTGAATGCTCAATGGTACGGAACCGGAAACTATCAGGACATCCAGCGACAGAAGAAGATCAAAAACGGTGAGATCCCGATCAACGAAAACGTCCGACTGGATCCCACCACCGGTCAGCCTCTGCGCGATCTCTATACTTTCGAAGAATACAGTGATTCTGTATATAGCCTGAATACCCGGGCTCTTCTAGGTCCTGGAGCGGGCGACTTCCTGAATCCCGGTAGAAAGCTACTGAAGCAAACCCAGGGAAAATACTTCTATTACGACCGAATCCGACCATTCCTGATGATGTCCACAGAGCAGTGGATGGGCGATACAAACTTCAAATGGTTCGTGGGTCTCCGTGGTCAGAGCTACAAGATTCAGTCCTATGCTGGAGATTTCGAAGGTGGAGATAAACTACCCAACTCCAGAACACTGATCGATATCGAGCAGCCCCTGGGCTACGATGCCACAGAAGACAACAAATTCGTAAACGGGCTTCGCGGAGCCTTGATTTATGATTCCCGTCCCAGAAAAAGGGAAATCAACCCCAATGCAGGTATCTTTGCAGATATCCACATCGAAGGTGTGGGAAAGGGAACTGGTAGTAACTATTCCTTCATGCGATACACTGCGGCCTGGAGACAGTACATTGAGGTGCTTCCAGGATTTTTCAATCCACAGGATCGTGAGCTGGTTTTCGCATACCGCATCCTGGGGCAGAAGACCACGGGGGACGTTCCTTTTTACGAGATGGGTCGAATCTATACCTCTCGCGAAAACGCTGAAGGTCTTGGTGGAAATGGGGGCCTCAGAGGCTATCCAGCGAACCAGTTTGTAGACCGGGTAATGGGTATGGCCAACTTTGAGATGCGCCTTACCACATTCAGTGTGGATGCTCTGGGCGGTATTGACTTCATCTTTCTGGGATATTACGACCTGGGTCGGGTAGCACCTACGAATCGTGAAATGACCCTGAAAGGTTTGCACCGGGCTTACGGCGGTGGTGTGCGATTGCTATGGCAGGAAAACGTAGTGATCAATATCTCCTACGGTAGGTCACAGTATGAATCCAACTTTAACTTTGGGTTCAACCATATGTTCTAGATTACGGTCTGGCATATGGTCTTGAGCTGGCCATTCACCAGCTGGAAGGGGGCTTCGGCCCCCTTTTTTCGTTTTCGAATTCTTTTCTTCTAATCATATCCATCTTTACCATAGAACCGGATCACCACAATGGATCCCCCCGGATGCCCAATTCATCTTGAAATTCGAGGCATCCGTGAACTACTTGGGCTGGGAAACCATCTAACTTTCAAGCAGGTTCAGGATGCAATCGTACAGATCTAAATTTTACCCATGGATTATCCTTCTCGCGCTCTCAGCGATGGCTATGTGCCAGAGTTCCGATCCCAGAGATAATACCAATACCTCGGTGGAATCCAGTGCAGAAGCCTCCGGTGACACTTCTCGTTCCACCGGCCCATCCGCCGAATCCGCGGACAACTCCAGCATGAATTCTGGAGAGGATTCAGCGAAAAACGGTAATGGACTTCCTGACGACAACGGTGAGCGGGGAGTGGAAGTGGTGGAAAAGCCGGGCATCTATGTGTATAACTATCCCGAAACTCTGCAGCTGGAAGATCCCTATGAGAACTATTTAAGCAAGCGAAGGGTCTTTGATGATCGGCTGGCAGCGGATATTAAAAGTCTACTTGCTGAAGAGGAAGGATACACGCCCGAATACAAAGCCCGATGTCTTCCGGTCTACGACTATGGAATCGTTCTGGTCGGTGAGGATTCCCGGCAGACCTATCTATTTTCCTTTCGCTGCAATACAATGCACTACAAAGAAAAGAAGCTCTGGAAGGATTTTTCTCCGATTCGCACCAGGCTATACACTCTGCTGCAATATCAGGTAAATGATAATACATCGGTGCTGATGGATTCCAGAGATTACTGAGTATGAACCATCCGGGCTCTCAAATTGATATGCTCGCTCGCACCGATCGGCGCCTCCAGTTCGATCGGACCAGGGGGCCAGCTCTACCGTTCGTGCCCATGCTTCGGGCAGCTTACAGATGGAGTTGCAGCGTCTGTTCGATTTGCCTGCTTCTGGTTGCCTGCACGGTGCCCTATACAAGGCCCGCTAAGCCTTCGAATACGAATCATACTGAGCGGCCCACAGGGGAAAGTACCGAGTCCGCAGATTCGGCAAATGATCGAGATAGAAACGATGCCACCGACACAGCAGATGGTATTGAAGCCAACAACACTACTAATGCCGACGACAGAAAGAATGGTCTGGATGAAATAATCCAATCCAGACGTGGAGCTGTGGCGGTGCTGCCATTTCGCACGCTGCAATCCTCCGAAAAAGGGATAAGTCTTTCTTCCCGTCTGATGGCGCGATTGCAGAGCAAGAACCAATTTCAGATCATTGAACGTCTGGATCTGGAAAGTATCCAGGATCAGCTGGTGATTGGTCAGTCGGGTCTGGTGGACAGCAGTAGCGCTGCCAGGATTGGAAGGCTTGTGGGGGCCAGGTACCTGGTGCTGGCTGAATGGTCCGATGCATTGAACGGTCAGGGGAAAGCTTCGTATCGCCTGGTGGTAGCTGAAACCGGTCGATTGATTGGCTCCGGTATTGCTATTGGCACAGAAGAAGAAATCCTGCATCGCTTTGGCGAAAGTCTATCGCGTCAACTTGCCATCTATCAGAGTCTGGAGAATCCAGGAAGTCCATATTCTATTTTGCTACAGCTCGATCGCGAGGACCATCGATACCGTCTGGGGGAGCGAGTAGAGGTAGGCTTCGAAATCAAGAGGCACAGTAATTCCGCCCCTGGCCAGGTTTATCTTCAGCTGTACGCTATTGATTCAGACGGGGTTATGACTATGATCTATCCCAATCGATTTAGCGGAATCAAAGCTTTGAATGTGAATCAGAAGTACTCCTTTCCCGCAAAAGAAGATCCATTTGAATGGAAACTGGTTCCACCAGCGGGCACGGAAACAATTCAGGCCTTCGTCACCACTGAACCGGTGGATCCATTCAAGGCCACGGACAAAATGCAGGATGGATTCGTTGAAGTCAGTACTCGCGGGCATCAGCCGGAGACCTACTCCGGCATCGTCACCGTTCTAAAAGAAGAGGAAGGCTGGAGCGCAGATACTATTACGTTTGAAATCCTGGAGTGATATCCAGATTTGCACGGCTCCGTGGCCGGATGCCGGTGTTGCCATCCAGAGTCCGTTTTCGCAATCTGTGCCCAGAGCGCGGGACTATGGATGGCGCAGGACTATGGATGGCGCAGGACTATGGATGGCGCAGGAATTAGCGATTCCATTTAATGGAACAACCCATGCTGGGAAAGTCCCTTTCCGGTCCCTGACTCTCTCCCATATCGCGAAGCAGTGCAAGCTCCAGGCTGTTTTCTTTCACAGCTTCTGGATCCTTCCAATTATCGTTGATGCGACCATGGTAAGATAGCTTCCCATTATGAAACAGGAATGGATCCGGTGTGCAGACGGCACCGTACGCCCTGGCCACAGACTGGTCTTCATCGAATAAATATGGGAATTCTATTCCGTGTTCCAGGGCGAAAGGCTTCATCCGATCAAATCCATCTTCCGGATAATCAGGGTTGCTGTTGGGATTGATGGCTACAATTTGCAGGCCCTGGTTGCCGTAGCGAGATTGCAGATCTTTGAGCAGAGGCCAGGCTGCGATAGCATAGGGACAATGATTGCATGTAAATACGACCAGTATATGCGGGTTTTTTAATAGATCCGTAGAATTCACCATTTGACCATCGGCATCCTTCAGTTCGAAGGAAGGGGCCGGTGTGCCCGGTTTCATGGGATTGGATTCCAGTAGTGCCATGTATTCAAAAAAGGTTGATTGCCAGGCGCTGCAAAGGACTTTTCCCGGCATGAAGTTCTACGGATACAAGAAATGCTCCACATCGCGTAAAGCAGAGAAGTACCTTTCGGACAGGGGAATCAAATATGATTTTGTGGACATCACCGAGAATCCACCCAGCCAGAGTACGTTGAAACAGGTATCGCAGTCCGCCGATGTACCCGCGAAGAAGATGTTTAACACGAGCGGTCAGCAGTATCGGGAGCTGGGTATCAAGGATAAACTGCCCTCGTTGAAGGATGCGGACATTTTCAAAATGCTATCATCCAACGGTAAACTCATTAAACGCCCGGTATTAACTGACGGTAAGAAGGCCACCGTTGGATTCTCCGAAGAAAGCTACCAGAAAACCTGGAAGTGAATTGACAGGCTCCGTTACTGGAGCGATCTGACCCTGTTGCCCAGGTAGCTCAGTCGGTAGAGCAGTGGACTGAAAATCCACGTGTCGGTGGTTCGATCCCGCCCCTGGGCACACATCCTTCCTTCAATTGGCCCCCTGATTCCAGAATTCTTCGAACTCCGCTTCAGAGGATGCCGCGCATCTTTCCGGTGCGAAGAGCTTTTTTACCGGCGGTTTGGGATAAGTGGAAACTTCCCCGGTATCAGGAATAGCAGTGAGCATTCTCAGGATCTCATCCTCTCCCTGGATTTCATACATTGTGTAGCTCATGCCTTTGCCGGGCACTATCTGTTCTGTCTTCAGGTATTTCTTTTCCATTCTATTACCTTTATCTGTTCTTTTCTTGATCCTTTCGAGAATTCTTTTCTTGCGTGGACCCCCGGCCCATCTACAGTCCGGATCTGGGGGACCATTTCATGAATAAAGGCTACATAGTCTGTGTTGACGACGAAATCTCCGTTCTGGAGACCCTGCGAGAGCAGCTGAGGCAATATTTCGAGCAAAGTCATGAAATCGAGGTTGCGGCCAGTGCAGAAGAGGCCCTGGAACTTATCGAAGATATTAAAGAATCCGGCGGATTGGTCGAGGTGATAATAACCGATCAAGTAATGCCGGGAATGAAGGGAGACCAGTTTCTTGAGAAAATCCACAGGGAATTCCCGGATACAATCAAGATCCTGCTCACCGGCCAGGCCGGACTGGACAATGCCATCCATGCCATAAATCGGGGAGGTCTGAACCGTTATGTGGAAAAGCCCTGGAACATGGAAGAGCTCCAGAGAGATATTAAAGAGCTCATCGAAAAATACCAGCAGCAGGTGGAAAATCAGCGACTCATCGCTCAGCTGGAGTCTCGCATTACGGCTCTGGAAGAAGAAAACCGCACCCTCAAAGAAGGGGAGTAGCCGGTTCCAATCTTCATTCAGAGGTTCCCGGAAATCTACCTCCCCATTTAGCTATGGATTGAGCTCCGGGTGGAGATATCGGTTCTCTGCGATATGCCTGGCTTCTGGATTGTTCCTTCATCCGTTATCCAGTTCGCTTCTTTCAGAGCAAAAGCCAGCGACGAAACCGGATGATGCTCCGGCGAAAGAAGAAAGCCAAAAAGAAAAACCAGGCAAGGATAATTCCGGCAAAGAATCCACTACTGAATCAGAGAAGAAAGAGGATCCGGATAAGGCGGCGAAACGTCAGGAAGAACTGGATCTGCTGAAACAGCAGATGCTGTTTGCCCCTTCAACAGAGCGTCGGCAGGCAATACATCATGTAGAGAGACTGGAAAAGGAATCCGAGCAGCAATTCTTTCTGGATACACTGCGAAAGCTTGCACTGAACGATATGGATCCTCTGGTGCGAGAAGCGGCTGTGCGACTGCTGGCCGATATCAAAGATAAAGGTTCCGGAGATACATTTCTGAAGGCCCTGGAGGATGATACCCGTCCGGTCATGCGTGAAGCCTTAAGAGGGATAGCACGGATTGAACTCAAGAGTGCAGAAGCCAGAATCTTTGAACTCCTCAAGAAAGAAGAATTCAAGGAAAATGACAACGTTACTGTAGGCATGATTCGCACACTGGCAGAACTGGAAAGCAAGATAGCAGCGGATTTTCTTTCCGAAGTCTATGCGAAGGATGATACCAATCTGGAGATCCAGCGGTCGATACTTCTGTATTATGGTAACGCAGAAATAGCCACCAAAAAGGACTGGCTAACAGACATCTTAAAAGACAAGAATGAAGATATCGTTTCTCGATCCTATGCGGCCAACGCTCTGGGAAAAATCAAGTCACCGGACTCTGTGGAGCCTCTAAAGGGCGTGCTTCAAGAAATCCGAGATCTGCGAAGCAGTCGTGAACGCGCCCGCCACAACCCATTAAAACAACAGGCTATTCTGGCCTTGATTCGCCTGGATGATAAATCCATTTTGCCAGAACTGAAGGCTGCTGCTCTGGACGATGATGCAACAGTGCGACTGAGAGCAGTAAAGCAAATTGGTCAGCTCAAGATTGAGGAGTTTCGCGAAATGCTGGAATACAAAGCGAAGCATGAGCCCAGTCGTTCTGTGAAGAAGGCGGCCCAGGAAGCTCTGGATATCATGGACGGCAAAAAAGAAGCGGATGGAGACGAAGATTCTCCGGATGCATCGGAAGAGCAAAAAGAGACAGAGAAGCCGGAGTAGCTATGGACCGGGCCCTGACTCCTCGGCAAATCAAAGATCGAAAGCGGTTCAATCGCAGCATCAATGGTAGCTTTGTCGGCGTCCTCTTTGCTGTGCTTCTGATCTCTTTATATCCTGGAGCCATAAAGGCCCGAACTCCCCAGAGTATGGCCGAATACCGGGCGCTGATGGGTAGTGGTCGCTCGGTGACCATGAATCTTCGCTTTCGGGGAATTCGCACAGTAGATACGGGACAGTCCATTGAGGATCGCTTTCTGTTTCGTAGCAAGGATGGAGTGACCTTCTACATCAAACTGGACTGGAATCATCAATTGGCTCTGGATCAGGTTCGAAGTGGCAGCGAGCTGGCTCCTTTTCGCTACAATCTATTTTATGAGCTGGGCATTAGCTTCGAAAGGCAGACAGATAAGGGCCTGCTAATTGTACGGGCGACCCCGGCAGAGGTATGGGAGCTTCGATTGGCCCGGGAAATTCCTCCGTATACCGGCGATATTACCGAGCAGGATCTCAGGGTTCGCGAGCTGGTGGAGAATATCAAGAATAACCAGCAGCCTCCCGGAGAGTACAAGCTGTTCTTTTCCAGACGAGATACGTTGCATCTTGTATTCTACGATATGGAAGGTCAGGAAGTTCGTTTTCAGTACCGGCGGGATCGGTGGGAAATGGATGAACTGAAAAAAGTGAGATTTCTGATTCCAGGCGCTGCCTATCTGGTAAAGGGCACTCTCCAGGGACTGGTGCTCGACGAAAAGAGCATTCCGGCTACGGATCAAAGATTTCAGCAGACTCTGGAAAACCGAAGTTTGCAGGAGTACTATCTCTGGTTTGAATTTGAATCCGCGAAGCCACTTCGCACCGATCAAATCCTATATTGAATGGTTTCATGTTGCAATTTTCCGACAGGACTGTGCGAAGGCGAACCTGGATGCATTCCAGGAGTCGAGCAACTCTATGCAGATTCTTCTTGTACGCTCTTCTGTTTATTCTCCCGGGTCTTCCGCTGCTGGCAGGAGAATCAATTCTACAAAAGGGAGAGAGTTTCTCTTTCTATCGCATCTACTATCAGTTCAAAACTCCGCTACCTCTTAGATATGAGATTCTGCCCTATGGGAACGCAAAATTGCTCCAGGCCAGAGATCCAGAACAGAGACTGATGATTCTCTCTCGGAGCATTCGGCTCACCACAGCCATAGCTTCCGGAGAATTCCTGCGACCTCCGGGCTGCCCCGATGTTCCGGATTTCAATGCGATGTCCGGTGCCGTCCGGTGTCAGTCCATTGAGCAGGGTGTTCCGCTGGTGAGGCTCATTCACTGGGAGAAGACGGCCGGTCTAATGCATCTCTTTATAGCTACCGTTCAGAAAGAGGATCTGGATCTGCTGGATGAGCTGGAGCAAAGCCTGAAACCTCAGCCCGCCTTTTACTACCCGGACGACGGACTCTAGTTGCATTGATCTCGGGACGGTTAGATTGTCTTTGGCATCAGCACCAAAATGCTAGCAGGAGCAGGTCCGTAGCATACCCCTGGAATTTACGGCAGCATCGGTTCCTGTAGCAGATCCGGTGCCAATCAGCCAGCGAGCGCATCTCTCAGAAGCCAGAATTCTGGAATGATTCTGTCTTGCTTTCAAGAGCCGTCTTGCTTTCCTGGAAGAGATGTCCACCAGCACAGACATATATGAGTTCCGGAACCGGGAGGAACTTCTGAAAAGCGCTCGGGATCTAAAAGAAGACTTTCAGTCCCGGTGGCAGAAGAATGGTATTGAAGGCCAGCTTGCAGAGATGCAGGATATGGAAGATCTAATGACCCAGCCAGATTTCTGGGATGATCCGGATAAGGCCCGGGAAATGTCTCAGAGAAAGTCTGCGCTGGAAAAGAAGCTTATTCCCTGGAAGGATCTGAATCGAGACCTGGAAGATTTTCCGGACCTGGTAGAGCTCACAATTGAAGAACTGGATGATACAGACCAGGCTCTGGCTCAGCTCTCCCGGGAGTACGCAGCCATGGAGGAGCGCTTCGAAGATGTCCAGCTGGCAGAAGCTTTGCTGGGGAAAGATGATCAGCTAAATGCTATAGTAACGATTTCTTCAGGTGCCGGTGGCACAGAGAGCCAGGACTGGGCACAAATGCTTCTGCGAATGTACACTAGATGGTTCGATCGAAAAGGCTTTGGTTATGAAACTCTGGATCTTCAGGACGGAGAAGAAGCGGGCATAAAGAGTGCTTCACTTCTTGTTAAAGGAGAATCGGCTTTTGGCTATCTGAAATCTGAGAACGGTGTGCATCGCCTGGTTCGCATTTCTCCCTTTGATTCCAACAAGCGCAGACATACATCATTCGCATCTGTCCACGTTGCCCCGGAAATCGATGATGAAATCGAAGTAAACATTGAAGAAAAGGACCTCAGGGTAGATACCTATCGAGCCAGCGGCGCCGGTGGTCAGCATATTAACAAGACGGACTCCGCCATTCGAATTACACATATTCCTACCGGTGTTGTTGTGCAATGCCAGCAGGAGCGATCCCAGCATAAGAACCGGGACAAAGCAATGAAGATGCTTCGCTCCAGGTTATATGAACTGGAAAGAGAGAAACGCGAAGAGGATGCAGAAAACCGGGCCGGTGAAAAGAGAGATGTATCCTGGGGAAATCAAATCCGAAGCTACGTATTTCATCCCTATAAGATGGTAAAGGATCTTCGCACAGGTTTCGAAACTTCGGATCCTGAATCCATCATGAATGGTGAGCTGGATGACATGGTGAAATCCTATCTGAAGGGCGTGGCCAGCGGCGGAAGTCTTAAAGTGACTGTGAATCCAGATATAGAATAATCTTATTCACTCGCTCCATGGGAGTGCCCGGCGGCGGCTCCTGCTTGAATACAGTGCCACTTCCGCTGAACTGTACCGGCGTTTTGTACTCCTTGCCAATCAACTCCAGAGCCTGTATGGCGCTCATTCCTCGAAAATCCGCCAGGCGATTCTCTGCCACCGGGGCCGGATGTCCTGGATTCGTTTCGAATCGATGTGCGCTGTAGGTTTTTCTGGGTGCGCGAATGATCGGTAGAATACTTTCAACGAACTTCTTGAAGACAGGTGCTGCCAGCGATCCGCCAGCCCACTGGCCAGAAACATCGTCGTAAAGAATCAGGCCAATGTATTCGGGATTGTCAGCGGGAAACATTCCCAGAAAAGAAACGGCATATCGATTGGTGTACCCGGACGCTGAAGATTTCTGACCGGTTCCGGTTTTACCAATGATATCAATTTCGCTCAGGTTGGCGGCCCGACCGGTGCCTGCCTTAACCACAAGGCGCATCATATGTCTTACTCTGGCCAGCTGCTCTGGCTGGAAAGGAGTGATATCAACGGCAGTTTTGCTTTCTTCTACTGACCGTCCATCCTCGGTAACAATTCTTTTTACGATTCGCGGATGCACAAGACTTCCATCATTTCCGATTACGCTGGCGGCCCTCAACAATTGGATGGGCGTTACGCTGAAGCCCTGACCAATGGGATAATAAAAACGAGTGCTCTTGACCCAGTTTTCAGGAGCCGGTAAATAGCCTTCCGTTTCGCCCGAACCTTCCGGTAGAATTCCGGTTCTGTTTCCGAGACCCAGAGCTTTCATCTTTCTGTAGAGCTCTTCTTTCGGCACACTTTCCATGGCTTTGATCATACCGACGTTGCAGGATTCTCGGATGATCTCTTCCAGGGTCAGAGAGCCATGAGCATAGGTATGGCCGCCTCTCAAACAACGAACGCTGCCTGTTTCAAAATCGTACTTCCCGTTGCAGACGTACCTCTTGCCAGGGTTGTAGCTTTTGCTGCTTAGCAGGATTGCCGTCATCAGCACCTTAACCGTGGAGCCCGGTTCGTAATTCAGTCGAATAGCCCAGTTACCTCTTTCGCTGGCAGAGTAGCGATTGTATCTGTTAGGATCGAAGTCCGGAAGGTTGGCCATGGCCAGAATTTCCCCGGTGGGTATATGCATAAAGAGTCCCACGGCTCGCTTCGCATCCGATCGTTCGAAGCCTTCTTTCAGGGCTTCTTCCAGGCGAAATTGAATCAAACTATCTATGGTAAGATAAAGCGAAGGACCCCTGGGTTCGCCGTAGGATTCCAGAAGCACATCGTTGTAATCCCGTTCGATTCCTTCCAGAGCGCTGGAGGCATCCTGTCCTACAAATCCCAGAAGATTGGCTGCCAGGTCTGCGGAAGGATAGACTCTGCGGTACTCAAAGTTTCGATGCACTCCCGGAATCTGCAATTCCATCAAGCGCTCGGCGGCGAAGTTATCTACCTGTCGTTCCAGGAGAAAATACTTTCGGTCTCGGTATAGATAGAAGCGGCGCAGTATTTCGGCCTCTTCCATGTCAATGAATCGAGCTACCTGGGTAGCTGTAAATTCAGGATCCACCACCTCTTCGGGTGCAATACCAATGGTGCTGGCTTCTTCGGTAAGAGCCAGGGTGATTCCCCGGCGATCCAGTATGGGGCCGCGAACCGTTTGGAGGGATTCGTTTTCGCGCCAGCCTCGACCTTCCCAGACCAGGAAAGCTACCCGACCCAGTACGATGCCCAGGGCCAGGCTGATCATTACAGCAAACAGGGTAATCCTGAACTGGGCCCGCTCCATGAACCCAGGCTGGCATCGGCTGAAATTTTGGGTACAAAAATTCCGTTTCGCTCACTCAGAAACCGATGCATCGGCGAAACCTACCAGGTAGCTCAGAGGGATGAATCCCACTATCCTGGAGTCCCGGGAGTGACTGCGATTGTCACCCAGTACCAGAACGCTTCCTTCCGGGACTGTTCCGGAGGATGGCAGTCCGTTCATGGCTGCGTAGATGGCCTCCACTCCCAATTTTCTTACAGCGGGATTAACCTGTGTCAGCGGAGGTTGATACCCTTCAGGCTGAGAAAACGTTGGAGGCGGGTTGAATGCCGATGGGAGCCCTTCCGCGATGTAACTTTCCGGGCTGCCATTGATCAGAATCCTTCCGTCTTTAAGCTCATAGCGGTCCCCGGGCAGGCCCACCAGTCGCTTGATCCAGAGTGGGCTGTGGCATCGACCGTCTGTGGGATATCGATAAACCACAACCTGGCCTCGGTGGAGAGAGAGAGAAGCTAGCCTCAGCCGAATATTGAACGGAACAGAAAGGTCAAGAACTCCGGTTTTTCGAATCCAGAAGGAATCCTGGTCTTGCAGGGTTGGCTCCATGCTACGGCCGTCCACCTGCACCCGCTCGAATAGCAAAGAGCGAATGTGAAAAACCAGGAGAGTAGAAATGAGTGCCAGAATTAGGAAGCGCTTCTGCGGACTGCTGCCTTTCCGGGAGCGGGAAAACACTGGATGAAGCCAGAACCAGATTCCCACAGACAGAGCAATCACGCTGCACCCCAGCAGGAATAGAGGAGTGCAATTACGGAAGGAAACCATTTCAGGCTGTCCTCCGAGCAACTGAATCGCTTCGTTGGCGGCAAACAGGCCTCCGTAGAGATATATAGGAAGCAATGAAAATGGTTTTACAGAGAAACCGTCAGGCCACACCTTGCCCCGATCCACTTGATTTTCCCGATCCGAACGGTTCATGTCATCCGAAGAAAACGTATTAGAATCCGAATTGTCCAGAATGGAGCTCGGCGCACTGAAGCGAGTTGCTCAAGTCTGGAATGTACCCAAACTGGGTAAAGATAAAAAAACGGTCATCAAGAATATCATCCAGACCATGCAGGATGATTTCTACTTAAAAGGTGTGCTGGAAAAACTCAGCGCAACCCAGGTTACTATTTATACATCACTGCTAAAAAGCAAGACCAAGGTGCTTACCCTTGGCGAAATCTCGCGTAAGATTTCCATGCCTCCTGTAAACGCGGAGATGGAACTGGGAGTTCTGAAGCGCTATTTCCTGGTGTATCAGAGAAAGAACCGTGAGCGTTTGACGAACAACCTGGACCGCTACTATTTCTATCCAGAAAGTGGCGACCGGGTATTGATGGAGACCAACGAGAAAGGTCTTAAGTTCAAGCCTTCTCTGCCGCAGGTGCTGCAAAGTCGTGAGGCGCTGTCTCCTACCTGGAAAAAAGTCCTGGGAAATCAATCGGTTACGAAAGCAGCCGAACGTGAAAACCTGGATGCAATCATAGAAAAACTTTCTGAGCTGGATAGAAGCGTTCTTCTGGAGTGCTTTCTGCAGGGCGGAATTCTGGAAATCTCCAGAGCCAGAGAGTTCGTAGCAGAGAAGAAGGGTAAATGGGAACAGGTAGTGGAAACACTGCATGAGCTCGGACTTCTCATTGATGACTATTATATTGATGAGCGATTCATTCGTTTGCTGGTTTGCCCCCTGGAAGTGTTCCAGTATCTCCAGGATTATCCTCTGGTTCCTGAAACAAAGAAAGGAACGCGAAAGCGCCAGGAAAAAGTGGTCAGCAATGATCTGGATTTTTACACCAACATCAAGAAGATGATTGTGTACATCAGCCGCAAGGGGCTGAACCTTGCGAAATCTGGAAAGATCAAGCAGGTTGATCTAAAAGAAACCGAGAATCGACTATTACGCCCGGATATATCTCTATTTCTAGAAAAAAGTCAGATCTATCAAATTGAATTGCTACTTCCGGTAATGAGACTTCTGGACATCGTTCGAGTTAAGAAGGACGATGCAGTGCTGCGTAACAACTATGATGAGGTTCTGAAGAAGGATCTTTTTGAGCTGATGAAGCAGGTGATTCAGGAGATCGGTCAATCCAGAAACCGAGTGGTTCGCTACGAAGATGTATTCGAGTCCCTGTATGTTCCGTTCTTTCTAAAGCCAATCTTTGATGAATGCGTTGAGTTTATCAAAAGGCGAAACCGTGTAATGTACACAGTGGTAATGGCCTCCTTGATTCGAGAGAAGCTGGTACTGTCCAAAAAATTCAAGATCAAAGATTTCCAGCAGGATCTGACTGAGCTTCGCAAGGAACTTACCTCGGCGCTTTTCTTTTTGCAGCTGCTGGGTTTGATCAAAGTTGAGTATCCAGACCGCTGGATTGAGATCTCGGCCCTGGGTAGCCATTACTTTAATGCCGAGCCACTGAAGAAAGAGGATGATCCAGGCGGAGTAATTATCAACCCGGACCTGAGTTTGATTGCTATTCCAGAACATATTACCCTGGAAAGCCTTTCTTTGCTCAAAATGTTTGCAGAGCTAAAGAGCTTCGATAACGTTTATACGTTCCAGATAACCCGAGAGTCTTTCCAGGAAGGGCTTTTGCTTCGTGCCAAAAAAGAGGATTTCCTGGATTTTCTCAATCGGGCCTCGCAGAACGAGCTTCCTCAGAACCTGCTATTCTCCATAGAAGATTGGTCCAACAATCTGCCTCTGGTTACCATCACGGACGAATGCGTGGTAGTACAGACCGAAGATCCGAATCATATGGAATTGCTGCTGGGACAGATTAGCGGAAAGAAAATAGTTCTGCAAAAGATCAGCCCTACTACCATTTTGATTGATCCGGAAAAGATATACGAAACAATCAGCTATTCGGAGAAGTTGAATCTCATCGTTAAGCTGATTCGATAATGGCTTCAAGGCCGAATGGCCGAATGGCCGGACCGGAGATTTCTATTGGGTCTCGGTCTTGCAACGGAATCGATATGAAATCAATTGAGAAAAAAGCAATCCCGGTATCTTCCGTCTTCAGATGCATTTTTCTCTTCGCTCTGATTCTGCCTCTGGCAGGGCTCATTCAATGTGATAAAAAAAGCAATGAGATTCGCACAGGGAATGTGCGGATTGTGGAAGGTGGCGAGAGCTTTCCCCTGGAAATTCCGCCGGAATTCAAGTACCCCGGGGCGCAGCTTGTATTCGCCTCTACTTTTGAAGGGAGCAGTTTCTGGACCAGGCCCGAGACCACTGCCAGTCTCCGAACAGAAGACTCCCTGAACGCAGTGGCCAACTATTACCGTCAATCCATTGAAACCAGTGGATGGACCATAATTCAAAGCAGAAAGAATCCGGACGCAGTGCTATACATGGCGGAATCCGGGTACAAGAATTTACTAACCATCATTATCCGGCCGGAAGTTTCTGGCGAAAGCCCCAGGCCGGAGCACGAAGAAGCCCTGACTTCAGAACAAACAGATCAGGCCATGGCCGAGGTTGCCGGCCCGACCCGGGTTAAGCTCTATTTGAAACAGAGCGGCGCCGACTGATCACTTCGAAAATCTGATTTAGTTGCAGCCCTGGCCGGCTCAGGTAAAAGCTTATCCGAAGCCATGCAAGATCCAGAAAAAGAAAGGCAGATTCGCACCGTTCCACGTCGGGTGATCATGCCCTACCTTGGTGGTCTCATCATTGTAGGTTCAGCTCTTCTGGTGCTTATTGTTTATCGCTCCTATGCCTGGTCCGGTTTTCTGGCACTTCTATTTTATGCGGGCTTCCATCGACCGCACTACTGGCTTCTGGAAAAAGTGGGTCAACGAAGGACCCTGGCAGCCAGCATTTCTACACTGGTGGTAATGGCCATTCTGGTAGGGCCGGTATCCATACTTACTAGACTGTTGATCCTTCAGGCCATCGACTTACTCAACGGCATCAAAGCATTTCTTATCTCCGACTGGGCTCTGGAGCTGGCCTATCGCTTTCCTGGAGTGGTATCCTGGATCACCGATGATCCATTCTTCTGGGTAGAACTGGAGGCCACCTACATTCAGATGCTGGATCAATACAGCTCTTATCTTGATCCGGATCGCATTGGAAACCTGGTGGGGGGGGCCTACTCCTTTGTTCTGGGAGGGATGAGTTTCACTCTGGGATTTGCTGTTAATCTGGTTTTTGGCTTCATACTACTCTTCTTTCTCTTCAAAGACGCTCCTCTGTTCTATCGCGGACTGGAGTCGGCTCTACCATTTCCTCCATCGCTTCTGCGAAACTTTGTGGATCGCATGAAGGCTACAATTTCTGCCGTGCTGGTAGGAAATGTATTTGTCTCTATTCTTCAGGGAGTAGCACTGGGGATAGGATTTGCAATCTGTGGAGTGCCCAACGCATTGCTCTATGGTTCCATCGCAGTAGTTTTTTCTATCATTCCGGTGGTGGGCACATCTCCTGTATGGCTGCCCGGTGCTCTCTATCTGGCGTTCATTGAAGAGAGTTATGGCCTGGCAATATTTCTGGCGCTTTACGGATTGGGAATGTTTCTGCTTCTGGAAAACATCCTCAAGCCCAAGATACTGGACCGAAGGCTGGGTATTCATCCCATGTTTTTGTTTTTCTCTATCATCGGAGGACTGAAGGAGTTTGGTATTTCCGGGATTTTTCTTGGGCCACTCTTTGTTGCACTGTTTGTAACCCTGTGGAAGATTTACCATATCTGGGATACCACGGAAGACGAAGAGAGAAAGCTGGAGGAAGCGGGAAAGGATCCGGCGCAGGAAGTGGCAGCCAGTCTGGAAGAGGCAAAAGATGGATAATCTGGCGCGAATCGACACAGTTCAAAATAGCGGCATGGATGTATGGTCCGTAAGCCGGCTGAATCAGACCATTTCCAATGTACTTCAGAGCGAATCGGCCATTCAGGGAATCTGGCTGGAAGGAGAGATCTTTAATCTAACCTATCACAATAGCGGCCATATCTATTTCTCTCTTAAGGATCAGAAATCTACAGTTAACTGCACTTTTTTCAAGGGCGCGAACCAAAAGCTCAAGGGTCTGAGACTGCAGGTAGGTATGCAGATTATGGCTTTTGGCGGAGTAAGCGTTTATCAGCCCCGGGGAAACTATCAATTCAATGTACAGCGAGTAACTCTTGCTGGAGAAGGGGAGCTAAGGCTGCGAATCGAGCAGTTGAAGAAAAAGCTTCATCAGGAAGGACTGTTCAATCCAGAAAAGAAGCGACCCCTGCCTTTCCTTCCTCTAACCATCGGGGTGGCCACTGCATCTACCGGGGCTGCTATTCAAGATATTATTCGAGTTTCCAGGTATCGCTTTCCTGAAATCAACATCTTGCTGGCCCCCTGTGTTGTGCAGGGAGAAGGAGCCGTTTCCAGCATCGTTTCTGCCATCCAGGCATTGAACGATCCTTCACTGGGAGTGGATGTAATCATCGCGGGCCGAGGAGGAGGTTCTTTTGAGGATCTCATGGCCTTCAACGAAGAGCCTGTGGTTCGTGCCTATGCAGATTCCCGGGTGCCCATAGTATCTGCTGTAGGGCATGAGATCGATTCTCCTCTCACGGATCTGGCCGCCGATGCCTATGCTCCCACGCCCAGCGCTGCCGCAGAAAAAGTGGTACCGGTGCGTCAGGATCTGGAACAGATGCTGGATGATGCGGACTACCGAATGGCCAATGCACTTTCGCAAAGGCTGCGAAATGTCAAGGATCGCGTAATCCGAGTGGCTACATCGGCTGTGTACGAAAATCCCATGGCCATTCTGAAACATCCGGCAGAAACCCTGCAGTGGCAACTGAGAGAGTTACAGTCCAGTATGCAGAGCACCTATATTCAATCTCTCCGAAGCCTGGAAAAGTTTTCGCATCTACCCATGTTATACCAAAGGGAACTGGATCGGCAAACCAATCGCTACTCTGTACTTTCGGAGCGATTGGACAACTTCAGTCCCCTGGGAACACTTAAGCGCGGTTTCTCGGTGGTGAGGGATTCGAACGGAAAGGTAATCCGTCGGGCCGCTGATTTGAAAAAGGATCAGGAAGTAGAGTTATTGTTCGGGGAAGGTAGAGCGAAGGCCAGAATCGAAAGCACTGAGAAATCCTGGCAGTGATTTTTAACGGAAACTCGGAGGATAATTTCCATTGGGTTTCGCATCTTTGCGGTGGTAGGTGGAGAGTAATCTAAACACAGAAGGGACTATCCATTAATCACGAACTGAGAGACCATGGGTAAGCGGAACGCTCAGAAGGCAGTGGTCAGAATAGGCGAGAGAAAAACGCAGGATGCAGGATCCACAACCGGTGAGCCAGACTCAGGCACTGGCAATGGGAACGTAATCCCGGTTTTCTTTATTGTAGAGTTCAACATCAAGAGAGCGAATGAATGCAGCCGGGTCCGAGAAAATTCGGGTTTTCAGCTTTCGGACATTGTGCTTTCTTCCGCTATAGACGTCATAGAAGAGAAAACCAAACAGATCCTCTCCCATTTCCACTCGGACGGTATGACCTGCCCGTGAGCCCGTAGTATTTTTGAGCCAGATGGATGACATTCCAGTCGCACCATCCTGGAAATTCCTTCAGGTACAAGCATTTTTTATGATAGAACCAAAAAAACCTTCCGATACTGCTCTGGCCGATGAGCTTTCTCGGGAAAGCTCCGGGGAAACCATCGACGAATTGAGCACTCCAAAATTCCTCAAGATCTCTGAAACATACAGCACCCTGCAGGGAGAGGGATCCCATTCAGGGCTGCCCTGCTACTTTATTCGCCTGGCCGTATGTGACATTCGTTGTAGCTGGTGCGATACGCCGGATTCCTGGACCGGCGGAGAATGGCAGTCCCTCCAGGAGTTGTTGAGTGATGTGCCCGAGCATATCGAACTTGTGCAGATTACCGGCGGCGAGCCTCTGCTCCAGATCAAGAGGCTTTCGGTGCTTATGGACCGACTGAACAATATGGGAAAGAAGATACTCCTGGAAACCGGAGGACATCGTAGTCTGGAAAATGTACCGTCCTATGTTCATGTTGTCATGGATATCAAGCTGCCATCATCCGGGGAAACAGGGCATGATTTCGAGGCCAATTTTATCCATCTAAAGAAGAGCGATGAAATCAAATTTGTGGTGGCAGGCGAATCGGACTTCCTGGCTGCTCTGGACTGGGTTCAGCGCTTTGATTTAAGCCACCGATTTCAAATCCTGATTTCGCCTGTGGCGGGGCTGGATCTGAAGAAGCTTGCGCAGTGGATGCTGGACTCAAAACTGACAATGAGGCTTCAGCTTCAGTTACATAAATACATCTGGGGCCCGGATGCACGCATGGTTTAGGAATGAGTCAGGAAGTGGAAATAGTAAAGAAGTACAGGTTCGAAGCGGCCCATTTTCTTCCCAACGTTCCGGAGGGTCATAAGTGTCGCAGAATGCACGGTCATTCATTTCGGTTTGAGCTGGTTCTGCGCGGACCTGTTGATCCGAACACCGGATGGCTCATTGACTTCGGTGATATCAGTAAAATTGTAAAGCCTCTCATTGACAATCACCTGGATCACTATCTACTGAATGATGTTGAAGGACTGGAGAATCCTACCAGCGAACAGATCTCCATCTGGCTCTGGAATCGAATCAAACCCCATCTTGCGGATCTGGTAGAAATAGTAGTGCATGAGACCTGCACGGCCCGGTGTATCTACCGAGGGCCCGGGGGCGCCTGATTGCAATCCTCCGAGTCCCTTCAATCCTCCGGCCAGGACTCCAGGAAAAAAGGCGGCTGTGTGGTCCTGCTCAGCGGGGGCCTGGATTCCGCTACTACGCTGTACTATGCACTGTCCCGGGATCTGTCAGTGTATACGCTCTCCTTTGATTACGGTCAACGCCACAGTGTAGAGCTGGAAAGTGCCAGAAAGATTGCGGCCGAAGCTGGAGTGCCGCATACCATCCTGACTCTGGACACACAGATTTTTCAGCAGAGCGCTCTTACCGATGTATCCATCGACATACCTCAGGACCGAGACGAAAGCGCTATGTCTTCCAGCATACCTGTAACCTACGTTCCAGGTCGTAACATTCTATTTCTCAGTTTCGGACTTTCCTATTGCGAAAGCAGGAACCTGGATTCAATCTTCATTGGTGCCAACGCAGTGGACTACTCCGGGTATCCAGATTGCAGACCGCAGTTCATTGAGGCATTTCAGCAAATGGCTAACATTGGAACTAGAGCGGGAGATGAAGGTCATCCAATCAAGATCGAGGCGCCCCTCATTAACATGACCAAGGCTGAGATTATTTCTATGGGGATAAAACTGGGCGTGGATTATTCTCTTACATCCAGTTGCTATCAACCCTCCAGTTCCGGAAAACCCTGTGGCCGATGCGATAGCTGCCTTCTAAGAGCTCAGGGATTTGCCGCTGCCGGAGTGCCAGACCCCCTTACAGCTTGACAGCAATTTCACTCATCGCTCACTGATCGTATGTCTTCTGTTCTTGGTGTAATCCCTGCACGTTACGGTAGTACCCGTTTTCCCGGTAAGGTCCTGGCAAAAATTGGAAATTGGCCCATGGTTCGCTACGTCTATGAAGCGGCCAAACAGTGCAAGACACTGGATCGTCTTGTTATCGCCACGGATGATGAAAGGGTAAGAGATGCCGTTCAGGAGTTCGGAGCTGAATGTCTCATGACTCAGGATACCCATAAGAGTGGCACCGATCGGCTGGCGGAGGTAGCGGATTTCTACAAGGATTTTGACATACTTGTTAACATTCAGGGTGACGAACCAGGCATTGAGCCGGAGCTGATCAATGGTGTGGTTCAACTGAAAAAAGAGCATCCGGAATGGGAGGTTGCAACAGCGGCTCGGCCCTTCCAGTCCAATGAGGACCCTCTGCAGCCCAATCGGGTGAAAGTAGCTCTCACTCGAAAACAGAAAGCCCTTTATTTTTCCCGGTCACTCATACCTTTTCCCAGAAACAAGACTGCACAGACGGTTTATTTACATCTCGGAATCTATGCCTATCAGCGGGATTTTCTTCTAAGATTTCATACATTGCCTCAGTCTTTGCTCGAGGATACAGAATCTCTGGAACAACTTCGGGTGCTGGAAAACGATTACAGCATGGGAGTCTTTCTTGTGGACGGCTCCCTTCCGGGCGTCGATACTGAAGAAGACCTGGCAAACATTACAGGCATTTTCAAGCAGAAAGGCATGTTGCATTGACCGTACGCGAGATCCTTCAAGATATTGTTGAGCATATTCGAAAAGCCAACAATTCCAAGGATGGTGAGCGAATCCCCACCTCGGATGATCTTGTACGAAGGCTCTCCGCAGAATATGCCCTGGAGCAGGATACCATTCGGTACTATCTACGCGTACTTTCCGATGCTCACTATATAATTACTATCCATTTTGTTGAAGCAGATGAACGCCTGATGATCAGCGGTGTAAATGGATACGTTGTGGCGGACCCTGGAATAATCGACGAAGTAAAAAACTACGCCTATCGCCTCCTGGAACAAACCTATGAGGCGCAGTTCTATCGGCGAAAGCAGGCCACACTCATCATTCGAGAAATGATGACCGATGTAAAAAGATACAACAACACTCCCCTGGGAAAGACGCTGAATGCTGCACTGATGCTTCAGCAATACGATTCGGTAATTGAAAGTCATCAGGGTGAATTCTCCGATCAATGGAAATCCTCTCGCCTGGCGGAGCTGGTTCCAGGACTGAACCAGGATCCAGGTGCTGCTGCGGCTCCGCCTCTGGTTACCGACGATGACTCATTCGTGGCCCCGGAAGTGGAAAGCCACCGGGCCGTGGATTCAGAAGCGTACCGTAATCTGGAAAAGATGGATCTGTCCGGATCCTGGGGAAAAGCCGTAAATAAGTATGGCGTAAACTTTCTGCTTCGCATCCATCTTAGAAAATACGAATTCGATCGAATTCGAAAGCTTATCAAACAAAAGAAGATTGCCCGTTACGATGATTTAAGGTTCGTTCGAGATTCTGTGCGAAAGATGGAGGATCGAAAGTTTGAAGATCCCATGCTGCAGTATTACCAGAATGATATGACGGAACTTCGTCGCCTCGCCCAGATCAAATTGAACCAGATCACTCTTGCAAGGCAGCAAGCCGGGATGGCCGATCAGGAAATGAACAGGCCGGCCCGTCCGGCTGCGGCTTCAGTGCCGCAAATGGAAATTCCCCTGCCAGATGTTTCTTCGCCTTCGGAGTCAGCGTACGCGGATGCGGCGAGCTCCAGTGACACTAGCGAGGAGTATTCCGTGGAAAGCCTTCCCGATCTGGATGCCGTGGCCTCCGGGGATGATGCGGCATCTGCTACTCTTCCTGAATCCGTGGCCGATGCACCGGTTCCGCCGGATCTGGACGCAGGCGAACCGGAGTCTGAACAGGCTGACGATGATTACTAGAAGACCTTAGCGCCAGCGCGCACTAAATGGCCCGGATCAGCGCAATGCGACTTTCGCATCCCGGCTTCGCGGCTCTGCCACTGGATTATTCCTTTCCTTTCTTAACCCTTTGCTTTAATAGCTCATCGATTTTCAGAGGATCTACAGCTCCGCGGTGAGGGCTAAGGCTTTCTCCGCCATCCATAATATAGATGGATCCGGTAATCCATTTTCCAGCATCCGAGGCCATAAACACAGCCATGTTTCCGATCTCCTCCGGATGGCCGGATCGTCCCAGAGGTATGGTGGCTTCCCATTTATCAAAGCTACCGCCCATTTCAAATGCTTTGGAAACCCCTTCCGTGATAATGGGGCCAGGAGCTATGGCGTTGACTCGAATACCTTTATGAGCCCATTCCAGAGCCAGGGTTTTTGTAAGTGCATCAATTCCGGATTTGGCGGCCGTAGCGGGAGCCATGCCCACCCATCCGTTATGATGAAGTGTCATGGAAACGCTTATAATCACTCCTCCATTGTCCTTCATGTATTTGTGGGCAGCCCGGGAGCAGTAAAAGGTTCCATTCAGATCAATGTCGATAACAGCATGCCAGAGTTTGTCCCTTAGCTTGTGAGCGGGAAAATAGAAATTTCCGGCCGCATTGTTGATGAGAATATCGATCTTACCCATCTGATCCGCGGCTTCTGCAAACATCCGGTTCACGTCCGATGAATCCGCAACATTCAGGGGAAGGCCAATGGCCTTGATTCCAAATTCTTTAGCCAGTTTCTGAGCTTCCTCTTCGCATCTTTCTTTTCTGCGGGAGGCAATGACCAGATCTGCGCCAGCCATGGCCAGGCGTCGGGCAATTCCGTTTCCGATTCCGGAAGAGCCGCCGGTAACAATGGCCACTTTTCCTTTCAGTAAGTCTTTTTGAAAAATATTAGCAGGTGCATCCATTCAGGCAGGTTGACTGAAAAATCAATCAATGCAAGCCTTTTCACGGAAGTTCCAGCAGTACCTTGCCTCTATTCTGGCCCTGCTTGAAGTATTCCAGGGCTTCCGGAGCCTTTTCAAAAGGGAACATCTGGTCAATGTAAGGGGCTTTCCACTTGATCTGCATCATATCATCGTACAGAGTTTTGAGCCGGTCCACCTGGGAATAGAGCCAGATTAGATTGAAGCCCATGACCGATCGGTTGGAGCTGATCATCTCCAGAGGATCAATGCGATCCCGTTTCAAATATTGCAGAGCAAGCCTGGCATAGTTGGGTCGGTTCCCCTGAGGCATGAAATTTGCGGATCCGTAATAAACCAGTCGACCAGCCGGATTGAGACGCTTGTACAGGGGTTTAAAATACGGGGCACCTATTGCATCGAATACCAGGTCAAAGCCAGTGCGATTGAATCTCTTGAGCTTATGATCCAGCTCCAGTGCAAATCCGCTTTTGGTTCTAACGATTACCTGGTCCCGGGGCAGACCGATTTCCTTAGAAAGGAAATCCAACTTTCGATCGCTTCCCACAGAAACAATAGGTAAGACACCATAATGATTGCACACCTGGATTGCATGTAGACCAACTCCTCCAGCTCCGGAGTGAATAAAGACCGTTCCTTCTTTTCCAAGCCGCGATATGACTCCCTGGTCCTCCAGACCATAGAACGCAGTTAGGGCCTGGACCGGAAAAGCTGCGGCTTCTGCCTGAGACCATCTGGTCGGCACCTTTCTTAAATATCTTACATCTGCATTAATATGCGAAGAGTATCCGCCAAAGCGCGAAAGGCCCATGACTCGATCACCTTTCTTGAATCCGGTGCGACTTCCTCCAGGCAATGACTCAATAGTGCCCGAGTACTCCAGGCCCGGTGTAAAGCTTCCCTTTGGAGTGGCGCTGTACATACCCAGCACTGCGAATACATCTGCCAGATTCAGGCCGCAGTAGTCTACCTTGACTCGCGCCTGACCGGCTTCAGGATCGGGAAGAGGAATCTCGCGAAGCTTCAGCTTGTCCAGATTACCAGCTGATTTCTGTATCCATGCATACGCCATAAGTCATTATCTGGACCCGGTATTTCGTGGCAAGTTCAGCTCTATTACTTTTACCAGAGTTTGGGATGGTGCCGGGGAGCTATCCACGCATTACCAGATAACCCATATACGTTACAAAGCCAGCCAGCAGGAAAGCTCCATGGAAGCGGTTCAATCGCCATCTTTTTCCGAGTAGCAGAAGAACCAGCAGCACCAGATGGCTCCCTGCGTTCACAGTAGCGTCTTCGAGCTGAGATTGGCCCATAGGAATATCTGCGATACAGGCCGTAATTCCCAGAATAAAGAATCCGTTGAATATATTGGATCCCACCACGTTTCCTACAGCCAGGTCGGATTTTCCGCGATAGGCAGCAACAGCACTGGTGGCCAGTTCAGGAAGTGAAGTTCCGGCGGCCACAATCGTCAATCCGATGAGACCTTCCGAAAGCTCAAACGTGCGAGCCAGAGCCACCGCCCCTTCTACAATCCAGGAGCCACCCAGCGCCAGCCCGGTAAGACCCAGTACGCTCAGCAAGATTGATAACCATAAAGGGCTGATCTTTTCCTCTGTCTCCGAGGTTGCGCCGCCGGAGGCTGCATTGTCCGCAGATGGGTTCCCGGATTCTGCAATGAGTGCAGGTTCCACGTGAGCGGTCTCATAGCTGTAATAAAGAAAAATGGCGAAGAAGCCCAGAAGGAAGATTCCTTCCGATCGAGTTATGGGAGAGAACAAGGACCCATCTGAAAGGTTCAGGGAGGCTGCCAGAATCATCAGGCCGGCCAGCAATGCGAAAGGCAACTCCTTCATAACGGTATTCGCATGCACCTGTAGCGGATGAATCATTGCGGCCATGCCCAGAATAAGCAAAAGGTTGAATATGTTGGATCCCAGGATATTTCCGGCAGCCAGGGCCGTACGTCCTTCCAGAGCAGAAACAATGTTTACTATGAGCTCCGGGGAACTGGTTCCAAAAGCTACAATGGTCAGGCCGATGACCAGTTCAGAAACGTTGAAACGTCGTGCAATGCCGGATGCCCCTCTTACCAGGGCTTCCGCACCTGCCAGAAGAAAGATCAGTCCGGGAATAATCAATGCAATGGTCATATCGGCGGCATCCAGCAGCCGACCGGTGCGATGTCAATCAGTAATTCGTCCTGATACAATCGCATTGAAGCTCACCGATTCATCCTTGATTCGATCACAATCGGATTCTGAGATTCTGGATTCATTTCTGTCCATCTCGCGGTCCGGCAGCGGATGTTATAGAAAGCCCAAAGCGAAAGTCTGCAGGATGGTGAGAACAGGAGCCAGAATCAGGGCCGGCAGAAGATTGAGCACTCGAATGCTTTTAAGCTCCAGTATCTCCAGAGAGAGACCCAGCAGCAGTAATCCGCCAACACCGTTCAAATTGGCCAGGGAACTCTCGTCCAGATAGGGAGCAATATAGACGGCAGCCAGAGTCAAGGAGCTTTGAAACAGAAACAGTGGAATGGCCACCAGGGCAATGATTCCACCAAAAGCAGAGGCCAGAGCCAGCGAAGAAATACCATCCAGCACCGCTTTCGCCAGCAATAGTTCGGAGCCCCGTCCCATGCCCTCTTGCAGACAGCCCAGAACCGTCATGCTGCCAACACAAAAAAGCAAGAAAGCATTCAATACTCCATGCATGGGATGCCGACTCTGCGAATCAGGTCTGTCTGCCTGGTAGTCACTGCTCCGGGCAGCCTGGTTTTCCTTAACTTTCGCATCTGCTTCCCTGGAGTTGTCTTCGAAAACGGCTTCCAGAGTCTCACTGGCATTCCCGGCCGAGGTCCATGAGAGCTTGCCAATAAAACCTCGTAACCTTTCATCCAGCGCAAGCGCAGACCCGAGAGCGCCACCCAGCAACAGGGATAGAAGAGCAATCAAAGGATTTTCCGTTTCCAGGGAGAGTTTGATGCCCAGAAAAAAAGTAAACAGGCCAATCCCAACAAACAGAGTAGCGCTGATTCGTTCCGGTAGACGCTTGGCAAGCAGTGCGCCCAGGGAAGCCCCCAGAAGCACTGCCAGGGTGTTTACGATGGTGCCTTGAAGAATCACTCGATCAGGGATAGCTCTTCGCTTTTATGGACGGAGTTTACAGTAACGTTTAAATCCTTTAGCATTCCGTCGCGAATTTGATAAAACCAGCCATGTAGAGCAGGGAATTCGCCGGTTTCCCACTTCTGCCGAATAAAGGAAACCTTGGAAAGATTGTATACTTGCTGACGAACATTTACCATGGCCATGGCATCGCTTCTCTGTACTGGATCCGGTATCTTGCTCAACTCATCTTCATGATAACGATACACATCCTTGATGTGGTTCAGCCAGTTATCCAGAAATCCAAAGCTCTCTTCGGACATGGCAGCCTGAATACCACCACAGGATGAATGACCGCACACTATGATGTGGCGAACCTTGAGATACTCCACGGCATAATATATCACGCTCAGTAGATTCACATCGGAATGGATTACCAGATTGGCAATGTTTCGATGAACGAAGATGGAACCTGGCATGGAACCGGTGATCTCTGTGGCCGGCACTCTACTGTCCGAGCAACCAATCCAGAGAAATCTAGGGCTCTGGCCCTCTGCCAGTTTCTCAAAAAAGGATGGATCTGCCTTCTTTACATCACCCAGCCATCGCAGGTTTCCTTCCAGTAGCTCTTTGTAGGTTTCCATTCTTCTCCAGCTTCCCTGTTAGAATCTGGGAAGAAAGCTTTTTTCACTGGTAGAACTAGAGGTTATGCAAATTGGTTTTTTCGAAAGCATAAACCATCATGTCTCCCTGGTTCATAGACTTAACGGTTCGATCCGCCAGGGCTTTGGCCATCCTGTAAAGCGGGCCCATTCCTGGATAGGATGTGAAGCCAGAGCCGTAGGTTATGTAACCGTCAGATTTTAGTCCGTATCGAGCGGCCAGCTTTTCCAGAGTAGAAAGGGAAAAATAGAACAGATGCTCCGGTACATTTAGAAATCTCCAGGAAGGCCCCTGGAATCTAGACAGAATCCCCCAGCGACAGGTAGATAGAATCAATCGGCCACCCGGGCGAAGCATGGCACTGATCTTACGCAGCGCTTCGGAAGGACTTCGTAAATGTTCAATCGATGCCCAGAGTGTTATCAGATCATAGGGCTCGGATGGCTGGAAGCGTAGAAAATCCTGAATATGAATCGTAAGTCCCAGTTGTTCCATTCCTGCCCTGGCGGCGGCCTCACTGAGTTCTATTCCTTCTGCCTGCCAGCCCCGGTTGCGCATGTAATCTACGAAATAGCCAGCAGCACAGCCTACATCCAGTGCTCGCATCTTCTGTCGGTCCAGACTTCGTTCGAATTCAAAAAAGCCCACATCATCCAGATTCAATGACCATACCTTCTCCAGCTGCTTTCGCATTGCTTCCGAGAAGTAATTATCGTACCCGCGATCCGTTCGGTTCTCAAAATAATGGGATCCGTAGCACTCCTCCAGTTCTGCATCGGTGGGCCTGGGAAGTGTCTGAACGACGCCGCAGGATTTGCATTCATAGATTCCAAATTCTTTCCCTGCAGCCGATGCCTTGGAGAACAGAAATTTGAAATGATCTCCGGAGCAGGCGTCGCAACGCTCCTGGGAATTCATGGGGGCCTGTTTTTGAATTGCCTGCACGATTGATATATTCATCGTCATCAGAGTATGGACCGAAAGGACTTTTTCAGTCGGGGAATGAAGGATCTGACGCGCAAGGCCTATCGTACGCCTCCAGGTCAATGGCTGGATAAAAATTTGCAGGCTATGTCCAACCTTCTCAGTCCTGCCTGGGGATTCGGCATTTCCGCGGAGAAAAGTGCTCCCGAGGAACCTCAGGCTTTCCAGAAGAACAGAGGACTGCCCAGACCTCCGGGAGCCCTCCCGAATCCGGAAGCCTTTCGCAGTGCCTGCACCTCCTGCGGCGATTGCATAGTGGCCTGCCCCCATGGAGCGATATTCAATCTACCGCATATTTATGGCCCGGTGCTGGATCCGAATCATATTGCCTGTCATCTTTGCGAGGACTATCCCTGCATCGAGTCCTGCGAGGAGGAAGCTCTTTTACCTCTGGAGGATGGTGTGCTTCCCGGATTTGGAATTGCTGAACTGAACGAAGATGCCTGTCTGAACACTCATCGTAAAAAAGGACAGAAGAAATGCAAGGAATGCCTGGAGCAATGCCCTGTGGAAGGTGCTATCCGGCATGATGCAAGCGGGTTACCTGAGATATTGGATTGCACCGGTTGCGGAATCTGCGTGGAGAACTGTCCTACGGGTGCATTGAAGGTAATCTGGAACCATTAATTCTGTACGAAAGCTTTATGCATTACATGTCAATGGGGACATTGAGCTTGACAGTGCCGATGTGCCTACCCACCGTATGGCGTGGCTAGAGTTAAAAAAGGCGGGCTCTTCTTTTCACTTTTCGTCTGGGTGGGAGTTGTCCTGGTAACCCTCTTCTATGGCATTCTGGTAATGCCCTTTGTTCTGTTTCGCGCATCTCATATCATTCACTGGTTTGCCACCATGTGGGGACGCACCCTGCTAAAGCTCTCCTTTTCTCGAGTAACAGTGTTTGATAAGGAAAAGATCTACAGAGATGGACCGGTAATCTTCCTGAGCAACCACCAGAGTATGTTCGACATTGGAGTTTTTTATCACATCCTGGATGTTGCTGTTCAATTCCGATGGATGGCCAAAGCTTCCTTGTTCAAGATTCCGATTGTAGGCTGGGCTATGAAAGCCGGGGGATACATTCCCGTAGAGCGCGACGATCGAAAGAAAGCTCTACAGTCCATGTTCAATGCAGCGGATCAGATTCGCCAGGGTAAAAGCGTTATTATTTTCCCTGAAGGTACACGAGGTACTCCAGAGGGTAAACTGCTGAAATTCAAAAAAGGCGGATTTATCCTTGCGAAAAAGGCAAATGTAACTCTTCAGCCAGTTACGATCTGGGGAGCTCATGAGATCATGCCTCCGCAGAGAGGTAAACGACTACAGAGATTGAATCGCGGCCATATCCGGGTTACCGTTCATGATCCCATCAGTCCGGAGGCCTACAAGGATCTAGGCGTTGACCAGATTTCCGATATGATTCGCGCAAAAATTGAAGAGGCCACCGCCCTGGAAGGACAGGCAGGAGATTGATCCATGTCCAGGGCCCCGAGGGCGCTCATATTTGTCCTATCGGTGCTCCTCAGCACATCTTACTGTCGGCCAGCAGTTGATAATCATCGAATTGATCTGCATTCCAGTCCTGTATACGTTCAGCCCGGCTTTGCAGACGCCAATCTCCGCAATCTAGCAGCGAACTTCCATGGCCGAATCTTTTCCGCTTTTCCCATCGCACCTCTTTCTTATTTCCCGGCGGATGAGCCAGGGGAGCTTGTAGACTTTACTTTTTTTATTCCATTTCGACTTTCTCCCGATGAATTGCATCAACTGGTTTCGCCGGCTCTTTTTTTTCCAGGGCTGGGCGAAAATTATGTAATCTACGTAAACGGTCATGAAATCGCCCGGGAAGTCCACATACAGGGAGGAGAGATTCAGAGGCGGCGAACGGAACTTTCCTTAACTATTCCAGTTCGCAGAGATTATCTGCTCCAGGGCGAAAACCTGCTAACTGTGCGTCTCCTGGGACATTCCCCTCCGGACGGAGATTCCAGCCCTGTGCCAGGCCTATTCTACGATCGAGGCTATTTTCTGGGAGAATCTGCCGATGCTCTTTCCAGTAGCACTGATACCTTTAACCTGGTGCTGGTATCGCTGTATCTTGCGTTTGGAATCTATTTCCTGTTCATTTTTGCCCGTCGCAGACGAGAGTTGTATGGCCTTTTCTTTTTTCTATTTACGCTGGGTACATTCGGATTCTACTTCTTTCGCACAAGGATTGCCTACGACCTGATAGCCGATACGGAATACCTGACCAGATGGGAGAACGCCTCCATCTTTCTGTTGCCCGGTGTTTTGATGCTATTTCTGATTACCTACCTGAGGCATCGGTACAGAATTCCTAACTGGGGCTGGGTGGTAGGTGGTATAAATTTTCTGTTTGCAGTTCTTGCTCTGATTGTACCATTCTCGCTGGTTTCTTTTCTGGTGGAGTCCTGGAGACTGCTTCAAATTCCTTTGATGATATGGTTACCGGTGTATCATATCATTTGCGTTCGTAGAGGGGATCGGGATGCTGGAAAGTTCCTGGGGGCCCTGGTGTTGCTGCTTTCCGCCGCAGTCTTCGATTTGATCAATAGCATATATAACCTGGTGTCCATGGAGCCTACGTTTCGCTGGGGCTTTTTCGGTTATGCAAGCTTGCTCGTGACGATTATGGGCAACCGCTTTCTTGTATCTCTACGTACCGCTGAAGATCTCAATCAGCGTCTTGAAGCTGCCAGAGTAGAGCTGGAGGAAGCGGCCCGAATGAGAGATACCTTCGTGGCCGCCGCTTCCCATGAGATTCGCACACCGGTTCATGGAATCCTGGGAATTTCTAGAATCTTACTCCTGGAGAATCAATCCGGAGGAGAAAGTATCAGTCCTTCGTTGAGACATTCCCTGGAATTGATTCGAGAAAGTGCAGTTCGACTTACCAGACTTGTAGATGATTTTGTGGATCACAGCAGGCTTAAAGAAGGGCAGTTAAAGATCAATCGAACTGCAGTAAGGCTTCATCCGGTTGTGGAATACTGCATCGCCTCACTTCGCAGTCAGGTAAATCAATCAGTGGAGGTCATTAACGAAGTACCGGAGGATGTTGAACCTCTATATGCAGATGAATTGCGACTTCAGCAAATTCTAATCAATCTGTTAAGCAACGCCATCAAATTCACACGAGAGGGGACAATCCGGGTAAGTGCTATTGTAATTGATGGAGGGATTGATATTACCGTGGTCGATACGGGCATCGGAATTCCACCGGACAAACTGGAAGATATATTCAAACCATTCAATCAAGCAAATGCGGCCATTGCCCGAAGTTATGGCGGAACCGGGCTGGGGCTCTATATTGTTCGTAGACTTGTGGAACTACACGATGGAGCTCTTACACTTGAGAGCAGGCCAGGTCGAGGATCAGAGTTTCGCATTCGGCTACCGCTCTATGATTTTGTGAATCAAACTAATGTGCCTGCTCTGGAAAATCCGGAAACCGGTCGTGCACTCAAACAATTTCAGCTTCTGGAAGAGGTGACCCGATACAGCGCATCGGCCTTCCAGAAGGAAGATAAGAGGCCTACCGTTGTAGTGGTGGATGATGAAAGGATTAACGCCGCTGTGTTGCGCGGAATCCTGGAACCTGCGGGATTCGAAATTGTGTCATTCAAGAAGGCCAGAGATGCTATCCATTATTTTCAAACCAGCGGCAAAGCGGATCTGGCCATACTGGATTTGATGCTCGGAGGGATGTCCGGAATCGACCTCTGTCTGTGGATTCGGGAAAGCTATTCTTCTATCGATTTACCTGTCCTGATTCTTACGGCCCATGGCGATAACGATCGGATGGTGGAGGGATTCGCTGCCGGTGCCAACGACTATCTGGAAAAGCCGGTGGATCCCGTGGAACTTCTGGCTAGAGTGCGGACCCTGGTGGATCTTCGATTCTCATCCCGGGAAAAATCAGAATTGCTCAGTTACCGGCAGGAGCTTCAGATTGCGCGAAAGATTCACATGGAGCTGCTTCCTTCCAGGCTGCCCAATCTGGAGAAGCTTGGCACAACGGTTCGTTATCTTCCCCGGGGCGATCTGGGCGGGGACTATTACGATGTACAGCTGGTAGAAAATGGAGCAGTGGCCTTTCTGGCCGATGTTACGGGACATGGAATCGCAGCCGCTCTCGGTGCTGCGATGATCCGGGTGGCATTCCTTCTGCAAAGGGACCACTGGACGACCCCGGAATCTGTTTTGCAAGGTGTGAACCGCATCTTGCTGGATGCAGGTAGTACTCAGCTGGTGACAGGTTTATGTGCTTACGTTGATCTATCGCAGAATCGATTGCACCTGGCCCGGGCGGGTCATCTGCCTGCAGCGCTATTGCGCAGAGATGGAACACTTGAAACGCTGTTTCCTCGGGGACGGGTGATGGGCTGGCTGCGGGATCTAAGACTGCAGCCTCTGGAATATCCATTCCAGCCTGGAGACCGATTATTCTTGTTCACCGACGGAATCACGGAGCTTCGCAATGCAGAGGGAGAATTCATGGGTGAGCAGCGAATTCTGGATTTCCTGGAAAAGAATTCCAGACTTGCTTCCGAGGATCTGTCCGACGCATTGATGGACTTTGTACATGGCTGGCAGACCGAGCCTGAAGATGATATCGCAGTCTTGATTCTGGAACACGCATCGGCCCGGGTGCAAATGGAAATGGCCGGATCCTAGGAATAGACCTCGGTTAGCTCCTGCGAAGATGTTCAACTATTCCTTTTTGCTTTTTCCAGTTCCCATTCCTTTTCTAGTTCCGGAAGTCTTTTCTCGAACCATTCGTAGAATTCTGTAAGCTCCTTGACCATTCGTCCGTTTCTGGATTCGCATTCGGTTAGCCTCATTGCATCGGCCATTATCGCTTTGAAATCCTGGACAATCTCCAGTCGCTTCGCAAACAGAGAAGGGAGGGCATCGGCTTTTACGCGAAAGTGGTCTTCTCTACGCCCCTGCCGGGCCGTCTTCTCGATCATTCCATGCTCTATCAAAATCCTGGTCATGGTAGATACCGATCCCCTGGAAGCATGTAACCTTTTCAAAATAGCGGATGTAGAAACCAGCTCATCCGGCTCTGTAAGCAAAAGACCAAATATGCGACCGGCCATCCTGGGAAATCCCCCGCGTTCAAAGAATGCTGCCATGCGTTCTAGATACTTTACTCTGGAGACGGTGCCCTCTTTTCGCGCATCGGATCTCGGGGCTGTGCCCGATGTCCTGGATCGGGACCGGTGCTTTGATTCGGCGAATTCTTGTTCCTTCTGGCTCAAGGAAATCCTCGTTAGAAATGCCATCGCATATAGACAAAAGCCTGCGGCGGGGCCCCCTGAAACTCCGCTTCCTCCGGGTGCGATCCCAGACTGTATAATCTGGCGCCTGCGACGATGATGATTTCGTTGCTGGCATTGAAAGAAAACTGTGGGCCGTACAGCACACTGCCTCCTTCCGGATCCCAGATCGCAAACAGATCACCGGTTATCAATTCCGTCAGATTGTAGCCCACCGAAGCCTGGACCAGATAGGGATTCCTGGTCAGAATTCGTCCACGTGTGCGAAAGAAGCTCTCATCGTTCAACGATGGATCGCTCTGCTTTGAAGCTACTTCCAGTTCCTTTTGCTGCTGCTCCGGAATATAGGGGTCTTCGCCGTAAGGCCTGGAGTTATAGAAAAACTCCAGATTGGTTCTGAGCTCGCCCCAGAATGCATAACTTGCTCCCAGCACGAATTGATGGGTATCTTCTTGAGCCAGGTAGTCTTTATGAAACTTTTCATCTTCCTGTCTGCCCAGATATGCGAAGCGAAATCCTGCATCCCAGATTGTCAGGTTCAATTCTGTTCCCCAGACATAGCTTCTGTGTTGTCTTCCTCCCAGAAAAACCATGTCCAGATTTCCGAAAGTGCCTTTGTATCGCAAAATGGAGGTGGCATCCTGAGATCTAAGTCGCCCCAGATCTCTTTCGTCGGATCTGGTATAGGGAGCGATTACCAGCTGAATGGAGTCGTAAGAATTGAAGAAGTAACTGGTATTGATCGCATCAGCTCCGGGAACGTCCTCCAGATCTTGAATGAGAGGCCCCACGGGAGTGATCAGGTCCATGGGGTTTAACAATCTTCCTTCGCCCCAGGATATGGCCTGTCGCCCGAAAGTAATATGGAAGTCGGTTCCTTTGTAGGCCGCGTTTAATCGATGAATATCTCCCCTTACCAGATAGTCTCCATGGTTCTGAATTGTTTCCATGGATAGAAGCCGGTTGCGCACGGAAGATGCATGAAGCGGTGCGAAAGCCGGAGATTGAGGGTGATTGGTAAATACAAAATCTCCATTTCCACTGATTTCTGCCTGCAGAGGTCCATCGCTATATTCTGCTTTGAGCCTCAGGCGGCTCTCTGAGGTAAGGTCCGTGTATTTCTTGTCAAGCGGGTAGAATGGTTTAAGGCCCTGGATGCCCTGTCGGAAGAATCCACCCAGATGATAGGGTTTATCGAATTCGCTTAAATCAAAATCGGAATAGTCCGAGGTTTCTCCTTCTCGGGGACTGCCCTCCACGGAAGGGGGGTCATTCTGCTCCTCCTCCCCGGTCTCTGAAGAAAGTTCGGGGGCTTCCTGAGGTGAATCCTGAGGCGAATCATCAGACGCAGAAGGACTGATGGGCGAATCCTCTATTGTCGAAGTCCGGTTGGAATCTGAGGACTTCGCATCAGTTGGATTCGTTTCGGCGCCAGGGCCAATGCAGGGAAGAAGCAGGAAAACAATTAATGAAACAGAAATGGCAGCCCTGGCCCTGAACAGAGAAGAAAGCGATCCCGATGCTCTTCTGCGAAGTAAACCTTGCAAAGTGTTATGAGCGGACATATAAGCAGAGATATACGCAGACTTATAAGCAGACAGGGGCCCGGTTTGTATCCTGATCGAGGCGGATTTCTTCACTTTCAAGGGTTGAAATTGCATAAGAATACCGGCTGCTGCGAAAGGTCAGAATTGACCCGGGGGAATCTAAGCTCAGGATCTCTTTTCGTCCTGTTCGATCTGGCCATCCCTGAGGTGAATGAGCCTTCGGGCACTCTTGATAACTCTTTCATCATGTGTGCTAAACAGGAAGGTGGTACTGGTCTCTTCGCACATTTGTAGCATCAGTTCGATGAGCTTCTCAGCGTTATGGGTATCCAGGTTGGCCGTAGGCTCATCGGCCAGAACCACCTCCGGTTCTCCAATAAGCGCACGGGCCACAGCCACTCTCTGCTGCTGACCTCCGGAAAGTTGATCCGGAAACCGATGCATCAAATCCTGCATATCCATGCGATCCGCAAGCTTCAGAATTCTTTCCCTGCGCCTCTGTGCATCCACCCCCTGAAGCAAAAGAATGTACTCTACATTTTCATAAGCAGTCAGCACAGGTACCAGATTGTAGGCCTGAAAAACAAATCCAATATTCTGCAGCCGAAAGTCGCTGAGCTTGTTTCCGGTAAGGGCGGTTACATCTTTGCCATCGATGAGAACGGTTCCCTGGCTGGGTTTATCCAGGGCTCCCATACAGTTCAGGAGAGTACTCTTGCCTGAGCCGGATGGACCTACTAAAGCTCCAAATTCTCCGCGGTTGAATCCCAGGTTGATTCCTGAGAGAGCATGCACAATGGTTTCCCCCTGTGCATAGTCTCTGCTGAGATTCTGGACTTCAATATAGCTGGTACTTACTGCGTTCATTGTGTTTCCCTATTTCGTGTGCTGCCCCATTTTAATCCTGAATCAATGTCTACCACCGATAGCTTCCACAGGTTGAATGGAAGTGGCCTTGAATGCAGGATAAATCGAAGCCAAAACGCTCATACCCACCGCCACATAGAATCCAAGAGAAATATCTTCGCTGGAGATTCGCGGATAAACCACCGTACCCATGGAACCCATCATTTCTATACCGCCTGCGAAGCTACCCAGGGGGATACCGGTGACTGCAAGTAATGCCACCAGTCCACCACCCACCAGAAGTCCGGTAATGGACCCTGCCAGAGCCAGAAGTACAGATTCCATTATTATCGAAGCTACGATGAAGGATTTTCTGGTTCCAATGGCCATTTGAATGCCGATTTCCCGAGTTCGTTCAAACACGCTCATGAGTACCGAATTCAGGAGTGTAAGTGCGAAGCCGGACATCAGTACTCCGTAGATGATTCCTTTTATATCATCGATATAGTTCAGCATGGTTTCTATCTGGGGCTGCAGCTGGAAAAAAGCCAGAATCTCAAATCCTTTTTTTGAAACGACATTCTGATTGTCGCTGTCTCCCTGGCCCGGCTGGCCTCTAGCCTGGTCCGGTGGCCTTCTGTCTTCCTCTTGAACTCCCTCTTCGTGAGTGGCTGAGCCTTCGTTGGAGTGTTCCACCAGAGATCTTTCCAGGAAGCGATCCAGCGGTGATGAATGCGAAAGATCCGAAGTCAAAAATGTGATGTTACTGATCTGACTGGAGTCTTCCTTGAATAGATTACTCAGCGCGCTTCTGTGCACCAGAACCGTATGACGGTCCACGCCGGTCATGGGCGATTCAAATATTCCTGTGATCTCCGCCCTTACAGAAACCGATTCGGATTTCTCATTTCCCAGTGTAAGTATAACATAGTCCCCCAGTTCCAGCTCCATGCGATTCGCATTCACCCGGCCAATCAGACAGGGTATGATGCCGGTGGAATCGGATTGTAGTTCCGGGCTCAGATATTTACCTTCTACGAGCCATTCATCGAAAGAGCTCACGTTCCTTTCCGTGGCCGGGTCTACGCCAGTGATGATTACTCCTTCCTGATAGGACCCGATGCGCAACAGGCCTTCTCTTTCAAATCTGGGTGCCATAAAAACAGAGCCCAGGGACTCCGGATAATCCAGGTGCTGCACTTTGTTAAGAATCGACGCGGCATTCGGCAATCGGCGATCAATCTTTCGCTCCTGTTCGAAACCTGCCGGGCGAATCTGTACATGTCCCATTCCAGATTCCACTCCGCCACGTATCATGGAATCTACCATTCCATTCGAAAAGCCCATACTGAAAAGTACACCGGTCATGCCCACTGTAGCTGTACTGACCACCAGTAATGACCGTCGTCTGTGTCGAAGTGCGCTTCGCCAGGCGAATACCAGAAGAAAACTCAAGCGATCCAGAAGATTCATAGGGTTCCAATGACCTCCACCGGATTTAGCCTGGGAATCTTACGAATTGCCAGAAAGGAAAGCGCCAGCGATGGAAGGAGCAATGTGAGTAGTGCAATGTATGTTTCCTGAAAGCTAACGATGGCACGAATGGTTACAACACTTCCCATCTCCTGAATTGCTTCCCCCAGCTCGCCGCCCAGGATTACAGGATTTACCTGCAGATAATAACCGGAACCCATTCCAATGATAAGACCCGGAATGGTGCCCCAGATTAATAGAAGGAATACTTCCAGCATTACGACTTTGATCAGATGACTTCCCCTGGTCCCAATAGCCATGAGTATGCCGAATTCGCGTTTCCTTTCATGCAGGGACATCTCCACAGTTGTCATAACGCCGGAGGCCATGATCAGAATCAAAAACGCCAGGGTGATTTCATTTCCTATTTGATCCAGCAGTAGATATTGAACCAGATCTTGATTTAGATCATCCCAGAAAAGGACTACCGGGTCATAGGTTTTCGCGTACTCCGGAGGAAGATCGGTTTCGGGTACAGGAAATCTTTCACGCAAATCATCGTAAATGTTTTCGGCCACCAGAGGATTTTTCGCCCCCAGCACGATAGATGTGTATCGAACAATGCCTCTTTCCGGGTTTCCCGGCGCAAAGAGTTCTCTTGCAGTTTTCAGATCGGTCCAGAGCAGATTTCCATCCAGTTCCGGGTTTCCGGTTTTAATGATCCCCTGAACCCTTACCAGGGCAGCCCCTGTGGAGCCGTCGAATCTGGATCCCACAATGGAAAGAATGGAACCAACATCCGCTTCCAGGTTATCCGCCAGTCTCTTGCCAATGATTGCCTGATAGACCAGAACCCCTTCTTCATTTTCCCGGGGTTCAAAGCCCTCCTGGAGATACTGCCCTTTAATGACTTTTGTGTATAGATTCGTAACCTGCTTTTCTTTTTCTGGATCGCCTCCCTGCACCTGAACGAAAGCGCTGTGTTCATCCTTTGCCACCAGGCCGCCGGAAGCGATTCGTGGACTGATTGCCTGGATGTCCGGATGATTCAGTTTCTTTTCCAGGTCCTCGGTATAGTCCACAGCACGATCCAATCGGCGTCGACTTTCCACCCACCCGTAGGCGGCCACCTGAAGATAGCCGGTGGTCAGGGCTACTACCTGATCGATGTTTTCTTGATGCGTTCCAAACGTGAGAAATCGCAGGAATGAAGTTAGAGCTACCGACAGAGCTATGGAAACCATGGTAATGTAGGTTCTTCGCTTATTGCGAAACAGATTTCTGGATGCCAGACGGAAGGTTCCCACTGAGGACTCCTACTTTCGCAGATTGGATTTACTGAATACGTGGGCGGGTATTCCCGTATTGAACTGTAGCTGATGGAATATCAAGGTTGTCCGAGATACTTCTCTCCCGTTCTCCAGAGAAATCATTTGATAACGAGTAGGAATGGTTCTTCCGCCCATGGGCTGAATCTTGTCGTAGAGCATCTTCTTTTTCAGTCGGCCTTTGTGGTCGAAGAATTGTTGTTCCACAGGCAGATAGTCCGACTTTCGCACCTTCAGTACAATGCGAGACCAGACGACGGCGGCGCTGGGTTTGGGAATCATTTCAATCGTATATTCCTCTCCGGAAGTGGACAGAAATTTATGTGTGTAGTCATCCACGACACTTGTGGCTCGGAGTAGATCATCGTTCGTAAAATCCGAACCCATCCAGCTATCCTGCAGCAAGGAACCCTCAATCTTGATCTCTTTGTTAATGCTGGGAACGTATTGCCACATATTGTTCTTAACTTTCAAGAATGCCGTTCCGCGATCGCGCTCTGGTTTCAGTACTCTAATAAAGCCACGGTCTGTGCTGGATTCATCCCATATCTGCATCAAGAGACTTCGATGCACACGGTCCCGGTCGATTTGTAGTTCCATCAGTCCCTGAGACGTATTTCCCCGGGTTTTTTGATCCATCTGATTTACCACTTCGCGGGCAGTGGGCTCTGCCTGTAGATTCTGGCTGGAAAGAGAAATCAGACCAGCACAGGAAATAGCAAAAAACAGGATGGATAGTCTTCGAATCATTGGGATCGCTCCAGAATCTGAGGTTTCGAAAGTTTCAGTAATGACTGAAACATTATCCCCTTCTGTCAAATGTTAAAGCAGGATGTCAGATATCTGAGTGGCGTTATGGGATTATTTCTTCTGATTTTCCATCAATCGACTGAATTCTCCGGCTTCCAGAGGTGGGCTGAAATAGAATCCCTGAATGGAATGAACACCCAGGCCCTCCAGTTTATCCAGAGACTGCGGGTCTTCCACTCCCTCCGCCACCATCGTAAGCCCCAGAGCGGATGCCATACCGGTAATGGCCTGAAGTATGCGATAGCCTTCTCCAGTATGAATGCGCTGAACGAAGGCCCGATCGATTTTAATTTCGTCCACTGGCATTTCATGTAGCTGCGCCAGAGTGGAGTATCCCGTGCCAAAATCATCTATGGCCAGGCGAAAACCGGCCTGATGTAGATCCAGCAAATGAGCCGTGGCATTCTCTACTTCCAGCATGGCTATAGATTCTGTGATCTCCAGCACGATTTCGGAAGTAGTTAAACCGGCCTGTTCCACCATCTTGAGAAGCGTACTGGCCAGGTCCCGGCTAAAAAGCTGACGTCTGGAGATATTTACCGAAAGCTCCAGGTTGAAGCCTTTCGCTTTTAAATCGGAGTGATAACCCAGGGCCTTTTCCAGCACAGTTCGCCCGAGATCAGAGATCAGTCCCATGCTTTCTGCCAGAGGTATAAAGGAATCCGGTCCAACTTTTCCCAGACCATTGGTGTTTGGCCATCGCGCCAGAGCTTCCATGCCCACAATTCGATGGGTTCCGGATTCTACAATCGGCTGAAAGAATGGTTCGATAAGTCGATTCTCAATGGCCTCTACCAGATGGTTTCGAATGGAAAGTTGATGCTGATAAAATGCCTTCCTGGGTAGGTCGCTGGCAAACTTGTAGTTGAAGCGACCCTGTTTCTTCGCATAGTTTAGCGCCCGGTCTGCCTGCCCTATGATTTCGTCCAGATTCCCGCCATCCTGAGGAAACAGTGCTACGCCGGCGCTGCAGGTAACGTGCACCTTTTCCGTCTCCACTTCCATGGGCAGTCGAATCAACTCCATCAACAGAGTGGCCAGACCTCGAACCTTCTCTGGATCCCGGACCCGATCCATAAGAAAAACAAACTGGTCTCCGCCCCAGCGATAAAGGCCGTTCTTCAGCTCCGGGATGGCCCTTAACTTTTCTGCGAATAGAGCGAGCACCCTGTCTCCCATTTTGTGACCCAGGATCTCGTTGATGTTGAAGAAGTGATCCAGGTCAATGAGACCCACAGCAACGCTATGACCTTCAGACTCAGCCTGTAGCAAAGCTTTCTGCACGTCTTCTTCCATGCGAGTGCGATTGGCCAGGCCGGTAAGGTTATCGTGGTAGGCGGCAAAGTGCCTCTGTTTTTCTGAAATGTAATCCAGGGTTGTATCGCGAATCAGTCCTCGAATGGCTGTTCTATCCCGCTCTTTGTAGGCGATAAATTTGCCTTCGAACCAGCTCATCCCGGTTTCCGCTGAGAGTACAGGGAATCTGAGTCTGACTCTGCTTCTGCCCTTTAGCAAGGAAGAAAGACTGGAAGCCAGCATCTCCCGAAAATCCTTATGGATCAGTGAAGGGAGGGAGAGCTTCGCATTGTCTTCAGGAAGTTGACCAAAGAATTTCCTGAAAGGCTCATTGGCATTGATTACATTAAATCCTTCATCCAGCTCGATTACAGCTTCTTCGAGCAATGAAAGAGTAGTTAAATGAGACTTTCTTTCGCTGTCTGCTCGCACAGCATCTGTAATGTCTCGCACAACGCCCACTACCATGGACTGATCCGCATCTTCTACAAGCCTGGTAGAGATCTCTACCGGCAGTACGGTGCCATTACGTCTATGGAAGTTCATTCGGAGCCTTCCGCTCCTGTATCCACGCTGAAGCAGGAAATAATCAAAGAGTCTTTTAACTCTCTTCTGCTCGCTTTCTGCAAAAATGTTTGTATATGGCCTGCCCAGGAATTGCTCCCTGGGTAATCCAAGTATCTCTTCGCATTGCTGATTGGCTTCCAGAACAGAGCCGGAACGTAGCTCGGCCAGAAAGATTGCATCGTTGGCGCCTTCAAAGATCACTCCGTACTTCGCTTCTGTAAGCAGACGATCGGAAATGTCCCGGGCGATTAACTGAATACGCCCATCAGGCATTCGCACAGAGGAAACTTCGCATGTTCTGGGCTGATCGATGCTGCGAAATCGAACTCTCTGCAAGGAAATGTCACCACTTTCGGAAAGAAATTCGGAGTCCTGCACAAAGCTCTGGATTGGTTGGTCCAGAACAGCCGATTCACTCTGGCCCAGCATTTTGAGTGCAGCCGGATTCAATTCCATTACATGTCCCCGGGCATCCAGGACAAATATTCCATCAGCGGCTTTTTCGCGGAGCAGTCTGGAGTTTCTTTCGCTATCCTCCAGATGCTGTCTGGCCTGCTGCCTTTCCAGTTCTGCCGCGGCCCGTACAGAGATTAACTTTAAGATGGAGAATATAAATTCCGGATCATCCAGGGGATCGGTGGAATATACAACCAGTATTCCGTTTGCCTTTCCTGATGTATCTCGAAGCAGAACCCCCGCGGCCGATCGAAAACCGTTTTTCTCCAGGCAGGGATGCTGACCGGGCTGCTGAGTAGCGTCTGCGATGAGGCAATAACCGTCCCGGATAACCAGATGTGCCACGGTTCCTTCTAGAGGTATGTCCGTACCTTCCCCTGGTTCACCGGCATGGAAAAAGGACACTGCGCGAAAGGACTCCAGTGTCGACAGATCCTCCACCTGCGGCAGGCTACCGAGCATTGCACCTGTGACCCCCAGATGCCTGCATAGGGATCTGGTTAGTTCTGCGAAATAGGAACTACCTGTGCGCGAAGCGATTTCTGTAACCAGGGAAAGAGATCGATCTGTCTGACCGCGGTTGCGGGCCTTCATGATTGCCATAACAGCCGGGCCTTCCTCGGTGGGAAAAGCGGAGTTATGGGATTCTACCGCAACACTGGTGCCGTTTTTGCGATTTAAGCGAAAATTCAAAGAGAAGATCTGACCGAATGGCAATGTGGGGATGGTCTTTTCTATGACACCTGGTATCTGCCCATCCGTAAAATCGGATACGGTGCCACCAATCAGCTGCTCCGGAGAGGCCGCGCCATAGAGTTCTACCGCCGCTTGATTCGCGTACAAAATCTGCCAGTCCCGGTGAATAATGACAGCGCCGGGGACAAGGTTCAGTATTTCATCGATAGAGTAATTCTTTCTTAATCTTTTCCAGGTCATGCGCCAGGGTTTGGGGAGAAGCCATATTTTTTTGCCCTCGAGTCCTTTCTATGTTGCTTCTCAGTTCGCTCTCTCTGACCTCCCTGTCAGGAGCCGAATGTTTCGCGGGTCTCTTTTTACGTTTCGTTCTCTTCTATTTTTCAGGTCTCTATATCTATTTTCGGGTCTCTGTTTCTCGTTTCGGGTTCTACTTGATGCTCAGTCTGTATTCGTTTCTATTTTTTCTTTATTTTGTGCCAAACAGTGGCCGGCCCTGAATCCAGAATGCTTTCCCGGGGTTTTGTCGATGGGATTATCTTCGACAGCGATACCGGCATTCCAGATTTAATTGTGGCCAGATCCGGTTCACTCTCCAGTAAAGTTCGGCTCTTTCTTTTCTTTAAATGCAGTCAGTCCAATTCCAGGCTCTTTGCGAGAGAAAATCTGGCTGAATTCGTTGATCTCTCTTTCCAGAGCCGCAGACAATGGTTGCTCCAGGCCGCTATGTACCAGCCAGCGAGCAATCTTCTGCGCCTCCGGCCCTTTCTTTCCGGTGATAATACCCATCATTTTCTCAGCGGTGGGGAGCAATTCTGCCAGTTCCACCACCTGGTTTACGAGACCTATCTGCAGTGCTCGATCTGATTTAACCTGGGTACCGGTGAGAATGATTTCCAGTGCCAGAGCAGGCCCTACCAGACGCGATAGTCGCTGCGTGCCACCGAATCCAGGTATGATGCCAAGGCCCGTTTCCGGAAGGCCCATTCTGGCATTTTCACTGGCAATTCGCATATCGCAGGATAGGGCAAGCTCCAGTCCACCACCCAGGGCAAATCCGTTGATGGCGGCGATGGTAATAAGATCAGACCCTGAAATCGCATTCATGGTCTTGTGCCCTTTTCGGGCAAATGCCTCTGCCTGCTCCGGATTGAAGCTAGCCATCTGCCCGATGTCTGCCCCAGCGCAAAATGCCTTCTCGCCGGTGCCGGTAATGATCAGTCCGCGAATGTCCTTGTCCGAATTCAGGCTCTCCACATGCTCATGGATCTCGGAAAGAATATCTTCATTCAGAGCATTCAATGCTTCCGGGCGATTAATGGTTAGAAGTGCGTATTGATTTTTCTTATCCAGACTGGTAAGGGCCATGCGATCAGAATTCTTGCGCCACTTTACATGCCCATAAAAAAATGAATGTAGAGGCATTTTTGTTTGCGCTTTTCAGTATAAGGACATAATCACGAGTTCAGTTTACCTCGGGCTGGCCGATATGAATGAATAGGTCTCAGGTTGTTATTATGGATGCGAAGCAAAAAGATTCAGAATCCAGACTAAGGTCTGCACTTCATCAATTGAAGGAAATGCATGGTCTGGTGGCGATCAAGACCGGTACGGAAGTGGAGGATATGTCTTTCTCCGAGATTTCCATGTTGCGCCGCATCACAGACGGGCTGCTTCCACTCCATGTCAAAGTAGGCGGACCCGAAGCCAGAAATGACATCCGCAATCTGTTGCAGATCGGAGTGGATGGAATCATAGCTCCAATGATTGAATCTTCCTATGCTCTTAAGAATTTCATTCAGACATTGAAGGAACTCTGCAGCCCGGAACAGTACGAAAAGCTGGAGAAGGGGATCAATCTGGAGACGGTAACGGCCTTCCAGAATATGGATTCCATACTCACTTCCCCTGCACGAATGGAATTGAAGCAGATTACTGCAGCGCGCACGGATCTGTCCGGAAGTATGGAAAGATCTCCGGACGATCCAGAAGTCCTGGAAGCCTGTGCATTAATCGTAGCTCGCTGTCAGGAATATGAATTAAGAACCAGTGTTGGAGGAGCCATTCATCCAGGGATCATTGAAATTCTGGTGAATCGAATCGCTCCTGATACTATAAACACTCGTCATATGGTGATTTCCCGGTCAGCTCTCAGGCAGGATGCCACCGGTCATCTTACCCGATGTCTTGAGTTTGAGCTGGAGCTATACAGGTATCTTTCTACCATTCCCGGGATTCGTCAGGAAGCGTATTCCAATCGCGTGAAGCTGCTTTCAGCCAGGATGAAAAAGGCACTCCGTACATGACCGAAGTACACTGGCTGGATTTATCCCTGATTATCGCCTATCTGTTAGGTCTCATTGCCTTCGGGATCTACATTTCCAGCGGAGTCAAAACAGGCACCGATTACTTTCTGGCCGGTAAGAGCCTGCCGTTCTGGGTCATTGGAATGTCTATCATTGGAACGAACATCGGCTCCAATGACTATGTTGGTTCTGCAGGCAATGCCTATAGTATCGGGTTGGCCCAGGCGAATTTCGAATGGATTGGAGCCATACCGGCCATGGTGCTGGGTGCATTTCTTTTTCTTCCTTATTACTGGCGCGCGGGCGTGTACTCCATTCCAGAGTATCTGGGCAAGCGATATGATGAGCGCACTCGCTTTCTAAGCGCAATAATCTTCACTGCATTTTCTTTTGTTATCGTAGGGGTTTTTCTCTGGGCCACAACGTTGATGCTGCATACTTACCTGGGCTGGCCTCACTGGGTGGGGATTCTGGTAACAGGCGTGGTGGTGGGTTTCTATACCGTCACCGGAGGTCTTAAGGCCGTAACCTATTCGGATACAATTCAGCTGGTAATCATGTTTGGTGGCTCCCTGGGTGTTGCCTACTTTGGGATTGAACAGGCTGGCGGGCTGGATGCATTTTTTTCAAAACTGCAGACCGAACATCCAGACAAGCTAAGAGTATTTCTACCTGCGGATCATCCTGATTTTCCCTGGCCGGGAGTGCTTCTGGGACTGGCCATGGTGCTTTCGCCGGCCTACTGGTGTGCGAATCAGGCGGTATTGCAGAGGACGCTGGCTGCGCGTTCTCAATGGGACAGCCAGGCATCCATGCTGTTTGCCGCTTTCGCGAAGACCTTTATCCCTCTTTTGATAATTCTGCCCGGATTTCTGGTTCTTGTGCTGAGCGCCGAGCCTCTTGCAGATAAAGATCAGGCCTTGCCCTGGATCATAAAGAATGTGCTGCCCCCCGGTCTTTCTGGACTGCTTTTCGTTGCATTTATCGCAGCTCTACAGTCTTCAGTGGACTCCACGCTAAACTCTGCTTCCACGATGTTTACCAGGGACATTTACGGAGTCTGGAAAGATGGATTTAGAAGAAAGCTGCATCCAGAAAGCGAAACAGAAACCAGCGAGCGCGAAAGTCATGAATTGCGCCTCGGAAGAATTGTAACATTCGCCGGTCTGGTGTTTGGCATGGCCTTTGCTCCGGTTACGGGCAAATTCGGAGGTATTTACACGTTCATTCAAGAGTCCCTGGCTCTCTTTCAGGGACCCATTCTGGCCATCCTGGTTCTGGGAATTCTCAGTCGAAGACCCACTCCCTCCGGGGGTTTTCTGGCATTGCTTTCCGGCTTGCTGGTGGCTGCTCTGCTTCGACTGGTTCTGGATTGGAATATGCTCTACGTAGCATTTGGAAGCTTTGTATTCAGTGGACTGTTTCTGATGATTGCTGTTCGCTTTTCGCGGCCTCCAGAGCCGGACCATATCCAGGGGCTTACCCTGCGGTCTGTAATTGGAGCCACATCCCCGGCTTCGAGTGAAATTGATCAGCCCAGCGGGGGCCATCATGATTGATATTAACTGGCCCAGGGTTCTGGCCATTGGCTTCATGCTCATCATCCTGACGCTCTGCTTCCTGCTTCCCGGTCCCCTTCATTACCGGGCTTCTCTGAAAGGATGGAAGGATTTAAGGATCTGGGCTGTGATTTTGATTGCCATTCAGGTTTTCCTTTACTGGATCTTCTAGGTATATCGCACGAAATTGACACTATGGCGGACAAGAATAGCGAAAGCCAGGCTGAATCCGGTGCGAATACAGATTCTGCACCCGGTGCAGCCAATCAGGAAAGCCAGGCTCGAAGAAGCATTCGTCAGACACTTTCGCTTCTACCAGGCAGACGATGGGACTATTTCCTCCTCTCGCTGGTGGTAATCGATACCCTTCTTCTGTTACTTCGTGGCTCCTACGATGTATTTCTGGATCGCCGGGTTTCTCTGGGCCTTATCGGTTTTGACTTTTTCGTCCTGACTCTCTGGGGTATCGACTTCTTGCGCAAGCTCTGGAAAGAAGAGGATCGATGGAAATTCATCACCAGAAACTGGTATGAAGTGGTGGGTCTTGTCCCTATAGTAATGCTTCGTCCATTCCTGTTACTCAGAGGGCTGAAACTGGGTATCGCATTCTACAAGCTGGGAAAAGCATCCGAGAATGTTAGCCAGTCTCTGACCAGGGAAATCACATTTCGCTTTCGGGACATCATTGTAGATACAATCGCAGATGCTGTATTTCTGCAATCTCTCGGTCGTGTGGAAGAAGTGATGAGCCGACTGAATTACGCAGAGCTTGCGCGAAAGGCTTTCCAGAACCATCAGGAGGAGCTGGATGCCCTGGTAAAAGACTCACTTCATTCCAAGAGCATGATGGGAGAGCTCAGTCGAGTTCCCTTTATGGATGGGTTCATAAATCGAATCGGCACCGATGTAAGTAAGATCATCAGCGAAGTGCTGGAAGCAGAAGTGGCCGGAAGCATCATGAAAGAGATTACCAGGGGTATTCTTGCGGAGATGCATGAAAGGGTTCGTCAGCTGGATGTAGAAAGGATTACATCGGATGGCCGAACTCGAAAGCGATGGTCTGCCACGGTCCAGACCCCGGAGGACCTGGCTGAAATGAATGCAGAACCAGGCTCCAGGGGAGTGGAGTCCTGAGACCTGCCAGCTATCAAGTCAATTGTTGGGTCTGAGATCCACTACTCCATCATTTCAAATTCCGGCATTGATTGTCATTTATTTGCAGCCAGAGCGCCAGTTTCCGCCGGTTTCCGGCAACTATGAAGTCCTTATGATTTCACAATTGAGTTGATCTACAGAGCGGTTCCATTTAGGTTTCGTCATGGACCTTGGAGTTAATGATAAGGTATATTTCCTGGCGGCTTCCACCAGGGGGCTTGGTCGGGCGGTAGCTCATGAATTAAAGGAATCCGGCGCCTCCGTATTTTTGGGCGGAAGGGACGAAGAAACTCTGCTACAAACGCTCAAAGAGATGGGCGCAGATCAGGATCGTAAGGTACACGGCGCTGTACTGGATGCTTCGTCTGCAGATAGCATAGAGAAATGGATAGAAGAGGGATTGCATACCTTTGGACGGATGGATGGTTTTCTGGTGAACGCCGGAGGACCCCCTGCAGGAAAATTTAAAGACTTTGATGATTCCGATTTCGATGCTGCGTATCAGTTAACCTTGATGAGTGCTGTGCGAATGATCCGTGAATCCTTGCCCGCCCTTCGAGGTAGCAAAGGGAACATTCTTATAGTTACTTCCCTTTCGGTTCGCGAGCCGGTGGATAATCTCATTCTTTCCAACGTATTTCGAAGCGGCGTGAATGCACTAATGAAAACCCTATCCAGAGAGCTCATCGATGATGGCATTCGGACGAACTGTATTGCCCCGGGACTGATATCTACGGATCGGCTGGAAAAAATCGAAAAATCCACGGCAGAAGCAACGGGAAAGAATCAAAACGAGGTGCGAAAAGAAATGCAGGCCGGTATTCCCATGCATAGATACGGGGATCCATCGGAATTCGGCCGAGTGGGTGCCTTTTTACTTTCGCCGGCTGCATCCTACATCAACGGTGAATCGATTCAGGTGGATGGAGGACTGGCGAAAGGCGTATGACTCAATCCATGAAAGAACAGAAAAGCGGGGAAGGTGGATCGAGCCGGCCTATGGTAGGAATCATCATGGGCAGTAACTCGGATTGGGATACCATGAAAGGTGCTCGAGACATTCTCAAAGAATTTGGTGTTCCCTTCGAAGCTCTGGTAGTGTCCGCTCATCGGACCCCAGAAAAAATGTATGAGTATGCATCCCAGGCCAGGGGAAAGGGTATCCAGGTGATTATCGCAGGCGCCGGAGGTGCCGCTCATCTTCCAGGGATGACTGCTTCATTGACGACGCTTCCGGTGATCGGGGTGCCTGTTCAGAGCAAGGCACTCAGCGGATTGGATTCGTTACTCTCTATTGTGCAAATGCCTGCAGGCATTCCTGTGGCTACCACAGCCATCGGTAGTTCAGGAGCAAAGAATGCAGGTCTTCTTGCCGTTCAAATCTTAAGTCTCAGGGATGAAACCCTGGCTTCCAGGCTGGAAAGCTACCGCCAGTCATTGAAGGAAATGGTAGATCAAATGAAGCTGGAAGACTGATCCGGCTCATTTTTTCTGGCTGCATGTCTGCTATTCGAAAGCCAGTTCTACCGCCGGCCACCCTGGGAATCCTGGGAGGCGGACAACTGGGGCGAATGATGGCCCAGGAAGCCAGAAGGATGGGCTACGGAGTTGCGGTTCTGGATCCCTCACCAGGTTGTCCTGCATCTCATCTTGCAGACCACCATATCCAGGCAGATTTTTCGGATGCTGCTGCCGTGCGAAAGCTGGCTTCTCTGTCTGCCGTAATGACTTTTGAATTTGAAAATGTGGATCCTTCCGTAATGGATGGCCTGGAGTCCTTTCCATCCCTGGATCCACTGTTTATTAGCCGAAACCGCTGGAGAGAAAAGAACCTGGCTCGAAATCTGGGAATCTCCACCGCTCCCTTTTTTGCTGTCAATTCCCTGTCCGATCTGCGATCTGCGTGCGCGAATCCAGAGATCCAGAAATGTAAGGGCGCCATTCTGAAAACCTGTGAAGGCGGCTACGATGGAAAAGGACAGTGGAGATTGCAAAAGGAAGATTTGGATGCAGCAAAGACTACCATTTCCCTCGATCAATTCGCAGAGTCTCTAAACCAGGAACTTCGCACAATATTTACCGGCCCGCGTGCCGACTTTTCATCCACGACCACGGGAAGCGATGGCGCTGCCTTCGAGCCCTCAATCGCAATGGCCTCGGAACAAACTCCTGAGTTCATCCTGGAAGGTATGGTGGATTTTTCTCTTGAATTCAGCATTGTAGGCACAGGATTTTCCGACGGAAGCTTTCATTGCTATGCTCCTGTGCGAAACGAACATAGAAATGGCATTCTTCATAGAAGCCTCTCTTCTGCGAATCTGGAAAAGGAATCCAGGGACCTGGCTGTGCAGTATGCCAGCAGCCTTTCGCAGCACTTCCGTTACGTAGGCACCTTTGCTGTGGAATTCTTTCTGGAAAATGGAAAACCTGTATTCAATGAGATGGCTCCCCGTCCGCACAACTCCGGCCATCTTACCATGGATGCGAAAATAAGCTCTCAGTTCGAGCAGCATATTCGCGCAATTTGTAATCTACCTGCAGGCTCTTCGGAAGCACTCTGCGAAGCAGTAATGATCAATCTGATAGGTGAAGACAATAGTGACCTTTCGGGATTGGAGAAAGCTCTTGAAATTCCCGGTCTTCGCTTTCACTGGTATGGTAAGACCGAGTCCAGGAAAGGACGTAAAATGGGACACATTACTGCCATTCATCAGGACCTATTTGAAGCAGAGAAAAGGGCGCATCAAGCCTTTGAATGTCTTGGATGGGCAAGGCAATAGCCCAGCAATCGGTGGCAGCCAGAGACCAGAAATAGATCGGCCAGGGCCAGAACTCCGATTCTACGATTGCTCATGAGATAGAGCGGAGTCCAGGAGGGTCGGAATTTATTTTTGAATCTGAACAGACCCATACTGCTGAAAGCAGGTCGCATCAAGTAGTAGCTCGCGAATTTTCGTGGTTTTTCGAAGTAGCTCAGCGAATCTCCGTTTAGTATGGAATACCCGTTCGCCGCGCTCGATGTTGTATCATTGACCGGGGATTTGAAATGCCGGGAAAGTCTTAGAAAAGGGACTTCGCCCAGGCTCAAGACCTGGATTCCCTGATTTCGTGCCAGCGAAACAGACTCCAGAATCAGTGCTTCCATGGTGCCCACAGGAGCAGCTCCGGATCTAAGCAATACTTCCAGGTGTCTTGCACGGGGTCCATTGCGAGACCATCCTACAATGGCCTGGATGATACCGTCCTTTCTATAGAGCAGAGCCTGCTCCCAGAAATCCGCGTGATTCTGATACAGATGCCTCAGGGATGGTCGTAGTCGATAATGAGAGCGATTTCGCAAGTCCGCGAGACTTTCGTTCAGAAAAGTTATGTCTTCTTGCGAAAGCGGATCCAGTATCTCTATTGATCCTTTTCTTAATGCTCTCCTGCGCAGTTCCCTGAGGCTTCGATGGGGCTGCCATGGCGCCGGGCCATCCAGCATCAAAAACGCTTCGATGCCGCTCTGTCTGCTGTACCAGCCCTGTTCAACCAGTACAGACCTATGAACAGGATCACATCCGCGAATTAGTATATTCCTGCTATCTGCTTCAGCCTTGAGAGCTGCCACCAGATCCAGATTCGAACCCACCAGCGCTGTATAGATCCAGTCTTTTCTGGATCGGGTCAGACCAAGGCTCATGGGGTAAAAGCCTTGAGCATCGGTAGTTTCTGGCGATGAACCTTTGATGGACCAGCTCAGTGGAAGTCTTGGCAGTCTTCGCATTCTAATCTCTTTTTTCGCCGTTCCCTGGGATTGTCCCAGGAAAGGGTTTGACGCATGTCCGATCTGTCCCTTGCTTAAAGAACAAAGAAATAAGGAGGAAGTATGGCACTAACTTTGCCTGATTTACCCTATCCCAAGAACGGACTCGAGCCTCATATATCCGCAAACACGCTCGAGTTTCATTATGGAAAGCATCACAATGCTTATGTAACAAATGGAAACAAGCTTATCGAAGGTACTCCTTTCGAGAAAGCAGACATTGAAACCATTATCAAGGAAACAGCAAAAGATTCCTCCAAAGTTGGCATATTCAATAATGCTGCCCAGGTTTGGAATCATACTTTTTACTGGAACTCAATGAAGCCAAACGGCGGTGGCGAGCCCAAAGGTCCCATTGCAGACAAGATTCAGTCTGATTTTGGCGGACTAGACAAATTCGTAGAAGAATTCAAAACAGCGGCAGCAACTCAATTCGGTAGTGGCTGGGCCTGGCTTGTTCTGGATGGCGGAAAACTCAAGGTTGTAAAGACTCCTAACGCGGAGAATCCTATTGTAACCGGCCAAAAGCCTATTCTAACGATTGATGTGTGGGAACACGCATACTATCTGGATTATCAGAATAAGAGACCCGATTATATTTCTACTTTTGTTGAAAAGCTAGTGAATTGGGACTTCGCTTCCAAGAACCTGGAAAGCTGATATTCAGCCTGGATTCTTAAGAACCTCCCGGGGATAGCCATGGGAGAGAAACTGTAGAAAGGCTCGCCACGGCGGGCCTTTCTTATTGTACCTTTAAGTCAGATTGGGCGGACATCAAGAGAGCTGTATGTCTGGATTTCACGTTTTCTATGGCCTGATGCACGGGAACGGCGGCTTCGGCAAAATGTTCAAGTCCCCACTTTTCGGGGGCCTTTCGGGGACCATACGTACGACAGGGATCTGCAACAATACACATAGCCCCCATTTCTTGAGCAGAAATACACCAGAGCCTTGCTCGTTCGGCTACCGACGATTCATAGAATAGATCTCCGAGAATTACAATGTCCGGACTGTGGCGGGGAAGTACGGATTCAGGAGTATCAAAAAGCTCCAGGTCATCTGTTTTCAGTTGCACTCCATTTCGTCTGGCCATTGCGAGGGTTACCTTTAAAGCCTGGCTGTCATGGTCCGTAGCAATCACATCGCTACCCATTTTCGCAAAAGCCACAGCCGCCAATCCTGATCCGCAACCGAGTTCCAGAACTCGAAGGTCTTTTAATTCTAGCTCTGTATCCAGCGCGAATCGCGCCAGCATTCTGGATCCTGGCCATACAATGCACCAGTAAGGAATTTCGTTTCTGTATTGCTCATCCAGACTGCCTGCATATTGCCAGAAGGAACTGAAATCAATTGCTTCGCGCATATAGATTTCCGGGCAATACATATCTGGTCTGTTTCCCTGGCCAAAGTTGGGAACCGGTGCAGTATCATCCATATTGGCGCGGGCGTTCGAATCACCGGCAAGGACTGTGCCCTGCGGAAGAGGCATACCAGGCTCCAGTAAAAAAAGGTCAGCTGACTGCATCAATGCGAATACTCTGAAGAACTTGGATGGAAGAGGGTAGGTTCAATTGAATCCCAGGTCTCATCAATCAGTATTTCCAATAGTCAGGTCGGGGGTTCTGGATTTGGCGTCTGCCTTCCACTGACCGGGCGGAAGCCCAAACCACCTTCGAAAGGCGCGATGAAAGGTACTGGATTCGGAATACCCCAGCAGATAGGCCGTCTCCAGCAGGGAATAGTCTCGGTCCCGCAGATAAATCTGTACCAGCTCCTTGCGAACATTATCCAGAACTTCCTGGTAACTCAGCCCCTCCCGTTTTAGCTCCCGGTAAAGAGAGGTTCTGGATAGCCCCAATCTATCGCATAGGCTTTCAATACTCACTTCTCCGAAGGCAAGGTTCTGGCGCAGGAAATCAGCGATGACCTGAGCTGTGGAATCCTTCTTTCTGGAATGCAGCTCGGAGGCTCGCACCATGAGAATTTCCTTCAGGTAGTCATTCTTGTGAACTCCTTCATACTGCAGGACAGAAGCATCAAAGGCGATTTCATTGTATTCCTGGCCAAAATGAACCGGGGAATCAAAAAAGGTCCTGAAATCAGCGGCGTATTCAGGAGTCGATTGCTGAAGAAAGACTGCATTGGGTCGAATAGGCCGGCCCGTAAAGAAATTGGCCCAGGTGACTCCGGAGGAAAGACTCCTTTCGATTACCAGCGGTGAATCAAAACGTGGATCGGTAATGGAGTAGCGAAACAAGCATTCTTTACCACCGGCAATGCATTCGATCTTGCCGGTTTCATTGGTTAGAGAATGGAAGCGTATGGATTGATCCAGTGCTTCGCCCAATGTCCCGCAAGAAAGAAAAAGATTAGCCACAACTCCCATAGATTGTTTACGAACAATCTGACCTATCTTAAGAGCGCATAGAGGGTCCCCCGTCGTTTCCAGAAGTAAATTCCAGAGCTTGATGCTGGTGCTTACAGGCAATCGGCCATCTACTTGCTTAAATGCATCTGGATCTAGCCCGGTATGATGCACTATTTCCGCCAATTCGAGGCCTTCTTTGAGTAGCCCATCGAACACATCGTACATCTGCACTGCTGATACGGTGGGGGCGCTGGCCATCATTTATGCTCCAATGTGCAAAGCGCAAACATCATAATGAAACTCTGACTTCTGTAATTCCTGGTGCAACTTCTTCTTTGAAGCAAACGGCCAATAAAATGAAACCTTCGGCCATTGAATTAGACTCAGGAAATGTGATTCAATCTATTCCCAGCCCCGAGATTTCCGGGGTGCAACTGATAGGTAGGAATTAGAATGAAACTTCGTGTCATAAGCACCGCCCTGTGTTCGGTGCTACTTTTTAACGGATGTGTGACCTGGATGACCGGAATACCGGATGCTGGCTCACCGATTCAAAGAAACGAACCACCCATCCTGGTAATGGAGCTTCGGCCTGTGGACTTTACCGTGTCCGGGGTTCTAAGTGCGGATGCCAGGGAACTTGTGAAATTGATCGGGGAAAGCAACCAATATCGAGAATTGGTTCTGGTCGGTCCGGCCGCTACTGATGTGGCCTTAATGCGTGAAACAATAGAGACTGTGTGCCCGCAGCAAAGAGAAAAACATCCTGGCCAGGTGATCTGTTTAAGGGTAACGCTAGGTTCCGATTTGTCAAACCAGCCAAGCCTAATCTGGAGCCTTCCACTTGCAGTTCTTACAGGACTCACAGTCTTCTGGATACCAATGTACATAAGGGATCCCAGAAAATACCATCTGGAGGTGTTTACCGAAAACACAGACTTTAAGGACCCTCCGCGAAAAAGCTACGCAATCTCGAAGCATATTCTGGGTGGCTGGCTCCTGTTGCCATTCCTGTGGGTATCACTCATGACCCCGGACGAAGAGAATTTATGGGAAGGCTTCTTAAGCGAAGCCGCAGAGCTGGAATCTTCCTCCTCCAGATAATTCAAATATATGTGATGCTAAAAGCACTCAGGAACGTAGAAGCATCAGATTCGTTTCAGGCCCCTGCATGCAGGGGCTTTTTTTTCTATGTCTGACGGCTCTCAGTCCAGGGCCCGGCGAGCCACCCCGATCTGCTCTGTGAGATTCTGTTCCAGTTCTTTGCCCAGGCTACGGGCATATCTTTGATAGAGTGCCTTCCATGCCCCCCGAATGGATTCTTCCATTTTTTTGGCTCGGGAAGTGGGAAAAATCTGCGCTGTTCGGCCCTGCAGCTTGCGTTCGACAAGGCCCAGATGTTCCAGACGATCCAGAAACCGAGTGATGGTGGAGGGCTTGAAGCTCAACTGCCGCGCAATTTCCGAAGGCTGGATGCCGGGATTTTTTAAAGCAACCAGAAGGACAAAGCCATGAGAAGGAGCCATGCCGATTCGGCCAAACTCCTCCTCGGCAATTTCTGTCAATTTACGCGAAAGCGCGCTCGTGCTGAAGAACAGGCAATGACTGAAGTCCTCCTGCTTTTCTGGCTTTGCGCCCGGGCCGCTCATGGATTCCAGAGAAAGTAGAATTTAGCGCTGGAGCCCGGGAATACCAGTTGTCTCAGTATTCGGTTCAGGTCCGAGGTTTCTGCTCCAGGGGTCTGATAGATATTGTCCATCTTTCTATCTGACTTTGTATAGAGAACGAGCCTGGGATCGCTGCCGGAACCGCGATAGTTGGGCAGATCCATCGTTTTTCGCACAAATTCATCAAAGTAACCGATATCGTCCACAAGGCCATTTTCTTTGGCCTGATTCGCTGTGTAGATTCTGCCATCTGCCAGCTTGAGAATTCGATCTCGATTCAAGTTTGGCCGTCCCTGGTCCACCACAGTGACAAAGCGACCGTACATATCGTTGATGATCGATTGTAGAATCTGACGCTGCTCCTCGGTCATTTCTCTTGTAGGACTTCCAATGGCTTTGTTTTCGCCTGATGTAATTGAGTAATCCTTGATTCCGATTTTCTCAAGCCCTTCCTTTACGTTCAACAATCCAAAGATAACTCCGATGGAACCTGTAATGGTGGTAGGGTGAGCGTAAACTCGGTCGGCGGCCATGGCGACGTAGTAACCACCGCTGGCAGCAATATCCATAAAGACCGCTACAACAGGAATGTTGCGTTCCTTTTTGAATTCCTGGATTTCTCGATAGATAATATCGCTGGCCGTAACTCCTCCGCCAGGAGAGTTGATTTTCAATATGACAGCCTTTACACTCTCGTCTTCCCTGGCGCGGTTCAGATGACTCACTACCTGGGCCACCATGCTTTCTTCAGAAGGACCAAAGAAGCCGGCGGTTTCTTCATCGGTAATCACTCCTTCAATGGGTACTACAAGGATTTTGTCTTTTCCCTCTCCCGACAGAACCTTCTCTTCGTAATCTTCCGAAAGCGATGGAAAGGAGCCCCCGCCGAGAGGCACCACGCAGCAACCGGTTGCCACCACAGAAAGTAGGGCGACAACAAAGAGTCGGGAAATGACTTGCCTGAAAAAATGAAAAGCTTGAGTGTACATCAGATACAGGGAGCCATTCAATCAATTATGGGTAAAGTGAAAAACCGCGAAACCAGCTATGAATACAATGACTTTAGCAGCAGGTCCCGGCGCCAGTCAGGGGAACGTCATTCCAGGAAAACGGCCCCAGATCGAAAGGTGTTCGCATTTATCTCGATCCTTTTGATGGCCTTTCTCGTCCACTGCGGAGCCTGTTCCGACCAGGATTTGAAACTGGTACGGATGGTAAGCGATACGTCTCTCTATTCCAAACCGGACCGATCCTCGGATCGTCTGGGCACCGTGCCGGCCGGACAGCTTGTGGAGATCCTGAGTAAAGGAAGCCAGGACGAAGGTTCGGATAAATACTGGTACGAGATTACCTGGAAGAAAAAGCAGGGCTTTATGCTTCTTGATCCATCCAGACTGGAAATGCATTCGGCGGCCACTGACGAGGGCGATGCGGATGCTGAGGAAGAGATGGATGGAATCGATGAAGGAAGCGAAGAGCTGGAGTTACAGCCAAAAAGATTGAAGCCAGTTTCCTTTGATCCGGAAGGACTGGAATTCTCTCTGGGCCTGGGATGTACGGGAAGCACTCATTCAGAATACTCGGTTTCCATTTCATTTGATGGCGATGAAGTGCAGATGGTAGATTCAGGACTTCTGGAATATGGCATGCCAGGTGAAGCCTGCGGCAGTACCTACGAGCAGATATTAAAAGGTAGTTACACATTGAAAGACGGAAAGGTGCTGGTTAACTTCAAACGCGCCATCAATCGAGTATCCACTGCAAAGTTTCCCAATTGCGAAGCTACCCAGATTAAAGAAGAGAAATACCAGCTGACCAGAAAGGATACCTTCTTCATGCTGGAATGCGATGGAAAAAAAGCCCTGCAGATGGAGCCTTCCAGCGATGCATCCGAAGAAGCAGATACACATGATTACTCGGATCAGTACTTTGTGATTCAATAGTTGTCCCTACTCCGAAGGTACCGCAGAGGTTCAGCGGATGCGGAGGCGATGGACTCTGGAAAGGGCCATCGCCGAGGAATGTCCTGCTAATGGATCTGAAAGCTGGCTCAGATGATAGATCTGACCGGAGCGGGTGAATCTTATTGGTAGAAGGCTGAGGGATACGCCGAGGTCTGCCTGGCTCACTGAGCTACAGATGAGCGATTAGTAGTTGCGATTCCGCTTCTCAGTATGTTATCGGCTTTCTTCCAGCATGTACTCGGTGAATAGATCCTTCTGGTTTCCCTTCACTTCGCTGTCTTGCAGTGCCAGAGGATAGTTTCCGGAAAAGCATGCATCGCACCAGTTCTGATCCGGTCGGGCAATCTTCATGGCTTTGTGAGCCCCTTCCAGAGTCAGATAACCCAGCGAATCCACTCCCAGGTACCTGGTAATCTCTTCCACTGAATGGGAGGAAGCGATGAGTTCTGTGCGAGTGGGAATATCAATTCCGTAGAAGCATGGAAACTGTGTCGGAGGTGCCGAGATGCGAAGATGGATTTCTTTTGCCTGAGCTCGACGGAGCATCTTGATAAGCTTACGGGCGGTGGTGCCTCTCATAATTGAATCATCGATGAGTACAACCCGCTTTCCTCGAATGGCGGATTCCACTACGTTGTATTTGATTCTGGCTCCAAAGTCCCGAATCTTCTGCTCCGGCTCAATGAAGGTTCTACCGATGTAATGCGAGCGAATCAGACCAATGGTAAAGGGAAGTCCGCTTTCTTCAGCGTATCCCAGGGCCGCCACCGTAGAGGAATCCGGAACACTAACCACGCAGTCTGCCTCTGCTGGATATTCTCGAGCAAGAATGGCGCCCAGGTTTTTGCGCACTTCATATACGCTTTGATTGAAGATTGTGGAATCCGGTCGAGCGAAATAGATATTTTCGAAAATACAGAGGGATTCCTGCTTCTGTTCGAAAGGAAAGAAGGATGTTACTCCCGTATGATCCACACGAATTACTTCGCCGGGCTCTACGTCCCGGTCGTATTTCGCATCGGTGATATCGAATGCACAGGTCTCGGATGCGAATACAATGGAGCCATCCGGACGATGTCCCATAACCAGAGGTCTGAAACCGTTGGGATCACGAATGGCATACAGTGCATCTCTGGTAAGAATCAATAAGCTGTAGGCTCCGGATATGGTCCGCAATGCATCGCAGAGAGCATCCAGAAAGTCTGTGTGGCCGCTACGAGCCATCAAATGAACAATTACTTCAGAATCGATGGTGGTTTGAAAGATGGAACCTTTCTTTTCCAGATCTGCTCGCAGAGACCAGGAGTTTACCAGGTTTCCATTGTGAGCAAGAGAGAATGCACCCAGGTTGGATTCGACTCGGATGGGCTGTGCATTTCTTAGAAAGGAAGCACCGGTGGTGGAGTAACGGTTATGCCCGATGGCCGCGCTACCTGTAAGCTGAGAAAGTTTGTCTTTTTCGAAGACCTGGGCTACCTGTCCCATACCGGCATAGCGGTAAAGTCTTTCGCCGTCCGTAGTTACAATGCCTGCGCTTTCCTGGCCGCGGTGCTGAAGTGAGTAGAGGCCGAGGTACGTGAAATTCGAGGCCTCCGGACAGCCATAGATTCCGTATATGCCGCATTCCTCCTTCGGCCGATGCTCGGAGGAGGACGTCTCAAATTTCATGTTTCCAGAAAGGGAAATGCAGATAGAATTGGAACTAAAAAATGCGGCCAGATCAGGAAAAACAGCAAAGACTAAACATGCAGCGATTTATGCTGCAGAATCCGCTCCTTAGATCTCTGGTTCCGGATCGGCCAGCGGTGCGGCGCTTTCTTAAGTCCATCAAGATGGTAGAGTTTAAAAGAGGCCGAATGGTGTACGAAGAGGGGGAAATTGCTGATTGTTTCTACATAGTGCGGCATGGAGAGGTACACCGGTACCATCGAGAAAGCGACGGAAGCGCGCGACTCATCGGCATCCATGGAAGAGGTAGCGTTCTTGGTGAAGTCAGCTTCCTGGCAGGGGAACGCCATGGTGCCAGGGCCCAGGCAGTGCTGGATTCGCAACTGGTCCGCATAGATCAGGAATCCTGGGCCAGCTTGATTGAAGAGGAGCCCGAGGCCCTGACCGGACTGGTCAGAATCCTTTCTCGAAGATTTCACCGAACCATGGATCCGGCTGAACAGCTTGAGCCAGCCCGACTTCATATGCTGGCCTATCCTGACGATCCTGCCCGCGGACATTTGCTGGCTCATGTACTCTCGGAGGTGCTGGTCCAGGAGAACCATGGACCCGTACTTCTTCTGGAGCTCAGTTCTCCTCAGGAACTGAGCTCCGACAGATCCTTTCCTCCCGGACTGGAGGCCTATTTCGACCTGGATTCCATTTCAGAAGAATCAAGATCTCTTGCGGATCGCATGGATCTTCTGGACCGTCCAGTGGAGCTCTTTGAATGGCTTCGATCGCTTTCGCATCCTCGGCCTGGCGGATATGATCATATAGATGCGCGACCCCTCATGAATCTGGAATCGCCTGCACGAAATAAGGCAGCGCATTCCATTGCAGCTCTGCTGGGCTTAATGCGAAAGTTCTACTCCCTGGTACTGGTGCATGTTGGCCGGCACACGGGCCGTCCGGATCGTATGCTGGCAGAACTCTATAGAAGCAGCGATCTGATTGGCTGTGCCAGGGATGCGGGCATGGCAGCAGGGCCCAGATGGATGGATTACCGGAAATGGCATTCCAGTCTATTGCCTGACTTTTTCGAAAAACTTGTCTCCATCACAGAAGAAAACCACACGGCCCTGCGAAAGCGAGAGCGAAACCCCGACCGTTCTGTGCCTTTAAAACAGAATCGAATTCGACTGTTTCTGCACGAGAACAGGGTGCTACAACCGAATGCACCGGGTATGCATCGACTGGCGCGAAAGCTTAGCGGCACTTTGAGGGGACTGTGCTTTGGTGGCGGCGGTGCCCGCGCCTATGCCCATGCAGGTATTCTGGAAGTGCTGGAGCAGGAAGGTCTGGAATTCGATGGAATTTCCGGTACTTCCATGGGTGCCGTTATCGGAGCAGCGCACGCGGCCGGTATTTCGGCACGGGAGGTTCAGCATCTTCTTCGAAAGAGTGTGCCCGATTCCGATGCAATCCTGGACAAGGGTATTCCTGTGGTTAGTTTCTTTAAGGGGGACCGGCTGAACGATGTTTTGATGGATGTATTTGGAGACCTGCAGTTCGAAGATCTACAGATTCCATTTTATTGCAATAGCACAGATTTGAACTCAGGCGAAAGTCTGATTTTTGAAAGCGGATACATTTCCATGGCTCTTCGAGCCAGTGTCAGCATTCCCGGTGTCTTTCCTCCGGTGCAGATGCCGCCCTATACACTGGTGGACGGAGGAATTCTGAACAACCTTCCCGGGGATGTGCTCAGACGTCGCGGTTTCAGTCGGGTGGTGGGTGTAAATGTAACGCCCATGGAAGATGATCGCTCCAGTCAGACCAGGGTAGACTTTTCCGAAGGTGTCCAGGGCGTGATGGACTATTTCAGTCGGCCTCCGGTGCTTTCCATAATTACGCGCTCCATCGCCGTGGAAGGTCGTGAGCTACTACGATTCAGACTGGAAGACTTTGACTTTATATTGAATCCGGACATCGGCCCTTTTGATCTCTTTGACTTCGGTCGGCATGATGAGATCTTTGAAGCCGGCCGGAAGGAAGCCAGGGACAGAATTCCGGATCTCTGGCAGGCAATGCTACGGCATTAAAAGGAAATAGTTGCCTTTTGATATCCACAGGCCAAGTTTTGCCCGGGCCCAGTACAAATTTGATATGAAAGATCTTAGAAGAGAATACGAAAAAAGAGTTCTGGAAGAATCCACTACAGGAATGGATCCTTTTGCTCTCTTCCGTTCCTGGTTTGAGGAGGCCAGGGAGCAGGAGGATGATGCAAACGCAATGAGTCTGGCCACCGTGGACGGACGAGGGCAACCCGATGTCCGAATCGTTCTTCTTAAGGATTTGAGAGCAGATGGTTTTGTTTTTTTTACGAACTACGACTCCAAGAAAGGCCTGGATCTGGAAGCCAACAATCGTGCCGGACTGTGTTTCTTCTGGAGAGGCCAGGAAAGACAGGTTAGAATCCAGGGACAGACCAAACGGGTGAGTACATCTGAATCCGAGGAGTACTTTCACAGTCGCCCGCTGGAAAGTCGATACGGTGCTCTGGCCTCGCATCAGAGTGAACCGGTGCCTTCCAGGGAAATTCTGGAAGAGCGGATGGCAGAGCTAAAGGACAAATATGGCGATCATCCTCCGAGACCGGAAACCTGGGGCGGTTATGTATTGGAGCCGGAACGAATTGAATTCTGGCAGGGTCGCCCAGGTAGGCTTCATGACAGGCTGCTGTATGAAAAGGATGGAGAGGGTTGGCGCCGCATGCGTCTGAGTCCGTAAATGAATCCTATTCGATCCAATTCCTCAGCCAGACCTTTGCAGCTATGCTCCCATCCACCGTCCCGGTCACAGGGACTTTCGGGCTCGCTACGAACCCTGGTTTTCTTAGTTCTAACTTCGCTTCTAGCATCGGCTCTGCTTTCCAGCTCCGGGCTTGCTGCCGAGCCCATTACGGCCCAACAGGGCATCCTGGATTTGCGATCTTCCAATCTGGAAGAGATTCACTTTTTGGACGGCCACTGGGCCTTTTACTGGAACCGACTGGTGAATCCACTATCGCTTCGCAGTCCGGAAGATCTGGATGAGGCCTCCAGGGCCGCTTTACCGGAAACACCGGACTTGTTCGCTGAAGTTCCGGATGACTGGAACAGCCTGGATCGCAGCGGCTCAGATTCGACGGCTGCCGAGAAAGGTGGCACAGGTATAGCTACCTACTATTTGAGAGTGCTTCTTCCAGAAGAGCATCCGCCGCTTTCGTTGAAGTTTCTGGATGAATCCAGCGCCTATGCTCTTTATGTGAACGGAAAACTGTACGGCGAAAACGGTCGTGTGGCCGAGAAAGAGCAGAACTATGTGCCGAGCTATAAGACGAGGCTGTATGAACTTCAGGAAAAAGGGCCTGTTCTGGATATCGTAATTCATGTGGCCAACTTTGGACACAGAAAAGGAGGTTTGTGGGAGCGAATTCGCATCGGCCCACAGAGCGCGATTCGCCAGTATCGGGAAGGGCGCATTGTTTTTGAGAGTTTTATAGCCGGCACTCTTGTAATCATGGGCTTCTATCATCTGGGGCTTTTCTATCTTCGTCGAAAGGACCTATCCACTCTGTGGTTTGGTTTGTTCTGTTTGATTATCGTTCTTCGACTGGTTCTCATCGGAGAACGGCTTTTGCATGATATTATGCCCGGAGGCTGGTGGGAGACTCTTCTGCGGCTGGAATATCTCAGTGTGTATGGTGGGCTGACTACTTTTATAGCCTTTGTGCACAGTCTGTATCCTGGAGAAACCCATAAAAGATTTCTTCAATTGCTTCTGATTATAAGCGGAGCTTTCGCATTGTTTGCTCTGTTCAGTCCTACACTCTGGTTCACCCACAGCATTGACTACTTTCAGTTTGTGCTACTTACGGCAATAGCCTATGTCGTGGGAGTATTCGCTCTGGCCATCTATAGAAAACGGGAAGGTGCCATTTTCGTCAGTGTAGCTTCTCTGGTGCTTTGTGCCACCGTGGTCAATGACCTGGCCTACAATCAACAGGTGATTCGAACGGCCCAGCTTGTGGCGGTGGGGCTATTCGTTTTTATATTTATCCAGGCATTCATTCTATCCATTCGATTTTCCCGGGCATTCTCCACCATCGAAAGCATGAAAGACAGTCTGCAGCAGTACAACCAGGCTTACAGCCGATTTGTGCCGGAGGAGTTCCTGAAATACTTACATAAAGAGAGTATCCTGGACATTCGTCTGGGGGATCAGGTTCAGGAATCCATGAGCGTACTGTTTCTGGATATCCGGGATTTTACTCAGCGATCCGAAAGAATGAGTCCAGCGGAGACCTTTGGATTTATCAACGAGTATCTTGGTCGCGTCGGCCCTCTCATTCGAGATCATAATGGATTCATCGATAAATACCTGGGCGATGGATTGATGGCATTATTTCCGGGAAAACCCCAGGATGCCGTGGAGGCGGGCCTGGCCATTCAGACGGCCGTTCAAGTTTTCAATCAGGAATTGTCCGCCCAGGGCCTGGCCACAATTCGCATCGGAATCGGAATTCATACAGGACTTCTGATGCTGGGAACCGTTGGCGAGGCGGAGCGAATGGACGGCACTGTAATTTCCGATGCCGTGAATCTGGCGGCTCGAACAGAGGGACTCACTCGCATTTATGGAGTGAGCATGATAGTCAGTCAGGATACTCTTTTCCAGTTAGAGGATCCTACGCGATATAACTATCGATTCCTGGGAAAAGTGCGAGTTAAGGGCAAGGATCAGCCAGTTAGTATATTTGAGTTCTTCGATCTTGATGAAAAGGAAGTGCGAACCATCAAGGTGGTAACCCGTGAAGATTTCGAACGCGGTGTTATGCAATTGCATGAACGACAATTTGCAGATGCTCGAAGTTCATTCGAAGCGGTGAAACGTGCAGCCCCGGATGATAGGGCGGCAGATTATTATCTATCTCGGCTGGAAAAGATTCTGGTCCGTAAATCAGCTAAAATCGCAGATTGAAAGAAATGCATTGGAAGATCCGGCCGGTGCACCCTGAGTCTATTCAGGGAAGGTCCTGGGCATTGTATGGCCTGTCGCAAATAATGCCAGTGCCCCGGCCCGATGAGTTTAATTTCACGGTGCTTGACTTCCAGGCTAAACTGCAGCATCCGTAAAAAGCGGGCCCTGGTTGGAAAGCGCTCTTAGAAAATCCTCTTCCGGCATAGCAGCACCGGTAAAGAATCCCTGCACCATATCGCAGGATTCCTGGCGAAGGAACTCTGCAATGGTTCTTGATTCCACACCTTCTGCGATCATCCTCAGCTTCAAAGCATGAGCAAGTTCCACCACAGCCCGGGAAATGGATGCATTGTCATCGTCAGTATCCAGGCTCTTGATGAATGTTCCGTCCAGCTTTAGATAGTGCACCGGAAAGTATTTCAAATAGTTCAGGGATGAATAGCCTGTGCCAAAATCATCTACAGCCAGTTCCACTCCCATGGCATCCAGAGTTTCCAGAATTCGTAGTGTTGTAGCCGGCCTTCGCATTAACTCGGATTCTGTGATCTCCAGAATCAGTCCGGAAGGATCCAGCCCGGTTTCTACCAGCACCTGTTCTACCTGCCTTGCGAAATCCTTCTGGCTTAACTGCTGCACAGCAACATTAACAGAAACTCCCGTATTCGGGTATCCACTGGCCCGCCAGCGCGCGGCTGTAAGACAGGATTGTCGCAGTACCCACTGGCCTACATCTCGAATATAGCCTGATTCTTCCAGTATAGGAATGAATTCAGATGGAGTGACTACACCAAACTCTGGACTGGTCCATCGGAGCAGCGCTTCTCCATGCGTAATCAGTCCATTTTTCAAGTCTACGATGGGCTGGAAATGAATTCGAAGTTCCTCTCTATCCAGAGCTCGGCGCAACGCAGAGGAAAGTTGCACCCTGCGAAAATTCCTCTGCTGTATTTCCTGATCAAAGAAGATATAGGTATTTTTTCCGCTGCGTTTACCGGAATACATGGCAGCATCCGCATTCTTGAGTAGCTCTTCAAAGTTGTTACCATCGTCCGGATACAGAGCCAGTCCAATGCTTGCGGTTACATGAAGTACGTTACCCAGCACAAGATAATCCCTGGAGACTTCCTGTAGCAAAGATTCACAGAGCTTTTCGATATTTCTTCGGTCGTTTCTTCCGGGTACCAGAATAGCAAATTCATCTCCACCGATTCTGGCCAGAAGAGATTCATCCCCTGCATGATTGCGAACAACACTTTCCAGTCTATTGGCCACTTCATCCAGCATGGTGTCCCCGGTGCTGTGTCCCAGGCTGTCATTGATATCCTTGAATCCGTCAAGGTCCAGATAAAGCAATGCTGCCCTGGTTTTGGAGAATCTCAAAATCCGATTCGCGCTGGTTTCAAATGCCAGACGATTGGGAATCCCTGTTACAGCATCTCGGTAGGCCAGGCTTCGAATGCGATCCGCCATCATGTTGAACGTAGTACTTAGATGTGCAATCTCATCCTTGCCTTCTACTGATGCACGGGAGTCAAGATTTCCCTGACCAAATGCGGTGGTTGTATCCAGAAGATTCTGCAGCCTTCGCATGAGAAATAAATAGTAACCCAGGGCCAGGGCTGCCAGTACTCCGGCAATCAGTAGGTTGGTAGTGAGGATATTGCCGGTTACAGCTGCCCTTCTGCGCTCAATCAGGTTCTCCAGGGAGTAAAGCTGGACAATGACCCCCTGACGATCCTGATGATTCCCATCCATGCGAAAAGGGTATAGTGCGATAATGTCTTCAGTGCTCTCGGAGTATTCCAGAATGGGGCCATCGGCTTTCGTATTTTGGTTCGCCATAAACAGTCGCACAAAGGCTCGCTCCGCTTTGTTCAGGGCAGGACCTTCCAGGGTTTCTTCCAGACTTTTACCCTGCAATCCCGGAGAAGGAGAATGCATAACCTGGTTTTCATTGTCCAGAACTACCAGGAGTCGGATTTGAGGATCCGCGTTGAGCAATCGCAGAAATCCTTCCTCTACGGGTTCCCGGGCTGCCTGTCTTTCTTCCAGGTAGGATCTGGTAAGACTCATATTCTGGGCTACCAGAGACTTGCGATCTTGAATGAGGTTACTGGTAACGCTTTCGACCTGAGTCTGTATCATTACTCCAACAGATACAAAGGTAAACGAAAAGAACAACACCGGGAAAAGGATCCGGAATGGTATAAGGGACAGCAGTCGTTTCATTCTACGATCCCTGTCATTGTTCCGGACTCAAGCATCTCAGGACTATTTTTGCTTTTCGGCTCTAGAACTGGAAGTAAATAAAGGGCTGAACATCACGAACCGAAATCTGGAAAAGCCCAACCAGTAGAAAAAAGGCAGCGAGGATTTGAAGTGCCAGTGGTTGGCGATCCCAGATACGGGCTCCCTTATCCCTCAGCTCTACCGGCGTCATGTGATAAACATAGGCCAGGAATACTACAAGTATATAGGTCCATCCTGTATTGGGAATACTCCATTGGCCTGGCGAAAAGAAATCCGCAGGAAACAGGGACTGGAAAAAACCTGTAAACTGAGCTGCATCCCTGGACCGAAACAGCACCCAGCCTATCAGAACTAGATGTAATGTTATGGCCCGGCGGACCCAGAGCCAGCCGGATTCGCTTTCAGTGCCTTTTAATCCAAGACCAGGTCCGGAATTCGAAGATGCATTGGAGCGAGAATCTGATGAAGAATCAACTTCAGAGGCCGGAGAACCTTTCGCTCGAAGTCTTTTGCGAATCGCATCCGGAATTCGCTCCATCATCAGAAACAGTCCGTGATATATGCCCCAGGCGACAAACATCAATCCAGCTCCATGCCAGAGTCCTGCAAGAAACATTGTTATGAAAAGATTTCTATATGTGTTGAGGCGATTTCCGCCCAGCGAAATGTAGACGTAATCCCTGAACCAGCTTCCCAGGGAAATATGCCAGCGACGCCAGAACTCAGAGATAGAGGCGCTCTGGTAGGGGCGATTGAAGTTATCGGTAAGGCGAAAGCCCAGCATTCGTGCTGCTCCCAGCGCCATATCTGTGTAACCGGAAAAGTCTCCGTAGATTTGCAGACCATAGGCATAAAAGACAATCCAGGTTTCTGCAGAAGTGAACATACCCGGGCTTTGATAGACTCGATCGATAAGTCCGTAGGCCAGCCAGTCTGCGGTCATCTTTTTGATGAGGCCTCCCATAAACTGGTACACGCCATAGTTAAAGTCCGATTCGTTCGGCAGAAAATGATAGATTCCCTTCTTGATTTCTGGAATAAATTCGCTGGCGCGAACAATGGGTCCGGCTACCAGTTGAGGGAAAAACGTTACATAGAGAGAGAACCGAAGAAAGCTTCTTTCCACCGGAAGATTCCCGCGATAAACATCGATGGTGTAACTGAGCGTCTGAAAAGTATAGAATGAAATCCCTACAGGCAGCAGGAGTCCCAGAGCCGGTATCGCAATATCCTGTCCGCTGGCCTGAAATGCCTGATTCAGCAGATGCGCCACAAAATCGAAATACTTGAAAAAGAATAGCAGCCCAAGATTGCCCAGAAGGGAAAACAATAGTATCCATCCACCTGCTCGGCCTTCGGAAGAGATTCCGGCTTTTTCACGGGCACGGGCAATGCCCGTGGCACAGAAATAGTCCAGCAATGTGGAAAAGAGCATCAAGCTTACGGGCCATAGCTTCCAGGATGCATAGAAGTAGTAGGAAGATAGAATTAGAAAGATAAGTCGAACTGTGGGATACCGAAGAAGCAGAGTGGCACCCAGCACTACGATAAACAGGAAGTAAGCAAAATCCATGGAATGGAAGGCGATGGCTCCCGGACTGGCATCTACGTCGGTGACGGACCGGGGCTGATAGCTGTAGAGCTCTTCGTTCTCTTTAAAGTCCGGGCTAATGGAATACTGTGCTTTGTTTTCCATCTCACCGCTGTACACCAGGTAATGGGTAATCAGGGCATCGTAGATTCCCTGGGCTAGCCGATCGCCTCCTGTTCTGGTAAGGTGGGTATAATCGCTGATTGCCTCTCCATTCTTTACCATGGAAAGCATCTGTCCTTCGCCTCCCAGATATTCATAGGCATCGAAGTAGGCGAAACCGAATTCCGAAGCTATCTCCATCTGAACCTTGCGCACAATCATCTGAGCTTCGGACGGAGAGGGTCCTTTTGCCGATGGTCTAAGTCGCTCGAATGGTCCTACAATCAGTACCGGTGTATCCGGTAGTGCTTTTCGAACGCGGGTAAAATACTCCCTTAACTGGGTTTCATATTTTTCTCGAGTAAAACCTCTGTAATTGGAAGAAAGAGAGGCAGATTCGTTTACACCGTACTGATAGACCAGCAGATCCGGTTTCGCAGCTTTCAGTCCGCATTCCAGGACTTCCGTCGGGATCATCGCCATCCAGGCCAGGTGGATTCCCATTTTTACAATGGCGCTATAGGAGACTCCGCTGGAATTCTCCAGAAACAATCCATCGATAATAGGAAGCGCAGTTGTTGCGGTGGCAGGAGTAATGGATATACGTGCCTTCCTGGAGTCTGGAATCTGGATGTCATCTATGGCGCAACTGCCACGAATTTCCATGGTTCTATCTATGTTGGTAATCTGACCTGCGGAATCCTCCAGATTTAACTGGATATTGTATTTCGCAGGTTCCTGGATGTTTCCATTGTTGAGTCGCCCGGGATGCCCTGCGATCAATCGAATGCGATTCCAGGGCTGCATTGAATCGTCCGGAATGTTATGGATGGTTACTGAATCTGAGCGAAGAGGTCTGGCGCTACCACCGGAGAATCCCAGCACAGGCATAAGAGGCATGGAAAAGCTTTCGAAAGGAATGGTGGCAATGCGAAAGCCTCGACGGGTTTCATTCTTATGATCTCTCAGCTCGGAACTGGGCGAGTCAATAATATTGACCAGTCCTCGGCCACCGTCTCCAAAGTCTTTCTGGAACAGTTGCTTCATCTTGAGCGAGAGGTTATCTCCCCACATGATGGAATCACCAAAATGAAGGATTCGAATGGTATGATCTGACGATTCGTCCTTGTTAACTTTCAGGCTTTGAAGTCTGTCGAAAAAAGAGTCTAGATACGCAAAGTTTTCGCCGGACTCCAGAATCGTGCCAGGCCTGGAAGATTCCTTTTGATCGTCCGATCCTGAATCCTGCCGGGTTTCGGATTTCTCCCTGTCTCTTTCTGAGAGTGCAGGGGATCCAGGGGACCGGGATTCCTCTTCTGCAGATTCCTGGCCGGTACCGGAGACAGGATCGTTCACTTTGCTGGAGCTGTTCCAGGCTGAAAAATCGTGCCAGGCCCTGGTAAATGGCTGCAATGGATTGGGTGGCGCCAGGGATTCCAATGCAGGGAAAACCCGATAGCTCTGGGGCCAGGAATTTTGAGCAAAACCGACCGCAGCAAAAAGAGCCAGAAGACTTATTGAGAATACCAGGAAGCGCCGGAGCATGGAGCTTCCTGGATCTCATGCAAGCCTTGCAGGGCTATCAAATTTTACGGAAGCGATAATGGCTTACGAACCATTCGTTACCATCCCGGGTTCCGAATAGCTCCTCGCATGCCATAAAGAATATCCGCCAGTATTCTACCCAGGTATCGGACTGGTCGGAACCGTACACTCCGTTGAACAGGTCTTTGATTTTTGCTTTATGCCGGTCCATATTCTCCAGCCAGGCACGCGCCGTTTTCTGATAGTTCTTTCCATTAATGACTCTATGGTCCTCCAGCTGAAAACCATCCGCGTAATACAGATAGAGGTGATTGGATGGCATAATTCCTCCGCTAAAGAAATAGCGGCCCATCCAGTTGGACTCCCCTTCCTCTTCGAAGAAATAGCTGAATTCCCGATGCGCGAATACATGGATGAAAAGTTTTCCATTTTTCTTGAGCCATCCATGTACCCTGGAGAATAGCTCTCTGTAGTTTCGCATATGCTCGAACATCTCTATAGAGATTACTCGATCAAAGGTTGAGCGGATCTTAAAGTCGTTCATGTCCGCTGTGATAATCTTAATGTTCTTGAGTCCCTTCTGCCTTGCCTGGCTTTCGATGTATCTCTTCTGGCTGGCCGAGTTTGACACCGCTGTGATCTTGGCCTTTGGCAGCTTTTCCGCCATGTACAGGGTCAGACTACCCCATCCGCAGCCCAGCTCCAGAATGGACTGTCCATCCTTAAGTTCCGCACTTCTCAAGTACCGGGCCAGCATCGCCTCCTCGGCTCCGTCCAGGTCCCGAATGCCTCCTTCCCATAGGCAGGAACTGTATTTCTTCCGGGCTCCCAGAACATAGTCATAGAAAATGGCCGGCACCTCATAATGCTGCTCGTTGGCAGCATCCGTACGAACGGCCACAGGCGAGCGCTCCAGCTCTTCTCTGAAAGCCTGAAAATGGGCCTGCTGGGCCTCGGCATCCCCCTTCCATTCCTCCTTCAAACGGGCTCTGTTTAGACTGCGGATGCCCATACGGATCAAGAAGTCCGGCACCACACCTCGAGCCAGCATCCGATCCAGAAATCCAGGTGAGCTTTGTTCAGAATTCATTAGATTTTTCTCCTTATTCCATGTTTGCCAGAGGGCCGGCGCCACCGGGCCTGCCCGGGGAGGGGCTTCGGCTACACCGTGCCCGGCAAACATGACCCAAAGATAACCAGCCTGTCCCAGGTTGTCAAAATAAAAGTCAAAGGTTATCAAAAAAGATTGGACGTCCCCCTGGAAAAGCCTTTCATTCGTCTCAGGTTTAGAGGTCTTGTAGAAGGTTATGCAGAGCGGTACATCAAGTGTATTGCCGGTGCGGACTCGCATCGGCTACGGAGCAGCGGAAATGGGCATTTTCGCTGTGGAGATGATGGTGCGGCTGCATCTGATGAAGTTCTACACGGATGTTGCAGGCTTAAGCGCGGAACTGGCCGGTCTGGCCATTGCTATAGCCATGTTCTGGGATGCGTTTACGGACCCGGTAATGGGAATTCTTTCTGATCGGACTAGCAGACCTTCCGGAAAGAGAAGACCTTATCTGATCCTGGGAAGCTTTGTAATGGCCCTGGCCTTTCTGGCCACTTTCCGCCCCCCGATGCTGGATGCGGAGCTGGCCAGGTTTGGATTTCTGCTCATTAGCTACATTGTATTGAACACTGCCATGACTGTTCTGGCCGTGCCTCATTCTGCCCTGGGCGGAGAGCTTTCCTTTGATTCCAATGTGCGAACTTCTGTATTTGCATTTCGGTTGTTCTTTGGAAATATGGGCCTTTTGGCCGGAACCATCCTGCCCATCGTCTTTCTGGATACTATCGCTCCGGCCGCAGGCACTGGCGAAAATCCAGGTATTCGGGATCCAGAAGCTGCCACCACTGCCTATTTCTATGCGGCCGCTGTAGTCGCCGGTATCATTCTTCTTACAGGCTGGATCAGTTACATTGCGACCCGCGGTCGGGATCTCCCGGCACAAAAAAAGCCCCCTCTTCGTGGAGTGGCCATCCTGCAGGAGATTACGAAGCTCTTCAAGGTGCTTAAGAACCGAGTCTTTGTTGTGCTCCTGGCTGCCTACTTCATCGCCTACGTAGGAGTGTCCATAAACAGTACACTGGCGCTCTATTACTACGAATACCGTCTGAGATTGAACAGCGAAGCAGTGGGGCTGATTCTGGTAGTATTCATCCTTGTCTGGTCGGCTTCTTTGCTTTTCTGGACCTGGCTTTCCCGTCGAGTGGGTAAGAAGTATCCTGGCTTTGCCGGAGTGTTCCTGCTGGGACTGGCTACCTGCTTTACCTATCCCTATTTCCCGGCAGGGGAGGTGAAGTATCCTCTATTTATGTCTGTTCTGGGCGGCTTTCTAGTTGGGGCCATTGTCCTTCTGGATAGTCTCGTAGCAGACATTGTGGACTACGATGAGCTGAAAAGCGGTGAGCATCGTGAAGGCCTTTACTTCGGGTTTTGGAAAATGGCAATTAAAGCCTCTCGCGGAGTGTCCATGGCCTTTACAGGAACGCTTCTGGCGGCCATCGGTTTTCAGGCCAATCAGGTGCAGGCCCCTGAAGTTAGCGAAAGAATCGCGTATCTGTTTGGGCCGGGCGTGGGTTCCTTCTTTCTTCTGGGAGCCATTGTGTTCCTATTTCTTCCGTACAGCAGAGGCATCCATCAGAGAGTTCAGGATCTTCTGGTGCGAAAGAGAAGCATCCGAAAGAAGTTGCATTCTGATTCAGTCGACATTCCATCCTCTGTGCAGACAGGAGGAAGAATATGAAACTGGAAGAATTTTTAGAACGTTACCCATGGTCCCGATGGGATGTGGATCCGCGAAAAGAACGTATTGTGGAAAGTCTCTGGGTGTTTCCCCTGGAAGTTAGTCGCGAGGATTTCTGGCCCTATATTGCGGACACGTCCAGAACCAACAGCCTGCTGGGACTGCCAGAGATGAAATTCGAGGAAAAGCAGGGACAGCTATTCGGAAGCGCAAAATACGCTGGAATCCTGCACGAATGGGAAGAGGTGCCCTGGCAGTGGAGAAAGCCAGAAGAGCTAATTTCGGTGCGGATTTATTCTAAAGGGCTGGGCCGGATGGTTCGCGGTATCTTCTATCTGGAAGAGGATGGAGAATCCAGAACCAATGCTCACATATACTTTGGCTGGGTCACTTCCAGTCTGTTTGGATCGATATTTCTGGGGATCGGCACAAAGAGAATGAAGTCCGGATTCCAGAAGGTACTCAAACAGTATGAATCGGAAATCAAATCGGGGAAGGGTAAATCGGCTTTATCATTCTCGAACATTGAAAAGCCAGTGATGGAACTGGAAGATAAAGCAAGAGCTATAGTCGATCAAACTCGAAAGGTATGGCATGATCAGAAGATTCCTTCGGAAATCTCAGAAGCACTGGTAAGTATCATTACTCGCTGGGATGATGTAGATCTCTATCGCATTCGCCCCATGGCGCTGGCCCGCCAAATGAATCTGGACAGTCGGCAGTTGTTGCGAGCGTTTCTGTATGGATGTCAGACCGGCCTTTTTAATCTAACCTGGGACGTGATCTGTCCGCACTGCCGAGGGGTTCGAGAAGAAAAAGGCAGTCTGATGAAGCTGGATGCCCGAGGCAGCTGCGATGTCTGTCAAATTGATTTTGATGCCACCGGCGAAGAAAGTCTGGAGATTACGTTTCATGTAAGTCCCTCGGTTCGAAATGTCAAAAAGCAATTCTTCTGCAGCGCAGAGCCGGCGCGAAAACCACATATTGTACTTCAGGACCGTCTAATTCCGGGAGAAGAGCACAACGTGGTTATTCAGCTGGAAGAAGGGCGTTATCGTGCCAGATTGCAGGGAAGTCAGTCTTTCTTCTGGCTACAGTCCAATTCTGTTGATGGCTTGCCCCGGTTACAATGGGAAGCAGGTTCCGAGGCGGCGGACCGCTCGGTTAGCGTCGCTCCCAACCCGGTACTGGAGCTAAAAAATTCCGACGCAAGAGCTCATACCTTTGTCATAGACCGCACCGATGCCGACAGCGAAGTGCTTCGCCCCGGAGATCTATTCGCACTGCCCGATTACCGGCATCTATACCCGGATGAGCGATTGCCCGGAGATCTAAAAATCGACATAGGAGTCCAGACCATCCTTTTTACCGACATCGTTGGCTCTTCAAAAATGTACAAGGAACTGGGTGATACAGGAGCATTTCGCAGGGTTCGGGATCATTTCGCATCCATCGGCGAAATCATCGAGTCATTTGATGGGGCCGTAATCAAAACGGTAGGGGATGCAGTCTTTGCTGTCTTTGGAAACCAACTGGATGCCTATCGAGCAGCTCTGGATCTCCGAAAGAGATTCTTGAATCCAGAATCCGAAGTTGCCATTCGAATCTCCCTGCACACCGGTCCCTGCCTTGCAGTGAATCTGGACACCGGTATAGACTATTTTGGAAATACTGTGAATTTAAGCGCGAAATTACAGGCGCTTGCGGGAGCGGGTCAGATCGCATTCACCGGCGCCGCTCTGGAGAATTCGCTGGTAAGAGATGAATTTCGCAGGGTGGGACTAAAACCACAGGAAGTCAGTCTTCCAGAGTCCCTGGGATGGATTCCGGACAGAGTGTTCCGAGTATGAGGTAGAACGATGAAGTATTTGATCAAGGATTTGAGTAAACTAACCGGCTTCGATGGAGCTCGCATACGGAAATGGCAGGAGCGGTATCGCATCCTGCGTCCGGAGCGAGGTGCCAACGGTTATTGGTACTACGGAAACGAAGACTACATCGTCTTGCAGAACATGAAAAGGCTTCTGGAAAAGGGAGAAAAGCTTCAGTCGGTAGTATCCCTTGGTCGGGAATACCTTCTGGGAATGATGGGAGCGGAGGACTTTGCCGAAAGCGAAATGTCTCTTATACAGCGAATCGCCAGCAACGATTTCTCGAGCATTGAGCGAGAATTCGACGAGTTGTATCAAAGCATGCCTTTTTCCAGTTTCGTTCGCGGGCCTATTTTGAGGGCTGTAGTGCTCACCGGAAGCGCATGGGAAGCGGGCCTGCTTTCTGTGGCAGAGGAACATGCATTCTCGCGCTGGCTCTTCACTTACATTTATAGCAAGACCAGCGAACTGGGAATTCCCGCAGAACCAGTATGGCTGGTATGTGTATTTCCCGGTGATCCGCACGAACTCGGCGCACTGATGCATTACGCATTGCTGATCTCGAAAAAGGTTCCTGCTAAATATGCAGGAACGCTATCAATAGAACACATTGTAGATGAATTGAAGCGAAACAGTTATCGAAATCTGAGCCTGTCCATGGTAATGCCTCAGTCTCCTGAGAAAATCGAAAGCATTCGAACCCGAATACTGGAGAAAAGCGGGGTGCAGAAGGTTCTAATCGGGGGAAGGGGATATCGCGCATCCTATTCCCCGGATGAAGATGATACCAGTTTGCAGTATTGCGAACCCCCGGTGATCAACAAGAGGCGTAAAAATGCCCTGGAAGAAATCAAAAAGCAAATCTAGTGACGCTAATCGGCAAACTCTAAAAAGCTAAGAGGGAAAGAATGAAGATAGGAATCGTAGGGAGTGGAATATCTGGTCTGGGTGCCGCGTATCATTTGAAAACAAGATACGGTCACGATGTAGAGATTTTTGAAAAGAATAACTACGTGGGCGGACATACCAATACAATTCCGCTGGATGAGGATGGAACTCCAGTGGCGGTGGATACTGGATTCATCGTTTTTAATAACAATACCTATCCAGAGCTTATTAAGTTGTTTCAGGAACTGGAAGTGGAGTCCCAGGAAGGTGACATGTCATTCAGCGTCTGGAATCTGCGTAATGGACTTCAATGGAGTGGCATCGGAATGAAAGGATTGTTCGCTCAAAAGCGAAATATTCTGAACCCTGCATTTCTGGGAATGCTCACTCAGGCGAAACGATTCTTTAGAGAAGCTGCCAGCGAAATCGATTATCTCGATCCAGATCTATCCATTGGGCAATACCTGCACGACAGAGGGTATTCTAAGTACTTCTGCGATAACTTTGTAGTTCCCATGGCATCCGCAGTGTGGTCCACCCCCATGAAGGAAATGCTGGATTTCCCGGCCGGCTCCCTGCTTCGTTTTTTTAAGAATCATGGAATGCTGGATATAGAGCAAACCGTGGTATGGAGAACTCTTCTGGGAGGCTCCTGGAATTATGTAAAGGCCATTCGTCAGAAGCTGGATCTAGCGATTCATACCAGTCAGCCCACCAGAGAGGTCCGTAGAAGCAGCCGTGGGGCCACCATCGTAACCGAAAATGGCGAGTATGAGTTCGATGCTGTGCTTATGGCCTGTCATTCAGATCAGACACTGAGACTTTATCGGGATATGCCCGAGGAGCATCGAAACATAATGCAGCTCTTCAAGTATCAGAAGAACCAGGCAATACTTCATAGCGACGAAAGCTCTATGCCAGGTAAGCGAAATGCCTGGGCCTCCTGGAATTTCAAAGTAACGGACGACGAAAGAACCTGTACTGTCTACTGGATGAACAAGCTTCAAAATTTGTACAAACAGGGCGCAAAGAGGAATTACTTTGTTTCCATCAATGAATTCCAGAACCTGGACGAAAGCAAGATCCATCGGATTATCGATTATGAGCATCCCCTGTTTGATGTCCAGGCTGTGAAGAATCAGAAGGAGCTACTTCGCATCAATCAAGAGGGCCCTGTGCATTACTGCGGTGCCTATTTTCGCTACGGTTTCCACGAGGATGGTCTGTGGTCCGGATTGCAGGCCGCCCGGTCACTGGATGAAAGGCTTCAGAAGTCTGCGGCACTGGCCGGCCAGGAAAGGTAGGAGTTAGCGCCCTCATTTCTTATCGGAGTTTTCAGCCCTGGAAGAGCGGTATTGATTTAATCCAAGATTCTATGTCAGAGAGTAGTCTAAATAGTTCGATGTACCGGGTTCAGGTGTATCATCGCCGGCTGCAGTTGGCCAATCATGAGTTTCGCACCGGCATGTATACATGGTATCTGAACCTGGATGAACTTCCGTACCTTTCCAGAAGGCATCCATGGCTTCTGGGAATCAATCGGCCTGGTATATATACGTTCAGAGACTCAGACCACTTTAGATTCTGGAGCGATGAACGGAAGGTTGCCGAAGGCGGAGAGTTTACGAAGGACGCGGAGAACGCGAAGACTACCAAGACCATCAAGACCGGTGAAGACTCGCATGCCCCGGAGCCCGGGGACGCAGGTTCCGGGGGCAGCAGCGTTCGATACTGGCTGAACCGTTACTTTCAGGAAAAGGGTCAGCCAGTTCCGGCAGCCGTCTATCTACTTACAAATCTAAGGTATCTGGGATATGGATTCAATCCGGTGAGTTTCTATTTCGCCCTGGATGAATCGGGCCGATTGTATGCCATTCTCGCGGAAGTGAACAATACATTTGGAGAGCAAAAGCCGTATTTGATTGTTCTGGATCGGCCGGTGAGCGAATCAGATAACAAAAGGATCTTCGCCCGGGCCTGGAAGAATTTTTATGTATCCCCATTTATTGATCGGGACCGGGAATTTCACTTTCGTATGAAGCTTCCTTCGGAAAAGCTAAGTCTGGGAATAGATACCTACGATGGTATAAATCCGGTGCTTCGCGCAGCTTATTCCGGGACAAGAATACAATTATCGCGTTCCACTATGTTACGTCAGATGGTGCGATTCCCATTTGTAACCATCAAAGTCATCGCTTTGATTCACTGGCATGCGCTTTTGCTGTTCCTAAAGAAGGTGCCCTTTTTCGGTAAAGAGGCTACCGACGCAATAATACAAAAAGAAGAACATAAAAGAAAAGAGGTTACCAATGCTGCGGTCTAAACAAAGTACCATCTCCCCCTTAAAAGAATCCAGGCGAAAACTGGAGAGCATTCAGAATTATCCCCGTGGATTCTATCAAAAGGCTTTCCATCGTGTGATGTCCGAGGCAACGAATGGAAGGCTAAACCTGGTAATCGGCGAGGGAACTCATTCCTACGGAGACCTGGAAAGCTCCGATGTTGTGGAGCTTAAAGTACTGGATGAAAGATTTTTCAAACATGCAGTGCTTCATGGAGACATCGGTTTCGGTGAGACCTACGTAGAAAAACTATGGGACAGCGATGACCTTCTGGGAGTGCTCCGATGGTTTCTGGCCAACGGAGAGTCCAATCCCACTTTTGCCCAGAGTGCCGCAAAGAGTCTGGTGGTAGGCGGACTGAACTTTGTGGATCGCATTGCTCATGCATTTCGCAAGAATACAAAGGAAGGGAGCCTCAGAAATATTAGCTACCATTACGATATTTCCAACGACCTGTACAGACTGATGCTGGATCCTACCATGGCCTATTCCTCCGGTAAGTACTCAGAAGGTATCAATGATTTAAAAGCAGCCCAGGAAAAGAAATATGAGACGATTTGTAGAAAACTGGCGCTCAAGCCGGATCTTGAGCTTCTGGAAGTAGGCTCAGGATGGGGCGGATTTGCAACCTACGCAGCGAGACATTATGGATGTCGAGTCACTACGGTAACTATTTCCAAACAGCAATTCGATTATACCAGAGAACTGATTCAGTCCGAGGGACTGGAGGATCGAGTGCAGGTGCTTCTCCAGGATTATAGAGACATTGAAGGTCAGTATGATCGAATCGTAAGTATTGAAATGGTAGAAGCTCTAGGACTTGAATACCATGATACCTTCTTCAAGAAGATGAACTCCCTGCTTCGGGAAAAAGGGATCATGTTGATTCAGTGTATCACATTTCCGGAGAGCTCCTATGAAAGGTATTTGAGAAGCATCGACTGGATCGCCAAACATATATTTCCGGGTTCTCTGCTACTTTCCCAGTTTGAAGTGATGAAATCGTTGAAACGAGTAACGGATCTGAATATTTACAGCATTGAAAGCCTGGGACTGAGCTATGCCCGGACTTTAAACGCCTGGGCCCAGCGGTTCAATGCAAATCTGGAAAGGGTTCGGGCCCTGGGTTTTGATGAAACCTTTATCAGGCTCTGGAATTACTATCTGGCCTATTGCGAAGTGGGATTTGCCAGTCGCTATATCAACGATGTGCACATAGTATTCTCCAGATCTCAGAATACGGAGCTCCCGGACGGTTAAATCGGGAAACAGGAGGTTCTTATGTCGGAAGAAATGGATCAGGAAACGTTAATCCGGAGCATGGACTCGCAGCTTATCACTTTATATGGAGAGAAGGAATTGCTTCTCAATGAAGTGGGCGTATGCGATGCGGCGGAATTGATTTCGTTGATCAAAAGTATGGAAGCTCAGCTGGCGGATCTATATGCGGATCGCGAAAATGCCATCATTATCGACGGAAACCGAATCACAATATCCGGACCAAAGAAAATCTTTGTTCGAAAGAGCAAGTAATCATCAGAGCAAGTAATCATCTGAATTCGAAAGGGAATTCGCACAGAAGGAGTAAGAAATGAGCGAAGCGATTATGAAAAAAATCCAGGAGCAGGCAGCTTACTGGGCCCAGAGCAGCGCAAGGTTCGTAGACGATGCAGTTGTCGAAGGTATTGCCAGTTATGAAAGGGGCAAGATCGATGAACTGCAGCACGGTGTAATCAAACTGGATGACGAAGGAAAGGTTCTGATATTCAACAAATATGAATCGGAGAAATCCGGAGTTCCCGTTTCTGAAGCCGAAGGTAAATTGTTTTTCAGCCAGGTGGCGCCCTGTACCAACAATGCCATATTCCTGGGATCTTTCCAGAAAGGTGTATCGGAGGGAAAAATGGATTTGATCTTCCCCTATACGTTCACTTACAAGATGAAGCCTACTCCAGTAAAGGTTCATCTGTATCGCAAGGAAGGAACAAAGGATAACTGGGTCTTTATTAAGTGGAGCTAATGTAAGTTAGTGGATTCAGACCAGATCTGGAAATCCCTGTTCTACAGGCGCCTCAAAGGGCAGCCCGAGCCATTGTTTCTATTTCCGGAGCAGATGGTTTCGGCTGCTGCTCTCTGGATGGGCATACGTCTATGGATGCAACGCTGGAAACAGGGAGGGCCGCTGGTTTTCTGCGCCACCGGCTCAGGACCGGAATATCTGGAGGTACTTCTGGCTACCATGATGAGGGACGGAACCTTCATCGCAGGCCATCCTGAGAAAGGCAGCGAGCAAGTTTTACAAGAGGTATTGCAGTGGCAGCCAGATTATGTAGTGCTGAATCGAAAATCCGCCATCGACATTCCCGGGTATCGAGAATGCAGCGAGGTTAACGAACATCGAAATGCCATCCTCCTCGGGCGAATCCACGGTTACGATGACATCCTGGAAGGCCATCCTCTGCGAAAGCTGCCCAATAGCTCTCGCAGACTGATACTTTCCACTTCAGGTACCAGTGGTGGAGCTTCCAAATGGGCTGTTCTATCTGACGGAAATCTATTATCGGTGCTCAGAACCCATATTCCCAGGTTAAACATGCGAAATGCCACGGTTCACAGTGTATTGCCCTGGAACCATGCTTTTGGTTTAATTATGGACCTTCTGCCTGCAATACTGGTGGCGCGAACGGTCATCAAAGACGAGCCGGGAGATGCACGGCGATTCGCTGCCCTTCAAGAAAGGTTTTCCATAAATTATGTTAGTGCCGTTCCTGCTCTATTTGAACGCTGGATCCAGAACTTGAGACTGCAGCCATTGCTGTCTGCATTTCAGGGAGGTCTGATAGGAGGAGCCCCCATAGGTGATTCACTGAGCGAAACTCTTCGCGGCACCGCCTTCAGGGTAGGCTACGGTCAGACAGAGGCCAGTCCGGGAATTACTCTGGGAAAACCCGGGGAGTTTCGATCTGGATTTATTGGGTCTCCGTTGGGATGCGAAGTCCAAATTCAGGATGGGACCTTGCGATACAGAGGTGCCAATGTATGCACAGCGACGGTGAGAACTGATTTTCACGGCTCTAACTTCGGATCCTCCCGAGCGTTGATGGAAGATTCACTGCATCTTCTGGATGAGGCCCTGGTTCTGCGCGAGTCCGGTCAGTGGCAGGATACCGGTGACATCGTGGAAGGCTGCGAGAATGGATTTCTTTATCTGGGACGGGCCGACCATAATTTTAAACTCTCCAATGGCAGGTTTCTGGATGCCGTGCGATGGGAGCACAGTATAGAGCGAAGCACCGGATTGCCGTGCTACATTTTGCCGGACCGGGGCGGTATGGAGCTATCTCTGGTAGTGGATGGCCCCGGGCAGTCCCGCGATCCTGAGCGGAATGAAAACAATGCATTCTATGAAGGCATGGAGAATCTAGTTCGCAAGCAATTGGGTGGGTTACAGGAATATATCAGGAACATTCGCTTTTTGCATCGAGATGATTTACCGCTAAACGGTAAGGGTCTGGTAATCCGAACGAAACTTGCGGAAACAAAAACAGAAAAAAGCCTGGGAGCAGAAAGCCATGTCTGAATCTAAGCCGCATAAAATCCAGGATCTGATTTCCGCTGAACGAGTGGATAGACTTCTGGATTATCTATTCTCGGATTGCCCGCTGGATTCAGCTCAAAGGGAAGCGTTGCGCAGCGACACACACTGCTGGATGCAGGATATCCTGGATCAGGCTCGAATCTTCGAAGACACCGACCAGCTTCCTTCTTATGTTGCCCTGCGATTTATGGAGCTCAAGGCTAGATGGATCGTACTGAATGCCCGGATCCAGGATTCCAATCGCAAACTGGTGCAGCCGGATCCAGAGCTGATGTATCGGTCATCGGCATTGAGCGGAATACTGGGCATGCTGGAGGACGGGATTGATTCTGCCAGATTGCAGGTTCTGAACGATGCTCTGGCGCATCAGGCATCCAGTCTGGAATCGGGTCCTTACATCGTTATTGAAGGCGATCAAATCGTCATCGAAGGAAAACAAAAGGTAATGATCTACAAAAAGGGTACTGCTTCTGACGATTGATACCGGCCGGGCGCCAACACCTGAAGAACTGGAGAATCTGGACTCCGGAGACATTGAAGTCTCGGCCGCCACCCGGGCTGCGATTGAGGCTTCGCGGCAACGGTTAATGGAAGCCCTGAAGTCCGGCCAGCCCATCTATGGTTCTACCACCGGATATGGGCCATTCGTAAACTTTACTGCCAGCGAAGACGGAGGCGAAGATTTAATTCAGCACCTACTCGTAGGTAGTGGGCCATCCCTGCCAGGAAACCTGGTAAGTGCTGCTATTTATTTGCGGGCATGGACCATGGCTCAGGGAAAATCCGGGGTCCGGCTACCCGTGATTCAAGCCTATCTGGCCGCGCTGAAAGATTGTCAGCTGGGTCGCGTGCCCTGGATTCCTTCCATCGGTTCGCTGGGTGCCAGCGGAGATCTGGTCCCTCTGGCCCATTTACTAAATTCAGTTCTGGGTCGAGGAGCCCGGAGCCATCTTGCGAATGACCGCGATTCATCATATGATGCTGGGGATTCTGATGAACGGATCAGCGCGCAATCACTCGCGGAAACCGGGGCTTCAAACAAGAGAAATGAGGCCAAAAATTATCTGGGAGACCACACCCTGGATAGAAGGGAAGCGCTAGCCTGCATCAACGGTATTAGCTTTAGCAAAGCTCGTGCTTCACTAACTTATTGCACACTTAACAGGCTTCTAAGTATTCAAGAGATACTCACGGCTACTCTTTATGTTTTGCTCGATGCAAATCCTGAACATCTGAGCCCGGCCCTTTTTGGATCATCTACAACTTCGCAATGTGCTCGTCGCATACGCGAAAGGGTAGCTGAGCTTCGCAAGATTGAGAGGGAATCCGGCGCTCGGGGTAGTGAACCTTCTTCAGGCTTCAGGAACGAATCGGAGAAAAAAGGCGGACTGGAAGAGGCTGCAGCAGGGAGGCGGAGCAGTGGGCGAAAGGGTTACGCTCTTCAGGCGCCTTACAGTTTGCGGTGTGCCCCTCAAACACTGGGAGCCTGCCTGGGTGTTCTGGCTTCTGCGAGAAGTTCCCTCACCCAGGATCTGGAAACCATCGACGACAATCCATTGATAGATCCAGACACAGGGATTTCCCACGGTGGAAACTTCTTTGGCCAGGCAACGGCATTTGGTGCCGATGAATTAACAATGCTGGCCTGCCAGGCTGGAGTCCTGGCCGAAAGACAACTCGCTTTGCTTCTGGATCCGGAGATCAACGGCGAAGAGTCACTGATGCTGGCCGGAGTACCTGGTCAGAGTAGCGGACTGGCCGGACTTCAGTTAACAGCCACAGCGGTGCTGGCCGAGATGCGAAGCCTGAGTCATATGCACAGCACCTACAGTATTCCTACGAATGGAAAGAATCAGGACATAGTTCCCATGGCCTTTCTTGCAGCGAGAAGGGCTACGGAGGTAAGTCATCATCTGGCTACCTTGCTCGGAGCACTGCTTATGGCATCCAGAAGACTGTGGGAATCCAGAGTTCACAGGTCTGGACGTTCGCAGCCCTTTCCATTCTGGTCCCGAATTTCCAGTACGGAAGCGAATGCATCTTTTGATTTCGATCTAACTTCGGGGCCCAGCTTACAACCCGAGGGCTCCCTGGGAAAAGAGCTCCTGAATATTCAGAGAGCCTTTCTGGGGGGAGGAATTCTGAGCAATGAAAATCTATACTCTTGAAACACAGGTTACTCTCCAGGTTTCGCTCAAGGAGGCCTGGGATTTCTTTTCGGATCCGGGTAATCTAAGTATCATTACACCGGCCTCCATGGGATTCGAAATCACTCATCAGGACGGAAAGAGGATGTATCCTGGAATGATTATCAGCTATCGGGTGAGGCCATTTGGCTGGATTCCGGTGAACTGGGTTACTGAGATTACCCATGTCGCGCAGCCCCACTACTTTGTGGACGAACAGAGGTTTGGCCCTTACAGGCTCTGGCATCATAAGCACTATTTCCAGGAGACCGAGCATGGATTACTCTGCGGGGATCTGGTGCACTACGCATTGCCCTGGGGCCTGATGGGTAGAAGCATGCATCCTTTCCTGATTCGGCCCCGGCTGGAGCAAATTTTCGATTTTCGCAAGAAGGTGCTACTGGAAACGTTTGGCGGATCCTGATTCATGATACTGACAAATTCAGGCTTTTTGGTTCAGGCTTTCGTTTCAGCCATTTTTGATTGAACTCTGCACAGATCTGGGCATTTTGATAGGGAGAGATTCCTGAAGAAACGAGGAAGAAGTATGAGTCTTACAAAAAGAAATCGTCTGGCGAGATTCCACGGATTATCGCGTACTATTTTCGGAGTATTGCTCTTTTCTTTAATCCTGGGCAATTCAACTCTGCTGGCGGATGAATGGGCCGTGGGAGATACCTTTGATGCCATTCGATACGAAGACCAGCACGGAAATATCAAGATTCTGGATTCATCCGTTCGCCATGTGGTCTTTCTGGCAGATATGGATGCAAAGGATAGCCTGCACGAAGAACTGGAATCGTCCGGGCAGGATTGGCTGGATAAACACGATGCAGTGATTATCGCAGATATTCACAAAATGCCCTATCTGGTAAGCGTCATGTTTGCGCTTCCTGCCATGAGGGATTATTCCTATGTATTGCATCTGATTCGCGAAGCCGGACCGGGAGATCGATTTCCCAAACAACCCGGTCGCTTAACTTTGATTGAATTGAAGAACCGTAAAATCGTTTCCATTGAAATCCTGGAATCCGGCAAAGCTCTATTCAATAAACTGGACGGCTCACAGTAGAGCAGCATGGAAAGGAATCGGTTTATACCGGAATTGGAATTTCCGGAATCCTGGAGGCAGGCTAAGAATCAAGCTCCGCCTGATCTAATCATGATCTAATCAGGTCGTCAGCTCTGGAGAAACTGTGGCAGAGCTAGGCTTTCTTTCGAGTAGTGGGATCTCCGGCATCCAGGATCAGGGGACCTTTTGTTTTTCCCTGAATGAATTGCTGGACCACAGGATTATCTGTGTTGCGAATTTCGTCAGGGGTTCCTACCATCTCGACCTGCCCCTGGTATAGAAAGGTAATTCGATCCGCGATGTAGTAGGCGGATGCCATATCATGGGTAACCACTACCTGAGTTACATTGAGCTCTCTTTGAACCTTTCGCACCAGCTCATTGAAGACCTGGCTCAGCACCGGATCCAGCCCGGATGTTGGTTCGTCGTATAGCAATATTTCTGGATTGGTAGTTAGCGCCCTTGCAATACCTGCCCTTTTCTTCATACCTCCAGAAATATTCGAAGGCAATAGATTCATGGCCGGCATCAAGCCCATGTACTTTAGTTTCTCTTTTACGATTGCATCGATCTCATCGTCCTTCACCAGTCGATGTTCTCGCAGAGGAAGGGCCACGTTGTCATAAACTGAAAGCCAGTTGATCAAGGCCCCGCTTTGAAAGAGCACTCCCATGCGACCGCGCAACTTTTCCATTCTGCTTTTGGAGGCATGAACCATGGACTCTCCATCAATTAAAACATCTCCCTGATCCGGCTTCAGAAGTCCGATGATGTGTCGAATGCTGACTGACTTTCCAGTACCCGAGCCTCCCAGAAGAACCATCACTTCGCCGCGGCGAACTTTAATATCCACACCTTTGAGGATCTCTCTATCTCCAAAAGCTTTATGGATGCCCTTCATTTCAATGACTACTTCATCGCTTATTTTATGCGTGGGAGTAGTGGAGTTGTCGTAAGGATTGGTATTGCTGCTCATGGTGTTTCTCGATGATATATCGGCAGGGGCATCCTAAAGCGGAGCGCCGGCTGCCAGCCTCAGCATGGTAATCAGATAGGCTTCCAGAAAGGAAATGGGTGCCTGACTTTCGCGTAGATCTTCTGCCAGGAGTCGTCCTTCTCGCACCACCACCAGAAGATCTCTCAGAGAGGCGTTGGTTCGATCCAGAAGCACCGGATCATGGAGCAGAATGCTTACCGTGCCGGTTCCGGGAGTATTGATTTTATCGGTAGTCTGGGCCACGTTTCGCACAATTCTGCGAATATCGCCTCGGTTTTCATTCACTACATCGGCTACAATGGTTAGAGGATCATCGTAGTTGGAGGCCTGCACCAGGCTCTGAACCGGACGGTTTCCACCAGGAAGGCTTCCGGTGGTGCGAAAGAAAAGCATCTCCTGAGAATTCCAGAGCACGGGCTGCAGGGCTGCACCGGCTTTTTCGCTGCCCGGTCGAATATCAATGATCTTATCCGAGATTACGGCCGGGTATCGAGTGTAGATTCTGTAGTCCGGATACAATAGCGGCAATGATCGCATGTTCAAAACAGCAATTACTACCTGACTGTCGCTGGGTCGGGAGGTAGATTTTTTGTTATCCAGAATGATGCGCCCTTCTGCATCCAGAGGAGTGTAGCGCAGATAGTTAACATAGCCCTGATCCACACCCAGAATCTGAACCCTGGATCCGATTTTGATTCCTTCGGCAGACTTCAATACAATGGGAAAATAATACTGCAGATTCCGATTTCGCTCCGCCGGCATCAGAACCGTTAAGCTCATCAGTCCAATGACCAGAATCCAGAATACAGAGCCGATCAATATAACTGCCGATTTATTTAGCCATTTCATCAACATCGGTCTAACAGACTTCCTTTTCGCGTACCTCGCTCTTATCGCCCGAAGTATTCACGTTCTACCTGTAAAATAGCGCCGTGGTAAAGTAACCAAAGATAATTACAAACAGATAGGATAGCACAACGGACTGGCGAACCGCCACTCCCACTCCAATGGCCCCGCCGGTGGCCGTGAGGCCCTGCTGGCAGGAAATGGAAGAAATGGTCAGTCCAAACAGCAACGCCTTCAAATTTCCTACCCAGATGTCTTTCAGTCCAGTATTTCCCAGCAACACTTCCATAACCAGGTTGAAATAGGTATTGGTATCTACACCGAGCTGAGTCTTGGCCACCAGGGCTCCTCCCAGAACACCCAGAAGGCTGGCATAGTTGGACAAGACCGGCGTCATCAGGCTGAATCCCACAACTCTAGGAAGCACCAGATAGCGGATTGGATTGATGGACATCACTTCCAGAGCATCGATTTCTTCCGAAACGGTCATTGTTCCGATTTCTGCCGCCATGGCTGAACCCACCGCCGCTGAAAGAATCAATGCAGTCATAAAGGGAGCCATTTCACGTGTCAGAGCCACAACGATCACATTGCCGATCTGTTCCTCCTGTCCAAAGTCCTTGAGCGCCAGTCCTGTCTGAAGCGAAAGAATCATTCCCGTAAACGTGGCCACAACGCTAACCACAAACAGGGATTTGAGTCCGGCCACATACATTTGCTTGAGGGTTTCCCGTTTCTTGAACCAAAGAAAAGGAAACTGCAGAAAGGTGCGAAAAAGCAAAAGCAGCGTACTGCCCGCCCCCATGATGGGATCATAGATGTAAGTTCTTAGTAGCCAGATCATAGCTTAAACCAGAGTAGATTTATGTAATGTCGCATGGTTCCTTCTTCATCTGGAATATGACTGTAACCCAGCAGGCCGCCCAGTAAAAGAAATTCGGTTCTTTTGGGTGCATTATGATAATCAAAGCCAGCAAAGAAAACATGATTTTCTTGCTCGTTCCACCTTTGCGAATACAATCTAAAGAGCATTCCAAAGTACCGGTCTCCGTTACTTTCTGTTCTCCATTCTGCAATAGAGTAAAGAGGACCCCAGATTCGATCCATGGTATCGTCCGGGAAAGGCCACAGAGATATGGTCTGCCAGCCAGTGCCTCGGGCAGGATCATCGTAGTAATGGAAAAGAGGCCAGATCTTGAGTGAATGAGCCTGCTGGTTTTCGCGGGTATAGTAGCGGTTATGATTATAGTAGAAGGGAATGAAAAAATCGTACTCGGATTGAACACTATTGGAATTCGTACTTAGCTGTCCTGCCAGCAACATATAGAAATCCATGGATTTCTGGTAGGGCAATTCCGGATTTCCGTAGCGATAGGATGCATAAAAAGGGAAGATCACGTATTTTGAGATATATGGGTTCTTTCCTTCTATGTCCTGGTAAAGAAACCAGAGCGCGCGAAACTCTGTCGCCTCTCTCTGTCTATCGTATCCCCAGGCCACCAGGGAAAATGGATACAGAATGGAATGAGATGATAGATCTCCGGAGTCCGACCATTTCCTGGCATAGAAAGGGAAAAACATGAAATGATGTCGGGGATCCCTTTTATTCAAGTCGGTACTCCCCCATTGGAAAAAGGGCCAGAGTACAGACTTATAGTCGTAAGATCCGCGATGGAGCTTTCTGGAATAGAACGGAAGAAAGCGAAAATCGGATCTAACTCGTCCGTCGCCGCCCCACATGATGATGGGCCACAGTATGGAATGGGCCTGGTATCTGCGATGGGACCAGTTTACGTACAGTGGAAAAGCAACAAATCCGATTTCCGACCAGCCAAGCTTGTTGCGAATTCTGCCGTAAAAAGGAAAGATACTGAAATACTGTTCCCGTTCAGTATTTCCATAACCCCAGTAGAAAAGAGGAGCCAGAAATATGTCCGAATCCTTCTTTTCTTTTTCGCGATACCGATCTTCACCGGTGAAGAGATAGAGAAAGGTCCATTTGCGCCAGTAGTTGGTGCCATGCTCGTAGAATACAGGATAAAGGAAGGTATTAAAATCGTAAGCCTTCTCCGAGGATTCATAGGTCGTATAAAACGGATGAAAGTTGTACTCGGCTTGCCCGGGTGTCAGCGTATGATCATAAAGAAATAGAAACTGGTAATAATCCCGGGAGCTCTCGCCCTCGGTCTGCACGGGCATCCTGGCTTCCAGGGCCGGACACATCAGCATAGCCAGAAAAGCTGCCAGAAGCCAGGGGAGTGCACCGGTGCTGGTCTTTTTATCTGTTTTTGCGGCCGATCCGGGTTGCACAGGACATTACTGCAATGTAGGCCCGTTACGGTAAACGGAAAATCCATAAAGCACTATTTCTCGTGGCAGTGATCCGTTTATTCTCGATGGATCAGCTCTCAATGCGGCTCCGTTTTCTGATTGGCTGCGCTTCCCGAACGGCCGAGCTTTCTCAATTGGAATAGGGCATGCTGATAGTGGGATGAGCCAGCAAAGACTTTAGTCGATCTGAATCCAGCTCTATGATTTGCCAGTCCTGCCAGAATCCCTGGAATCGGATGGTGCTACTTTTTCTGTTCGAGTCCGGAGGCCACATATAGATGTCAATCTTGCGCTCTTGCATATATTCCAGCGTGGCTTCTTTTTCATGGCCAATGCGTCCCCGACTGGCGAGGATTCGTCTGGCCAACTTTCGATCGGTGAGTCCAGTCGAGGCCTCCAGGGCATACTCGGGATCCAAATAGTAGATCAAGAAGGCGGCCCCTCCATGAAAGGCCAATCGAATCTGGTTTTCCCGTATTGTGGAAGAATAGGATCTGGCCAGCGCTGCCAATTCCTGCATCTTACTTCTGGGATAATAAAAACGCTCCTCTACGATTCCCTGGATTTCCGGAGCCTTTTTTTGCTCTCTCAGCCTCTCGTAAGGGTCCATGCGAAGGGCTGGCAGGATAATGAAAATGACTATTGATAGCAGGATATATCTACCGGGATTTAAGAATGAAATACGAGCTACAGGGCTATGGCCGTGCGAACCAGGCAAAGGAATCCCTGGACGAGGCGCTGATTCTGAATTCTGTTCCGACTGCCCTGGATGACCGGAATTCTCTGACCCGGAGAAATCAGCTATGCTGACTTTCGTAGCATGCGAGGAGAGGGCAAATGCAATAGGCCATGCAATGCTGAAAGCCATAACAGGAAGAATGGGAATCAGAAATCGTGCGAACATAAAATCGCCGCCCACCCAGATAACATACGCATGCCAGAGAGCCAGTATGAGAATCAAGGTCCACCAGCGATGAGAAATGCAGTAGCGCCAGGAAAGAAGGCAAGATAGAAGCAGCAGAACAGCTAGATACCAGTAAGATTTGTAGAACAGACCTACGTAGAGCAGACCCTGAAATGGATAGGGGTCGTAAGCCGATTTCGCATAAAAGGTATTGGGGAAGAAGGAATCATAGTAGTACAGTCTCCAGGTCTGGTAGAGCAAAAGTATAATTGCTACTGCCAGAAGATGGAACCAGGGCATGGATAGTAAATTCTGCGCGGCTTTCGCCGATGTCGCATGGGCAGCTTTACGATGTCTCTTCCAGAAAATGATCCGGTCACCGGCCATATAGACCCAGGCGACGGTCAATACTATGACACCATCCGGTCGTAGCAGGCAGGCAACGGTAAGAAACCAGAGCCCGGCGATGTTTCGCTCTTGCCGAATCCAGACAGAGTAAATTCCCGAGAATAGAAACACAGCAAATGCCATGGTTTCAAGCCCGGAGGTGGCAAAAACATGCATATGATGCATACCGGCCAGTATTAGCAGTGCGAAAAAGTGAGGTAAGCCGGAGGGACCGCTCCCCTGGCCGGATTGTAGCTCTTCGAACTGCGAATTTTCGGCTGCGAAAACCGGAGTCATATCCCTATTTCGTGATCCAGATTCTGAGCTCAGGTCTGCATTGATTGCTGGCGCAGTCTGAGAGCTCATGTCCACGGCTTTTGCTGGCGCGGACCGCGCGGATTTCATGGAGTCCCTGTCCGACGATGGTTGTTCGGCGCCCCGTTTCAACAGGAAGGCCAGCAGAAAAAGAAAGCAGCCAATGGAAAGTACGGTACTGAACAGTTCGGCGCTGATTTGCATCTTCAATCCCAGAGCCACAAGGATGGTCCATAAAAAGTTAGTGAACCCTTCCACATGTTCCCCGGCATTGAAAACCAGGCCATGACCGCGAATTAAATTCAATGCGTATCTAAAGGAGATAAAAGCATCATCGGCAATCCAGCGAATGCGAATGGACTCGTAGATAGCCCACACCAAAGCCAGGGTACCCGGTATCCAGAGATAAAGTCGCTGTAACAATGTTCTATTCATCAAAATCTGCGATGCGCATTCATAGCCGGAGGCATGATTCTCTGGTCGGCCTTCCCCGGTTTACCTTGTCTGCCCAGGACCATTCCTTTGCACGCAACAATATCACAATCCTGTGGAAACATTCTCTGACCCGACAAATTCCAGATACATATCCGGGCGGCTGCATCACCGAACAATTTGCATTTGTGCCCTGTTAAGTGCATGGCTTTTTTGCTCGACCCATATGTCCCTTCTGCATTCTTCGAGTGAGATCTTCAAACAGGAATGAATGTCTCAATGCAGAAGTGGAAGGATTATTTCTTTGGCGTTTTTCATACCGACCCCAGGGAAATCGGCAGCCTGAACGGAATTCGAAGTCTCGCAATATTCATGCTCTTTTATGTGCATTTATTCCGATTCCTTCCCAATGTAGATCAGAGTCGCGGCTGGCTCAGGAACTTTCTGGATAATGGTTCCCAGAGTATTGATATGTTCTTTGTTCTGAGCGGCTTTCTGATTTCCGGGCCCCTCATGCGACAGCTGGATAGAAAAGGTACCCTGGATCTTAAGAACTTCTATCTGAAGCGGTCCTTAAGGATCTTTCCTCCCTATTTCATTTTCTGTGCTATTCAGTACTTTATTTTTATTCCCAGTGCTGCAAAATGGAATCCTGCTTACGGCGAAAATAGCTGGAGAATCATTTTCGACCTTCTTTACGTAAGCAACTACTGGCATGGAACCATCTTTCATGGCTGGTCCCTTTCTCTGGAAGAGCAATTCTATTTGCTATTTCCCTTTCTCTTGCTACTGGTATTTCCGCGACTTGGGAAGCGAGGCCGGCTGGGATTCCTGATAGCGTTTACGGCCATTCCACTGATTTTTCGAGCGGCTTATTTATTTGCAGTGATCCTGCCTGCCCCCGCCGCAGAGCAAATCAATCTATACAACAAAGGAATCTACTATCCCTTCCACGGCCATTATGACTCGATATTTATCGGAATTATCCTGGCTTTCCTCTATGACAATTACCGAGACTGGATGAACCGGCTATTCGAAAATCGCATACTGTTTTATTCTGTTCAAACCGGCGCCTGGGGTGGTATTATCGCTTATTCCTTCTTGATGTTCGAGTTCGATACAACCATTTCCAGCATGGTGATTCGCTTTCCTTTGTTCAGTTCTCTGTGGGCCCTGGTAATGATTACCAGTATGAAGGAAGGAACCATTGTAAATCGGCTGCTTTCATTCAAGATTTACAGCCCCATTGCCAAACTCTCCTATTGCGCCTACCTCATCCATATAGCCATCATGACGCCGCTCATGCGAAAATGGTTTGTAGAGCGAGGGGACGATGGTGTCCCATATTTCGTTCAAGTGGAGCAATGGCAGGTATTACCCTATTCCGTGATTATGGGATTAATTATACTAACCGCCGCCTATTTCTATCACCTGGTGGCGGAACGTCCGTTTATGATTCTAAAAGAAAAGTATGCAGGTAAGCAGATTAGTTTTGAAAAGGTCCAGGGGGCCCGAGGCTGAAAGGGCTTTGCCGCGCTCGGCATTAAAGGCTGTGCCATATCGCGGGAGCTTGAGCTACAATCGCTTTAGAAAATGGCAGGAAAGGCGAAAGGCCGCGGAAGCTCCAGAAGGAATGAGTAAATCTGGCCTATTCTTTAGGGGCAATCTGTCCTTCAATATAAAGCAGTCCCGGCGGAAGTTGATCGGATTCCACGGATGTTAGATTCTCCAGTATCTTTTTGCGTTCCTGATTGCTGAAACTATTTCGGATCTGCATTTCCAGCATTTCATCGGTGTCGCTTTTATTCGCAATTTCGCTTTCGGTTACGGGCGCTGGAAGGGCCAGAAATAGCACTTTCTTCCCTGCTGCCTCCTTCTGCAAAAGAGCCATCAGATCATTCAAATCCGAGTGATTGTTTAGAGACAGGATTGGTCGGTTTAGATATTCTACTCCACTATAGTAAAATATATCGATTCCTGCAAATACCCAGATATCTGCGTTTCGTCCCTGCATCTGCTGGATCGCTTCGGCTGTGGCTTTTCGCGCCCCTCGAAGGTACTTAAGACCAGCGTAGTTCAGGGAAAACGTAACCAGTGCCAGCGCGAAGAGGATGCCCTGCACCAGTCTTCTGCCGAAATACTTCATTTTCCATATTCGCTGAGCCAGCACCGTTGCCGGAAGCAGTATGGGGCCGAAGTAGCGGGGGCCCCAGTCCATGATTCCGTTGTTGGGGACGATGAGAAGCACCAGAGGAATATAGATAAGAATGGTCAGGTAGAGGATTCTTACTTCGCCTTCCAGTTTGCGATACTTGACCAACGCTGCGATGAGCACGAGAGCGAGGGCTGGCATGTACCCAAAAAGTCCAGGCTTAACATTGTGCCAGAAAAGTAGATCCTGGGCCCACTGCATTCGCGTAGCTGCATCCACTTCCAATCCCGCTGCATTGATCAAAAACCTGGGCCCCAGGGGATGACCGTAAAGCAATAGATTAAACAGAACGAATGCCAGCACCGCTCCGGTAGCGCCCGCAGTATAGCCAATGAGGGAATTCGAGAATGCCCGTCGAACCCATCCCTGTCTTCGTGGTGGATTCCCTTCTGCATTGGCTCCTATCTCCGAAGATGGTTTAGAATCGTTCGATAGAGAAAAACCCATGGCACCAGCGACCAGAGCGGATAGCCCGGTAGAAAGTAGCAAGGGTAGAGTTTCATGGCGAAAGAATACAGCCAGGCCGATTAAGATGCCACCCGCAATGGGTCGGCCAGATTTCAACCAGAGAGAGATGCCGAAGAATGAAAGAAATGCGACGATGAGGTGTTCATTGAATTCCAGTGTGAAGCTCAACAAGAATGTGAACAGAACCGGCACAAAGAGCCAGATTCCGCGGAGCTCCCAGAATCGATAGAGCACGAAGCAGCTGGCTACGAGAAAGAGGGAGGACACCAGAAGAACCCCGGTGGGGCCCAGTAAAGCCCAGATCGCCGCAAAGGGCGCCGCCAGAGCTATGGGAAAGGCACTTACGAATCGGCCATCGATTTTACCAAAAGCGTTGGCGCCATGAGGAAAGAATCTATACTCCGGATCCCCATTTGCGAAATGATGAAATAGTTCATCGGAACCATAGCCATTCTGCCAGACAGACCAGGCCTGTACCAGTTTGTTATGCGAATCCCAGGAATAGGAGTAATTGGGCATTCCGTACCAGGAAATACCCAGCACCATCAGCGCGAGTATTGCAAACAGGGTTCGGGTCTTCTTGTTCGTTTTCATAAAATTGCGAAAAGCTTCTAGCAATGCTCATTAAAGCCGCATCCTGCGCTCTGAGTCTTGCGCTTTGCTATTTGCCCTGTGCCGGTAGCCATATAACTCCACCAAACAACAATGCCGAGAACCCGTCTGAACCGTAGAGGGCTACTTCTTCAGATGGCTGCCGCGGCTACGGTGGCGCCGGCATGGGCGGAAGAGGTCTTCCTTTCATCCGCGAAATAATAATATCCCTGAGAATCATAAATGGCCTTTCCGTAACCAGATAGTAGATGTAGGCCAGAAACATGACGAAAGCACCTGTGACCAGTCCATAGAGCCATACACTACTGTGATGCACGTAGCCTTGAAGGCCGATTAACAGAGCGGTGACAGGTAAGCTTCCGACCACATGCAAAATATAGGTAGTGTAGGTTAGCTTGGCCGGAGCAGAAAAGATCTTCCATGCGAAGATCTTGCTAATCCAGAAATCCGGGCGGTAGGCCAGAAATAGTAGAAAGTATCCGTAGAACATATTGAATACGTTAAAGCGGACCACCTGATTCAGAAAACCATAGCTGAACTCATTCACAAGCAAGGACATCGCACCCACGATCAAGGCAGCGAAACTCAAGATAATCGCATTCAGGCTTTTGCGATTGAAGAATTCCTGTAGCTGCGCCGGTTTCGTCACATGCAATCGGCCAATGATAACACCCATCAAAAGCGAGTCTGCATGTCCATGAAATGGATGGTAAATGTATTTATGGTAAGCGTGCTCCATTTCCGGCCCACTTTCCGGAAAGTCTGCCATAAATGTGAAGTGAGCCCAGAGACGATACAGAAACGGCAGCAAGTAGAGCGAAATCAGTAAATGGTTCCTCAATCTTTCCGGTGTGCGAATGTAGACAAAGGCCAGAAAAAAAGGTATAAGCAGATAAAACTGCTCTTCCAGCGCCAGAGACCAGGTGTGATACTGAATCCCTTCCAGATAATTCGAAAGATATAGATACTCTACGATGGCGTTCGTTTTGGTCTGCGCCACTATCTGGGCTGCATCAGGGTTGGGGCTCTTGCCGATTGTTGCGGGCATCAATACAAATGCATAAAGAGTTATGAATATGTAGAATGCCGGAAAAATACGAAGCGTTCTTTTGATGAAGTATTCGCCAAATTTGATGCCTTTGCCTGCTTCCATCCGTGCGATGAGCGGCCCGGCGATAAGAAATCCGCTGAGCACAAAGAACATGTCCATGAACTGAGATGCACTATCGTAGAAATTCTTCCAGTAAGGAGAAAAGCCCAGGATTCTATCATGCTGTTCCAGAGTCTGAGACAGGTGCGTGGTAATAACGCCAAAGATACCGATGGCCCGCGGGGCATTTAGAGGCGCTATGTCTCCAGGCACAGGTCGAAAAACGTAGGTAAGGTAATTCCAGATGGACTTTAACATGACATTTTTACTCGACCCGGCAGGCTACGAACAAATCCTTTCCTCCGAGGAGCTAATCATGCCACTGATTCTGGAAAACCCGCTAAAAAAAACCAAAAAAACCGAAAGCCAGGCCACCGAAGGTAGTAAGAGCCCGGTGACAACACAGGCCAAAATCAGCCCTCCTGACTCCCCCTACGAAAAAGCACTGAAAATGGGTCAGGAACTGGTGGAGAAGCCCTTCCTGGGTGGCGGCACCAGACGAATTACTATTCAGCACTCCAAAGATCGAATGACCGTTTTCGAACGGATCAAAGTTCTCACCCAGCAGGAACCGAATCTAATATTTCAGAACTGGGGCAATCAGCTGGACGGGGCCGGTATTGTTACAGGAATTCTAAAAATAGGAAATCGAGACGTAGCTCTTTACGGTCATGATTTTACCAATCGGGCCGGTTCCATGGATGCCACGAACGGAGCCAAGCTGGCCAGGCTGATTTACATGGCCGGTGAAAAGGGTATTCCGCTCATCGGGATGAACGATTCTGCAGGAGCATTTGTGCCTGCTGGAGTAGGTGGCCTGGACGGATACTCGGAAGCTTTCGCCGCTCTTCGCAGGGTTTCTGGCGTAGTTCCTTCTATTATGTTGATGTTTGGCTTTAATGCAGGTGGAGGCTCCTATCTACCCCGTCAGGGAAGCTTCATGATCCAGCACCACGATACTTTCTTTGGACTGACCGGTCCGCAGGTGGTAAAGGATGTTCTGGGCGAAGAAGTAACTCCTGATGAATTGGGTGGCCCGGGAGTTCATGGAAAAAGCGGCGTTGTAGATATCGTGGCCAACGATGAGCTGGGCGCTCTCAGAAAGGCTCTTCGTCTTCTAAGCTATATTCCTGATAACAACCATACCCTGGCTCCGTTTCATGAAACCAGTGATCCGGTGGATCGCTTCATTTACGAAGAGGACATTCTTCTTCGCAGAACCTTCAATTCACCGGCCGGATTCAACACTCCATTCGACATCACCTTGATGATCCAGAACATCTTCGATCATGGAGAATACTTTGAAATGCAGCCTCAGAGGGCGCGCAATCTGGTAACCTGCTTTGGTCGCCTGGGTGGTCATGTAGTGGGCATTCTTGCCAACAACTCGGCTGTGGCCAGTGGTCAGATCGACATTGATGCAGCTTTAAAAGGAGCTCGATTCACTCGATTCTGTAACCTGTATAATATCCCGGTAATCTTCTTCGAAGATACGACTGGATTTCTTCCTGGAAAGGAACAGGAATCCGGCGGTATTGTTCAGGCCGGACGTGCTCTACTGGACTCCATCATCGATTTGCGAGTGCCTCGATTCCTGGTAATTGTGCGAAATGCATTTGGCGGTGCCTATGCTACCTGGAACTCCTATCATGTAGGAGCAGATATGGTTTTTACTCTGCCCACAGCCCGGGTGGCAGTTATGGGACCTGCCGGTAAAGAGTTCGTATACAAAAAGGAAATGCAGGAAGCGCGCAAGCAGGCCAAAGACCTGGAGAAGCAGGGAAAAGCCGAGGAAGCGAAAGCTCTACTGGATAAGATCAACAAAGATCTAACGGACAGATACGAAGGGGATCTGATGAACCCTAAAGAAGCTCTGTCTCTGGGTTCCATTTCTCGAGTCATGATGCCAGGAGAAAGTCGCAAGCTGCTGGCATCGAATCTGGATTTCTACATGCGTCATTACAAGCCGTCTGCCATGGGCGGTCCTCAAAGAGAATTCCACTAATCCTGATTAAGTCCGGTGGCACATTGCTTTGTGCGCCGGACGGTCATCGCTCTGCGGTCCAATTTTAGCTTCGCAATCTATTTGTCTGCCCCATCTCCCGTTTTGCTTTTTTCCAGGCATGTCCTGGCTCTGCTCATCGGTCCGTAGCTTCTATTGATAGCCAGGATCGGCAGAATCGATTGCCGCTAGAAGTATTGAAGTATTGTCCAGGCCTGGACCATGAAGCAGGGCTATCTTTTCGCAGACTGTGTTTCTATTCTAATTGCTCGGTGGCTGGCTCATCCTTATCTTAAGCCCATGAAGATTGCAGTTATCTCTGGAGTTAGTGGCCTCGTAGGAAGCGAAGTTGCGGAATCATTAATCAAATCCGGTTATCAGGTTCGCGGACTATCCAGAAGTCCCGGAAGACTTCCCTCATCCATCCAGGGATATCACTGGGACCCGGATAATGGCGAGCTGGATGAGTCCTGTCTGGAAGATGCATCTACTTTGATTCATCTGGCCGGTGAAAACATAGCGGATGGACGCTGGACAGAAAAGAGAAAAAGAGAAATCATTGAGAGTCGAACCCGATCCTGCAACTTGCTGGCGGATGGAATCAAAAATCTGGCAAGCCGTGGTCAGTCCACACCGGAAAGCGTAATTCTGGCCAGTGCCATTGGTTACTACGGAAATCGCGGCGATGAGATGCTATCCGAGGATTCGCCTCCGGGAGAAGGATTCTTATCGGAAACTACCATTGAATGGGAAAAGGCAGGGACGTTTCCTGCCACAGTGCGAGAAGTGCGCCTTCGCATTGGAGTTGTGCTTTCCAGAGAAGGAGGGGCCCTGCGAGAGATGGAGCGGCCTTTAAAGCTTTTTGCAGGAGCTGTTCCTGGAAGCGGCAAACAGTACCTTAGCTGGATTCATTTCAAAGATCTTGCCAGAATGATTCAGTTTTCAGTAGAAACGGATTCAGTGAAAGGAATCTACAATGCTGTATCTCCGGATCCCCGGACCATGGATTCCTTTATGAAATCCCTGGGGAAAGCAGTGGGCCGTCCTGTATATTTACCCAATGTCCCGGGTTTTGCACTTAAACTTATGCTGGGTGAAATGTCGGAGATGATCCTGGGTGGTGCACGAATTTCCAGCGATAAGATTCAAAAGACCGGATTTCAGTTTGAGTTTTCTGATCTGGACTCTGCTCTGGAAAACCTTTATGCTGGAAAGAAAGCAGCTACCGGAGCCTGATGAATTGGGCACACAGAAAGCATTCGAAGATCGATGGCCCATTGAATATTTCTAAAGCAAGGGGCGGAGCGCGATGATTCATGATGTTCTGCCTCGAGCGAAGAAGGTAATGGTCAATGCTCCACGGGAGAGGAAACACTGAGTCAGAGAAAAAGCAGAATCAAGCGATTTAGAAAGCAGTTTGAGCGCCAGGAAAAAGTAGCCAGAAAGGGAAGCTCGAAAAAGCAATCGAAGGTCACCAAACAAATGGACCGTTTCGGTTCCAGCGCCGAAATGGCTTCAGGAGCCGGCGGCACAATAGATCCAGCAGCCCGGGACTCTTTTCCGGAGAGCAATAGAATGAACGACAAGGGACGAAAACTTCAGAAGATCGCAGGCAGTCTTAAGATCCAGAACGTGGAGAAGCATATATTCTTATGCTGCGATCAAACCAAGGATAAATGCTGCAGCAGAAGCGAAAGTCTCAAGTCCTGGGATTATCTTAAATCCAGACTAAAGGAAGAAGGTCTGGCGGAATCCGGCACCGGCCAGGTGTTTAGAACAAAAGCTAACTGTCTTCGAATCTGTAAGGACGGGCCTATCGCAGTGGTTTATCCCGAAGCCATCTGGTATCATAGCTGCACTCCAGAAGTGCTGGAACAAATCATCCAGAATCACCTGAAAGGTGGAGAACCGGTGGAAGAGTATCGCCTCCGGCCCCCGGAACAGGAATGATTGCAGAACAGGAAAATCTTGCCCTGCCCCACTGCATGCCTAACCTGGCCGGATGAACTCAGCTAAAGGTTCCAGCTATGCATTGTTTGATCTGGATTATACCCTCATCGGGCATGATACTCTGCTTTTGTTCTGCAATTATATTCTAAAAAAGAATCCGCTACGAATCCTCTATCTTGTGTTCTTTTTTCCTGTAGCTCTCCTGGCTGCTCCTGGCTGGATTTCATCCGGCACGCTGAAGCGATTCTTTCTGAGTTTCCTGTGCGGCCTCAAAAAGGATAAAGTGGAGTTTTTCGCCCGTGATTTCGTCCAGAAATCGGTGCTTCCCCGGATGTATCCAGAAATGCTGGAGATATTGCGAGGGCACCAGGCCGCCGGTCGCACTGTAGTTCTAACCACTGCGGCTCCCGATATCTACGCACCCTACATAGCCGAGGCGCTGGGGGTAACTCATTGGTACTCCACCAGAATCGTCTTAAAAAATCGAATGCCTCTGCTGGTTTCCATGATGGGAAGAAATAACAAGAACCTGGAGAAAATCCATCGGATGGCGGAGATTCTGCCTTCAGAGGTAGGTTCTTCGCTGGAAGGCCTGGACTGGAAAAAGCCGGAATATCCCGCTGGCATCCTTCTGCAGGGAAGCTACAGCTATTCAGACTCTCCAGCGGATCTTCCGCTGCTTCGGCTTACCGAATTTGCCGCTGTGGTGAATCCTGAATCCAGAACCTACATAGAAGAAGCCAGGAAAAAGGGCTGGGAATTCCTTTATCCTGCCAGTGATTTTAGAGGTCGGCCGGGCAAAGTATGGTTGATGGTCAGACAGATGCTGGGTCTTTATCCTATAAAGCCTTAATTGCCGAGGAGCATGGGGATTTTGATACTAAACCCTGGATTGGCCACTCTGCATCTTGAAAAGATCAGTAGATATGGAAAACATGCATAATTACCATAGTCTGTGCAACTCGCGGGCCGGGAACGAACAGCGGCCCCGGAGTTTTCGATCCGTGACTTTTCCACCTTTCAATCTATTGAAACGGTTTGCATTTTTGAATCGGTCCTTATTTCGCCTTTTATGGGTTCTGGTAGCGGCAGTGATGGTGAGTGGCGCTATTCAATGCACGAATTATTCCAGCGATCCGTATCCGCCATCTACCCCGGTACTTCTGGGGCTGAGTCCGGATGGCAGCACCTCCTCGAACATTCAGGCCATACAGACCTATGGAAATGGCCATAAGATTCGAGTTGCTGCTCAGAATTACGAACCCGGCTTTCAAGGGTACCGACTGTTTCAGGGCAGCACCGAGGATGCAGTGCGTACGGCGGATGCTACTACTGGAATCGACTGCGGAACGCTACTGCAGACTCCGGTGCTGGGAACGGTTTATACTATCGAAGTTCGCACTGATTCCATCGCATCAGAATCCACCGCACTATGTGTGGTGCCCATCCTGCTGACTTCAGGTAACTTTGTGGCTATTCGCGCCGTATACTTTCGGGGATTACTGGATCCTGAATCTACCGGTCCATCATCGAATGCGTTGCAGGTGCCTTGATAGCTTCTTGATTTTCTGAAATTTCCCTGATTCCGCGTCTTCCGGCAGTTCGGCCGGGCGGAGCCAACGGTGCTGAAGATATTTTAGTCCGTGCTTTTTGAATCTATCCACTTCCATAAATCCATTTCGCGCCAGGATCTTTCTGGATGCAGTGTAGTCTTCTCTGGTAACAGCCTGCAATTGAGTGTAACCCAGGTCCGGGGCCATCTTGAGCATGGCCGCAAGCAATTGGGTTCCCAGGCCTCTATGCTTTCCGCCAATCCAGTAGCCTATCTCTGCATCATCCTTACATGATTTGAAAGCGAAGCAGCCCACAGGAGCACTGTCACGAGTAATCATGAACGTCCTTGAGCGATTGTGGATCCACTCATCCACGGATTGCGATAGAAAGTTTCTGGCATCTTTTTCCGTGTATTTGCCCTGAATGGAAATACCGGCATCTTCCAGTAAGCGAAGAATATCCGCCTCATTGACGATTTGCATGAATCGCGATACGAATGAGTCGGACAGATATGTGGAAACAACAGGCAGCACTTTGTATGCGCTGCCGTTGTCCTCATGGATTAATGTAATCTCCAGTTCTTCCGGAACGTCCATTGTCTCCCTGTTTGCCTGAATTAATGTTGATGTCCGCCAGGACCGTGAACATGGCCATGGGACAGTTCTTCGTCAGTGGCATCCCGTACATCTCGCACAGTTACGTCAAAATGAAGTGTTTCTCCAGCCAGGGGATGATTTCCGTCGATTTTCACGGTCTCGCCCTCTACCGACACGACTGTAAAGATCTGAGTCCCGGCTTCGGTTTGTGCCTGAAATTGCATGCCAGACTCGATTTTATCCACACCCTGAAACATGCTCTTTTGCACATCCTGAACCAGGGCATCATTTCGCAGACCGTAACCTTTTTCCGGAGGTACGGATACCTGGATATTCTCGCCGGAGCCCTTTCCTTCCAGAGCTTCTTCCAGACCGGCAATAAGGTTTCCATTGCCGTGCAGGTAAAATAGCGGGTCTCGACCCTCTGATGAGTCCAGAACACTACCTGAATCGTCTGTTAGTTTATAGTCGATGCTGGCGACTTTATCTTTAGCAATCTGCATTTTTTATCCTGAATTTCGTTTTGCCCGGCTAAAGGGCATTTTCAGCAACATAGTGATCCGGAAGTGTACTTCAAGAACTTTTCTCAAGCTTTCCCCGGCGTTGGTTTCGGCATGCCGGCCCGGGATCTTCTTCGCATCGTCGCGAATTGGGAATTCGCGGCTACATGACTCGGTGTCATATTGCCTTCAATCCTTCGGAGCCTGGCCTCGAGAAAGATCGAATCTCTAGATATCGCATTGGTCTGGTTTCCTCACACAGCCAGCCACGATGGATTAACTCATGAGTTAACAAATATAAGAAGAATCCATGTGAAAACAAACAGACAGAGCCCGATCCTTCGTGCGATTCCAGGAAATCCGCAGCCCTGCTTGCTCTGTCTCTGGCAGCAGACCTGGGTTCATCTGATTGCTTTCCTGCATACCACAGCAGGCGAGCCAGGATCAGATGCCAGTAGGCCGGTAGCTTTAGAAATTCGGGTACTGTGGGAAGAGGCACTTCTCGAAAGAGTTCATGGGTGTCCACATCGCGGTTTTCGCCCAGAACCAACGAAGCAGTCTGAGTTGCTCTGCGAATATCCGAGCTGATGGGCCGGCTGGATTTGATTCGCTCCAGTAAATCTGGTGCATGATTCTCCAGTCGGTTGCGATTCCAGGAGTGATTCAAAGAGGATTCGTCGTACAGTTTGCTGAGACGATTGAATTCGCGACCCCAGATCCATTTTCCAGGTTCATTGGTGTAGGGAAATTCGGGCTTTCCATGCCTGATCAAGAATATCTGACTTTGACTCGGGGAATTGGTTTCTGGTTTTTGAGGTCGACCCATATTGCTGCGCACGCTGGCTTTCCGGCATTGCCTGAAGATACCATCGCAGTAGAATCCAGAAAAACCTGCCGGGTTCAGACTTCCAGTCTTTATTGGACAATCCAATTCAGGAATGCTGAGCCTATGGACAGGCGATGCAGGGCACCGCACACATCCATGCATAGGCTCATAGGCTCAGACAGAATAAAAGATGAGAGTCTGTCTAGGCGGGCCGAACCTCATTTGAGAGCGCTTCTCCTGCAGTGAATTGCCGCAGGTTCTCCAGGGTCACGTGGGCAATCTCTTTGAGCGCATTTTCGGTAAAGAAAGCCTGATGACCGGTTATCAACACATTGGGAAAAGTCAGCAAACGGGCGATATCATCATCCAGGAGTACATCGCTGGAGTGATCGGCAAAGAAAAGCTCCTCTTCCTGTTCGTAGACATCGATGCCCAGGCCTCCGATGATTCCCTGTTTCAGTCCGCGAATTACAGCAGGAGTATCAATAATGGGACCGCGGCTGGTATTAATGAGAATAACTCCTGGCTTCAGTTGCAAGATCACCTCTTCGTTGATCATATGCTTGCTACTGGGCGTAAGAGGACAATGAAGCGAAATGATATCGGAAAGAGCATAGATTTGTTCTAGCTCGCAGAACTCAATAGATCCGTGGGCCGAGTCCTGAGATTGGGTTTCCTTCTGAACGGGATCGTAGGCCAGCACCCGGCAGCCGAAGCCCTCCATGATGCGCGCAAACACCGATCCAATTCGGCCCATGCCAATCACTCCTACCGTTCTTCCATAAAGATCAAATCCTACCAGACCGTCCAGGGCGAAGTTCCCTTCGCGCACACGATTGTAGGCTTTGTGGGTTTTTCGATTCAATGTCAGTAGCAAGGCCACAGCGTGTTCTGCCACTGCATGAGGGGAATAGGCTGGAACTCGAACCACCTTTAATCCATGTTCGCTGGCACTTTTTAGATCTACATTGTTGAATCCGGCGCATCGCAGTGCTATGATTTTAACCCCTTCCCTTGAAAGAGAGGCTATGGTCTCTGCATCTACATGATCGTTGACAAAGACGCAAACTGCATCGAAGCCCTGGGCCAGGCTTGCAGTGAGTGCTGATAGAGGTGCCTCCAGGAAGGTGATTTCAAAACCGTAATCCGCATTCATGCGATTAAAGAATTGTCTGTCGTAGGAGCGAGTGCTAAAGAAAGCGATCTTCATGGTCGCATTGTAGCTCTGGCTTCGAAAATGCAAGGTATTCATATTTTTTCCAACTGCATCCGTCCTGTTTCGCACGATATGTTGACATTTCTCCAGCATCCCTTTCTCTAAGCGACTATGGAAGCGAACAAAGAAGCGGGATTGATGAGCCGAAAGAATTTGCTGGTGGCCCTGGGTGGAATGGCTGCGGCAGGAGTGTCCTATAGGTTTCTAAGAAGCGATGATAATGGGCTGGGTTCTATCCCGGCCAGAAAACAGATTGATCCTTCCCTGTTTCAAGCTTCCGGCCCTCGCAGAAAGCGTACTGTGGCCGCATCCGCGAATCGCACTCTCTTAAAAAACGGGTATATTGTGGATGGTAGCGGACAGCCCGGCTTCGTGGGTGACCTGATGATTCGCGGCGATCGCCTTGAAATAATTTCGCGGGACGATATTCAGTTTTCGGGCAGGGTCATAGACTGTGAGGGCCTGGTGGTGGCTCCCGGATTCATTGATCCGCATTCCCATATGGATCAAATTATCGCCGAGGATGGCAGAGAGAACCTGAAACTACCCTTTACGGAACAGGGAATTACTACAATCATAGTAGGTAACTGCGGACACGGGATTGCCGCTATCGATCCGGATGGTGGACACAGAGATTTGCTGGAGAAAGGTCTGGCTGGAAAGTCTGCCGAAGCATGGAGTACCTATGATCAGTATTTCCAGCATCTTTCCAGGACCAGGTTAACGCATAATGTAGCTGCCATGGCTGGCCACGGAACCACGCGTACCAGTATTCATGGATTCGATGCGAATGCTCTTCCGGCGAAAAAGGAGCGTCAATTGATCTACCTGCTGGAGGAAGCCATGGAGCAGGGGGCCCTGGGCGTATCCTTTGGACTGCAATACGAACCTGGAGTCTTTACGCCTCTCCAAGAGCTTGCGCTGGTATCAAAATCGGTGGCCCGCCGGGATCGAATCGTCAGCAGTCACATGAAGGCCTATTCCAGCATCTCTGGCACTTATCCCCTGAAGCTTTTTGGTCGCCCGCATAACTTGCTTGCCATTGACGATATGCTATCCATAGCCCGGGAAACCGGTGTGCGAATGCAGCTATCCCATCTAATATTTGTAGGTTCCTCCACCTAGGATACCTGCGAGGAAGCGTTGAGTCTCATCGATGAAGGTATTCAGTCAGGACTGGATTTAATGTTTGATACCTATTCCTATCATTGCGGCTTTTCGGTCATAAATGTTTTATACCCTGAATGGTTCCTGGCCCGAGTTCCGGAGGTTTACAGCGATACCTGGGCCCTGTTTCGTCTGCGCGCCGAACTGGAGCTCATTGTCGCATTGCTCGGTTTTGGTTATGAAAATGTACAGGTACTGAATACCAAACATCCAGCGCTCAAGAAATACAACGGAATGTTTCTAAAAGACATTGCAGATGCCAGAGGGCTCAGTCAGTTCGAAAACTTCCTGGATGTTACCGAAAAAAGTGAAGGCCGAGCGGTGGTTCTGAATCATCGCTATAGCAGCCAGGAGAATATCAAAAAGCTAATGAAACATCCGGCCTCGCTTTATATGACCGATGCCCTGGTCTATGAGGAGGGAGCGCAGAATCCGGCTTCCTTTGGATGTTATCCCCGATTCTTACAGTTTGCCAGGGATTTTGATCTATTGAGCCTGGAATCCTGCGTTTCCAAAATGACCGGAGCTGTGGCCAAACGATTTAACCTTCCGAATAGAGGCTTGCTTAAAGAGGGATACTATGCAGATATCACTATTTTTGATTGGGCCAATATCCAGGATTTGAACACAAGAAGCCAAACAGACCGTAGACCGGCAGGCATTGAGTCCGTTTATATCAATGGCCGCCAGGTTCTGGAAAAAGGAAAAGCCCGGCCCGGTGCCACTTATGGCAGGGTGATTCGTGCCGGAGGGGCTTGAATCATCCCTGCCCATATATGAATCAGAATCACAGGTTGGAAATCGTCCCGGAGTCGAAATCCAGTATTTGATTTGGCATCAGGTGCGCTGCGAAAGCATGATCATGGGTCACAAAGAGGATCGCACCCCGGTAATCGTTCAAGGTTCGCAGCAGCTCTTCGCGGGCGACCAGATCCAGATTCTGCTCAGGCTCATCCAGAATCAAAATCGCAGGCTCCATCAGTGCTGCCAGGCATAACAGAATGCGCATCCTTTCTCCTCCGCTATATGAATCCAGCGGCCGCTTCACATCGCCACCAATTCCGGAATAGCCCAGCAGGGTTCTCCATTGAGACCGAATTTCGGATGCCGGGAGGGGACCTCCTGAAGTTGTTTCCCAGAGTTCTTCAAATGCGGCCTCGAGACTGAGGGATTGGCGAAAAGGAAGATTCTGGGGCAGGTAGAATACTCTTCCGCCGAAGTGGATCGTGCACTCATTCTGCCCGGTTGGTCCCCGTCCGACCCATCTTTGCAGCATGGTTTCCAGAAAGGTGGTTTTTCCGCAGCCATTACTGCCTCGAATCCACATTCGCTGCCCCGGAAGTAACCTGAATGAAAGAGTGAATGGAAATAAAGATTGCATTTCCGGTCTTTCTTTCGCTTTCGCGGATGTCCTGGACACATTCTCTTTGTCTCTGGCTGACTGGCGCGCTTCTGCCTTACCCGAGGACACGATTGCTCCGGGGACCTCCCTGGCTGTTTCCTTTCGTCCGGGCCTGGTCAATCCTGCTGACTCCCTGTTGGATCGGTATTCTGCGAAGTTCCCATTATTCGTAGGACTTGTTGATACCGAAGTCCGCTGGAATCCTTCGAATCCAGATATTTCCAGGGCTGCCCTGCGCGAATCGCCAGCAGGTATGGAGACGATGCCATCCTTGCTTCTGCCCAGAGATAGCAGTTCCAGACGGGCCTGCTCCCGGGTGTGCGTATTCTGCTTTACTTTTCTCTTGTTATGCTTATCCAGTCTGGCTTCCGTTTTCTGGGCCCGATTCTTCTGTCTATTAATTAGAGACCTGGGGATGTTCTGTGTAAGATTATCCTTCTGGGCTTTTCGGGTTCGATGGGCCTGGCGATTCAGGATTTCGCGGCTGCTTTTCTCTGCCCTGCGAATCGTAGCATCAAGGCTTGTGATCTTTCGCTCCCGTGCAGCAGACTGATGCTGCCGCTGCAGGATATAGGTATCGTAGTTTCCTCCATAGGATGTTAGTATCCCATTCTGCAAATGAAGTATCTCATCTACCTGGTAAAGAAAATCCAGGTCATGGCTCACGATTAGTTTGTAGCCAGGCACTTCTTTGAGAAAATTCAGAGCCTTAAAGCGAAAATTCACATCCAGATGCCGAAAAGGCTCATCCAGGAGAAGAACGGATCCTGGTTTAAAACGATCCATCCAATCAAGCCAGCGAAAGCTCTGAATCTGACCCTCGCTTAAAGCAGCATCATCGGGATGCTGGCCTCCATAGATCACATCCACAGCCTCATCCACACAGCGTTGATTGAGGACCTGTAACAGAGTGGACTTCCCGCCGCCATTAGGGCCGGTAAGGGCAACCAGGGAGCCAGACATTTTTAGCTCCAGTTTTTTGAACAGATGCGAAGGCGCACCCAGTTCGTCTGAATTTAGATTGGAAAAATGCATACTAAACCTCCGGAAAGAATCCGAAACCATGCTCGATAGAGCGAAGATATGGTAGGTTTAGTTGCGCATAGGAAGGTCCTGAGACCTGAGCAAAGTAAGATGCATTTTCGCAGGAAGGTCAACTAAAAAATAACTTTCCTCACAGGGCGCCAGGAAACGCGAAGGAAAGCTTCTTTGAGAAGAGTCCGGCGGCGAGCCATAATAGAAGTATCGCGGCTATCTCTAAAGAGAAAAGGCCCGGCGAAAACCGGGCCTTTCTGGGGAAGTCTGCAGTAGATCTGCAGAAATCAGAAATTCTGGATCAAGAACCGCGAAACAGCTGACGGTAATCCAGCTTGTTCTGGAGCTTATATACCGGAGAGCCGGAGATTTTGCCCAGATACTCGGGAACTGGAATGCCTGCTGCATCGATGAATTTTTTAGTTTCATCTACGCCGCCCAGCAGATCCACCCATGCGGATGGGGGAACCCAGTTGAAGCCGAATCCCATGGCGCCATCTACTCCGTCTTGATCCGTTACATCCGGAATCAGAGAATAGGAATAGGAAATGTAGCGAGCGATGAATCGACGAACCAGATCTGCTTCTTCGCTCTTATCACTTTTCAGTAAATCCGCAAAGTGGAAGTACTGAGACTCATGAATCAAAGCAGCAGCCTTTTTCTTGAAGGAAAGATCCAGTTTGGGCAGATCTTCGTAATTTCCGGTCTTGATGTTATAGACCTTTTTAACGCTCTTTCCTTCCGGAGTCTTTTCGCGCATATAAAGACCTTTGCCCTTTTTGTTCCCCAGAGCTCCCTGATCGATGAGCTTCTGTAGATACCCGGGCATCTTGAAGGTTTCATGAGCGCTATCTTTGGTATTTTCGTAGATGTTATCTACAATAGCTTTGTGAACATCCAGGCCTACCAGGTCTGCTGTGGCCAGAGGAGCCATGGCCCGCCCTGTATAGCCAGAAAGTAGCTGATCAACGAGATGGATTCCACCTTTGTCGGCCATTTTTTCTGCATAGATGGCTGCTTCGTTCATGAACTGGAAGCCAATTCTGTTGCCTGCGAATCCAGGGCGATCATTGGCAATAATAACATGCCGATGCAGCTTTTTCTCCAGGTATTCGGACAGCTCTTTTGTATAGGCTGGATCATTCTTGGGATGAACAATCAGTTCGCAGAGCACCAGCTTGTAAGGAGGGTTGAAGAAGTGAGTTCCGTAATAGTACTTCTGTCCATCTTCGTCCAGATGCGAAGCAAGTCTTTCGATAGAAAGTCCAGAGCTCACTGTGGAAACCAGCGTCCCGGGCTTTCTGGCTGCCGAGATTCGCTTCATTAAAGGTTCTTTTACATCGTAGGTTTCTGCCACCAGCTCGAACACCCAGTCTGATTCGGAGACAGCCTTTTCCAGGTCGTCATCGTAGGTGCCGGGAATAAGCTTGTCCGTGAAAACACCGGATCGCACGGAAGCTACCGCTGTCTGAATACCTTCTTTAGCCTTATCCAGGGTTCGGGCCAGCATGTACACTTTAGCGCCTCCGAAGGCAGCTACAATGGCTGCACTGTTGGCACCCATCGTTCCATTTGCACCCAGGATCGTTACGGTCTTAAAATCCTTCATAGCGTTTCTTTTTCTCCTGGCGCTGATGCTCGGGCAATCCAGCGCATGATATGATACCAGGCCCGGAGGCCTCTTTCATTCCACTAACTGTGGTTTAATGCCCCTCCGATCCGGGGCCTGGACAGCTTCCGGTGTCCGGTTCCTGAGTCAAATCCTTTGGATTAAGCACTTTACCCCGTATTCTGTTGCAGCAGGCTGGGCAGGCATGTTCCACCGGGACTACATTCTGCGACTGATCCAGGAGTTTGCCGTATTTCTGGCAAGGCTCACTGGCCTGAAGGACCGAAATGATCCCGAGGTGGTGTTTCTGGAGCTGGAACGTTCCTTCAGGCAATTTCTGGGCTATGACTCTCCTCTACTGGAAAGCCTGGGGCCGGATGGAGCTCTTTCGGTGCTGTCAGCAGCGGATGGCGGAAATCCAGATCAACTGGCCATGGGTGCCATCCTGTTTCGGGAGAAGGCAGAAAACTACAGGAAGTACGGCGATCCCGGCATGGCAGCAAAGTGCGAAAAGCTCTCGGCCCGACTGAGTCAGGCCATCGACGGTCGACCACTGTCTCCAGAGATTCGTAAGCTTCTAGAATCCACTCCATCGGCCGAGCATTCCTGAAGATCCATCATGAAGCGTACGCGTCGCAATATGCGATCCACCGCTTCCCATTTAGAGTCCCAGGCGATATTCGGCCCCAAAGCTCAATCGAATATGATGGTCTCGAAGGCCCCCAAATTTGAAAGAGTCGTTCATAGACTGGATCTGCAGATACGCTGACAATGGATCCAGCCCGCTGAAATTCTGAGCGATGTTTGGCTCTGAAACGGTGGCCATTCCGTTCTGACCGGCCAGACCCATATAGAATCGTAAATCCGGCATGAAGCTGTAGTAAAGAGTGGAGTTATACGTGGTTGCTTCGTAGAACACCTTTGGATCCAGTCTGAAAGTTCTCTGGCCTGTGTAGCTGCCTCCGGAATCGAAGAAATTTCCGCGATTATCGGAGACGGCGGACCCCTGTAATTGAATAGCTCCGCCGCTCAATTTCCATTCAAAAGACTGTCCAAACAGCTGAAATGAGTAGAGTACTTCCAGGCTGCCGCGCACTCCACGGAGCCACATCCGATTCTTTGTGGTCTGGGTTCCAAAGTAACTTAGCGCAGAAGTTTGAAATCCAAAGGCACTTCCATCGTTGTTTGACTCTGTAATCTGAGCCAGATATTCTACTACGGGTCGGACTTCCAGAAAGTCATTTGAATAGGCCGTAATCCCCAGACCAAACGAATGTTCCACCCGGCTCAGGTCCCGGGCATAGTCTAGATCCAGAACAAAAGAATCTGTTGGTAGCCCGGTAAGTACATCGGTGGTAGTGCCCAGTTCATAGTTCGCCCGGCTGTAGGCTGATTCCAGTCTTCTGGATGATACTCGCACAAGAAATCTATCGTAAAGATATTCGATTTCGCCTCCGTAAGACGCTCCGTCGACATAGCTTGCTGGCGAAGAGGTTATAGATTTGTTGCTAACCGGACCGCGAATGGCATTGAACTCATCCACGAATGGAACGAACAGCGGTCGAATCCTTGCTGCACCACCTTCAAGGCGAAAACGCACTTCGTGACGATTTACCTCTTCACCAATGAGAGTTCTGAGTAAATCGCTATCAAAAAAATCCGGTTCCTTTGTGGACTCAGAAGGATCGGTTTCGGGCTGCTGATTCTCCCTTTGCTCCTGTTCTCTCTGTTCCTGTTCTCTCTGTTCCTGTTCTTTCTGTTCCTGTTCTTTCTGTTCCTGTTCTTTCTGTTCCTGCTCGCGGGTTTTCTCTTCTTCGATTTGATTTAGAATTTCCTGTTGCCTGCGCTCTTCTTCTTTTCGCCTCTGCTCTTCCAGCCGTTTTTGCTCTTCCGCTCTTCGCTGGCGTTCGGCCTCTTCGCGCTTGCGTTGCTCTTCCAGTCTTTTACGTCGCTCCTCTTCTTCTTTTTGCTTATCGTCCTCATCGTTTCCGTAGTTATTGTTGTACAGAATGCGAGCGATTCTGGTCTTGGAAATGACCTGCCTGCGATTACCGGATACGATAATTACGCTGGCCTGATTCTGCTGAATGATGCGTCCATTGATGCGAGATCCATCGCGCAGCAATACGGTGTCTGCCAGAAGGGTCACTGGCAGAAATATTAGCATCCATAGAAAGGCGATGAATAGGTTTCGTTTGGGTTGTAGATTTCGTTTCATATCAGGGATCTTTCAATCGGATGCAGCCTGCGCCTCTGCCAGCCGCTCCAGAACTTCTTTTTCTTTTTCCAATCCTGCTCGATTATGCTCCAGAAAAAATGGGTCTCCAGGGTTCGCAAGAAGGACATTGATTTGATCCAGAGCTCTTGCGTAATCCCGAGATTCTCTGTAGATATCGGCCAGATAATAGTGAAGGGAAAGGTCATAATCCTGCCTGCGTTCCCCGGTCAATGTTTCGGTGGGGATACTTTCCAGAAGTACCTGCGCTCGCAGGCGATCTCCAGATGACAGATAGAGACGAGCCATTCCAATCTTCATGCGCGAATCGTCCGGAAATCGATCCAGGCCCTGCTTCAAATAGATCCTGGCCTGTGGCTTTCTGTCGGTTTCCAGAGAGTAAATTCCCAGGGCATATATCGCATCCGGTCTCAGAGGAGCAAGCTCATAAGCCTTTTGATAGTAATGCATTACGCAGCGATGGTCCTGTAATTCTTCGCAGGCCCGGGCAATGTTCATATAAGGTCCCGGATCACGGGGAATAAGGCCAGAGGATCTTTCAAAAAGCCGTATCGCTTCATCAAAGTTGCGAAGCAGTAAGTTTAATCTGGCCGAATTATACAAGAATGGATAAAACTGCGGGTCGGCCTTTAACGCCGCTTCAAATCGCTCCAGAGCAAGCTCTTGATTTCTGGTATTGGAAATGTCTTTAAGTAACTCGGTTACCGTTTCATTGTTGAATCTTCCAACATCTTGCTCTGTATTTCCCCTCCACTGTATTTCAGTGGTGCCCGCCGGTCCCGGACCCTGAAAATCTTTTCCTGTACAAACGATGAAGTCCTGCTTATTTCGAATGAATGTACCTTCCGGGGTGGGCTTACCGGGCATGGGACTGCCATCCTCGGGTATTAGAAGATCAGGGAATCCGGATGTTTCTGCCCTGGACGATATAACAGGAAACAATAACGAGAGTACTGCGAAGGCAATCAGCATTCTGACCGAACTTTGCGCAATTCCAGCTGATTGAACACCGGGGGTTGAAGCCCATCCGGTGCGGAGAATGTTCCGACGCCGTCCCATGGTTCTAGTATCGGACGATTTTAACGGTAGATTTGTTTACCCGGGAACAGACTCAGTTTTCTTCCAGATTCAGTATATCCTGCAAGAAGAATGCTGCCAGGTCATGCCTTCCCGTCATTCCGGCCTTGTCGTAAAGGGCCTGGCTCTGGTTGCGCACCGTCTTTTCCTTCTTTTCTAATTGAGCGGCCACTTCTTTAAAGCTGTACCCCTGAATAAGCTTTTCGGCCACCTTTTGCTCGCCTTCTGTAAAACCCCATCGCTGGAACTGCTCCTGCACGGCCTTTCTATAATCATGCATCAGATCATGGTTCTGAATTCGGAACCGATCCAATTCCTGGCGAGTCTGGCTTAGTTCTCTTGCAGCTCGGCTGAACTCCTGGTCTGCAGAATTGCGAATGGCCAGAATTATCACAGTCATTCCCAGAAGAAATATCCCTTCCATTAGAGAGTGGATGGTGATCTGGCCTTCTTCCTGAAGGTGATGAAAGATATCATAGATTGTGAATATGAAAATCATCCCGGCAATGGCCAGGCCAATGCGACGAAGTGTGACTTGAATGTCGGAATGCATCCATCGGGACAAATGACCCATTGCTTTTTCTCCTGAACTGGTCTTAAATACTACCTATGAGTCATATAAATCCAGATCTGGCCGGGCAGCATGTGCAAAAAGGAATCCCGGTCGAGGTATTGTCGACTTTGATTCCGGATATCAAAATCAGTCCGGTTAGGTTCAGGCCATTTCGAATGGTTCTGCCAATGCTTCTGGTTGTGCTTGCACCGCAAATTGCCAGGAGCGATACACAGCCGTCATTGAGTTACTCGGACGCTCTTCAGCGCGCTTTCGAGAATTCACCGGAAGTGAGATTGGCGAACTCTGATCTGGATATTGCGCGAAAGGAAAGCGAGAAATCGGACTCTCTAATTTCCGAGTCTCCTTCTCTGGAAGCTTCCATTACAAGAGGTTCAAATCGAGATTCCATAGAAGCTCTGGATCTCAACTACACTGCTCAGGTTAACGGAAAGGAAGTTCCTGTAAAAGGATGGGAACTGGGGCTTTCCCAGAAGGTGGAACTGGGCGGTCAGAGAGGTCTCCGTCAGGATCAAAAAGCAGCAGAGCAAACCCTGTACGAAGCGAAGTTAAATGCAACTCAAATCGAAGCCAGGTCCCGCGCCAGGGACCTCTATTTGCAGGCCGCATTGCTGGAGGAGTGGGAAGAGCATCTTACCGAACACCTGAACCGCTTTTACCGATTGAAGACTCGATTTGGCGGTAGCTATATAGATCGCAGACTGGGAAACTACAGTATTGTGGCGCTCAACATGGGTATCCAGACCCTGAAATCTGAAAGAGATGAAGTAACTATGCTCAAGCGAAAGATGATGCGAGAGCTGGCCTTGATGGTAGGCGAAGAATCTGACAGCTTGAAGCTACAGAGCATCGACTCTGTAACCATGCCTTCGCTTCCGCCGCTGAATGAGCTACAGGAGTCTATGGAAAAACAGGGCACCACCCTGAAAGAGCGGCGCGCCAGGCTGGAAGCCCGAATCAAGGAAGCAGACCTGGAATCCCGGAAACTCTGGCCATCACCCTCTATATTTGTCTACGGAGGCGAGCGCACCGTAAACTCCGATGCAACGGTTTCTGTCTATCCAGGTAGTCGCGAAACATACATGCGAGCCGGGATTCAGTTTCCTCTATCCTTTGTTGGTCCCGAGAGAAAGAGCCCGGACATAGCCAGGCTTCAGGCAGATAAAGCCAGGGTAGAACTGGATACCGAGCAAACCAGGGCAACGCTTCAACTAAAGGCCGCCTTCGAAAACTACGAATCCCTGAAAAAGCAATACATGCAGATGAAGTTATTTCTGATTCAGGCAGAGCGATTTCTGCCTGCCCTGGATCAGGGTCTTATGGGACGCAGGATCAGCTACTTTGAGTTCTGGGGAGAGCACGAGCGCTATCATGCACTTTTTCAGAGGAGTCTGGATGTGCGAATTCAGGCGGCCCGTGCTCTGGGCGAAATTGAAATTCTGACCGGAAGAATCCTGGATCCAGAAAGGAGAAACGAAAATGATCAATAGATGGATAGAAGCAGCTACGCGAAACCCGGTCTGGGTAATATTTCTTCTTTCGCTGCTGGCGCTCCTGGGACTCAGAAGCGCTGTCAGTTTGCCTGTGGATGCCGTACCCGATATTACCGGAGTGCAGGTGATGGTGGCAACCCATACCGGAGCCATGGATCCTGAAGAGATTGAAACAACGGTAACGTACCCGATCGAGGCAGAGCTAGCAGGTATCCAGAATGTTTCTGAAATTCGAAGCATAACAAAGTATGGATTGAGCCAGGTAAACATTATCTTCGACGATTCCATGGATGTGTATTTCGCAAGGCAGCTTATCGCCGAGCGACTGCAATCTGTGGCTGCTGCATTGCCAGAAGGACTCAAGCCAGAGATGGGGGCTGTTACTACCGGTCTTGGTGAAGTGGTTATGTACTCTGTAGAAGCCAGACCGGGTTCAGAATTGGCCAGCAGGTCCCCGGAGGACCGCCTACGATATCTTCGCACAATTCAGGAGTGGGTCATTCGCCCCACTTTAAAGACAGTACCCGGAGTGGCAGAAGTGGATTCCAACGGAGGTTATCAAAAAGCAATCTTCATTAACTTTGATCCCGCCAGTTTGATATCTCAGGGCATTGGCCCGGTGGCTCTGGTGCAGTTGCTTCAGGAGTCGGGGATGAACCGTGGTGGAGGATACATTGAACGAGAAAACCGGCGAATCATTGTGAAGAACAATGCTCGATTCAAAAGCCTGGATGAAATCAAGCGCTTCCCTGTGCGAATTCATGCAATCGGCGCTCCGGAAAGATTAACCGAACTGGCCAGTGTCTCCGAAGGGAATCGTCCTCGTGTAGGCTCTGCCACGCATAATGGCGAGGAAACTGTCCTGGGTACCATTCTGATGCGAACCGGCGCCAATAGCCGCACGGTGTCCCATGAGTCGGTCCAGAAAATCCAGAGCCTGGATTTGCCGGACGATGTAAAGGTACAGGTGCTCTACGCAAGAAGCTACCTGGTGGATGCAACGATTAAGACCGTGGCCAAAAACCTGGTGGAAGGCGGTGTACTGGTGATTCTGGTCCTGCTACTCATTGCAGGTAACTTTCGCGCAGCACTGATTGTCTCTCTGGCCATACCACTTTCCATGCTCGCAGCATTGATGGGCATGGAGCAGATGGGAATCTCGGCCAACTTGATGAGTCTGGGCGCCATTGACTTTGGACTCATCGTGGACGGTTCTGTGGTAGTAATCGAAAACATTCTGCGAAAGATGGAGGAGGAGCCAGAGGCCATTCAGGAAAAAGGAAAGGCTCAGGTAATCCTGGAAGCCATGAAGGAAGTGTCCGGTCCCGTCATTACAGGGCTGAGCATCATCATGATTGTGTACGTTCCCATTCTACTTCTTACCGGAATTGAAGGGAAGATGTTTCGCCCCATGGCTATCACCGTACTTTTGGCGCTGGCAGCTTCGCTGGTAATTGCATTATTTGTGATGCCATCTCTTGCGCTTTTATTCCTGAAGCCACCAAAGCCACATAAATTCTCATTCTTTTCGTATATTAGTAATGCCTTTGAGCCGGTGCTGGAATATTGTATTCGACATCCGTATCGTGTTACTTCGGGGAGTGTGGGAGTATTCGTTCTTTCCGTTTTGCTCTTCTTTACTCTGGGCGCCAACTTCTTGCCGGAGTTTGACGAAAGGGATATGGTCATCGGGCTTACAAGAAATGCAGACATCAGCATGGATGCAACCCTGGATCATCAGATAAAGAGTGAAAAAGCAATTATGCAGTTTCCCGAGGTGGATACGGTGTTTTCCCGTATTGGAACTCCGGAATCGGCCACGGATCCAATGGGCATACATCTGGCAGATACATTTGTGATTTTGAAAAAAAATTACGACGAATGGCCGGAGCGAAAGGACGGTAATCGATACACAAAAGCAGAATTGTTCGATGCAATGAGCCAGGCTATAGAGCAAGCTTCGCCGGGACAGGAGCATTCGCCCACGCAGCCCATCGCCATGAGATTCAATGAAATGCTGGAAGGTTCACGGGCCGATCTGTCCTTGAGGATCTTTGGTCCGGATTTAAAACAGTTGATGGGATACATCCAGAAGTCTGAGGACATTCTAAGGGAGATAGACGGGGTAGTGGAAGTTAGCGCAGACGCACTTACGGCCCTCCGGCAGAGTCCCGTGCTTGAGTTCCGGCCGCGACCGGAAGATATGACTTACTGGGGTATTGACTCTGCAGGTATTGGTTCTGCGTTCGAAATCGCCATGGCGGGACATCAGATCGCAAGTTACTATGAACAGGACAGACGATTTCCCATCATATTGAGAATGCGTGATGATTATCGCAACGATATGAAGCGAGCGGCCAGGTTGCCGGTAGATTTGCCAGACGGAGGAGTAGTGCCTCTGTCCGATGTGGCCAGCCTTCAACTGATGGAGCAGGTCACTACGATTTCTAGAATCAACTCCAGGAGGTATTCCAGTCTGGCAATCTATATCCAGGATCGCGATATCGAATCCGTAGTGGAAGAAGCCGATCAGCGAATTCGCAAGGAATTGCAGCTACCGGAAGAAGTCACTATCGAATGGGCGGGCCAGTACAAGAACTTACAGCGAGCTAGGTTGCGAATCCTCACTATCATACCTCTTACTCTGATTCTTATTTTTCTGTTGTTGTATCAGAGTTTGAAGAGCCTGAGACAGACTCTTCTGGTATTGAGCTGTATTCCCATGGCCATTTCTGGAGGTATTCTGCTACTGTGGCTTCGTGATATACCTTTCAGTGTTTCTGCTTCTGTGGGAATGATTGCTCTTTCTGGCATTGCCATTCTAAACGGAACGGTGCTTGTGAATTTCTTCAACGATCTGCGAAGAACCGGTCATTCTGTTCTGGATGCAGTCTTTCGAGGAACATTGATTCGTCTTCGCCCTGTGCTAATGACCGGCCTTGTAGCCGGACTGGGGTTTATTCCAATGGCCTTTAACTCCGGTACCGGTGCAGAAGTACAGAGACCTCTGGCCACGGTTGTGGTGGGGGGATTGATTACAGCTACGATTCTAACGCTGTTTGTGGTACCTGCGTTGTACTACCGTCTGGAAAGACACCACGACGATTGATCAGGGGAGCTCTAATAAAAAGGGAGGCTCATATGAGCCTCCCTGAAGCTGGTTTGCGGGAGTTTACCAGTTCTTCTTGTTTGCGAATGTTTCCTTGAGGCTTTTGGGAAACGACCATCTGGGCTTCTTGCTGGCTGGACGGGCTGCCACCATCATTTCTTCGCCGGTGAATGGATTCATTTGTTTTCCGGCCTTTCGCGCTTTTACTTCGCTTCGAACCAGAGCGCCGATAGCCGGGAATCTTACCCTCTCGCCACTGGCCGCTGCCTTTCCGGCTCGTTCAAAAGAAGACTCCAGAGCAGACTTCAGATCGGTTTTTTTGATCTTGGCCTGACCTTTCTTGTCTACCAGGATGATTTCATGTAGCTCTTCCAGAAGATCATCAATGAATGAATACTTTCCGTTGGAGGACGCTTTCGCGGTTTTCTTTGCAGATTTCTTAGCTGCTTTCTTTGCCATAAACGGTGAATAATGCGACATAATATGACCTGTCCAGTAAAAATAGACCAATCCCTGCAAAAATGCCTGTTTTTCCGGGTTTTTTGGCTTATGAACGGTCCTCGGACGTCTAACATGTATGGCCTGTTGGTTCCGATCCTTGAGCAGGACTATGTTCAGAGCATCGCTTTTTGCGCTGCTGCTGAGTTCAGTGGTCCTGGCTCGATCTCTGAATACCTCCCTGGGATCGGCGCCGGCGATGCATCCACCGGCAGCGGTTTCTTCCGATTCATGGTTCTTCTCCTCTCGCAGTCTTCAGCTGGATCGAAGCCGACATGCTGTGGCCCAGTTTTATAGAGATCATTATGTGCCGTACGGCAAGGTACAGAATCACTGGTCCGGAAGTACCAACGGATGCAGGGCCGGAAAGAATAGTCCAGAATACGATGAGGCTACTCTTCAGACGCTGAAGTTTTATCGGGCCATGGCCGGAGTCCCCACCGACATCAGTTTTGCAGAGAAATACAATGGTATGGCTCGAGCCGCCGCATTGATGATGGAAGCGAAGAATGATCTCAGCCATGGGCCCGGGACCAACTGGCCATGCTATACCAGCGAAGGAAAAAGTGGAGCGGGTTCATCCAACCTCTGCCTGGGCTGCGTCGGACCCAGTGCCATTGATGCTTACGTTCAGGACGCCGGCGTAGAGGGAGTAGGTCATAGGCAATGGGCGCTACATCCACAGCAAAAAGTGCTGGGGACCGGAAGCAGCGCTCGAGCGCATGCATTGTACGTATTTGGGGACTGGCGTCCAGAGGAAGAAGTAGAAAAGATTAGAAGCGTAGCCTGGCCTCCCGAAGGGTTTGTTCCTTATCGATTTGGTCTTGATTCCGGATATCCATGGTCCTATACATCGTTCGCACCCGACGGAGACCTTTCCCGTGCGAAGGTGCAGATGAGCCGGGATGGAAAAAATGTATCTGTGCGACAGGAGCAGGGTCGTAAGGATCTTCTGGTCTGGTATCCTGCCGGACTGGAGAGAGCCACCCATCAAAACAATTATAATCGACCGGCCGGAGATGTAACCATCCAGGTCCGCATTTCCAATGTAATTATTCAGGGCAAGGCAACGACGGTTGAGTATTCCGTGACCTTTATCGATCCAGACGCTGTACTGAGCGAAGAGGACTCAGAAAATACGGATCCAGGAATCGATTCCGATGCGGACCCGGGCAGCGAAGAAGGCACAGATACTGAAGTCCAGATTACTATCGACCCTGCGCTCAACGGCCCAATGCTGCAGGCCATCTATCAGGGGAATACAAAATTGGCCCTGGATCTGCTCTCCCGAGGCGCGGATCCGAACGCTCGCTACCAGGGGCGTTGGACTGCGCTCATGTATGCGGCCTATTATGGTCATGAGGATATCGTAAAGGAGTTACTGCGTCGCGGTGCCGATGCATCCGTTCAGCTGGATGGATGGGATGCCAGGTCCATGGCAAAATATCGGGGGCATGAATCTATCGCGGCCCTGATCGGGAAGAGGACCCAATCATCGCCGGTACCTGGTCGTCGTGCGATCAGGCCTCCAGCTCCCTGATGGAAGATCCCGGGAATTCCCCCCGGATGCTCTGTGAGATGCTCTGTGAAATCGGGCCACTCGGTTCCTGTGCTTCGCCGTTTCATAGCCCGGCTTCACTGAGCCCGTTTTCCGGGCTCAGCGCTAACAACGAACCACTCATCACGGAGTAATCAGTATCTTGCCACCACTCATGGTCTGAGTATAATCCTTGATCGCGTGTTCTCCCTGTTCCAGGGAATATCTCTGACGAACTTCGGATTTCAGTTCCGAATGCATGAGTTTCTGGATTTTTCCGGAAAGTCGAATGAGGCTCAGGGCACCCTTCTTCGCCAGATAGCTGGAAAGCCAGTATCCATGAACGGTCTGTCCTTGAAAGATCAAACTACCAGGGTGAACGGAGCAGGCCGCTCCCGCCAGGCCACCGTACACGATCACATGAGAGCCATTGGGCATACAGGCGGCCATGGTCCCTGTGATTTCGCCTCCCACGGCATCCAGAGCCACCGTGGCATTGATTTTTCCTGCACGAACTCGAAGTTCCCGTTCAAACTTCGCATTTTCGCTAATGATGACGTTTTCGAAGCCCTGGTTTTCCAGTGTCTGTTTTTGGTCTTCGCGGCGCACAATATCGATGACCTGCAGGCCTTCCTTTGCGGCCAGTCGATGGATCATCTGTCCCAGAGCTCCGGCGGCTGCGTTCTGTATGATGGCTTTCGCGCCCAGATCTTTTGCTATTTCCACCAGGCTCCAGGCTGTGAGTGGATTCACAATGGTCATGGAACCCTGTTCCAGAGAGATGCTCTTTTTAAGAGGCAGACATAGCTGAGCTGGAATCTTCATATATTGGGCCCAGGTTCCATCGCCTGTAGGTGAAGAAGTGCAGGCTACATTCTTTCCTTTAAGATAATTTGCATAGAATCCTCCGCCGCTGGCCACCACGGTTCCGGAGCCCTCAAATCCAGGAATGCAGGGAAGCTTCTTTTTGATTCCATACTGCCCTTTCAAAAATGATAGATCCGATGGATTGATGGGCGAAGCAGCAACCTTGATTAGAACCTCTCCTTTCTCCAGTTTCGGACGTTGCTTTTCTACTACCTGGAATCGGGGCAGGTCTTCGGTGTATTCTGCTAATTGCAGGGCTCTGTATGTATCTGGTATCATCTAAACTCCTGATTACGGGATTGCCGATTTAATGTGTAAAGGTCGTTGGATAGCGGGACTCTATCAAGGACCTTTCAAATGTTTGTCTTATTCGTATCGGGATTGGTTCGAAGGGAACCGGCCTGTGGTTTCATGGATTTCATCGCCTGGAATCCGGTCCCGACTTGAGCTTTTTGCAGGGGGCTCAAGCGATTTCAATTCCCCGGGGATAGCAGACTGTGAGCCGAAGCAGTCTGATCAATTGCTTTTGTCGGCCTCAGGAATCATTCGGCCGTAGTATTCCAGCATGGTAGGTTGCACAGCCAGGATCTTGTTTTTGTCGTCGCGTATCATTTTTCTGGACTTTAGATCCTTGCGTCCTCGCCTGAGAATCTTACCCGGATCCGTGGTAACGTAATTTAAACGGTTCTTCTGAATGAACTGCGCGATTTGCTTTTCTGCTTCTTTGAGATCCAGGGAGCCATGATTTTCTGTGAGCAATCGGGCCAGAATAAAATGGGGCTGCACTCTAAAGTTCCTTCGCCAGGCGGCGAGAATGGCATCGGATACGGCGGCTGTGGGATCGCTGCTTTTGATATGATTGCTTACCAGGATGGGTCGGCCAAAATCCAGATATACCTTTCTTCTTCTTCGCACAAAGCGACCGAATGAAGTGCTATTGGCCATATTGTTGAATTCCAGGTCTTCCGGAATCCATTTATGGCTGATGGACATGGGCACTACAATGATTTCCTGACCGGAGCTGCGAAATGCATCCACGGCAGTAGAAAGCAGACCGGTTTTGATGGATTGAAAGTTACCGTTACGACTGCGGGTTCCTTCTGGATAGGCAAGAGCCGGTATACCCGCTTCCAGCATCAGGATGGAATATTGCGTCAGAGTTTCCAGATATAGAATGTTACGAGTGTTTTCCCGGTCCACGGAATACGCTCCCATGGATTTCAAAAATTTGCCCCACAGTGGGTTGCTCATCAAGATACTGGCAGCCGCAAATCGAGGCAGGGGAAGCCGACTCAAATACAATGCATAGGCCAGTTCTACAGAATCGATGTGAGTTTTATGGGTGGGAGCATAGAATACCGGATAATAGTTGGCCAGCCTTCGCACCTCGGCCACCGGACCGCCAATAACAGGCGCCACCGATCCTCTGCGAAATCCGCCCAGAATAAAGCGAAACGGAGCGATGATGTTCATCAGAGTTCCGCGAATTACCGGAACATAGCTATCTGCAATATTGGATACATAGAATTCTACAATGCGATCCAGGTGAATGGTTTCGCTCTCTTCCGGGGATGCTGCCAGACCTTTCCATAGTTCCAGTTCCTGGCGAAAGTTGGCCGCATCATTTTTAAGACGTCTACTTTCCGCTTTTTTAACTCGCTTTTCCAGTGAAGAAATTACATGGCCGGCCTGCTTTTTGATTCTTGCCTGCATTCCTCTGGTGCTGGAGAGCTCCCTTAGGATCCTTTCTTGCAGGGCCTGTCCCAGAGCCTTGCCAGAAGTAACCAGGTCCAGACGGGCCCTCTTCTTGGTTACTGGAATGGCTGCATCGGTGTTTAGCCCTGTGAGTTGATCTACAAATGCATTGGGGGATTGTCTGCGGGACAGGATATCGAATAGAGTCTGGAACAACGGTAGCTCTACATTCTTCTCTTTCGCAATTTCCAGGACCGTGCTTATTGTCAGTCCGCCTTCATGCAGTTCTCGACTCTGGTGTACCTCTCTTTCAATGAATCTGCCCGGAAAAAGCAGTAGTTCGATTCGTTCAAGAAAATCCGGCTCGATTTCGCCGGACTGGATTCGCTCCATAAATCGTCGTCCGTAGCTGCGGTTTCGACTATCGGGACTGAAAGCATTGGCCACCAGGTCCGAGAGTCCGGCTCGACCCATCAATGTTTCTGGCCTGGCGCCCAGGGCCGTGCCCAGTCGCATGATTTCGTTGAATCCTTTGCCTACCAGTTCGCCTTTGAAAGATGAGCCAGCATCCGGCAGGAAATCGGACATTCCGCTGATGATGGCCACGGGGTTTTTTAGAATGCCTCCCAGCTCCACGCCCACCATATCCTTGCTTCTCTCCCAGTGAAGATGCTCCGCTTCAAATAGCTTCTCCACCAGGGTCTGCATTTCTGCTTCTTTGCTTCCCACAGCAAAGAAGCAATGTCGTCCGGCATGCAAATCCGCAAGAAGGCTGGGGCCGGTAACAACGGCTACATGACCCTGGATCTGGTAGGCCTCCATGGATCGACTGAGAAATTCGCTGAAGGTAGCTACCTGATACTTTCTTCGACCCACGGCCGATAGAAAGCCCTTCGAGAATGATACCATGGCATGATGGTTGGTGCGATTCATGTGAGTGATCACATGCTCATGCACTTCCTCAAACTGCCGGGCAGGAACCACGGAGGCGATAAAATGGGAACCCTGCTGGAATAGGCGATAGCCGGAAATAATTTTGACGTTGGACGGAATCTCAAAGTCCAGGTTAAGCAATCGAATGTGCTTTCGACCGGACCACTGATGGGCCATGGAAGACTCGGGTAGCCAGAGCAGCACCCGGTCTACATTCTTGGCCAGGATGGCCGCCAGCATAAGACCCATGGGTCCTCCGCCCATGACGGTGTAATGATCAAATGTTGCTGGTATTTGTTTGGTTTCTTCGCTCATTTCAGCCCATGCTCGGGCCCTTCTTCTACCTGCGCCACCGAGGCGGATTTATACTTCTGCCTCGCATAGGCGATCTGCTTGTAGAACATGGCCATTGGATCATCTACATATTCCTTCTGAATGGTGTATCTGTCCATAATTCCCGAAAAATTTGCCGTTAAATCAACGGGGGCCGCATCCACGGTAAGAATCAAGTCATATCCTGCTTCTCGGACCCGGGATTCCAGATACGGGCTGTAATATCCCATGGGATAAGCGAAGGCCCAGATCTTATTGTCCGGCAGATTCTTTTCCAGGATTTCCCGGGAAGTTACCACCTCCTGGGTTACTCGAGCTGCAAACTGTTCCTGACTTTCATGGGCCCGGGGCTCATGAAAGGCGGTGTGGGTGTGGGAATGATTCTGAACGTCAAATCCTTCGGCCAGCAGCCGGTGCAAATCTTCCCAGGCCATGCCACCCCGCGGATGGTTGTTGATGTCCTTTGTGTAAACAAAGAAAGTGGCCGGGTAATCGTATTCGCGCAGGATGGGCGCCGCCACCCGGGCGATATTTTCGAAGTCATCGTCAATGGTGATGGCCATGGTAGGCTCTTCCATCAGCCGATTTTGCCTGGCGTACTGCATTACCTTTTTCAACGGCCATACTCGAATGTTTTCTTTCTTGAGAATATCCAGGTAATTGCGGAATTCCTGAATGCTCACCGAGTAGGGCCCGGATCCATTTACGTCATGAAAACAAAGAATGGGCACCAGATGATGCCCGGACTGCACATTCTGTTTGCTGCTGCCGATAGTTTTCCAGAGAGCAGGCTCCCCGGAAAAAAGGAACCAGCCGGAAATGCAGACCAGAAAAACAGGCAGGGAGATAAGTAACCGTTTCCGCATCATGGGAATTATCGGTTCCTGCACCGGTAGAAATCAAAACGCAATTCTTTTCTTCTTTCGTTCCCGGGCGGACTCAAAAAAGTGATGTAACATTGGAAAAAGACCGTTTTTCTATCTACTAGGATTCGTTCCTGCTGCCTTCAAAGTTGGTCCGAACGATCTTTGCACCCGGTGGCGAGGCCCTTTATGTCGCATAAAATCGAAATCATGGATACCACTCTTCGAGATGGAGAGCAAACCGATGGAGTATCCTTTTCCCCATTTGAGAAGCTGCAGATTGCGCGCTTTCTTCTGGAGAAATTGAATGTAGATCGAATCGAAGTGGCCAGCGCACGAGTTTCTGCAGGTGAGCAGGACAGCGTTCGCGCCATATTTGACTGGGCCAGAACAAAGAACCTGGATAAGAGAATCGAAATCCTGGGGTTTGTGGACCATCGAGCAAGCGTAGACTGGATCCAGCAGGCTGGTGGCTCCGTTATCAATCTGCTAACCAAGGGTTCGCAGAAGCATTGCGAACTTCAGCTGGGCAAGACCCTTTCGGAGCATGTCGCAGACATTGAACGCACGGTAACCTATGCGGCCGATCAAGGCGTCACCGTGAATGTTTATCTGGAAGACTGGTCCAATGGATTTCTACATTCTCCGGACTATGTTCTGGAAATGCTTCGCGCCCTTCGCACAATGCCCATCCATCGGTTCCTGTTTCCGGATACCCTGGGAATCATGTCTCCGGAAGAAGTGAAGGCAGGAATCCAGCATGCTTTGAATGCCTATCCCGATCTGGCCATTGATTTCCATGGTCATAACGATTACGGTCTGGCAACTGCGAACTGCCTTACTGCTGCTCAATGTGGAGTCAAAGGATTGCATGTTGCTGTCAATGGACTGGGTGAGCGGGCCGGTAATGCGCCTCTGGAAGCGGTGGTAACGGCGCTTCATGATAAACTGGGAATAGAGACTTCCATTCGAGAGTCTGCCATTACAGATGCATCCAGACTTGTGGAAACGTTCAGCCGAAAAAGAATCAGCTCGAACCGGCCCATTGTGGGTACAGACGTATTCACTCAGACTGCCGGCATACATGCGGACGGCGATAAAAAGAATAATCTGTATGCGAATCCCATCCTGCCTGAGCGATTCGGGCGCCAGAGGGTTTATGCTCTGGGAAAGCTGGCCGGTAAAGCCAGTGTAGCCAACAATCTAACGGCTCTTGGAATTGAGCTACCTGCGGATCAGGAAAAGGCATTGCTGGAAAAGATCAAGGAGCTGGGCGAGAGAAAAGAAACCGTAACTGCCGATGATCTACCATTCCTGATTGAGGATTTGTTTGGTGGATTACAAACCAGGTTTGTTCGGATTACCGATGTTCGCATTATTACTGAAATACAGCAGTCTCCCAGTGCTCAGATCGCGCTGGAACTGGATGGCAAGGAGTATCGCGCTTCTTCCTCCGGCGATGGCGGTTATGATGCATTTATGAAAGCCCTGGCTATCATTGCCTCGGAGATCCAGCTGGAACTTCCGGAGCTTGTAGACTACGAAGTGCGCATTCCTCCAGGTGGAAAAACCGATGCTCTGGTAGAAACCGTCATTACCTGGAGCACCGATGGAGGTAGTGCTTTTCGCACCGTAGGTGTGGATAGCGATCAGATGATTGCAGCAGTGAAGGCTACCGAGAAAATGCTGAACCGGCTATTTATTGCAAATCCGGCCATGGTAAGCAAGTCCAGCTAAGATATATCATTTAGCATCCTCGGTCCGTCTGGTGCAGCCAGCGCATTCAGCGCGTTCGGTCTGGCTGCCTCACCGTTCCTGGTAGATATCGCTTCCGCTTCTTTAAGCCGGGCGCACATACTTGACTCATAAAGCTTCCTCCGTTCTCAAGGGCATCGAAACCATCAGATTCGGCCCCATTTCGCTTATGAGCCGGGACAGGAAATCTCTTGCACCGGGGCCTGCAGCGATTTCCATGCAGGCATTTCTTCCCGTTCTATGCAAAGTCCGGAATCCATCCAGAGAATCGTGGCCGATGCTACACCTTCGGTTACAGGTCAGGCCCGTGAAAGCCTGGCCCGGGGCCTGATCGGAATTACTGAAAGAATCGAAAATACCTGGGTAGGTTATGCCCAGGATTCCCGGATCTATCCTTTGTCCGTGGACTCCGTAACCGGAGAAGCAAGCTGCGGCTGCGGTCAGGAATACCCATGCAGGCATCTCGTAGCTTTTGCGATGCTGCTTCTGCGAAATGGAATGACAGCCGCAGAACCCGGCGCCGGGAAGAATGCGATGGCGAAAGAGGAACGCCGTACCGGTGAATCGAAGTCTTTAATACACCGAGACCCCGGTGCGAAATCTGAAGCTTCCCCTGAGCATCCACCGGGTGGAAAATCTTTGTCCGCGAAGTCAAAATCCACGGCGAAGTCGGGCAAGGATCCTGAATCCCATTCAACCGGTAAGGCAGCAATCCGGGAGCAGGGGAAATCAAAGAAGCCCCGCCTGAAGGATCCGGAAGTGTCCTCGGGCAAGCGCGAGCCTGGTTTACTGCTTTCGTTCAGGTTGAATGAGCAGTCGGAGAAATTGCGGCTCTCGCCGACTCTAGCTACGGGGGCCGCCAATCTGGGCGAAAGGCTGGATTCCAATCATGCTGCCCTCTGGGACTCTCTAAAAGAGAACTATGCATTTCCCTATGAGATTCCATTGAGCGAGTCCAGGCACTGGCAGGATCTGGATCCACCTGTACGGATTCAGGATCTAAATGGGAGGGAGCTCTTGTTTCGTGGAATCCTGGAAGCGAAACCTGTTTTGAGGGGATTCAGTAATCGCACGGATCCCAGAAGGGTCTTAATTCCGGGGGTCATTCAAGGAGACACAGAAAGATGGCTTAAGCCCGATCAAACGTCTTTGATTGAACCAGGAGGAATTAGCAGAAACAGAAGCTTCTGGATCATCGACTATTCGGCAATTGAAAGCGGATTGAGCAGTAGAATGCATTCGGTCATGTCGGCCCGGGAGATTCTGCAGGCCAGAGATGGATTTCTTGAAGCCGGTGTTCAGGGCCTGGAACCGTTCCTTCAGGTATGTGCAGCCGGTCCTGTTCTTCGCATCTCTCTGGATTACAGCATAGATACAGATCTCTGGTTACATGGTTCTGTGGATCTGGTATACGCTGCGAATTCCAGGGCCTTTGTTCCAGACTACATGGAAGATCAGCCAGATGCGAAGGTACAGCGACCGGTGTATCGTCCGGATGCGAATCTGGCCAGTGTTCCGATTAATCCAGAATCGTTATTCCGTGCCGTGAATATCGAAAGCGACCCCGAGTATTCTATGAGCGAAGAAGGTCTCCTGGTAATGCGAAACCCGCAGCAGGAGTACGCCCGGATCCAGGAGTTCAACGAATTATATTCGCTTCTGGAATCGGAATCTTTTTTTCAGGATGCTACTTTCCTTCTAAATGGTGAAGATCTTCATTATTTTCTGACGACGGCCTTACCAGCTTTGATGGAGTCCGGAATCATTGTGGATTTTGATCGTGAACTGGCTCGACTGTTTCGCGCGGCTCCACGCACAAGATTGAACATCGAAAAACCTTCCGGCATCGACTGGTTCCAGGGATCGCTGACGCTTCCTGGGGTGAGCCAGGAGGAACAGAATCGCATATACGACGCTTACCTGGATGGCCGTGCATACGTTGAGTTCAAGGATCGCTGGATCTATATTCCAGATACAGGATTGGCTGAACTGGCGGAAATGCTTCTGGATCTGGGGCTGGAGCTCAATTCCAGAGGAGAGGTGGATCTTCGTAAATCGCACTGGATGGCCCTTCAAAGTGAGATGGGGGAGCAGCTACAGACCAGGGCCCGGACTGAGAAGATGCGAAACCTGGAGGAGGTTACGCTTGCGAAAGGAATTTCATCGGTGTTCAAGGGAAAGCTCAGACCCTACCAGAAGAGGGGAGTAGAGTTTCTTTCCCGGCTGTTTAGCATGGGAGTGGGTGGCCTGCTGGCCGATGAAATGGGCCTGGGAAAAACCGTACAGACCCTGGCATTTCTTCAGAAGCTAAGGGATTCGAAAGTAAAAGGCCTCATGCTGGTGGTCTGTCCTGTATCCGCTCTATCGGTGTGGGCCCAGGAGGCACAGCGCTTTACTCCGGAGCTACCGCTTCAGATATGGCATGGCCCTGATAGAAAAAAATTGAAAATGCCCGATGAGGGCATCTTGCTCACCACATACTCCACTCTGAGTCGGGATCTGACGGCGCTGAAAAAAACTGGCTATGCAGTGGCCATTGTAGATGAGGCTCAGAACCTGCGAAACAGTCAAAGCGGCATCGCTCGAGCGATTCGTCGTCTTGAAGTTCGCAGCATTTACTGTCTTACAGGAACTCCTCTGGAAAATCATTTAATGGATTTCTGGTCCCTTATGGATCTTTCTGTTCCAGGCCTGCTGGGTACAAGACAATCCTTCAGTCGACGATTCGATGCCAATCCTGATCGCGTCACGTTTTTGCGAAAACTCACTGCTCCCTTTTTATTGCGTCGTACCAAAAGTGAGGTAATCAAAGAGCTGCCAGAAAAGACCGAGATCCAGTCTTTCCTTCCCATGGAGCGAAGGCAGCGAATCGTATATGAATCGGTACGGCAGGAGGCGATGGATCATCTACAGAGTGCAGGTAAAGAATACTTGATGCGAATGCTTCCCTATCTTATGCGTCTGCGTCGCATTGCCTGTCATCCGGACACCGGAAATAATCCAGAGCCTCTGGAATCGGGGAAGTTCCAGTATCTAAAAGACCTGGTTACGGATATGGCGGACTGTGGTTCTTCTGTGTTGATATTCAGTCAGTTCACAGATGTGCTGGATATCGCGGCCAGGCTTCTGAATAGTCTGGATCTCAGCTATTTTCGCATCGATGGTAGCACTTCGCAGAAGAATCGCCAGAAGCAGGTCCAGCAATTCCAGGAGGGAGAGCGCCCCTTCTTCTTGATAAGCCTCAAAGCAGGCGGTACAGCCCTGACTCTCCATCGCGCAGATCGTATTATTCATCTGGATCCCTGGTGGAATCCAGCTGCAGAGGACCAGGCCACGGACAGGGCGCATCGCATTGGTCAGAATCGAAATCTCTTTGTGTACAAACTCTATTCAAAAGACACAGTTGAAGAAAGAGTTCTGGAGCTACAGAAAAAGAAGAAGGAACTGTTCAACAGCGTTTTCACACTGGAAGATGCCAGGGATTTGAAAATCAGTCGTGCAGAAATCCTCAATATTCTTCAGTAATACCCTTTCGCATCGTTAAATTCCTTGAAAGTGAGAGCAGAGATGCTTAATTGATATCGTTCTTACTCTTCTATTATGATTTTCAGGAAGATTCAAAGCATTTTCTGTTGTTTACTCATCTGGATTCTTACCGGTTGCTATGCGCATCCTTTAGTTCAATCTGAGCTTGATTCCGAGAATAAAGATGGACCGGCGGGGCTTCTGCTTCTGCTTGATGGCGCCGTGATCTTAGCAGCTGTGGATCCTGGCTATCGCAGGATATTTCTAACCAGCGCCACAACCACAGGCGAACTGGATCTTCTAGGGCCTGGCACACCCATAGAGAATGCCGATGCTTTCTGCAATGTAGACAGCAACAACCCAGCTCCACTTTCCACTTTCAAGGCTATGATGCACTTTGGAGCCAGTTCCGGAAGACGAGGGCCCTGCAGTACATCCAACTGCAGTGGTGGCGCCTCTGAACACGTTGACTGGGTTATGACTCCGGATACTGAGTATCGACGAATCGATGGCACTACCATCATAGGTAGAACTAACCTGAATGCTGGAATATTTCCGGTGGATTCCACCGGTCTGGATGCCGGATTCTCTGCCACCGGAACTGAGTACTGGTCCGGAATGAACTCTGACTGGACCTTTGCATCTTTAAACTGCGGTCTCTGGCTGGAATCAACCGGTTATAACGGAATAAGCGGAGATCCCACCGTTACCTTTACTGATGCACTGGCCATTGGCCCCACCGGATGCGGAAGTTCTCTTCCGCTACTCTGCGTGGAGCAATGATGGATAAATTGTTGAAGAGATCTACTGTCCGCACTGAATCTCTTCGATAACAAAGTCTCCCTTTGTACCCTTACCTTTTTCGCCCCAGCTGCCTTTTAATCCGGCCATGGTATCCAGAGGAACTTCCCATTCAATTTCGCCAGTATATTGATAATGACGACCTTGAAGCTGCCCGGACTCATAGGATTGGTTTACAGTGCACTGACCTTCAGCGCATTCCCCGCTCAGAGAGTATGTACCATAGGAGTCCTCACCGGAGCCCTGCAGCTCAATAGCCCAAAGTCCGCAACAGATAGAGTGTTCTGTAAGATTCCAGTTGATTGGACCGCCACCTTCAGAGGCATCGGTATAGGTCCAGTGTCCATTATACGTGCATTGTACACCGGGATCCTCCGGCATTTCTGCCAGGACCATCACAGGAAGTAATGCAGCTGCCAGGAACGCAGCAGCGATTGCAATTCTGTTTATCATAGTGTTTCGACTACACCATAACAGAATCGGGTCGAGTTTTTTTCTGATGCGCAGCCAGACGCCTGGACGCGGAATTAATCGTGTAATGCTACAAGGAGATCGCCTTCATCGGCCTGAGCCTGGATCTCTGCTGTATAGATGCTCAGTTTTTTGCTATCACGATCTATGAGAAAAAGAGGAGTCAGCCCTTGGGTTTTCATGATCTCTGCAGGCTTTATATCGGTGCCTACAATCATCTTTCGAATGTCAGCTCCCTCGGCGAATCTACGCGAAAAGGCAGAGAAGGTAAGCGAATGGTCGAACAGGCATCTTCCTCTTAATTCCCGGGGAACCTGGTTCTTATCCTTGGTCACTCCCTGATCGCTGTAAGGAGATATCTGATATACTTCACTTCGTCCAAAGACTTCTGTAAAACGAAGTGCAGCCAGTGAATTCACTTCATCGTTGGATGTAAGAGCCATGATTCGGCCAGTAGTGGAAAGATCCAATTGTTCCTGGATTCCTTCGTCCAGGATATTGCCCTGTATCGCTGGCAGATCAAGCATGCGGCAGGCAGTGACATGATACGGGTTGGTATCGATCATCTGTACGCGAATTTTATTATCCTGCAGTATCTTGGCAAGCACCCGTGCCCAGTAATGGCCACCTACTACGATAACTCCCTGGGGGTCCTGATCGCCTGCAACGCCCAGCATTCGACCCAGAAAGCCGGCGCTGATGCCGTAAAGTGCAACAGTACCTACAATGACAGCAAACATCACAGGCACCATTTCGCTGGCCTGTTCGATGTTGTTTTGTTCCAGTTGGATTGCAAAAATGGAAGTTACGGCCGCAGCTACAATACCTCTGGGGGCCATCCAGGATAAGAAGAGTTTATCCTTCCATTTCAAACTGGTTCCAATGGTAGACAGAAAGACTGTAGCCGGGCGAACAATCAAGATCAGACCGGCCAGAAAGAGCAATGCGGAAACATTTATTAACTGGAGATCATCTACAGTAACTCTTGCAGCCAGAAGAATAAACAGACTGGAAATCAGAACTACGCGAAGGATCTCCTTGAATTCGATGATGTGTCTGATGGGAACACTTTTCTGGTTGGCCAGAGCAGCCCCCATTACCGTCACGGCAAGCAGTCCGGACTCTTCCTGAATATGGTTGGAGATCGCATAAACGGTAAAAACCATCATCAGCGAGGATGGATTGTGCAGAAAATCGGGAATCCAGTATCGGCGAAAGAACAGTACCAGAATTCGAGCAGCAATATATCCCAGGCCACCGCCTACGAAAATAGTGGTGAGGATTCCCAGAATCGCTACCTGGATGGGATCGCCTTTATCGCTTACCAGCAAAGCTTCAAATACAAGTACGGCGAGGAGTGCTCCAATCGGATCCACCACAATGCCTTCCCATTTGAGGATGCTACTTAACTGCGGTGAAGGTCGAATAAAGCGAAGTAATGGAATAATAACCGTAGGTCCGGTAACTGTAAGGATGGCGCCAAAAAGAGCACTCAGCCTCCAACTCCATCCCAGAAGCCAGTAGGCCAGCAAGGCCGAGGCAACCCAGGTAATAAAGACTCCAATTGTGAGCAGGTTTCGAACTGGTTTTCCTACGTGAGAGAGCTCAGAGCGCTTGAGGCTCAATCCGCCTTCGTAAAGAATAAGTGCGGTGCTCATGGACACGAAAGGAAAAAGCACATCCCCCAGAAGCTGGTCCGGGTTCAGCCATCCGGCCAGGGGGCCTGCCGCGAAGCCAGTAAGAAGCAGGATCAGGATGGACGGCATCTTCAGTCGCCAGGCGATCCACTGAGCAACGGTTCCCAGCAGGATGACGGCTGCAATGCCTATGATAATTGTTTCATTCATTTTGGTGCCGGTACGGGCAGCTCTATCGAGAAAATCGTAGAATTTGCTGCTGAGCGGTACTGAATCAAACGGGAATAAACTATGTCAACAGGGAAAGGGCCATAACCTTCTTTCAAAAATAGGACAATACTTCTCAAGCCGGCACCAAAACCGCCGCCTCTATGGTCTTCGGATTTTTCGTATAGTTGCACGGCCGCTTCAAAGGGGCTCTTTCCTGCTTCAATCAAATCCTCTTTGATCTTGTTTAGATTGTATTCTACTCGCTCCCGGTCGATCACTGTAATCGGCGAATTGTTGATTACATGCAGGATCAGGTTGTCGCCTCTGGATCCGCTTTTGACTCTCAGGGTAACATCGATCTTCTTTTTGAATTGTTCGGAAAGAGCAAAGGAATTGGTCTTATGCTTTTCGATTAATCGCAGGATGGAGGCGGTGAGATCTACATTGCTCAATCCATACTTTTTTAACATTTCCGTTTGATTATGCTGGATGGCATAATCGATATCTTCCCTCAGTTGTTCCTTTTCTGTTTCAGCAACGTCCTGGGAGGCCTTCTGGAAGAGAGCACTGTGCAAAATCGCCCAGCGATTGTTCGCTTTATTGGCGTTGTTTACGAGCTCACCAATGGACCAGAAGACAGCTTCGGCCAGCAATTCCCGGGAAGAGAAGTCCTGCTTAGTAGAATCTGGAGAAAAAACAGCAAATATTGTGTTTCTGAGCAATGCTTCCTTTCCGGGGATGTAATCACGGCCCACGGAAATCAGCTGATCTCTTTTTTTCAGTTCCTCAACGGGGATAATAGGATTCTCCACCACTTTCCATCGTATGCTGCTTTCCATACAGAGGCGCAACATTTTTTTGACAGT